>FZPS01000099.1_pt316 | contig 105631 bp, 86 predicted proteins | sample 1817821 | NCBI WGS metagenome assembly FZPS01 (sample SAMEA104158645, study PRJEB21678) | metagenome | place: Germany | collected 2015-04-21
AAAATCATGCCAAAGCTTGACGAAAATAAAATCATTCGCTATAATTACTCCTGAAGAACAGGTTCCTCAGTAGCTCAATGGCAGAGCGGCCGGCTGTTAACCGGTAGGTTGCAGGTTCGAGTCCTGCCTGGGGAGCCAATTTTTTTGTACATTTTTAGGAGAACAAATGCGACCGGCGCCCGTCAGACGCTTATGCTCCAGAAGAAACCCTTCCTTCTATGTAAAAGTGCTCCGCAACTTCAATCTACTCTGCGGCTTTACTCTCAGATTAAACCCAGGTTGGCAGATAGTTCCGTCTTTTGGCATCCTGGATTTTTGAAGGTAATGCTTCCGCTTTGCCGAATACCTTATTAACGCATTTTCGGATAAAACGAAATATTAACAGAAACATACAGTAACAACAACGGATGTTCATTAATAGCTGAAAGGCGAGGGAGCAAGGCACATGATTAAAGGACTTCATTTTCTGCTGACCTACGAGTGCAACTATGAATGCGATCACTGTTTTCTTTACAGCAGCCCACGGGCCGGGGGCACTTTCACCCTGGAGCAGATCGAGGCAGCGCTTCGCGAGGCCGCCAGGCTGGACAGTGTGAGAACGATTTACTTTGAAGGGGGAGAACCCTTTCTTTACCACCCCCTACTGCTTGCCGGGGTGCGGAAAGCCCGGGAAATGGGCTTCGATGTAGGCGTGGTGACGAACGGCTATTTTGCCGTCAGCGAGGCTGATGCCATGCTGTGGTTGGAGCCTCTGGCCGCAGCCGGCCTGGCGGATTTCAGCGTCAGCGAAGACTCTTATCACAGCTCTGCCCAAGCAGATCCTTCACCGGCACGCCTTGCGATCAGGGCCGCGCAAAAATTATCGCTCCCCGTATCCCTTCTCTGCACTGCCGCTCATGATGCCGGAAGCGAGAGCGGAGATCCGGTCATGTACAGGGGAAGGGCGGCGGAGAAGCTGGCCGGGCAGGCTGTTTCCCTGCCGGCCGGCCTGTTCAACAAGTGCCCTTACGAAGATCTCGTCAGCCCGCAGCGGGTGCATCTTGACGCCCTTGGCAATGTCCATATCTGCCAGGGATTGATTATCGGGAACATGTGGGAAAGGGCCCTCTCGGAGCTGTTGAGGGATTACCGCGCTCCGGAACATCCAATCTGCGGCCCCCTGGCTGAAGGAGGCCCATTGCAGCTGGCTGAAACTTACGGGCTAACCCATGCGTCCGGTTACGCCGATGCCTGCCAGTTTTGTTACTGCATGCGCCTGGAGCTGCGGGAGCGTTTTCCCCGCTGGCTGGCGCCGCGCCAGGTGTACGGCCTGGAATAAACCGGGGTTGAAAAACTTATGCCGCTCCCGGATGCCTTTATTGATTCCGTTCTTTTCTATTCCGCCACTGGCAGCGATTCCGTTTTGAGCAGAAATCGCAGGGAACATTATCCGCGCACATATTCTCCCCGCAGCCGATTGCAAAAGAGACAGATTTGCGGGGCAGCATCAAGCAGCTTTCTGTAAGACTCACACCGATCCGCTCAGCGGGAACCAGGTTGAAGAAGGTCCGCTGCTGCTCGATGGGCCATCCCTCCTGTCCGGGATTGGCTCTCATCCCTGCTGTCAAACCGGCTTTTTCCGCACTGGCGATAATCCGATCTCTGATCAGCTGCGATACTTCACCTATCGCGGCCGTGCCGGCTCCGTCCAGGGCCATGGCCCGCATCATATCCTTAGCCATCAATTCTGCCACCCGCTTTTCCAAACCCGGCCCGATTGTGCAGAGAGCCAGATATAACCGGGAAGACCCCGCGAAAGCCCGCGCTACCAGGGGGCCGCTAAAAGTTCCACCGGGAAAAGCGATCCGTTCGTGTTGGAAGTCTTCAACCGGCAGGTTGCCGTAGAGCGCTGCCGGTTCTATTAAAGAGTTGGCTTCTTCTGTAACACTTACTGCAACACGGGTTAATAATGCCGAGGCTTTTGCCGGATCAATTCCCTGCCCTCTTAAAACATGTTCCGTATCAATTTTGACATGAATGTCGTTTACTACTTCGAACATGGCCGGTCCTCCTTGAATTCATTTAAACGACGGATCTGATTCCCGTGCAATAGACTTGCCCTCATCTATCTTTCTTTAAGAATAAAATAAAACCTTCCTTGCCGGAGCTTGCCTTCAGGAAAAGTTGTTGGACCTGTAGAGGGCGCTCCGCCCCCTTTTTACTGACGATTATTTATATATTTATTATTTTAAAGAATAAGAGGATAATTGCAAGTATAAGTCGAATATAAAGTAAAATTAATTTAATTATTTATATATTTCGGTAAGCTGGCGCCCTTTTGCCGGTAAAGGAGGTTTTTAAAATGGAAAAAATATGGTACAAAAGTTATGACCCCGGAGTGCCGCACGACATAGAGCTGCCTTCCAAAACGCTGCCCCGCTTCCTGGAGGAGGCGGCCCGCAAATGGCCCTCAGTTGTCGCGGTAAAATTTATGGGGAGGAAGCTCACCTTCAGCGAGCTGGACCGGGCTGCCGGCAACTTTGCCGCCGCCCTGGCCGGACTGGGCTTGCAGCCGGGCAGCCGCGTGGCCCTGCACCTGCCCAACTGCCCCCAGTATGTAATTGCTTTTTACGGCACCCTGCGGGCCGGTTGCATTGTCACCCCCTGCAACCCGCTTTACGTGGAAAGAGAACTCGCCCACCAGCTGAACGATTCAGGCGCCGAAGCGATCATCACCCTGAGCCGCTTTTATCCCCTGGTCAACAAGATCAAGGAAAAAACCGGATTAAAAGAGATAATTGTGACCAATATCAAGGATTACCTGCCCGGATTTTTGAAAACGCTATATACCCTGGCGAAAGAAAAAAAGGAAGGCGATCGGGTCAGGCTGGAATCCGGTCACCGCAGGCTGCTTGACTTGCTGAAACAATTTGCTTCTCATCCGGTTCCCGAAATAGAGGATGATCTTGAAAAACCGGCCTGTTACATGTATACCGGGGGGACCACCGGTGTCTCCAAGGGAGCGATCTTAACCCACCGCAACATCCTGGCCAATGCGCTGCAGGTAAAGAGCTGGGTTAACGATTTCCAGGAGGGCAAAGAGATCATCCTCGGGGCGCTGCCGTTCTTTCACAGCTACGGCATGTCTACTGCTCTGAACCTGGCGCTTGTGGGCGGGGGCACCCTGATCCCCGTGCCCCAGTTCAAGGTCAAGGAGATTCTGAAATTAATTCACAAAGAGAAACCGACCCTTTTCCCCGGCGTCCCGACAATGTATGTGGCGATCAACAATGATCCCGATGTGCAGAAATATGACCTCAGCTCCATCAAGGTATGCATCAGCGGGGCCGCGCCCCTGCCGGTGGAGGTGCAAAAGCAGTTTGAGGCCTTAACCGGCGGCCGCCTCCGGGAAGGATACGGGCTGACCGAAACTTCGCCGGTGACGCACTGCAACCCCATTTATGGTTCAAACAAGGCCGGCAGCATCGGAGTGCCCTTTCCCGGTACGGTGGCGAAGATAGTGGATATCGACGATCCCTCCAAGGAGATGCCCGTGGGGGAGCGGGGCCAGCTGGCGGTCAAGGGGCCGCAGGTTATGCGGGGATATCTCAACCGGGATGAGGAAACGGCAGCCATTTTTCATGATGGCTATATTCTCACCGGTGATATCGCCATGATGGACGAAGACGGCTATTTTTATATCGTTGATCGCAAAAAAGACATGGTTATCGCCGGCGGATACAATATCTTCCCCCGCGAAATTGAAGAGGTTCTCTACGGCCATGAAAAGATCAGGGAGGTCTGCGTGGCCGGCGTGCCCCACGGATACCGGGGCGAAACCATCAAGGCGTATATTGTTCTGAAAGACGGAGTCACGATGACAGAGGAGGAGGTCATCGAATACTGCAAGGCAAACCTGGCCAAGTATAAAGTTCCCAAGATCGTGGAGTTCCGGGAAGAGCTCCCCAAGACCATGGTCGGCAAAATCCTGCGCCGCATGCTCGTTGAAGAGGAGCTGGCTAAGCTAAAGAAAGAACAGGGAAGTTAAAGGCTGGGATCGATATAAAAGCAAGTCAAATGAGGCGGCCATATAGGCCGCTTTTTCTTGCTCCTGTGTCCCCAAAAGTGGGACAAACAGGTACGTCCCCATCGTCCCACTTTCACGCACAACCTGGGGTATTAGGGACTCCCCCCTTTGGAAAAGGGGGGCCGGGGGGGATTTAAAAGAAATCTTAATACGTACCGCAGTGCGAATAACCACCTCCCAAATTTACCTTTGGATTATTTGTAATCTTCCTGAGCTTTTCTACTCATCCTCACTTTTTACGTGTCATCCTGAGCGAAGCGAAGGATCTCCTGACCGGGCTCAAGCCGGCAGGAGAAGAGTGGGTGACGGCGAAACAAAATATAGTCTCACTTTTCTGAAAATCACCGGAGGGATTGTCAGAATGAAAAAAAGGCGCACCATGACGTTTTTAAAAGTATTATTTATTTTGCTGGCGGGCCTGGTACTGCTTTTGGCTGTCCATTTTCGCCCCGATATCCCCGTGGAGAAGTTGATGGATGAATATGCCGCAGAGACATCCCGCTTTGTCCAAATTGACGGCATGAATGTGCACTACCGGGACGAGGGCTCCGGAGAACCGGTGGTCCTGGTTCACGGCGTGCTTTCTTCTCTGCACACGTGGGATGGCTGGGCGGAGGAGTTGAAGCGTGAACGCCGGGTTATCCGCCTGGATTTGCCCTCCTTTGGCCTCACCGGTCCGGGAACGGAGGCGCAGCAGGGTATCGACTATTACGTTGAGTTCATGTCTAAGTTTTTGGATGCCATCGGCATTGAGCGCGTCTCCATGGCCGGCAATTCTTTGGGCGGCGGAATCACCTGGGCTTTTGCCGCCCGGTATCCGGAGCGGGTTGACAAGATTGTCCTGCTTAATGCGTCCGGCTTTATCTCTGACGATGACAAGCTGTCTCTTTTTAAGCTGGCCGGCTCCCCCGTGTTGAAACCCCTGGTGCGCTACTGTACGCCCCGTTACCTGGTGGCGGTGTTTGTAAAGCAGGTTTACGGCGACACGAAAAGGCTTGACCCGGATACAATCACCAGGTATTATCGCCTTCTGAGGCGGGAAGGGAATCGGGATGTTCTCACATCTTTCGGAGGCACCGCCACCTTTTCCAGCCTTTCCGACGTCAAGGCGGCCCTGGCTTCCATCGAGGCTCCGGCCCTGATCATATGGGGAGACATGGACAGCTGGATCCCGGTGGAGCATGCTTACCTGTTTCATGAAGCCATGCCGAAGAGCGAGCTGATCATCTACGAAGGAGCCGGTCACATCCCCATGGAGGAAATCCCCAGCGAGACGGTGGCGGATGTGATCAACTTTTTAAACAGATAGAGGAGTTAAATTGCACCGCTCCTACATAAAGGGAGCTGGCTATAGTAAAATAGGCATCTGCGGCATTCCTGGTTTGCAGCCGAAAGTCCTTGACAGCAGGCCTTGGGTTATGCTAAACTCCTCATTGGACTCGATAAAAGATGTTGCAAAAATGCTTAATGGAAGGGCCCATAGCTCAGTTGGAAGAGCGGCCGGCTCATAACCGGTTGGTCCCAGGTTCGAGCCCTGGTGGGCCCACCAGGCATGGCCCCTTCGTCTAATCGGTGAGGACACCAGCCTTTCAAGCTGGCAGCAGGGGTTCAAATCCCCTAGGGGTCACCATTTTTTTTGGGCGAATAGCTCAGTGGGAGAGCACCTGCCTTACAAGCAGGGGGTCGTAGGTTCAAATCCTGCTTCGCCCACCACGAGAAACCTAAAAAAACCCTGCAAATAAAGGATTTGCGGGGTTTTTTTATTTAGGGAAGTAAAATTTCAATATATTCAAATTTACGTTGCTATATTTCGTTTCTCCGAATATAATATACTCAATGCATCACAATTGCCAGAAGGTGGGCATATGGACTACATCACAACCAAAGAGGCTGCAGATAAGTGGGGCCTTACCGAACGCCGGGTGCAGGTCTTATGCAGGCAAGGAAAGATATCCGGTGTATTCCGTCTTGGTTGGGCCTGGGCAATACCTAAAGATGCTTCCAGGCCGGAAGATCGCCGTAGAACTAGGTATAGGAAGATACAGGAGGAGCAGCGATAATGAACAGCGGAGTATATAACCGGGTGTTGAGAATGGGCAAACATTTTAGAATAGAATAGAATGAGGCACTGAACGGATTGAAGCCATTTGTTTATACAAATAGCAATTGACAGGGGTGGTTGATTTGGCCGTAAAAAAGAGCGAGCTTTACAGTTCATTATGGCATAGTTGCGATGAGCTTCGGGGAGGGATGGATGCCTCTTTATATAAAGACTATGTTTTAACCTTGCTGTTCGTAAAATATGTCACGGACAAATATATGGGTGACCGTTTTGCTGAAATTGAAATACCTGCAGGCGGCAGCTTCCACGATATGATAGAAGCCAAGGGTAAAAACGATATTGGCGACAGGATGAATAAAATCATTAGAAAACTCGCAGATGAAAACAGGCTCAACGGAGTGATCGATGTTGCCGACTTTGATGATGACAGCAAGTTGGGCAGCGGCAAGGAGAAGGTTGACCGGTTAACCAATTTGATTGCCATATTTCAAAACGAAGCCTTAGATTTTCGTAAGAACCGTGCGGGCGGCGACGATATCATCGGTGATGCCTACGAATATCTCATGAAAAATTTTGCTTCTGAAAGCGGCAAGAGCAAAGGGCAATTCTACACCCCCGCTGAAGTGTCCAGGGTCATGGCCAAGGTCATCGGCATCAGCGGGGCGACCGTTGCTTCACAAACTTTATACGACCCGGCCTGCGGATCCGGCTCATTATTGATCCGCGCGGCAGATGAGGCTCCCCACGGGATTACCATTTATGGACAGGAATATGACACCACAACGGCCGGCCTGGCCAAAATGAACCTGGTCTTACATAACAAATCAACCGGAATTATTGCTAATGCCAATACCCTCTCCAATCCCTATTTTAAAAATGGTGAGAGTCTGGAGCGGTTCGACTTTGCCGTAGCTAATCCTCCCTTTTCCTATAAGTCCTGGAGCAACGGTGTGGATACCGGCAGTGATGAACGTTTCATTGGCTACAGCGCTGTTCCGCCGAATAAGAATGGGGATTATGCCTGGCTGATCCATTTCATTCATTCCTTGAAACCGGAAAAAGGAAAGGGCGCCATCATTCTTCCCCATGGCGTGCTCTTCCGGGGCAATGCCGAGGCTGTCATCAGAAAAGAAATCATCAAGAAAAAAATCATAAAGGGCATTATCGGGCTTCCGCCCAACCTGTTTTTCGGAACAGGTATACCGGCCTGCATTATTGTTATAGACAAAGAAAATGCCCGGGCCAGGCAGGGCCTGTTTATGATCGATGCCAGCCGCGGCTTTATCAAGGACGGCAATAAAAACAGGCTCCGCGAGCAGGATATCTATAAAATTGTGGAGTGTTTCAACAACTATATAGAGATACCGAAATACTCCAGGATGATCCCTTACCGCGAGATAGAAGTCAACGAATACAATCTGAATATTCCTCGCTACATCGACAGCAGCGAAGAAGAGGACCTGCAAGATATATCGGCCCATTTATCCGGCGGAATACCGCAAAACGATATAGAGAGGTTGGGGCCATACTGGGATGTATTCCCAAACCTTAGATCAGAACTCTTTGAGAAAACGGAGCGTGACGGTTACCTGAAGTTAAGGGTAGGAAAAGAGGAGATTCGCGAGTTTATATACAGCTTCCCTGAATTCATAGACTTCTCGCAAAAAATAAGGGAAGCCTTTAATGCATGGAAAGACAACAACCGGACAAGGCTTAATGAAATTAAAAAGGGGGACAACCCTAAAACATTAATCGAAGATATTGCCGGTGACCTCTTGACCAAATACAGCAGTATTCCTTTAATTGACAGGTACGATGTTTATCAGTGCCTCATGTCATACTGGGAAGATACCATGCAGGATGATGTATATGCCATTGTTTTCGACGGCTGGGGAGCGGGTAATGATATTGAGCGGGAAATGGTTAAGAAAAAAGACGGCACCATCACCGGAAAGATGAAATCCTTCGAAGGTAGAATTATCCCCAAAGCGTTGATCATTGAGACCTACTTTCCGGATGAAAAAGAGAAAATTATGAGCATGGAAAATAAGCAGGATGAACTGCTTCGCCTCATGGATGAGCTTAGAGAAGAGCACGGGGGCGAAGAGGGTCTGCTTAATGAAGTGATCAATGACAAGGGTAATATTACCAAAGGTGAACTGCAAAAGCGGATCAAAGAGATCAAAAATGATCCGGAATCAGCCGATGAGCTTGAAATTTTACAGCAGTACGAAAATTTGATGACGGAGGAAAGTAAGTATAAAACAGAGATAAAAAATGCGTCAGCCGCCCTGGAAAAGCTTGTATATGCTCAATATGAAAAGCTAAGTATGGAAGAGATTAAAGAGCTTGTTGTGGAGAAGAAATGGTGCCGGACAATTTATGAAGCCATTGATGCCATCTATTCCGCTATTTCTCACCGCCTGGCCAACCGGATTGTGGAGCTAGTGGAACGCTACGAGGAGCCTCTCCCAAATATTGAAGAAGAGGTTGCAGAGTATGAAGCCAGGGTGAGAACTCATCTGGAAAGGATGGGGTTTGCATGGAAATAAGGGAGGGGTATAAGCAGACGGAGATTGGGGTTATACCGGAGGATTGGGATGTATTACAAATAGGTCAGTTAGGGTCGTTTTCCAAAGGTCAAGGTATAAGAAAGGATGAATCTAAAAGTGGGCAGTTGCCTTGCGTTAGATATGGAGAACTATATACATTACACAATGATTATATAAAGAAGTTCGGATCATTTATTTCAGAAGAAGTTGCTAAAACAAGCAAAAGATTAAAGAAGGGCGATATTTTATTTGCAGGCTCTGGAGAAACGAAAGAGGAAATTGGCAAATGTGCTGCATTTATATATGAAATAGAAGCCTATGTTGGGGGCGATGTAATAATATTATCTCCTAAACATGGCAATTCACTTTTTTATGGATATCTGTTTAACATTCCAGTAGTTGCCAGGCAGAAGGCCAATAAAGGACAAGGAGATGCGGTTGTTCACATTAGTGCTTCGAGTTTGTCGAGCATTAAAGTACCTATCCCTTCGCTTTCCGAACAACAAGCCATAGCCACCGCCCTCTCCGACATTGATGGTCTCATAAACTCCCTTCAAAAGCTAATCGACAAAAAGAAAAAGATCAAGCAAGGGACAATGCAGGAACTGCTCACAGGAAAAAGAAGGCTCGAGGGGTTTCGCGGAGAGTGGGAAGAGAGGTATCTTGGAGATATTACTGAGATAATTAGTGGTGGAACCCCCAAAACAAGTATTTCCGAATATTGGAATGGTGAGATAAAGTGGTGTACACCTACAGATATTACGGGATGCAAAACAAAATATTTGTACGAGACGGAAAAGAGCATAACTCACTCTGGATTAAAGAATAGTTCAGCAACGTTATTACCAAAAGGGGCACTGTTATTCTGCAGTAGGGCAACGATTGGTGAAGTAAGAATTGCATATGATTCTATTTGTACTAATCAAGGATTTAAATCTTTAGTAGTATATCCTGGTATTAATAATGAATGGTTATATTACTGGGTTATAGCCAACAAAGCAATTTTTCTGGAAAAAGCAATTGGCTCTACATTCTTAGAAATTTCTAAAAAAGATATCCAGGTAGTATCAATTAAAGTTCCGACTTTACCTGAACAAACCGCCATAGCAAACATCCTCTCTGACATGGACAGCGAAATCGAAGCTTTGGAAAGAAAGCTTAATAAATACAAAGACATCAAGCAGGGCATGATGCAGGAACTGCTAACGGGCAGGATCAGGCTACTGGAGGAGGCAGTGCCATGAGCGGTGTCGGGCAAAAAGAGAGAGCCACTCAAAACAGGGTTATTGAACTGTTCAAATCCAAACTTAAATATACTTACATCGGCAATTTACATGACCGGGAAAACTCCAACATAGAAAAGGCAAAGTTAAATAAATATCTGCAAAGGCAGGGTTACTCTGCAGAACTTATCCGCCGGGCGATGAACGCCCTGCTGGAAGCGGCCCAAAGGCCGGATCTGTACCAGGCTAACAAAGAAGTTTATTCCCTCCTGCGCTATGGAGCTTCGGTTAAAGAAGACGTCAGCGTCCATCATCAAACGGTCAAGTTCATCAACTGGGTAGAACCGCATAAAAATGATTTCTATATCGCTGAAGAAGTGACAATCAGGGGTGAGCACACCAAGCGCCCTGATATTGTGCTCTACGTTAACGGGATCGCGGTCTGTGTACTTGAGCTAAAAAGCAGTGTCGTATCCGTCTCCAAAGGGATCAGGCAGAACCTGGATAACCAGACCAACGATTTTATCCGCCCTTTTTTTGCCACCATCCAGCTGGTTATGGCAGGCAATGATACAGAGGGTCTGCGCATCGGCGTGATCGACACCCCGGAAAAACACTTCATCGAATGGAAAGAGGACGAAAAGGCAACTGATCCACTCTCTCTTTTTATTCGGGCCCAGAGCGAAAGCGAAGGCTACAAAATGGACCGCCACCTGGTCAGCATCTGCCAGAAGGAACGCTTGCTGGATATCATCTACAACTTCATCGTCTTTGACAGCGGCACAAAAAAGATGTGCCGCCACAACCAGTATTTCGGCGTGCTCGCCGCCAGGCAGCGCATCAAAGCTAAAGAAGGCGGGATCATCTGGCATACCCAGGGCAGCGGCAAGAGCCTGGTGATGGTCTGGCTTTCCCGGTGGATCAAGGAATACGACCCGGAAGCAAGGGTGCTGATTATCACTGACCGGGAAGAGTTGGATGAACAGATTGAGAAAAAAGTATTTGGTGCAGACGGTGTCGGGGATGAAATTTACCGTACCAAAAGCTGCGCCGATTTGATTGCCAGGCTTAACGAAACAACGCCGCGGGTGATGTGCTCTCTGATCCATAAATTTGGCCGGAACCAGGGTGATGAGGATAAGGCCTATGATAATTATATAGAGCAGTTAAAAGCAAGCCTGCCTCCTGATTTTAAACCCAAGGGCAAATTTTATATTTTCGTGGATGAATGCCACAGAACCCAGTCCGGCAAACTCCATAAAGCCATGACCACGATTCTGCCCGATGCCGTTTTTATCGGTTTCACCGGAACGCCGCTTCTCAGCCGAAAAGAACTGGCCCGAAGGGGGATCAAGAGCAGCATCGAGGTTTTCGGCACCTATATCCATACCTATAAATATCCTGAAGCGGTGGCCGATAAGGTGGTGCTGGACTTGCGGTATGAAGCCAGAGATGTGCCCCAGGAGGTAGTCTCCCAGGAGAAAATAGACCTGTGGTTTGAAACAAAAACCCGCGGATTGACTGAGCTTGCTAAAGCACAGCTGAAGAAGCGCTGGGGAACATTAAAAGAGGTATACAGCTCTGAGGCCAGGCTGGCCAAAATTGTGACAGATATTATCTTTGATATGGAGATCAAGGACAGGCTCAATAACGATCGCGGAAATGCCATGTTGATTGCGTCCAGCATCTATGAGGCCTGTAAATACTACAAGCTCTTCACCGATAACGGCTTTACCAAGTGTGCCATTGTCACCTCTTACTCCGGTGATATCTCCGAGATTAAAGGCGAGGCGACCGGAGAGTCAAGAGAAACAGAAAATCGCTTCAAGTACGCTGTTTATCAAAAGATGTTAAACGGTAAGACCGTTGAGGCCTTTGAAAAAGAGGCCAAGCGGGCCTTTGTTAAAGAACCGGGCCAGATGAAACTATTAATTGTTGTGGATAAGCTTTTAACCGGGTTCGATGCGCCCAGCGCCACGTACCTCTATATAGACAAATCCATGCGTGACCACGGACTATTCCAGGCCATCTGCAGGGTAAACCGCATTGACGGAGATGACAAGGAATACGGCTATATCATTGATTATAAGGACCTGTTCAAGAGCCTGGAAAAAGCGGTCGCGGATTATACCTCTGAAGCTTTTGACGGATTTGATACCGAAGATGTGATCGGGCTTTTAAAAAACCGCGTAATAGAAGCAAAGAAGCGCCTGGAAGAGCTGCTTGAAAGTTTAAGAGCCCTGTGTGAGCCGGTGAGACAACCGCGTTCAACCCTGGAATTCATCAAGTATTTTTGTTTTGAGAATGACGGTGACCTGGATGAACTCAAAGAAAATGAGCCCAAGCGTCTGTCTCTCTATAGGCTTACAGCCTCTCTGCTTCGTGCTTTTGCCGATGTTGCCGACAATCTGGATGAACTATACACTCCAAAACAGATCGAAGAGATTAGGGCTGAAGTTCGCTATTACGAAAAAGTAAGGAATGAAATCAAACTGGCCAGCAGCGATTATATTGACCTTAAAAAATACGAAGCGGACATGCGCCATCTCATCGACAACTACATCAGCGCCGGGGAGAGTGAGAAGCTCTCTGCATTTGATGATCTGACGCTGATAGAACTAATTGTTGAGCGCGGTGTAGACTTTGTTGAGGATTTGCCCGAGGGAATTAAAACGAATAAGGAGGCGGCGGCCGAGGTTATCGAGAATAATGTTCGCCGGAAGATTATCGAGAAAAGCAGCACAAACCCTCTTTATTACGAGAAAATGTCAGAGCTTTTAATGAAAATTATTGAAGAGCGAAAGAATCAAAAAGCAGAGTATCAAGAGTATTTACAGAAGATCGTGGAGCTTACGAGAAAAATTGAAAAACCTGAAGAGTACTCCGGTTACCCGGAGAGAATCAAGAATTCGGCAGCTCTGAGGGCCCTATATGACAACGTATCAAAGGACGAGGAGCTATTATTGACTCTTCATGAAAAGATTATGACAGTAAAACCAGACAAGTGGCTGGGGGATAAAGCAAAGGAAAAAGTAGTGCTTAGAGGGATCCATTCCGTCGTTTATGATGAAGATAAGGTGGACAAAACTTTCAGCATCGTTAAAGAGCAAAGGGAGTACTGGTGATAGTAATGGAAATATCAGGTATTAAGGTAGAAGTTATCAAGAAGAAAATTAAAAATATGCACCTTTCGGTGCTGCCTCCTTTAGGAAGAGTCCGCATCTCTGCGCCTATTGGCACTAGCGATGAAACCATCAAACTATTTGCCATTAAGAAGATAGGCTGGATCAAAAAGCAGATTCAAAAGTTTGAGAGCCAGCCAAGGCAATCGGAACGGGAGTATGTTTCCGGTGAAAGCCATTATCTTTGGGGGCGTAGATACAGGCTCGAACTTAAATATACAAAGAAAGCTAATAAAGTTGAAACAAAGGGCAATAAGCTCGTTTTGACAGTAAGAGAAGCCAGCACCCAAGAGCAGCGTGAAAAGATCATGAATGAATGGTATAGAGCCGAACTTAAAGCCAAGCTGCCGGCATTGATTGAAAAGTGGGAGAAAATTATCGGGGTAAAGACAAATGATTTCGGCGTGAAAAATATGCGGACCCGGTGGGGAACCTGTAATGTTAAAGATAAACGGATATGGATCAATTTGCAGCTTGCCAAGAAACCCGTTGCCTGTCTTGAATATATAGTGGTGCATGAACTCGTTCACCTGCTGGAAAAGAATCACACCCCAGTTTTCATAGAATATATGGACAAATTTTTACCCGGTTGGCGAGTAACCAAAGATGAACTCAATGGCTTTATCATGGATAAATATTTTGAGGAATAAATATTCCCATGAAATGATCAATTGGGGGGTCAACCAGTGAAAAAGAGGATTGTTATACTGACTTTTGCCCTGGCAGTCGTTTTACTTTCTGTCCTGGCCGGCGGGTGCATGTTGTTTCAGAAAGATGCGGCATGGGATCCCGATGAACCCGGTCAAGATTCTACAGAACCTTCCGGGAGTGAAGGCAACACAGATCCCGGCGAGGCGGAAACGCCTGGCGAACCCTCCGTGGAAGAACCAAATGGTGAGAACAGCAACGGTACGGAAGAAGACCGCAAGGTAAAGATTACCCTTTATTTCGGCGATCAGAAGGCGATCGAAAGCGGCACCCCCTGTGAAACCGGCTATGTCAGGCCGGTGGTGCGCGAGTTTCCCCATACCACGGGGGTACTGCGCCTGGCCTTGCAGGAGCTGATCCGGGGGCCTCTGCCCGGGGAGGGCGACCTGGTAAGAACCCTGCCGGCAGCAGTGCAGGTACTCAACTTAAAGATTGAAAATGAGATTGCCTACATCGATTTTTCCGAGGAACTGGTCACCGCCCCGGACAGCCCGGGCGGCACCCTGGGAAGCTCTCTCCTGGTGCAATCACTTGTTTATACCGCCACCCAGTTTTCCAAAGTTAAATCGGTCCTGGTAACGGTAAACGGCCAGACATATTCCGACGGTCATTTTATCTGGGAAGAACCGATCGGACGGGAGTCCTTTTCTTCTTCCGGCTGATAACACCTCCGGTTCCCGGGGGGAGCCGAACCATTTTTCATTAAGCGGACGAAGAGGGGGTCCTTACGGCATGCCTCTTCGTTTGTTTTATCGAGTTTAATAATAACAATAAAAAATAACCTCTTTTTAGCTCCCTGGGTTAGAGGTAAGTAATCACTTTGACGAGAATAATATCCATCAGTTAAACCGCCAGTGATGTGTATTAGCTTGCTCAATTTTAGCGCCTCGAGGAGTGGATATCACATGGAACTCAGTGAAAATGCCAGGATTACTTATGAGAAGAGATACTTGAAAAAGGACGACGCGGGAAATCCCCTGGAAACGCCTGCAGATTTGCTCCGAAGGGTAGCTTCAAGCATAGCTTCGGTAGAGCGGGAATATGGCAGAGATGAATCTGAGATCAATAAGATTGAAGAAGAATTTTTCCAGGTGATGGCCGGCGCCTACTTCATGCCCAATTCACCCACGCTGATGAATGCCGGACGCGATCTGCAGCAGCTCAGCGCCTGCTTTGTGCTGCCGCTGGAAGACAGCATGGAGGGCATCTTCGACACGCTGAAAAGCATGGCCCTGGTGCAGAAGACGGGGGGCGGCACCGGCTTTGCGTTTGACCGGCTGCGGCCGCGCGGCGACCGGGTGCGCACTACCAGCGGAGTGGCCAGCGGGCCGGTCTCTTTTTTAAAAATCTTTGATGCGGCTACGGAAGCGGTCAAGCAGGGGGGCACCCGCCGGGGCGCGAACATGGGTTCGCTGATCTACAATCATCCTGATATCATGGAATTTATCTGCTGCAAGGAAAGAGAGGACGAGATTAACAACTTCAACATTTCGGTGGCCGTTTCGGATGAGTTCATGCGCAAAGCGACGGGGGAGGACCCCGATCCCCAATATATCCTCATCAATCCCCGGACCGGCAAAGCTCATCCCGACCCGGAGACGGGAGAGGACATGCGGCTAAACGCGAGAGAAGTTTTTGACTTGATTGTGGAGAAGGCCTGGGCCAAGGGCGATCCCGGCCTTATCTTCATCGACCAGATGAACCGTTTCAATCCCACCCCTCAAATTGGAAAATACGAAACCACCAACCCCTGCGGCGAGCAGCCGCTGCTGCCTTACGAGGCCTGCTGCCTGGGCTCTCTCAATCTTGGTAAATTTGTAAATGCCGGGGGAGAGGTGGACTGGGAGGAGCTGCGCCGGGTGATCCGGACCGCCGTTCACTTTCTGGACAATGTTATCGACAGCAGCCATTATGTTATTGAAGAGATCGCCAGGATGCATAAAGAGGGCAACCGGAAAATCGGCCTGGGGGTAATGGGCTGGCACGATATGCTGGTGCGCCTGGGCATTCCTTACGACAGCGAAGCGGCCCTGGAGATGGGGGAAAAGGTGATGCGCTTCATCAGCGAAGAGGCGAAGAAGCGCTCCGCGGAGCTGGCCGCTGAGCGAGGGGCTTTCCCCAACTTCGCCGGCAGCATTTACGACACCGGCAATCCTGAAGACCGCGTCCGCAATGCTACCCGCACTACCATTGCTCCTACCGGGACCATATCGATTTTGGCCGGCGCCAGCAGCGGGATTGAACCCTATTTTAGCATTGCTTTTCTGCGCAAAGATGTGCTGGGCGGGGTGGACCTGCCCGAGGTTAATCCCATCTTCCTGGAGCTGGCCGAGCGGGACGGTTTTTACTCTGAAGAGCTCATGGAGAAGATTGCCTGCTCCGGCTATATCCCGGCTGATGAGGCGGCGGTGCCCCCCGAGATAAAGAGGCTTTTTAAAACGGCCCTGGAGATCGATCCCGGGTGGCATATCCGGCACCAGGCTGTGTTCCAAAAATATACGGACAACGCCGTCAGCAAGACCATAAACCTGAGGCGGGAAGCTACTCCGGAAGAGGTCAAACAAGCATACATTCTTGCCTGGAAGATGGGCTGCAAGGGCATTACCGTCTACCGGGACGGCTCCCGGGAAAAGCAGGTCTTGAATGTGGGCACTCTTGGGGAAAAAGAGAATCTTAAACCGAGCGAGCGTCCGCCAACCCTGACCGGCCATACTACCTGCATTAAGACCTCGCTGGGCAACCTTTTTGTAACGGTTAATACCGTTGAGGGCAAGCCCTTTGAGCTCTTTGCCCAGATCGGCAAGGCCGGGAGCGACGTGGTCGCATTCACCGAGGCCATTGCCAGGTTAATTTCTCTGGCCCTGCGCTGCGGGGTTAGCGTGGAAGAGATAGTGGCCCAGCTTGAAGGGATTGGCGGCTACCGCGCGGTAGGCTTCGGCCCCAACCGGATCATGAGCGTTCCCGATGCCATCGGCCGGGCCCTGGCCCGGCTGGCCCGGGTTAAACCCGGGGTAAACGACAACCAATGCAATTCCCGCGAAATTTGCCCTGATTGCGGCAGCGGGGCGCTGATCAGGGTGGAGGGTTGTGCCAAGTGCGAAGCCTGCGGTTATAGTGAATGTTAATCCGGGGTGATATCGAGCCCTTAAAAGAAAGGGAAAGGATTTACGCCCGTGAAAAAACTTGTTTCCCTGGAAAGGGGAAAGATATACCAGGACCTGTGGCGCCTCTCGTGGCCGGTGATGACTTTCATGGTCTTCCAGACCACCCTGGAGCTGGTCGACCTATACTGGGTGGGTTTCCTGGGCACGGACGCCGTGGCCGCCCTCTCTCTATCCAACAACCTCTTCTGGATGCTGTTCACTCTTTCGGATATAATTTCCGTTTCCACCCTGGCCCTGGTGGCCCGCTATCGCGGCGCCGGAGATACCGGCAATATCGCTGTCGTAGCCCGGCACAGCTTCTGGCTGGCCGCCCTTATCTCGGTGGCGGTGACCATACTTATTCTATGTTTAAGCGATACCTTTATAGCCCTTTACAACGTTGAACCGGATGTGCACGAAATGGCCGTGCTTTATCTGAAGGTTATCGGAGTGAGCATGCTCTTCGCTTATGCGGGTATGGCAATGGGCGCAACTTTGCAGGGGGTTGGCGATACCCGCACGCCCATGATTATCCTGGTCATGACCAATATTATCAATATTATCCTTGACCCCATCCTCATCTTTGGATTGATTGGAGCGCCTGAAATGGGCGTTCTGGGCGCGGCTCTGGCCACTTTGCTGGCCCGGGCTGCCGGCTTCCTGGCCATGTTCTATATTTTGCTCAGCGGAAAGATCTCTCCCAGCAGGCTGAAGGTGCCGGGGCTTCTAAAATTGAAGTTCCAGGGCGCCTACTTTAAGAGAATAATTGGGATCGGCCTGCCCGCCTTCATGCAGACGGTGACCCGGCCCCTGACCGGTCTGTTCATGATGTGGCTGGTTGCCCTTTTCGGCACGCCTGCCATCGCCGCCTTCGGCATCGGGCAGAGGGTGCTGGGATTTGCTTTTATCCTGCTTTCGGGCATGACAGTGGGCACCTCCACCATGATTGGGCAGAGCCTTGGCGCGGCGATGCCCTCTTTCACTTCAGAGATTATCCGCAGGGCGATGCTGCTCAGTATAGCCGTGCAGGCTGTCATGACCGGCCTTTGCTACTTCTCCGCACCGTCTATCGTGGGTCTTTTCACCGGAGATCCCGCGGCTGCCGGGATGGGGGTTGACTACCTGCGGGTGATCTGCGCGGGGATGATCCTGATGGGCCCCTTGCATATAATCGACGCGGTCTTCAAGGGCTCCGGCTACACCATGCCTCCCATGGTCAGCGCCCTGGTGGCCAACTGGCTAATCAAGCTGCCGGCCGCCTGTATTTTGGCCCTGTCGCTTAACCTGGGCGCCATCGGCATCTGGTGGGCCATCACCATATCGATCGTGGCGGAGCTCCTTGTCCTGCTGCCCTGGTATCTCAGCGGCGGCTGGGCTCGCCGCGATATCCGGGTCAGCACCCCGGAGCTGGCGGAATGATCCCCGGATACTCCGGAGCATAATCAATTGAGGAGGAAATTAAGATGAATGAATCCCAATTTCATGCTTTAGTGGATGAGATGGTCAGGTGGTTCCTGGAGCAGTCGCCGGTTTTGGCGACATACATGGGCATACATGAATACGATCATCTGCTGGCCGATTGCCGCATCCCGGCAATCGAAGCGCGGCATGAGCGGATCAGGAAGAGCCTGGCGGATTTGCAAAAGGCCGATCCGGCCGGCTGGAGCAGGGAAAGCGGCATCGACTACACCCTCATCGTCCAGCTGCTGAAGAAGTTTATCCTGGAACACGAACAGCAGGCCGCCCATTTGCGCGACCCTGCCGGCTACCTGTTCGAGGTCATGGAAGGTGTTTTCTCCTTGATCATCAAGGAGTTTGCCCCCCTGGAGCAGCGGCTGCAGAGCCTCGCCGGGCGGGTGGGAGAGGTGCCCCGGGTGCTGGCCGAAGGGAGAAGCAACCTGCAGCCCGCGAAGGTCCCGCCGGTCTGGGGCGAATTGGCCTTGGAGCAGGCCCGGATGGGCCCGGCTCTCTTTGAGGGGCTGCTGCCGGCAATAGCAGCCGGCTTCCCGAAGCTTCAGGCTGAACTGGCGAAACTGGGACGTGAAGCGGCGGCCGCCTGCGTCGAGTATGCCTCTTACCTGGAAAAAGAGCTTCTCCCCGCCGCTGCCGGCGATTTTGCCGCGGGTGAAGATTACTTCAATACACTCCTGCGCGAGCAGCACCTGGTCGACTACGATGCAGCCACGCTCCTGGAGACGGGCCGGCGGCTCCTCAATGAGACGAGATCGGCGATGGAAGATCTGGCCCGGCAGATTGATCCCTCTCTTACAATCGAGGAGATCCTGGAGCGAAATAAAGAGAACCATCCCGCGGCGGAGGACTTGCTTTCAGAGTACCGCCGGGCCATGGAGGCGGCCAGGAGCTACACGGTGGAACATAATATCGCCTCCTTGCCTGCCGGTGAAACTCTGCGGATTATTGAAACCCCCCAGTTTTTGCGCCCCATTATTCCTTATGCCGCCTATATGCCTTCCGGAATTTTCGAGGAGAAGCTCGAAGGGATTTTCATGGTCACCCCGCCCGATGAAAACGCTTCTCCCGAAGAAATAGAGGCAAAGCTGAAAGGGCAGCCTTATTCCAAGATTCCGGTGACGGCGATTCATGAGGCTTATCCCGGCCACCATCTGCAGCTGTCCTGGGCGGCAAGCCGCGGCAGTACTGCCCGCAAGATGGGGGCGCAGCTCTCCACTCTTTTCGTTGAAGGCTGGGCCTTCTACTGTGAAGAGCTCATGGAGCAGCTGGGCTATATCAACACACCGCTGCAGAGACTGGGCCGCCTTTCCGACCAGCTTTGGCGCGCCGCCCGGATCATCCTCGATGTGAGCCTGCACTGCCGCGGCATGAGCGTCGCGGAAGCCGTCAACTTCCTGGTTAAAGAGTGCGGTCTCCAGCCGGCCGACGCCCTGGCCGAGGTGCGCCGCTATACCGTCACCCCCACCCAGCCCCAGTCTTACCTGATGGGCAAGCTTGAGATTTTGAAGATTATCGACGAATACAAGAAGCTTCGGCCCGGCGCCTCGCTGCGGCAGATGCACGACGATATATTGGCCTGCGGTTCCCTGCCGCCGAAGCTGATGCGCAGGCAGCTGTTTTCAAGTTGAAATTGAGGATTTACGAACAGCCTCTTCTGACGAATGGGACCTGCTAGAAATAAGATTCATCTCCGCTCATCGCTGCAGAATCGGTAAAATATATAAACGGGAGGTTGTCATGGAACCATATCAAGTTGTCTATGAAGCTCTGCGAAGGATGGGCATTCCATATGAGGTTGTGGAGCATCCGCCGGCCTTAACCACAGAGGAGGCGGACAGCTATATTGAGGGCAAAGAAGGCGTCCGGACGAAAACTCTTTTTTTATGCAACCGCAAGCGGACATCTTTTTTCCTGGTAATTATGGATGACCGCAAGCGGTTGGATATAAAAAAGCTAAGCGAGCTCATAAACGAAAAAGGGATTAGTTTTTGCTCCCCTGGGAAGTTGAAGGAAAAAATGGGGCTGCCTCCCGGTGTGGTCTCCATATTTGGCTTGCTGAACAACCATGAGCGGGATATCCGGGTCTACCTGGATAAGGAGATGCTTTCTGAAAGAATCGTGACCTTTCACGCCAATGACAACACTAAGACCGTTTTCGTCTCCACGGAAGATATGTACAAGTTTCTTGAAGAACTGGGTTATGAATATTTTGTTATAGATTTGTAGAAGGCATTTAAACGGTAAACATCCGTCAATAGGGGAACTGCTTCCCTCTGTTTAGAGCTCGGGTATTTGTGAGATCCTGCTTATCAACCGGAGGCGGCAATTTTCTGTTTTTCCCGGCCGTAGAAGGCTACTGAATGATAGATAATATACAGCTGTACAACTGTTGTTATCAGCCAGAGCAGTAAAACAGGCGCCCAAAATAACTTGACCAGCAACGCCTCCGAATTGCAGATCACGGAGCAGCCCAAAAATAAAGAAGTTACGCCCATCCCCAGCCTAAAGAAAGCTCCTTTTAGGTTGATGGATAAATGACGCCTGGCGCCGGCCAGCCGGTCCTCTTTATCGGTATAGAGTTCCGGAATGGCATCGGTTTCAGCCTGCTCCTTGCTCCAGATAAAAGCCCGGCCGAATTGCTGCGGCAGATCGCCATGCAGGGTAAAGCCGGCCTCCGCATGGATGTTAAAGTAATCGTTGGTAATATTTTTGTGTGCGTCAATAAAATATTTTATCTTGCGGGGAGCGCCCTTTTGAAAATAAAAGCTGTTTTTATGAACCTGCTTCAGCAGCAAGCCCCGGGCAGCCTGGGATTCCAGCCATGCGGCAATCCGGTCGGGGTAGCAGAGCCAAAGCCATCTGGTTGCTTTGACCAAGTTTTTTGAATCGGGAGGGGCCTGAAGCAGCGCGTTGTCAGCTTTGACCAGGCCGGGGTATAAGCTGTATCCGCTCATGACAGAGAGCCTTGTTAAACCCTTTTTGCTCTGGATAAAGGTATAGATAATCCAGGCCAGGAACAGAGCGTTTATGGCAAGCGCCGCATAAGGGAGCAAGTCCAGGATCGGATAGGGCGCAGGGATATGCTCGACCTCAAATTTGCCTCCCAGGGCGCTGATTGCCATCGCGAATACCATCAGGTAGTAGCCAGCCAGCGCCAGCAGGATATAGGTCACAGTCAACATGCTGCGGGTTCTCTCAATGACTCCTTTGCGTGAAGGGAAGAGAGCGGGCTTTGGGTTTTGGTTGGCCAGGATACGCCAGCCCCCGCTCCTGCCGATTTCTCTCCAGCCTTCTTTTTTCAGCGTTGGAGTGATCTCCCTATCTTCTGTGTTGTAATCAACCTGGTAGATTAGTTTTTTCGGCTCTCCTTTCTCAAAAACAAATACCCGCTTGCGGAAATCAACCGATTGCAGCAAAAATCCGGTTGAGGCCATCCTGGCAAGCCACTCTTCCGCGGCCACAACATTGTATACCCAGAAAGGCCTGAACACCCGCTTAATCATGGAAATATGCCTCCTGTTTCCTGGCGTCGGCATAGAGCATGCTGATGCGCTCGATTTCCTTGCAGATCAGCTCTTTCCCCGCCGGAGTAATTTCATAGATTGTTTTACGCTCAATATCGGCGTAAACCCTGATAATTTTGTCGTGCTGCATTTTGGTCAATGTGCCGTAGACGGTGCCGGAACCCAGCCGAATTCTTCCCCCGGTTAACTCCTCCACAAACTTAATGATCCCATAACCGTGCCGGGGTTCAGAGAGGGAGAGCAGGATATAAAAAGCGGTCTCCGTCATGGGCAGGTATTTCTTCAACACGTTCTTGGTGTTCAAATTTCATCGCCAGCCTTAGTTAAATTATGGTCACGCTGCTACTGTCGCGCCGTGACTATATCACGCTGTTACATAATCGTCAAGTGCTTTTTTTATCCCCGGTTGAATGTGCGGGGCTCTTCAGGTATGATTTAAGCATAAGATAGGCACATAATACAGAATAATGTCCTGTTTGGGCATGGGAGAGGGATCGGAATGAGCGACAAGGCGCTGCCTGGTAAAGTTCATGTTTTGCTCCCGGGAGGCGAAAGCATGCCTGCTGCCGGCGGCCGCAGCCTGCTGGAGATGGGCGCAGAGCTGCAGCCCCGCTATGCGGCGCCCATTGTGGCCGCGGCGGTGGACAACAATCTTTACGAGTTAACTGCCGCGGTGGAGCCGCCGGCAACAGTGCACTTCCTGGACTTGACCGACAAGGAGGGGCGGCGCATCTACCAGCGCAGCCTTACCTTTCTGCTCATTGCCGCCGTCTCCGAACTTTTTCCCGGTGCCGCGGTTACAGTGGAACATTCCCTGGGCAAGGGCCTCTATTGCGAAATTAAGAAGACACCCGCATTGAGCGCCGCCGATGTGACCGCCATTGAGCGGCGCATGCGGCAGCTGGTGGAGATGGACCTGCCTATTGAAAAGAGAAAGGTTCCGCCCTCCGAGGCGGCGCGGATTTTCCGCCGCCAGGGATTCGACGACAAGGTGGCGCTCCTTAAATACTGGCCCAAGGATTATTTGAATCTCTATTCCATCGGCGAAGTGGAAGATACTCTCTACGGCTACCATGTGCCGCGCACCGGGCTGCTGAATATATTTGAGTTGAAATACTACCCGCCGGGGCTGATTTTAGGATTTCCCGCTGAAGAGGATCCTTCCCGGGTCGCTCCTTTTGTGGATCAGAAGAAGCTTTTTGAAATATTCCGCGAAGCGGAGCGCTGGGGGCAGATCCTCGGTTTTGACACGGTTGGGGCGATGAACAGGCTCATCGAAGAAGGGCAGGGCGCGGAGGTTGTTCGCGTAGCCGAAGCGCTGCATGAAAAAAAGATTGCCCAGATTGCCGACCTCATCAGCGCCCGCGTGCCCGAAATCCGGGTCATCCTGATAGCGGGCCCTTCATCTTCGGGTAAAACCACCTTTACCCAGCGCCTGCGGATACAGCTCCTGGTCAACGGTTTGCGCCCGCTGCCCATTTCCACCGACGACTACTTTCTCGATCGCGATAGCACGCCCCTCGATGAATCGAACAACCCCGATTTTGAGCATATTGAAGCCGTGGACCTGCCTCTCTTCAACGAGCATCTCCTGCGGCTCATCGAGGGGGAAGCGGTGGATCTCCCCGTGTACAACTTTCACACGGGGAAGCGGGAATACCGGGGCCGGAAGATGCGGCTGGAAGAGAATCAACCGCTGATTATTGAAGGGATTCACGGGCTGAACGAAATCCTGACCCGCTCCATCCCCCGCCGCAGCAAGTTCAAGATCTACATCTCCGCGCTGACGGCGCTGAACATCGATCGCCATACCCGCATTCATACCACCGATACCAGGCTGCTGCGGCGCATCGTGCGCGACGCCCAGTTTCGCGGCAACAGCGCCCTGGAAACAATCCGCCGCTGGCCCTCGGTGAGGCGCGGCGAAGAGCGCAATATATTCCGGCTCCAGGAGGAGGCCGACATCATGTTTAACTCCGCCCTGGTTTACGAGCTGGCAGTGATCAAGCGGCAGGCCGAGTTCCTGCTGAAACAGATCGACAGCTCCCATCCTGAATTCATTGACGCCAAGAGGCTGCTGTCTTTCCTCTCTTTCTTCCTGCCCCTGGATGCCTCGCTGGTGCCCTCCAATTCCCTGCTGCGTGAATTTATCGGCCAATCCTGCTTTTTTGAACCAGGTGATCAGGGCGGCGGCCTGGGGGACGGAGCGCCTGCCTAGTTTCGGCCTGGCCCGGCGCCGGGTGCCGTATTGCCTGGGGGAGAGGGGGAACAAATGAGACAGGAGCAGCTGTCGCTATTCCCTGAAAAAGGGAATCATTCTAAAATCCTCACGATAGAACAGCTTCACCATGAGATTGCCGGCTTTGCAAAATATGGGAGAAAAACTGCTTGCCTTGAATTTCCCGATCCTGCAATAAATATACCGGTCTATATAAATGAGTTTTGGACATCAAAACAGCGGGCCGCGCATTCACTGCATGAGATTTCCTACAGGGCTTGCTTCAAACCCCAGCTGCCGCGCTTCTTTATCGCCCGCTTAACCGGCGAAAGCGACGTTGTTTACGACCCCTTTATGGGGCGGGGCACGACGGTCATTGAAGCGGCGCTGCTTAACCGGGTTCCCCTGGGCTGCGATATAAATCCCCTAAGCCGGATCTTGACTTATCCACGGCTTAACCTGCCGGAGATTTCTGAAGTTGAAAAGCGCCTTCAGAGCATTGATTTGAAGGCGTCGCAGGATATCCGGGAAGATTTGCTGGTTTTTTATCATCCCGAGACATTGCGATCCATTACCAATCTGCGAGAGTACCTCTTAAAAAGAGAAGAGCATGGAGAGTTGGATCACGCTGATGCCTGGATCCGCATGGTGGCCACGAACCGGCTTACCGGTCATTCGAGCGGCTTTTTCTCCGTCTACACCTTGCCGCCCAACCAGGCGGTATCAGTTGATTCACAGCGGAAGATCAATGAGAAGCGAGCGCAAACTCCTCCCCTGAGAGACGTGAAGGCTATTATTATGCACAAGAGCCGCTCGCTGCTGAGGATAATAAAAAAAAGTGAAGCGGTTCTCCTTCGCCGTATAGCTGAGAAAGCCAGGCTGTTAACATCTTCCGCGGATCATACGCCGGACATCCGGGATGACACGGTTCATCTTGTGGTCACCTCGCCGCCGTTTTTGGATGTGGTAGATTACCAGCGGGATAACTGGCTTCGCTGCTGGTTTAATGGAATAGATCCAGGCAGTGTTAATATCTGGCATTTTCATAAGCCGGAGGACTGGCAGGAGAAAATGACGGGAGTATTTAAAGAGCTGAAGAGAGTGCTCGTGCCCGGGGGCTGCGTCGCCTTTGAAGTGGGCGAAGTTCGCGGCGGGAAAATCCTTCTTGAAACCCTGGCCGTTCCTGCGGCGATAAAAGCCGGGTTGGCTCCCGAAATGGTAATCGTGAACAGCCAGTCCTTTACGAAGACATCGAATTGCTGGGGGGTAGAAAACTTAAAAAAAGGCACCAACACAAACCGCATCGTCCTGCTCCGCAACCCCCCCTCAGGATAGAATAACGGGTAATCATCGATGACTCGTAGGGGCGGGCTTCCACGCCCGCACGGTGTAGGATTCCCTAACCGCCCGTTATATTGGAAATAAATGCAGGGGCGGGGCATGCCCCCCGCCTGCAGCCGGGGTGGTTACATTGATACCGTCATCGCCTAAGTGGTGGAGTTGTTTATGCGGCAAAGGCTTTTGCTCATAAAAGCGGTATATGTATTGTATTCCGTTACGTTAAAGGGCGGCCTGTGGGCCGCCCCTACAACTTCAATGAATGCTTCTTCTTGAATCTGCGGCAGGCAAATCGGAAGAGTTGTAGGGGCGGGGCATGCCCCGCCCGCTTGCCGGAAAGTCCCCCTTTTTAAAGGGGGATTTAGGGGGATTTTGCTTTTCCCGTCCTGCCAATCCACGCCAGGGTTAATGTTTTTTTAAATCCCCCCCGGCCCCCCTTTTCCAAAGGGGGGAGCTTGTCCTGAGCGAAGCGAAGGATCTCCAAACCGGGCTGCCGCCAAACAACAAGGTTTTTCGGGCTTTGCCCTCAGGTTGACAATAAGCTAGTCAGAATGGCAACAGGCAGCCCCAAATGCATAGGTTCAGGTTATAAAGTCCCCCTTTTTAAAGGGGGATTTAGGGGGATTTTATTCTCCCTGCCGGCACGCCTAGCAATAATTACCAAAATCACCCATCATCCCCGCTCAGGGGTTAAATTTATCGCCGCCGGAGCGCAGCGATTTAAGGGCGGGGCCTTCGATAATATCGCCCTCGTAAGTGAAGCGGGAACCGTGGCAGGGGCAGTCCCAGGATAGCTCCGCCCCATTCCAGGCCAGTTCGCATCCCATGTGGGGGCAGGTGAGATCCACCGCGTGCAGCCGTCCCTCCCTATCCTTGTACAGCCCTACCTTCCCTCCCTTGTCTGAGACCACTGCGGCCTTTCCCGGCGCCGGCTCTGCTTCGGGAGAGGCCTTTTTCAACTTGCCTGCGGCCATCTGCCTGACCACGTCCAGGTTGGCGGTGACGAATTTTTTAATCATGGGATCTGCCTCAAAGCGGGCCGGGTTGTAGACCTCCTCCCAGGGACTCTTCCCATGCACGATCAGATCCCTCAGCAGGATAGCGGCGGCGGTGCTGTTAGTCATGCCCCACTTGCGGAAGCCGGTGGCCACGTAGACGTTGGGGCTTTTTGAAGTAAGGCGCCCCACGTAGGGGACTTCGTCCAGGGTGGTATAGTCCTGGGTGGACCAGCGGAAAGGCATTCCCGTCACGGTAAAGGTTTGCTCTGCGAACTGGGCCAGGTTCAGGTAGTGGCTCTCAGTGGGTGGGCCCTGGCCGGTCTTATGATGCTCCCCGGAGACGATTATCAGCTCGCCCCCGTTATAGGGGGTGCTGCGCAGGGACCTGCCTGGTGATTCCGCCGTGATATACATCCCGCCGGGAAACTTCTCTGCCGCCGTGACGGCGAGGGCGTAAGATCTCTCCGGGTAAATGCGGGCAAAGTAGTAGCCGCTGCCGCCGTAGGCAGGAAAATGCGAGGCGATGATCACTTTCTCTGCCCTGACCTTGTGGCCGCCCTCGGTGATAATGGTAAAGGGGTTGCCTTCGCGGAAATCAACCGCCCGCGTCTGCTCGAAAATATGGCTGCCCCCGCCGGCGATATCTTCGGCCAGGGCCAGCAGGTATTTGCGGGGGTGAAACTGGGCCTGGTTGTCGAAGCGCTCTGCCGCCTTTACGGCAAAGGGGAGTGGAATCTGCTCCAGGTAGTGAGCCTTGATTCCCAGGGACACGGCGGACCTGACTTCGTCTTCAATCTGCTTCACATACTGGTCCTGCTGGGTATAAACATAGGCAGCCTGCCGCGAGAAGTCGCAGTCGATATTCTTTCGCTTGACCAGCTTCTCGATAAAGGAGATGGCATACTCGTTGGCCTCGGCATACTGCTGGGCTCTCTCCCGGCCCAGGTGCTTGATCAGCTTGTCGTAGATGAGGCTGTGCTGGGAAGTAATCTTGGCCGTGGTATGGCCCGTGGTTCCCTGGCCGATGCGGTCGGCTTCGATGACAGCCACGTCAAGCTTTTCTCCCTTTAACAGGTAGGCTGTGGTAATGCCCACCAGCCCTCCCCCCACTATGGCCACGTCGACCTTGATATCCTCCTCCAGGGCCGGGTAGTCCGTGGAACCGGTGGAGGCCATCCAGTAAGGCTGCGGGGGCATGGCAAAGGCATCAGTTTTATTAGACATATTATCCCTCCCGGCGGTGCTGCCTCTAGTCTTTCATTCAAGTTTTGGATCTATACAGTACTATTTGAAAGGGGTGGGTATCCCCATACCAGCCGCGGAGATGACAACATTGAACGCGATATCGGTTGCAATAGCCCGGCACTGGTTAGGGCGGCTCATGAGCCGCCCCTACAACCTCTGGGAAAAGGGGGGGTGGGGGGGATTTTCCTGGAAAATCGTAGGGGCGGGCTTCCACGCCCGCCCGCGATTTAACCAACTGTTTCCGTCCGCCCCTATAAACCTGCCAGAATATGACAGTAAAGGGGCCGCCCTTTTGGACAGCCCCCATCACACTGGTTTGGCCGTGCTATCTTAGCAAGCAGTTTTATCTACTGCGAACCAGGATTTTTTCTTTCATTACCAGGACGAGCCCGGCCAGGAGCAGCGCCCCGCAGAAAATCAGCCAGGGCAGGGCCCCCTCTGTTTTTGGCAGTTCGCCTGCGGGCGGTTCTTCTTCTGCAGGCGCGCTTACCCAGGTTACCTCCGCCGACCCCTCAAGACCAGCGCCGTAACCGGCAAAGAGAACCGCTGCCGCAACCGTATCTTTGCCCGGGACGGTGCCCTCGTAGCTCCAGTCCACCGTGCCCCCGCTGAGGGTTTCGTAGCCGTCCAGGTTGTGGGCCCCGGCGACGCCGATGGCCAGAACCAGGCCGGCCAGGTCGACAATACTGCCCTTGTTGTCGCGCAGCACCGCCGTTAACTTGTGAATGTTGTTCACTGCAACCGTGGCTGCGGCGGGGCTCAGTTCGAGGGCGGCCAGCCAGGGATCATAGAGGACAACGTCTTCGTGGAGCATGAGCAGTTTATCCCCGGTGGCGATGTCGCCATTTTCGGCAAGGCTAAAGGGTCCTAGCTCTTTATAAATTTCCACGGTTGGGCCGGCCGGGGAGCCCCACCAGTTGAAGCTGGCATCCAGGTTGCCTTCTTCCATATAGATGAGGCCGTATTCGTTCCCGGTGAAAGCATTCAGGTAAATCTTTACACCGTGGGCATCCTCGCTGCATTCTATTCCGCATTCGTTCCCGGTGAAAGCATTCGAGTAAATCCTTGTGCTGGCGGTAGCTTCCATGCAATCTATGCCGCATTCGCTGTTGTCTTTGAAATAATTGTCCCGGATAAGCACTGCGGAATCATCCAGCTGCGTTTTATCTTCCAGGAAGAGGCCGGTTCTATTGCCCTCAAAAAGGTTGGCTTCAACCAGAACCGAAACGGGAGACAACCCGTAATCGAAGACGGGTAGGACAATGCCGGTCCTATTGTTCTTAAAAACATTGTTCTTTGTTTCCAGGTATCCCATGAAGTAGTAAGGTTCTCCCTCATAATCAATTTCTTCAAAGTGGATCCCGCTGTCATTGTCCGTAAATACATTGCCGTTGACGTAGAGAGAACCCTCACCATCTATTAAGCAGAAGTCGTCGTTGGTTAAACCTTTATAACAGTAGGAAACCTCATTGTTTAGGACATACCCTTCGAATTTCTCAACACTATAACCCATTTCTCCCAGATCGATGCCGTAATCGTAATAGTAATCGGGGTGGCCTGTGACGGTATTCCCTTCGATGCGGAAGACTCTTTCCGGCCAGGTCAGGTGGATTGCGGTTTCGTAATTCCAATCGGGAGGCGATTCGCTGAGGGTAATTTCGTTGTTGAGAATCTGGACATCTGTTTCAGCGCAGGCCGCGCCGCAATTGCCTACTATAATACCCCGGCAGCAGTCGACAAGCTCGTTCCCTGTGATATGGACGCTGCCGTAAAACACTTCCATTACCACTATGGCTCCATCCCAGAGCTGGGATGAACTAGTAGCGCTTATTTTTTCGAGGGTATTGTTCTCGATCACTACCTCCGAGGCATACCCGGGCTTCGCTCCTTCAGGATCTCCAGTACCGGGATGGCCGAGTTTACAACGAAGAAAGATGCCCCGGAAAGAGTCGGAGATATTGTTATCGGAAATCTCCACGCGTGAGTGAACCAGGCTCATGTCCAAACAGATGGCGGCATTATATTGACCGTTGACAACAATGTCGTTCCCGGTAATCTCAATGTCGGTATCAACGGCTGCAGCAGTATTGGTCACTAAGAGGTGGATCCCATGGCCGTAACTGGTAACGCTGCCATCGTCGTAGCTCCTGATGATATTGTCCTTAATCGTTATTTTTCCGTTATCGAGGGCGTGGCCACTGTAGATGCAATCGTAATTGCTGAGCAGGGTAAACCCTTCGACGGAAAAACTGGAGGCAAAGAACCTTAGGCAGGTTGTGCCATCGGGGTCAGAAACGGAACTGCGGCTATCTATGATCGTAACGTCTGCGCCGCTGGTACTTTTGAGGGTTATATTTTCCTTGTTAATTTCAATGCCGGTTTCGTTGTATGTTCCCGGGGAGACCAGGATCATATACCCTTCATCGGCGGCATTGACCGCTTCCTTAATGCTGGTGTAAGTACCCACAGTAGTACCGGAGCTGTCAATAAGGTAAACCTCGCCGTCAGCCGCTGCCGCCGGGGCTGCAGCGAACAGAATCACGCAGAAGGCAAGGACAACCGCCAGTAGCCATGTAAAGCGTTTTTCTTGCATTTTATTAAACCTCCTTAAGGAATATTATTCCTGGGCCCGGTTTCTAGATTAAAAAATGTTTCCCAAGCCACCTCCTTCGACGGGACAAGCATCAAACCGGGCTCGCCCAAAAACGCCTGTCCTTGCTATTTTCTTGCCGGCATGAACAACAAGTGCAGGACTGGAAATAGAATGCAGGGCAGGACTACTTGGTGCAGCTCCGCCAGCATTTGCTATCACGTGGAGTTTCAATAGTAATTATGGCGATTTCGCCCCAAAAAAACATCACCCTAGGGGTGTTTTTTTAAAGCATGTAAAAATGAGCGGCAAGATTGAGGTCCAAATGATACAGTGAACATCATGCTGTATTACATTGTAGAAGGATAAGGCCTGTCAAGTAATGAATAATACAAAAAAACTATGGAAGAACTTCAGGGATCTTGTCAGAGTCTCGAGTTACAGAAAAATGCATGGAGGGAAAAAAGTGAAGCTATCCACAGAACAGCATGGCAGTCACGGTCTGCTCGGATGTCCCCCCGGCTCCATCGGGCGCTACGTCCTGCTGCCCGGAGACCCCGGCCGCGTGCCCATGATTGCGGAACTCTTTGAAGATGCCGAAGAAGTCTCCCGCACGCGTGAATTCTGCGCCTATACCGGGACGCTGCAGGGTGAAAAGGTCTCTGCCGTCTCCACCGGGATGGGCGGGCCTTCTACCGCCATCACGGTGCAGGAGCTGGCTCATCTTGGAGCACAGGTGATGATTCGCGTGGGCACCTCGGGCGCGATGCAAAAGTTCATGGATGCCACCGACCTGGTCATAACCTGGGGCGCGGTGCGCGATGAGTACACCTCGCAGCAGTTTCTGCCGCTGTCTTATCCCGCAGTGGCGGACCTGGATGTAACCCTGGCCTTGTCCGAAGCCGCAGCCGAACTGGGCTACCGGCATCATATCGGCATTTCGCAGTCAAAGGACGCTTTTTACGCCGAGCACCAGCCGGAGCGCATGCCCGCCAGGCATAAACTGGAACAGAACTGGTTTGCCTGGCGCAAGGCCGGCGTGCTGTGCTCCGAGATGGAAGCTTCGGTATTATTCATCACCGCGCACATGCTTGGGGTGAAGGCAGGCGGGATTATGGTGGCGGGCCCTTCCCTGCAGAGCCTGCAAAACCTGCTTAAAACGGCCGTGCGGGCGATTGAGATCCTCATCGGCAGGGAGAGAGGTGTAGCGCAGTGAGCATGGGCGAAAAACTGGCCAACAAGATGTTCAAGTGGGCGGTGCTCTACCCCGGCTTCCGCAAGTTTATCAACTGGGTCTATGCCGGCGTGTTGAAGATGCCCCAGTACCACATAGGCATGGGGCCCGGGCAGATCGGGAGGTACGTGCTGCTGGTGGACGACCCCCAGGATGCAGAAAAAGCCGCCGCACTGCTGGACGGCGCCCAGGCCGTAGCCTGGCATCGCGAATACCGCACCTTTACCGGCACCCTGGAAGGGGCGAGGGTTTCAGTTACGTCGGTGGGCCTCGGCGGGCCCTCCGCCGCAATCGGCGTGCACGAACTCTCGGCCATCGGCGGAGAGGTGTTCCTTTATCTCGGATGCGGACTGACGGCGGCAAAGGGAATTTATCCCGGAGAGATGCTGATTGCCAAGGGAGCAGTGCGCGATGAAGGCACCGGGCTGCAGTATGCGCCGCCGGCTTTTCCGGCCATCGCCGACCTGAAGCTGGTGGACTGCCTGCGCCGCGCCTGCGTGAAGAGCTCTCTTCCCTGCCGCGTGGGGCTGACCCGCTCCACCGACGCCTACTACCTGATCCAGGCGGACCAAGATGGCGGCTTTCCCCATACCTTGTGCAGCGACCTCAACAGCGCGGCCATCTTCATCGTCTCCAGCGTGCTCGGCAGGAGGGCGTCCTCGCTGCTGCAGGCGGGAAAGCGGATACAGCCGCTGGGCATGGCGCATATCGAGGCGGGCATATCTGCTTTGCGGCTGTTCATCGCAAGTGACGGGAGGCAAAAGAACATATAAAGGCCTGGGTAAAGAATCTGCGGGGCGGCGAAGGGAATGCCCTGCAGGAGCAGAGCAGCCGGTGAAAGGCCTGCGCTGTTTCCTGCTCCTAAAGGAATACCCATTTGAGCATACTAGGGCCAAGCCCGGCGGTGGAAGGGGGCTTGGCCATACATTCTATGAAAAGCGAAAATGCCAACAGGTTAATTAACGAGAAATCGCCCTATTTGCTGCAGCACGCCCACAATCCCGTGGACTGGTACCCCTGGGGTAAAAAGGCCTTTGCCAGGGCCCAAAAAGAGGACAAACCTGTTTTTTTAAGCATCGGCTACAGCACCTGCCACTGGTGCCACGTAATGGCGCGGGAGTGCTTCGAGGATGCCGAAGTTGCGGCGCTGCTCAACGAGCATTATGTCTGCGTCAAGGTGGACCGGGAAGAGCGCCCGGACCTGGACCAGCTCTACATGGACGCCTGCCAGGCGCTGACCGGCCAGGGCGGGTGGCCGCTGACAGTATGGCTGACCCCTGACAAGAAGCCCTTCTTTGCCGGCACCTACTTTCCCAAGCGTTCCCGCTACGGCATTCCCGGCTTGATGGAGCTGCTGCCCCGCCTGGCCTCGCTGTGGCGGGAGCGGCGGGAGCAGGTGGCGGAGATGGGGGAGAAGTTGCTGCAGGCCCTGGCGGCGCAAGGGCGGGACGAAGGCGGGGAGGCGCTGCCCGGCCCCGAGCTTCTCGATGCCGCCTACCGCCTGCTGCGTGACAGCTACGATGGGCAATACGGCGGCTTTGGCGGGGCCCCGAAATTTCCGCTGCCGCACCGCCTTTTCTTCTTGCTGCGCTACTGGAAGCGCACCGGGGAGGCGAAGGCGCTGGAGATGGCCGTGCAGACGCTCAAAGCCATGTTCCGGGGCGGCATCTTCGACCAGCTCGGCTACGGCTTCCACCGCTACTCCACCGATGCGCGCTGGCTGGTGCCGCATTTTGAGAAGATGCTCTACGACCAGGCGCTGCTGGCCATGGCCTACCTTGAAGCCTACCAGGCCACCGGAGACGAAGAATTCGCCGCCGCCGCCCGGGCCGTTTTTACATACCTGCTGCGGGACCTGCGCCTGCCGGAAGGGGGCTTCTGCGCCGCCGAGGATGCCGACACCGAGGGGGAGGAGGGCCTTTTCTACCTCTGGACCCCCGCCGAAATAGCCGCCGTGCTCGGGGAGGAGCGCGGCCGGCTGGTTGCGGAATACTTTGGGGTGTCGGAGAGGGGCAATTTTGAAAAAGGCCGCAGCGTCCTGCACCGCCCGCAGGGGCATGAGCAGTTTGCCGCAATGAAGGGAATGAACCCGGCGGCGCTGCAGGGGCTCATCGATGACGCCAGGGAGCGTCTTCGCGAGGCCCGCGGCAAGAGAGAGCGCCCCTTCCGGGATGACAAGATCCTGGCCGCCTGGAACGGGCTGGCCATTGCCGCCCTGGCCCGCGGGGCGGCGGTGCTGGGGGAGCCGCGCTGCGCGGAGGCCGCGGCGTGGGCTGCCGCCTTCATCAAGGAGAAGATGGTTGCTCCCGGCGGCCGCCTTCTCAGGCGCTACCGCGGCGGCGAAGCGGCCATCCCGGCTTATCTCGACGACTACGCCTGCCTGGCCTGGGGGCTGCTGGAGCTATACCGGGCCACTTTTGACGCCGCTCACCTGCGGTGGTCCCTCTCGCTGAGCGAATCGATGCTGGAGCTGTTTGCGGGCCCCGGCGGGGCGCTGCAATATGCGGGCTCTGACCGCGCCGAAGATCTGCCCGGCTATGCCGACGCCTACGACGGGGCCGTCCCCTCGGGCAACTCGGTGGCCGCGCTGAACTTGCTGCAGCTGGGCTGGCTGACCGGGCGCCGGGAGTGGTGGGACCGCGGCGAGAGGATCATCCGCGCCTTCAGCGGCAACCTGCAGCGCTCCCCGGCGGCCCATACCTTTATGCTCGCCGCCCTTGACTTTGCACTGGGGCCCTCGGCGGAGCTGGTTATCGCCGGCGAAGCCGGTTCGGAAGAAGTGGAGGAGATGGCCGCCGTGGTGCGCCGCTCTTTTCACCCGAATATTGTGCTTCTCTTCCACCCGTCCGGCCTCGAAGGAGAAGAGGTCGCCGCGCTTGTTCCGTTTATTGAACCCATGACCGCTCCCCGGGGCGGGGCCGCCGCCTACCTCTGCCGCGATCGCAGCTGCCTGGCCCCGGTATCGGATGCCGCGGCGCTGGAGGCGCTGCTGAGAAGGGAGAATTTATAAAAATAGATCAGGAAGACGGTTCTTTTGGTATATGGCTGCCGGTAGATCCCGTGTTTAAAATCCCCCCCAGCCCCCCTTTTTCAAAGGGGGGGGTTTTAGATTCACCCCGGCTCGTATTTTTTCAGTGGAATGCTTTTTTGAATAAGAGTTGGCTTAATGCTCCCATGCTCCGCCAGGTTTGTAGGGGCGGCCCTTGTGGCCGCCTAATGAGTCAGGTGGACGGTGACTTTGATTAAGCGCCTTAGTTCCGCCAGGTTTGTAGGGGCGGCTCATGAGCCGCCCTAAATCCGTACCAACCAGGGGAACAGATAAAGGCTGAAAAAAAGCGCTTTTATAAGCATAATAATGCAGCATACGCTCTTTTTGAAGCTGCCTAAATTGCTGCCTTCATCTGAGAAGCGAAAGTTGGCTGATAACCTGTCTGGCTCCGGGCCGGGCATGCCCGGCCCCTACGACTGTAGCCGGAAACAGTTGGCTGTACCACGGGCGGGCGTGGAAGCCCGCCCCTACAGGCCATCCCAAGTACTGTTTCAGGTTGCCTGCAATGACCTTTTTTTCAAGAGCCCGGCCAGTTTTTGAACGATCCACTTGATGAGGGTATAGCAGCTCCAGCCGAGAAGCAGCCCTGCTGCGGCATAGATAAGCCCCTCCATCGTGGTGGGGATGCCGGGGGTAAAGTCCTGCCATGTTTGCGCCGCGACAGCCAGCTCGGCTTCCTTTAAGAAGATCCAGAGGCGCATCCAGGGCGGGGCTTCAAGCAGGGCGGTGAAAGAAGACTCAAGCCGGTGCAGCCGCTCCAGCAGCGAGACGATGATCTGGCCTGTGGAGACGAAAATTTCCGATTCCGAACCCAGGTGCTGTTCAATATACTGTTCCAGGGTCAAGCCAAGCGAAGCGGCGTTTTCCCCGTATAGATCTATAGTGCGGCGGGCTTCATTGAGATGTCCGGCGAGCCGCTGGATGTACTGGCTGTAAAACTGGGGAAACTGGGCCAGCAGCACTGCCCCGGCAAGGGCAAAAGCCCGGTCAAGAAAGCCGTTCAACAGCTGGAGCGGGTAAGAAAAAAGCTGGCGCATGACCTGAATTCCCTTCTCATGTTTGGTCCACTAATCCAGCCCATCACTTAATTATATTTATTTTGAAAAACGTATATACCTGGCGCGCTAAAGCTAAACAATTTCCAAAAGTCAACCATCTATGATAAAATTATTTTAAGCTTTTCTGACGGAGGGATCATGCAATGGGCAGGTTTGGCAAGTCTCCAAGGCGATCTTTGAAATGGTGCCTGGCTGGAGTTATCATTCTGTTATCTCTTTTGTGGCAGGGTAATTTACTTCCTGCTCCCGGCGAGGGCGATTCTTCCCTGGCAGCGTCCGCTGCTGCGGGTGAAATATATTTAACCATTTTACATACCAATGACGAACATTCGGCCTTGATCCCGCATTCTCCGGCGGTTGATTATCATCCGGAATTGGAGAACCCCACCGTTGGGGGGTACGCCCGGCTGGCCACTGCGGTGCGGCAGATCCGGGAGCAAAAAGCGGAGGCGGGGGAGCCTGTACTGCTGCTATCCGCCGGCGACTATACCGGGGGCACGCCTTTCAGCTGGCTGATTCCCGAGGGAATTCCCGCCCAGCTGGAGATCATGCATCTTATCGGTTATGATGCCGCAATTATCGGCAACCATGAATATGATTACGGTACCGATGTTCTGGCTGCTTTCCTGCAGGCAGCCGGCTATCCGGAAGCGCATGAAAATACGGCGCTGCTGGCCTCCAACACCTTCCCGCCGCAGGGACACCCGCTGGCTGAAATTTTCCGTCAAAAACAGCTGATCGAGTTGGAAAACGGCCTCACCGTGGGTCTTTTCGGCTTGATCGGCGAGGACGCCATTGCGGTGGCCGCCAGCCCCGAACCGGTCGAATTTACAGACCAGATCGAGGCCGCAGCCGGGATGACTGCACAGTTAAAGGCAGAGGGAGCCGATCTGGTTGTGGCCATTACCCATTCCGGGGTTGAAGAAGACCGCGAGCTGGCCCGTGCCGTGCCTGAAATCAACGTTATCGTAGGAGGGCATTGCCATACCGCCCTTGCGGAGCCGGTGATTGAAGGAGAGACGGTTATCGTGCAGGCCGGCTCCAGCCTGCAGTATCTCGGCGTGCTTGAGCTGGCTTTTGACCCCGGGAGCAAGAAGGTGCGCGTGCGCAACAGCGCCGGTCAGCCTTTTCTACTGCCGCTGGATCACACTCTGGACCTGGATCCGGCGGTGAACGAAGCAATCCTCCGCTATACGGGGGAGCTAAACGCGCTCATTGCCCGGCGGACGGGCGGGCGCATTCTTAATATTTTGGACACGGTGGCCCTTTGCAATTTTACTATTCCTGATTCGCCGCCGCTCCAGGAGACTCCCCTGGGGAATTTTGTGGCCGATGCCATACGCCTGGTTACCGCGCAGAAGACCGGAAAGCATGTTGATTTTGCCGTCCAGGCCAACGGCTCTATCAGGGGCAGCCTTGTTCCGGGCAGCCTGGAGCACTCCAAGGGGAAGGTTTCTTTCTACGATCTGGCTTCTCTGATTGGGCTGGGGATGGGGCCGGACGGAACGGCGGGCTACCCCATTGTCTCGCTCTACCTGACCGGCGAAGAGGTGCGCCGCGTTCTTGAAGTGGCGGTGCTGCTGGAGCAGCTGCTGGGCAACACTTACTACCTGCAATTTTCAGGTCTGCGCTACGACTACAACCCGCGCAACGGAGTTCTCTTCACCGTGCCGGGCCTGGATCTGCCTGTCCCTTCGACCCGCGCCGTGGTGCGGGCGGAGCGCTACCTTGGCCGGGGGCGCCAGGGAACTGATGATGACGGCTATGCCCCTCTGAAGCGGGGCGATAAAGAACTCTACCACGTGGTTACCGATTCCTACATCCTTTCCTTCCTGCCCATGGTTGGCGAGATGCTGCCCATGCTGGAGATTGAGCCGAAAGACAGCAGCGGCAACCCTGTCCCCGTAGAAGAGCTGGATAAGCTCATAGTGAAAGTCGGTGGGGAGGAGTTAAAAGTCTGGCAGGCGGTGGTCGAATTCGCCGCGGCGCAGCCTCCCAATGAGAACGGCATAGCTGAAATTGATCCTTACTATAAGGCCCCGGCAGGCCGGATCAACCGGGTCTGGTCAATCCCCTACCTGCTCTGGCTGATTCTGATCCTGCTGGCGCTTATAGTCCTGGCTATCCTGCTGATCCGCAGGGCGGTACGCCGGAAGCAAGCCCGCAGAGCGGTTTTAGATAACGCGTAAAGAAAGATTTAAGGAGGAGAATAATATGTCTGTTCCCTGTTATGGACTCAACGGCCGGGTATGCTTGATTACCGGAGGGAGCCGGGGGATCGGGCTGGAAATAGCGCGACGTCTGCTCCGGGATGAGGGGACAAAAGTGGCGCTCTGCGCCCGGAAGCAGGAGGGGCTTGACGCCGCTGTAGCTGAGCTTGGCGCCGGAGAGAACCTGCTGGCTTTGCCCGCCCATATTGCCCGCGAGGAGGATGTGGCCGGCCTCTTCAGCCGGATCGAGGAGGTTTTCGGCCGGCTGGATGTGCTGATCAATAATGTGGGGATGAACCTGCTTACCGCCTCCACCGCCGATGCGGAGCCCGCTACCTGGCAGAAAATAATTGATACCAACCTTAACGGTACCTATCTTTGCTCCCGCGCCGCGGCGCAGATCATGAAAAGACAGGGGAAGGGGAAGATTGTGAGCATTTCCTCCATTGCCGCGCGGCGCTCCGCTCCCGGAATGGGCATCTACAGCGTGGCCAAGGCGGGGATCGAGGCGCTGACCAGGGTGCTGGCCGTCGAGCTGGCGCCGGATAATATCCAGGTTAACGCGGTGGCGCCAAGCATGGTCAAAACCGGCTTCAGCAGGCCCTTCTGGTCCAACCCGGAGACGCATGATGAGATCGTCAAGGGAATCCCCCTGGGCCGGCTGGCCGAGCCCGCCGATATCGTCGAGCCGGTGCTCTTTCTCTGTTCCGACGGCGCCGGCTTTATCACCGGCCAGGTGATTAACGTTGACGGCGGCGCCACCATCGCCTAGCCCCGCCAGGCGAAATCCCCCTAAATCCCCCTTTAAAAAAGGAGGACTTTCCGGTCTCATGCGCCAAATGCTCCTCTTTGAAAAGTGGGCCGGGGGGGATTTAAAAGGCACCGAGAAAAACTCCCGCTATGGAGGTTGTTTTCATGAAAGCAATTGAGACATTCGCTTTGACCAAGTATTACGGCAAAGCCCGGGGCATTATCGATCTCAACCTGCAGGTTGAGGAAGGCGAAATTTTCGGCTTTGTCGGTCCGAATGGCGCCGGCAAGACCACGACCATCCGCACCCTGCTAAACTTTATTTTCCCCAGCAGCGGCAGCGCCCGCATCTTCGGCCTCGATGCCTGCCGCGACAGTGTGAGAATCCGGAAAGAAGTGGGCTACCTGGGCGGCGAGATGGGCTACTACGACGACCTCACCGTGGATGGGCTGCTCCGCTATGCGGCGTCCTTTCACGGCGGCGGCAGTAACGCCCGGATCAAAGAGCTGGCCGAAATTTTTGAGATCGAACCGGAAAAGAAGATCTACAGCTTATCCCTGGGCAACAAGAGGAAAGTGGGGATCATCCAGGCCCTGCTTCACCGTCCGCGGCTGCTCATTCTCGACGAGCCCACCAGCGGGCTCGATCCCCTGATGCAGCGCCGCCTTTTTGAGCTGCTCCGGGAGGAGAACCGCCGGGGGACGACCATCTTCTTCTCCTCGCACATCCTCTCCGAGGTGCAAAGGCTTTGCCACCGGGTGGCGATCATCAAGGAGGGGCGGGTCATCAGCGTGGAAGAGATCGCCCGGCTGCGCCGGGGCCAGTTTACCAACGTCCGGATCAGCTTCCGGGACGGCAAAGTGCCGCGGCTGGAGCTGCCCGGCATCGCCCACCAGCAAGAGGAGAACGGCTTGCTGCATCTCTTTTTCAATGGTGACGTCAACGAGCTGCTGCGCCTCCTGGCGCGCTATCAGATTGATGAGCTCTGGATGGAGGAGCCCTCCCTCGAGGAGATCTTTATGCACTACTATGAGAAGGAGGGAGCCAGATGAAACCGGTCTTTTTACGCGAACTGCGGGTCAACAGAAGATCTCTGCTGATCTGGGGAGCAATTCTGATGTTCTTAACCTTTTTCACCATGTCCGCCTTCGGGGCCTTTGAGTTTGAAGGGCAGCTCGATCAGTATGTGGAGCTCTTCCCCGAGTCCATGCGCAAAGTTTTCGGCCTCGACCAGCTGAGCCTGAACGATCCGCTGGGCTATTACGGCACCGAGATCTATATTATGGTCCTTCTCTTTGGCTCCATCTATGCGGCCATCCTCGGCGCGGGGATCATGGCCAAGGAGGAAGAAGAGAAAACCATCGAGTTTTTACTGGCCCGGCCGGTGTCCCGGAATCAGGTTCTTACCGGCAAGCTGCTCGCGCTGCTGATATACATACTTCTTTTTAACGCGCTCATTGGCCTGAGCGCCCTGGCCGCCTTTAAAAGTTATGTTTCGGCTGCATACTCTCAGGCGACTCTCTTAAGGCTGCTGGCGGCGCCTTTCCTGGCGCACTTTGCCTTTGCCTGCTTCGGTTTTCTGCTGGCTTTCTTCTTTACCCGCCGGCGCTCGGCCATGCCCACGAGCATCGGCCTGGTCCTCGCTTTCTACTTTTGCGATGTGCTGGCGACCCTCTCCGAGAAGATGGAGTTTCTCGGCTACCTGACTCCTTTTCATTATGTCAGCGCCGCAGATATTGTCATCAACGAGCAGATCGGCTGGACCAACATCCTGGTTCTCCTGGCGGCAAGCGCCGCCGCCATCGGGGCAAGCTATATCCTCTACCGCAGGCGCGATATATTAATTTAAATCATCTTCACCTTAACCTGTGAAACACTTTCGGGGCTGTCCCAAAATATAGCGGGGACAGCCCTGATATTCAAATCCCCCCCCGCCCCTCTTTTGCAAAGGGGAGTCCAGCAAATCCCATTTATCAGAGAAGAGTTCAAAAATAACCTTTTTAAAGGTGAAAAAGAAAGATCTCTTTTCATAGGGTGAAGTATTGGAACATTTGTTCCGTGGGGAAAACACCCTGGGTCCTCTTTATTGAGTAAAATTTAGCCGGTCGGCAAACTAAAAGTCCCCCTTTTCTAAAGGGGGATTTAGGGGGATTTTAATTTTCCTGACAATACACGCTGGTATTAAATAGAAATTCAATAAATCCCCCCCGGCCCCTCTTTTGCAAAGGGGGGAGTATTAGATACCAGAGGCCGGAAGTCGGAAGTCAGAGGCCAGACGGGAAAGCGCTAGACCGGAAATGTTCCACGATGGTTGTAGGGACGGCCCACAGGCCGCCCGAGGCCGTAAACAGAAAACAATACATAAATTACCGCGCGTAGTTGTAGGGGCGGCTCATGAGCCGCCCGAGTGCGTACCGTAAAAACAGCAAGAGTATCTCGTTATAGGCAAAAAATCCTCTGGCGCATAAAGGTCTATACTGCGCCGGTGATGATGGTAGTGCTTTACATGAAAGTTGGGCTGCATTAACCGGCCTGGGCTCGGGCCGGGCATGCCCGGCCCCTACAGCTACATAAACGCTTTGTGCATCACCGGCGGGCGGGCATGGAAGCCCGCCCCTACAGCTACATAAATGCTTTGTGCCTCACCGGCGGGCGGGCGTGGAAGCCCGCCCCTACGACTTTGTAGTCTTCTCCGACCTCTGACCTCCAACTTCCAATATGCCCGGCCGGCACTTTGAGAAAAGCATCGAAAGGCTAAATCCCCCCGGCCCCCCTTTTGCAAAGGGGGGAGTCCAGCAAATCCCATTTATCAGAGAAGAGTTCAAAAATAACCTTTTTAAAGGTGAAAAAAAAAGATCTCTTTTCATAGGGTGAAGTATTGGAACATTTATTCCGTGGGGAAAACACCCTGGGTCCTCTTTATTGAGTAAAATTTAGCCGGTCGGCAAACTAAAAGTCCCCCTTTTCTAAAGGGGGATTTAGGGGGATTTTAATTTTCCTGACAATACACGCTGGTATTAAATAGAAATTCAATAAATCCCCCCCGGCCCCCTTTTGCAAAGGGGGGAGCATTAAATAAAACGCCCCCCATGCATGCCATCCTGAGTCCCCATAAATGTCATCCTGAGCGAAGCGAAGGATCTCAAAACCAGGCTCCAAGCCATTCCCAGGCCTTCGAACCCTGTAGTTTAAAAAGCTGCCCCAGGAAACTGACAATTCCCTGCTTCTATCTTCTTGCTTCTGGTTTCCTGTTTAAGTGCAGATGGTCGCCGGCGGCGTCAAGATCTATAGAAGCACCCCGGAGGTGTCAAAACAGGAAGGGGCTGCTTACAATATAGCGGGGCGTAAATACAATTTGCCTGCTCCGCCCCGCTTAATGGTAAATACCCCTTTGGGGGGAGGTGAAAATTTTGGTGGTTATAATTGAAGATTTTATTCCCCGCGGGCGGCGCAACCGGCCGGGCTACAAGATGACTCCCCGCTACATCACCATTCACGATACCGCCAATCCAAATATCGGCGCTGACGCAAAGGCCCATGCGCGCTACCTGAAAGGCAGCACTGCAGCGGCGATCCCGGCCAGCTGGCATTTTACCGTAGATGACAGCGTGATTATACAGCACCTGCCGCTTAATGAAAACGGCTGGCATGCCGGCGACGGCTCAACGGGCACCGGCAACAGGGAGAGTATCGGCATTGAGATTTGCGAAAACAGGGACGGCGTCCGCACGGAAGCGGAAAAAAACGCGGCCTGGCTGACGGCGAAGCTGCTCCGGGATTTTTCCCTGGGCCTGGATCGGGTTAAGCAGCACCATTACTGGTCAGGCAAAAACTGTCCCCGGGTGCTGCGCAGCCGCTCCAAGGGGTGGGAATCTTTTTTGAATGCGGTCAACCGGCAGCTGCAGCCTTCTACCGGCACGCCCATTGCCGGCAAATCCCAGGCCACGGTGCAGCAGGCGCAGGAATGGGCCCGCCGCAAGCAGGCCCACGCGCGCTTCATCGAGATTGCGCCCGTTTACTGGCTTTACGGCGCACTCACGGGCATTCGCCCCGAAGTGCTCTACGCCCAGAGCGCCAAGGAGACCGCCTTCGGACGCTTCGGCGGCGCGGTGCATCCGGAGCAGAACAACTGGGCCGGCATAAAGATCCAGTATCCCAAGGGAGACAGCAGGGCTGATTTTGAAAGCTTTCCCACTCCGGAAGAGGGGGTCAGGGCCCATTTTAACCACATGTGCGCCTACGTTGGGCTGCAGCCGGTAGGGGTCCCCCACGGGCGCTACTGGGTGGTGCTGGCGCAGCCCTGGGCCGGCCAGGTCAGGCTTGTCGAAGAGCTGGGCGGCAAATGGGCCGTTGGCGCGGATTACGGGATCAGCATAGTGCGCGATTACCTGAACGGACTGCTGGCCACGCCGTCCCTGCCCCCTGTTGAACCGCCTCTACCGCCGGAAATTCCCGAACCGGAGCCTCCGGAAATTCCCGAACCGGAGCCGCCCCAGGTGCCTGAACCGGAACCGCCGGAAGTTCCAGAACCGGAACTGCCGGAAATTCCCGAACCGGAACCAGGGCCCGGACCTCCGGCGCCGGAACCGGGCGGCGGCTTCCTGTTTGGAATTCTCATGCGGCTGGCCGTTTTTTTCAGCGAACTATTTAAAAGGCTGACCGGAAAAGTAAAAGGATAAATTCGCACATGTCCCTTCCCGATTTGTAATGTCGGGGGATGAAAAAAGAAAAAACCGGCCCGCTTACTGTCATTCCGGGCACCCCGATCCGCTGCTTGTCATCCCCCGGCAGCCCGGATATAATCGAGGGAAAGGCGGGACTAATACCGGAAGGAGAGGGGCAGACCGGTGAAAATTACCGTTATCGGCGGGGGATCAAGCTATACTCCCGAATTGATCGGAGGGATCCTCGAGAATTACCACTCCTTTCCCGTCTCCGAAATATGCCTTGTCGATATAGAAGCCGGGGACGCAAAGCAGTCAGCCGTAGCCGGGCTTTGCCGCCGCATGATCCGGAAGGCCGGCCTTGACGGAAAAGTCAAGCTGGCCGCCACCCTCGATCGCCGCGCAGCGCTGTCCGGCGCCGCTTTCGTGATCAGCCAGTTCCGCGCCGGCGGATTGGCCACCCGGGAGAAAGATGAACTGCTCCCGCTGCCCTATGGAATTGTGGGCCAGGAGACCACGGGACCCGGCGGTTTCGCCGCGGCGCTGCGGCATATCCCTCTGGCCCTGGAGCTGGCTGCCGATATGGAGCGGCTTTGCCCGGACGCTTTTTTAATTAATTTCACCAATCCTTCCGGGATCATCACCGAAGCGCTGCAGCGGCAGAGCCCTGTAAAGTGCGCCGGGCTCTGCAATATTCCGCTGACCATGCAGAAAATGATGGCCGCATTTCTCGATGCGGCGCCGGAGCGGCTCGAGCTCATCTTTACCGGGCTGAACCATCTCAGCTGGGTCACGCGGGTCCTTCTCGACGGCAGCGATGTGACCGGCCGGATCCTCTCCGCCCCGGAGACGGCTCTTTTCTGGGCCCATGATTTTCCGGAGATCGGCCTGGAAGAGGCGCGCATGCTGCTGCAGTCCCTGGGCGCTCTTCCTTCCCCCTACCTGCTTTATTATTATTTTCCCGAACAGACTTTTGCCGCGGCAAAGAAGAAGGCCGGTGAAGGGAAAAACCGCGCCCGCGAGGTGATCGCCCTTGAAGAAGAGCTCTTTCAACTGTACCGCGATCCCGCGGTTGACGAAAAACCTGACCTGCTCTCCAGGCGCGGCGGCGCCTTTTACTCCGAGACGGCGGTTTCCCTGATGCGGGCCCTTTGCGGCAGCGGCTCCGCGAAGCAGGTGGTATTAAATGTAAAAAACGGCTCCGCCATTCCGGACTTGCCGGCGAATGCCGTAATCGAGACCAACTGCCTGATTGGGGGGGGCAAGATCAGGCCGCTTTCTCCAGGCCCTTTGCCCGTGGCCTTTCGCGGCCTGGTGCAGCAGGTAAAGGCGTACGAGCAGCTTACTGTCGAGGCGGCGGTGAGCGGGGATAAAAACGCCGCTTACCTGGCCTTGCTAAACCATCCCCTGGTGAGGGGGGCCGGCCCGGCCAGGGCGCTGCTTGATGAAATTTTAAAGGAGAACGCCCCCTACCTGCCGCAGTTCAGATAGTATTGACTGCCTGCGCCAGACAGAAAACCGGCGGGTGAGAGTTGCCTTCTCCCATCAGCCTGCCGAGGGGATGTGATTATAATTAGTTCAGAAAAGAAGAGATACTATGCCGGCGTCGACGGCGGGGCCACGAAAACCCTGGCCCTTTGCGGCGATGGAGAGGGCAGTATTTTAGGCGTTGGAATGGCCGGCCCTTCTAACTACCAGGTCGTGGGAGCGGCGGCGGCGATGCAGGCGGTGGCGGAAGCGCTGGAGACAGCGCTGCGGCAGGCCGGCATAGAGCGCAAAGATCTTGCTTATACTGTTTTTGCCCTTAGCGGCGCCGATCTGCCGGCCGATTTCGAGCTGCTGCAGAAAGAGCTAACCGAAAATTTTCCCAGGCTTTCTTTTCAGCTGGTAAATGATTGCTGGGCCGCCTTCCGGGCGGGCACAGACGCCGCCTTTGGGGCGGTCTCCATCTGCGGCACGGGAACCAACGCCGCCGCCAGGAACCGGAACGGCGCCCAGGCCGCCCTGCGCAGCCTGGGCTATGAATGCGGCAACTGGGGCGGCGCCGCCGATTTGGCCCGCGAGGCGCTGCACCATGCTTTCCGCTCTGAAGAGGGGACGGGGCCGAAAAGCCGCCTCGAAGAGGAAGTATTGGCGGCCTTCGACGGCGAATTCAGCAGCTACAGCGAGCTGGCGTTGGCGCTGCGCGACGATCTCTCATTAAAAATCCGCAGTATTTACCTGCTGCCTGTCGTGGTGTTTAGGCTTGCCTCTAAGGGCGATGCCGAGGCCCAGGAGATCCTTATCCGGATGGGAGCGGCAGCCGGCGGCGACTGCGCCGCGGTGATCAAGACGGTGGGCATGGAGAATGAGCCCTGCGACGTTGTTCTTGCCGGGGGGATGTATGCCGCGGCGCGGCAGCACAACCCCCTTCTCATCGACTCCTTCAGGCTGGCTTTGCATCGCGCTGTTCCCGGCGCCAGGTTGAAGCTCCCGCTCTTCGAACCGGCCGTTGGCGCTTACCTGCTGGCCGCCGGGAAAGACGGCCGCCTGATCCGGCATAGCGGCAGCGATGCTGCCGCCGCCAGACTGGCCCGCACTTATAAAGAGCTAGAGCTGCCCATACCCGGGCAGGAAAGCAAATAGAATTTGGGGAATAAGGTAACTGTATTAATGTACCCCGGCCCGGGCAGGTTTTGCGGGCGGGGAATAAAGTTTGCTTAAAGAGGTGTGGCCTTGCTGGCAACGGTTAAGCAAATAACCGGCTTTATTGAAGAGCTGGCGCCGCCGGCGCTGGCGCTGCCCGGCGACCCGGTGGGCCTGCAGCTGGGTGATCCCTACGCGGAAGTAGGGAAAGCTCTCGTAGCCCTGGAGCTGGATGAGGCCGTCCTGGAAGAAGCGGCTGCCGGAGAGGCCGGCCTGGTTGTGACTCATCATCCCCTGCTTTTCGAGCCGCTGTCGTCGCTCGATGAGAGTATGCCGCACGGCGCACTGATTGCCGCTGCCATTCGCCGGCGCATCGCCGTTTACAGTGCGCACACTAATCTCGATGTTTCCCCCCGGGGAGTGAATCATGTTTTGGCCGGGCGCATCGGCCTGGCCGGGGAGGGGCGGCGGCCTCTCAAGGTTACCGGACATGACCGGCTTTTAAAGCTCGCTGTTTTTGTCCCCTCCGGCCATGAAGAGCAGATGCTGGCAGCCCTGGCCGCAGCGGGAGCCGGGTCGATCGGCCGCTACAGCCACTGCAGCTTCCAGGTTTCAGGCACCGGGACCTTCATGCCCCTGGAGGGAAGCGATCCCTTCATCGGCCGCCGGGGCAGGCTGGAGAAGGTCGGCGAAAAGAGGCTGGAGATGATTCTTCCGGCCTCCCGCCGGGACGCCGTGGTGCGGGCCCTCCTGGAGGCGCATCCTTACGAAGAGCCGGCTTACGACCTTTATTCTCTCGAGCTTGAAGGCGAGCCCTTCGGCCTGGGGCTAATCGGCATGCTTGAAGTCCCCTCTACTCTTAATGCTATTGCGGAGCGCTGCCGCAAAGAGCTGGGCTTGAGAACACTGCGCTGCTGGGCGCCGCCCGGCCGGAGATTCAAACAAGTAGCTCTCTGCGGCGGCAGCGGCGGCTCCTTAATCGAAGAGGCGGCGGCGCAGGGGGCGGAGCTTTTCATTTCCGGCGATTTCCGCTACCATGACCTGAAGAAAGCCCAGGCTTACGATCTTGCCCTGGTTGACGCCGGGCACGGCGGAACCGAGCAGCCCGTGGTCGGCTACCTGGTTGAATATCTTAATTCCCGCCTGCAGGAGGCGGGCTTCAAGACTGTCGTGGCGGCAGCAGAAACGTCGCCGTCAGATTGGTTTTCTTATTAAGGGGGAGCCGAGAGCTTCCCCTTTTTAATGCTGTAAAGGGGTGAGAAAAATTGTCATTAAAACTGTTGTGGCAGTTGCAGGAGCTCGATCTGGCTATCGAAGAGCTTGAACTTGAAATTGAAAACAACCCTCTCCGCCAGGAGGTGGACAGCGCCGAGGAGCAGCTGGGAAATGTAGAAGAGGCTCTCAGCGGGACGGAGCAAGATCTCAAGGAGCAGCGTAAAAAGCTGAAGCGAGGGGAGCTTGACCTGGAAGCGATTAGCTCAGAACATGAAGCGCTGCACCAAAGGCTTTACAGCGGCGAGGTGAAGAATATCAAGGAGCTCGAGCAGATGGAGATTAAGCTGCGCTCAGTAAAGCAGAAACAGGAAGAGCTTGAAGAAGAACTCCTGGGGCTGATGGAGGCCATCGAAGAGCAGGAGCGGCGGGCCGCAGATTTAGCCGGGCAGCAGAAGGAGATTTCAGCGGAGCTGCAGCAGCGGCGGCAGCGTCTCGATGAGGAGCTGGCCCGCCTGGGTAATGATATGGAGAAGCTGCAGGAGCAGCGCAAAGAGCTGGTCTCGCAGATTGAGCCGCAATACCTGGAGCGCTACCGGGAGCTTTCCCGGAGATTCCAGGGGCAGGCCCTGGCCCGCGTGATAAACGATATCTGCCAGGGATGCAGCGTATTTATATCATCGGCGCAGCGGGGCCATCTTTACGATCCCCGGGCCATGGTATACTGTGAAAGCTGCGGCCGCCTGCTAATTCGTTTCAGCGAAGAGGAGGCGCAGCTGAATTAAAACAACGTCAAATTTTTAATTTGATGAAACGAGGGACAAGCTATATAATACTGTATTGAAGTTATTAATTTAAATATAATTTTAGCTAGAAGAGGGTAATGCAATGGCCAAGCGTAAAGATAAACGCAAGATATGGGCCTCGATCATTGCGGCGGTACTGGCCCTGGCGATGGCTCTCTCCGCGGTGGCGGTCTTTTTGGGCTATCTGCTGGATCGAGACGATGACACTGTCAATCCGGGCGGACAACTGGATCTTGAGGCTTACCGGGAGTATTATTTGGGCGAGGTTGAAAGGCTGCAAAAATATATCGACGAATACGGGCCTACTGTTCCGGTGCTGAGTGAACTGGTCCAGGCTTATTCCCTCCTGATCCAGATCGAAAAAGGTGATGAAGAAGCTGCGGAGGAAACAATAAAGGGCTACGAGGATAATCTCAAAAAGTTTAGCCTGGAACTGGTTGAGCTGGAACCGGATAAACCCGAGCACCGTTTGCAGTTGCTTTATGTCTACGAACAGATAGATGAGGATGAGGAGAATATTGCCGAAGAGATCGGCGCCCTGCGCGAGCTGCTTCATGAGAATCCCGATCCCCCCTCCAGCCTTAAGCTGATCGGGTTTATGAAATCCTCCAAACTGCAGGAAGAGATTATGAACGAGGAGATCGACCGGCTAAAGGAACATTTCGAACAATTAGAGGAGTCAGATGAGCTCAACAGTGAAAACCGCTACTATTATGCTTATCTGCTGGGTGAATACCTGGAAGAACCGCGAGCGGCTGAAGACCAGCTATTACTGATCATGGAAAAAGAGCCGGAAGACAGCACTTTTTACAGCGCGGCCAAAAATTACCTGGAGCAACTCCGGAAAGAAGAAAAAGAGGATAACTCGTCAGAGGAAGAGTAATTATTTCCTGATCGGAGACGGTATGAAACAGGAAACCTGGCTCCGCCTGTTGGGAGAATTACGCAAAAGACTGATCTTGATCTTCCTGATCATTGCTTCAGGCGCACTTTTTTGCTATTTTTTTATTGACCGGATTCGCCATATCCTGCTTCTTCCTACTTTAACGTCCGATATCATGGAGTTTTTCCAGATTTTTGTCCGGCAGTATCCCTATCTTGAGCTGCCGGCCGGCCTGGAGCTGCCCGTAAAGATGATTTTCCTTACTCCCGGCGAAGCGTTCATGGCCGATCTGCGGCTGGCCCTGATCTGCGGCATGCTGCTTGTCATGCCGCTGATTCTCTACCAGGTGGTGGCTATCATCATGGCGGTGCGCAGAAGGAGCGGCCGCGGCCCCTTCCTGATGATTCTGGCCATCTGCCTGCTCTTTCTGCTGGGGCTGGCCTTTGCTTATTTCGTGGCCTTCCCCTTTGCCATGAACTTTTTCCTCAGTTTTGCCACCGCAGACATTGAAGCCGAATGGAGCATCGGCCGCTACCTCTCTTTCGCGACCACCTTCTTGTTTGCCTTCGGCCTCATTTTTCAGCTTCCGCTGCTGTTCTGGTTTCTCGGCAGCATGGGTTTGATCAATGCCGCCTTCTTGAAGCGGCACCGCAGGCTTGCTATCGTGATTATTCTCATTGTTGCCGCCGTGATCACCCCTCCGGATGTCTTTTCCCAGATCCTGATGGCGATCCCGCTTTTCATTCTCTATGAGTTAGGCATTTTGCTCGTCACATTCGCCCAGCGCAGGCGAGTGCAAGCCTGACAGGCTAAGATTTAGGGGCGGAGCGCGCCCCGGATGACCGCGCAATAACATCTCACATCTAACCTCTCACATCTTACCTCTCAATTGCCGGGCATTCCCGGCCCGAGCCAAACCGGGTATCGTTCCTACTGTCACGCACAGCAATACCTCATCGCCGGCGGGGTGGGAGCGTTTATACAGTAGAAGGTTTTGTGTTTATAACGCTGTATTCGTGCTGTTTTTTGCCACGTTCGCGGGCAGCCACAAGGGCTGCCCCTACGACCTGGCGCGGCGCAGGCGCTGGCAATTATAACTTTGGGTGGCCACGAGGGCCGCCCCTACAAATAATTGGGGGGCCGGAAGGGATTTACCGGGCAGCTTCTATCAAAGTGGGACAAAAAGGTACGTCCCTGGTGTCCCAAAACTCCCCCCTTTGCAAAAGGGGGGCCGGGGGGATTTAAAAATTTAACTGCAGGTACACCGTAAAAATCCCCTTTAGAAAAGGGGGACTTTAAAAACACACCATGGGCTATTTTTCTTGACAACGTGTCCGGTATAGTGTATAAAGAAGTTAGGCAAACCTAACTTATGGGGTTGATCAAGATGAGCCCGCTCCCGCTGAGCGCTGCGATGCAAAATTACCTGGAGGAGATCCTCAATCTCTCCAACCGCCTGGGAACAGTTCGGGTTACCGATATCGCCGAGCGGCTTAATCTGACCAAGGCCAGTGTGAGCCAGGCCTTGAGCCAGCTGCGCGAGCAGGGCCTGATTATCCAGGACCGCTACGGCCCCGTGGAGCTGACTGAACGGGGGCGCTATTACGGGCAGGTGGTCAAACACCGTCACGAGGTGCTGCGCAGTTTTCTCATTGAGGTGCTGGGCTTGGACCATGAGACCGCGGAGAAGGATGCCTGTCAGATGGAACATGCGGTCAGCAGCGAGACCATCGAGAGGCTCGTGGGCTTTTTAATCAAGGGCGGTTACTGCAGTGGCTTTAACGTCTTTAATGATATAAAGGGGGAAAAAGACTGACCCTATAAATTTTTCGACAGATGTTAGGCATGGTTAACTTAGTGGAGAGGTGAGCAAACTGAAAGTAGTATCTCTGGTCGAAATGAAAACAGGCCAATCGGGCCGGATCAGGCAGATCTACGGCGGCCGCGGCATGGCTGCAAGGCTGCAGGCCCTGGGGCTTTATCCCGGAAAAAAAATTACCAAGCTGAGCGCCGTCTCAAGAGGTCCGGTGGTGGTGGAGATAGATCGGACTCGTGTTGCTTTGGGCCATGGCTGCGCCAGACGTATTTTTGTGGAAATAGAAAAATAAATAGAGGGTACCAGACCGTTTGAGGGGTGTTAAAACAAATGCAGCGCGAACGCAGAATAGTCCTGGTGGGCAACCCCAACGTGGGGAAAAGTGTTATTTTTTCGCATTTGACCGGGGCGAGAGTGGTGATTTCAAATTACCCCGGGACCACGGTCGAATATACCCGCGGGCGGCTCCAGGCCGGCAGCCGGGCCTGGGAAGTTCTCGATGCCCCGGGAACTTACAGCCTTGAACCGACCTGCCGGGCCGAGGAGGTCACCGCCGGCCTGGTAGATTCGGCTGACATAGTGATCAACGTGGTCGATGCCACCAACCTCGAGCGCAACCTCTATTTAACGAGCCAGCTTCTTGAGCGGAAAGTTCCCATGATTGTGGTTTTGAATTTAATCGATGAAGCGGTTCAAAAGGGGATAAAAATAAATGTTTCTCTCTTGCAGGAGCTGCTCGGTGTTCCCGTAATTCCCACGGTGGCGATCAGCGGCAAGGGCCTGCCGGAGCTGGTCGAGGCTTTGCCGGGTGCCAGGCGCGCCGCCGGGAAGGCGCTTTCTGCAGATGAACGCTGGACCTGGATTGGATCAATAATTAAGAGGGTGCAGCGGGTGACCCGCCGCCGCCAGACCTGGCTCGAAGCGCTGGAGCTGGCCAGTATCCGCCCGCTCACCGGGGTTCCCATTGCCGCGGCGGTGCTCTATCTTGCTTTTAAAATCGTTATTGAATTTGGCGAAAAGCTCCAGGACTTGCTGGTAAGCTTCTTTTTTGAACCGGTTTACCTGCCCCTGCTCCAAACAATCAGCCGGTGGCTGGGAGAAGGCGGCTTCTGGCATGATCTGCTTATCGGCGAGTATATCGAGGGAGCGATTCACCTTGAAGAATCGATGGGGCTGCTCAGCACGGGGATTTTTGTAGTCTTTGGCATATTGCTGCCCTTCCTGCTCCTCTTTTACCTTGCTCTCGGTTTCCTGGAAGACTGCGGCTATCTACCCCGCCTTGCCGTGATGAGCGACCGGTTGATGCACCGCCTGGGGCTGCACGGCTTTGCCATCATTCCCACGCTTCTCGGCTTCGGCTGCAACGTGCCCGCGATACTGGCCGTGCGCAACCTTGATAGCAGGCGGGAGCGGTTAATTGCCAGCACCATGCTGGTGGTAGCCATTCCCTGCGCCGCCCAGATGTCGCTGATCATCGCCCTGGCCGGCCGCTACGGCGGGGCCTATCTCGCGGTCATTCTGGCCATGCTCTTTCTGATCTGGGTTGCAACGGGCCTGATACTTGATCGGGGCCTTCCGGGCTATACCCCCTCCATGATCGTCGAGATACCGCCCTACCGGTGGCCCGGCTTCAAGGCGCAGCTCCAAAAGGTGGGCATGCGCATGAATCACTTCTTTACCGAAGCCATACCCTATATCTTTGGCGGCATCCTGATGGTCAATTTGCTTCATTTTACCGGAGCGATAGAATTCCTCTCTGCAGCCTTTGCTCCCCTCTTCCAGGGGCTGCTTGGCCTGCCCAGGGATGCTGTCTCCACGATTCTCATAGGTTTTCTGCGCAAGGATGTTGCCGTGGCCATGCTGCTGCCCCTAGATCTTACGGCCCGGCAGTTTGTTATCGGCTGCATTGTCCTGGCCACCTATTTCCCCTGTGTAGCCGCCTTTACTGTTATGATCAAAGAATTGGGGCTTAAGGATATGGCTATAGCCACGGTGATGATGCTTCTTATCTCCACCGCGGCGGGAAGCACACTCAACCTCTTGCTTGATCGGGTGTTGCCGGCGCCTTACCTGGCCCTGTTCCTGGCCGGGTTGGCCATAACTCTGATTGCCTTTTGCGGCGGCAGCTCCGACCGGAGAGAAAGTAGAAAGATTTTTACCAAATCGACCAAAGAAAGAAGGATCTAATCATGTCAACAGTAGAAAGCAGCGCTGTCGGCGCCGCTCCAAAATCGCTCCTGGAAAAACTGGGGCAGCCCGCCGAGAGCCGGATTCGCCACGTCATCGCGGTAATGAGCGGCAAGGGTGGGGTCGGCAAATCATCGCTTTCCGCCCTGCTGGCGGTTTCCCTGGCCCGGGAAGGATACCGGGTCGGACTGCTCGATGCCGACATTACCGGGCCGAGCATTCCCAAGCTGTTCGGCCTGAAACGGCACGCGTCGGCAGAAAATGAGAAGATTGTGCCTCCGAAAACGGCACTGGGGATCAAGGTAATCTCGCTCAACCTGCTCCTGCCGCACGAAGACGACCCGGTGATCTGGCGGGGACCGCTGATTGGCGGAGCGGTGAGGCAGTTCTGGACCGATGTGCTCTGGGGGGAGATCGATTACCTGGTGGTGGATCTGCCGCCCGGGACCGGGGATGCGCCCCTGACAGTAATGCAATCGCTGCCCCTGGACGGGCTGCTAATCGTGACCTCGCCCCAGGAACTGGCCGTGATGGTGGTGAAGAAGGCGATCAAGATGGCCCGGATGCTGGAGGTGCCCATTCTCGGACTGGTGGAGAATATGAGCGGACTGCTCTGCCCGCACTGCGGCAAGCCGGTGGAGCTCTTCGGGCCGAGCCAGGCCGGGGCGGTGGCTGAGGAGACCGGAATCAGGCTTCTGGGGACGATTCCGCTGGATCCGGAGCTCTCCCGCCTTGGTGACCGTGGCGAGATCGAGCAGTACGAAGTAGATTTTCTCAAAGAAATTCCGAAGCTATTGGAAAAAAGTTAAGAGGCTGGACCCGGTCTGGTGAAAGGGGGACATAATTAATGAAACTGGCTATTTGCGCGCAGGGTGAAGGGCTGGAAGCACAGGTGGATCAGCGCTTTGGCCGCTGCCCCTATTTTGTGGTTGTCGAAGCGGAAACCGGAGAAGCGATTAAATCGCTGCCGAACAGCGGCATGAGCGCCGCCGGCGGCGCGGGCATGCAAAGCGCCCGCCTGCTGTCGCAGGAAGGTGTGGAAGCGGTTGCGGTGGGCCATGTGGGTCCCAATGCCGCGGCCGCCCTCAAGGCGGCAGGGATCGCCGTTTACGGCGGGGTTTCCGGGACGGTTCAGCAGACCTGGCAGCTCTTTCGCGAGGGCAGGCTTCCGGGTATTGAAGGACCGACGGTAGATTCTCATCACGGGATGCGGTAACCATCAATTGGAGTTAATTCTCTCCCCTAAAGGAGGGGCCAGGGAGAGGGAGAAAGATTCCGGATCCCAGTTTCGGGGACAGGATTTCGTAAAGGAGTGTGATCCATGAAAATTGCCATTGCCACCGATAACGGCCATGTGGCACAGCATTTCGGACACTGTGCCGCGTATACCCTGGTGGAGCTGGAAGGTAACCGGGTGATCAAGAAGGAGCTTATCGAAAATCCCGGACACCGGCCCGGTTTCCTGCCCGGTTTCCTTGCCCGCTACGGAGTCTCATGCATCATTGCCGGCGGGATGGGCCGGCGGGCGCAGGAGCTCTTCGCGGAGCAGGGTATTGAATCCGTTGTCGGCGTGACCGGTTCCGTGGAACAGGTGATTGCCGATTACCTGTCCGGCAATTTGCAGCCCGGAGAAAGTCTCTGCAATCACCGGCACGGCGAGCATCGCTGTTCAGAGGAGCATTGAGCCATTAATGACTGCTTGTAGGGAAAGGAGGGTGAAAACAGATGTTTAGAGGAAGATATCCATACGGCCCCCGCTTCTGGAGGCGGGGATGGGGACGCTTCCCCAGAAGAGCGCGCGGTTTTTGGCGCGGCAGACCCGGCTGGGGCTGGGGACCCTACTGCTTTAGCTGGTGGGATGCCCCCGGAGCGCCTCCCTGGGCCGGCCCTTATGAAGTTGAGGAGGCCGGTGCGGATGTAGATGAAGCTGAATGGCTGAAGGCCGAAGCGGTCGAGTTGAGGGCCGAGGCGGAGGCCATCAAGAAGGAGCTGGCCGAAATTGAAAAACGCCTGGCTGAAATTGAGCGGCAGGAAGAAGAGTAAGCGGCCTGTAATACCGGAGGGGGCGGGGTTATATCCCCGCCCCTGCTCCCGGGGGGAAGGGAGATTGATATGATTATTGCCGTAGCCAGCGGCAAGGGCGGGACCGGCAAGACTACAGTGGCCACAAACCTGGCCCTGGTGCTGGCCCAAGAGATGAAAATACAGTTTCTCGATTGCGATGTTGAAGAGCCCAATGCGCACCTCTTTTTAAAGCCTGAGCTAAAGAACTCCGCGCCGGTATCCATTCCCGTGCCGCAGGTGGCGCAGGAACGCTGCAGCTACTGCGGGCTCTGTGCCGAGGTCTGTGCCTTTAATGCAATCATGGTGGGGAAAGAGGCGGTGCTTGTTTTTGAGCAGCTTTGCCACGGCTGCGGGGGATGCGCCTATTTCTGCCCGGAGAAGGCCATCCGGGAGGTGGATCGTCCCATCGGCATCCTTGAGCACGGGGCTGCGGACTCCATCTCTTTTGTTCACGGAAAGCTGAACCCGGGAGAGGCGCTTGCGCCTCCCTTGATCAAGGCGGTCAAGGAGACGATCGATCCTTCAAGCCTGACTATTATCGATGCCGCGCCGGGCAGCTCCTGCCCGGTGGTGGAGGCGATCCGGGGCAGCGACTACTGCCTTCTGGTCACCGAGCCGACCCCATTCGGCTTAAACGACCTCGCCATTGCCGTGGAGCTGCTGAAAAAATTGAGCCTTCCCGGAGGGGTAGTGATTAACCGTTCCATGGGTGGTGAGGGCGAGGCGAGGATCGAGTCCTACTGCCGCCGGGAAGAAATTCCCGTTCTTTTAAAGCTGCCCTGGGACCGCGAACTGGCCTCTCTTTATGCGCGAGGTGAACCGGCGGCGGCGCACCTCCCCGAATGGAGGAGCCTCTTTGCCGGGTTGGGCAAGCGGATCCTGGACGAAAAGGAGGCCCGCTGATGAAAGAGATCGTTGTAGTTAGCGGTAAGGGGGGCACGGGGAAGACTACCTTAACGGCCTCCTTTGCTGTCCTGGCCGGGGGCGATGCGGTGATGGCCGACGCCGACGTGGATGCAGCAAACTTGAGCCTGGTCTTGCAGCCGCAGCAGCTGGAGAGCCATTCCTTCATCGCTTCTCGCAGGGCGGTCCTCGACCGGGAGTGCTGCACGGAGTGCGGCCTCTGCCGCCGGCTCTGCCGCTTCGATGCCATCCCGGAGAGCTACGAGATTGCTCCCATCTCCTGCGAGGGGTGCGCGGTCTGCAGCCGGGCCTGCCCAGAAGAGGCCATTGCCATGGAGGAAGTAGTCTCGGGGCACTGGTTTATCTCGCAGACGCCTTACGGTAAGCTGATTCATGCCCGCCTGGGAGTGGGCGAAGAGAATTCGGGCAAACTGGTCACCCTGGTCCGGAACCGGGCCCGGGATCTAGCCTCAGCAGAAGAGAGGAAGTTTTTGCTTACCGACGGCCCGCCCGGAATCGGCTGCCCGGTAATTGCCTCCCTATCCGGAGCGGCCAAGGCGCTCATCGTGACCGAGCCCACCGTAGCCGGGATCCATGACCTACAGCGTGTTCTGCAGGTCTGCCGCCATTTCGAGGTTCCCGCCGCGGTCTGCATCAATCGCTGCGACCTGGACGAGGATAATGCACGCGCCATTGAAGCCTATTGCCATGAAGAATCGGTGGAGCTGGCGGCAAAGATACCTTTTGACAGGGAGGTCACCGAGGCCCTGGTCCAGGGAAAGCCGGTGGTCAACTATAGCCGCGGTCCGGCGGCGGAGGCTATCGCCGCCCTCTGGCAAAATATTTCCACCAACAGCAGCTGAACAGCCGGCGGGGGAAGCCGGCAGCCGTTAACGGGAAGGAGTGAGAGCTATACCTGCCAAAGTGAGGATTACCACGATCTGTGAAAACAGGGCTCCCCGCTCCGGCCTGCTGGGAGAGCACGGCCTGTCCATGCTCCTGGAGACAAGGGGGCGGAAGATCCTTTTTGATACCGGGGCCGGCGCCACCCTGGCCGGTAATGCGGCCGCCTTGAACCTGGATCTATCAAGGCTTGATGCCGTGGTTTTAAGCCACGGGCATCACGACCATACCGGCGGCTTGAAATGGGTCCTGGAGTCGCAGGGTTCCGCCGCCCTGCCTGTTTATGCCCACCCCGATGCTTTAACGGAAAAGTATGTCTCCCGCGAGGACAAGGTGCCGGAGTATATCGGCGCGCCCTGGAAGCGGGCGGAGATGGAGGCGCTGGGGGCTGAATTTTGCCTGGATAGAGGGCCGGTGGATCTCGGTGATGGCATCATGACCACGGGAGAGATTCCCCGCGCTCCGCATGCCAAAAGATCGCCGACGCTCTTTTTGCTGAAAGAAGGAGGAAAATTTGTCGAAGACCGGCTTCTCGATGACCAGGCCCTGGTGGTGGAAAGCGGCGCCGGGCTTGTTGTCCTGCTGGGCTGTGCTCATGCCGGGGTGATTGAGACCCTGCGGCATGTGCTCTCCTTAACCGGGGAGCGGCGGATTTATGCCGTTCTGGGCGGCACCCACCTTCTGAATACTCCGGAGGACCGGCTAAGGCGGACGGTCGCCGGTTTGCGGCAGTTTGGCCTGGAGCTGATTGCCCCCTGCCATTGCAGCGGTATCCGGGCCACAGTGGCCATGCACCGGGCTTTCGGGAAAAGGTGCCTCGATCACCAGGCCGGCAGTATATTTGAGCTGCCCCTGTAGAAAACAAATCAGGTCGGGTTGCTGTCAATAAAGGAATCCAACTTCAAAAGGGAGAACCAATAACCTTATTATATTAATGTGAAGGGTTGGAGGAATTTATTGATGAGCAAACCGGTTTTCGAAGAAGTATTGCCGCAGCTCTTCCGGGCGGAGATTCCCCTGCCAAAAAATCCTCTCAAGACCATCAATTCTTATATCATCAAGGACAAAGAACGCAACCTGGTCATAGATACGGGAATGAATCTGGAAGAATGTCACACGGCCATGATGGAGGCGCTTGGTGAGTTGCAGATTGACCTGCACCGGACCGACTTTTACATCACCCATATGCACGTTGATCACCTGGGGCTTGTTGGAAGGCTGGCCCTGCCTTCTTCCCGCATCTACTTCAACCACCCCGATGCTGAGATTGTCGCTTTGAACAATGTATGGGAGTTTCTCTTCCAGGCGGCCGCACGGCACGGTTTCCCTCACAAAGAGCTGAAAGAAGCGCTGGCCAGGCACCCGGCAAACCGCTACAGTTCCACCGGTCCCTTAAATTTTGAACTTCTCCGGGAGGGGGACCGGATTGCTTACGGTTCCTACAATTTTACCTGTATCCATACTCCCGGGCATACCCCGGGGCACCTCTGTCTCTATGAACCTTCGCGCAGGCTCCTTGTTTCCGGCGATCATATCCTTGGCGACATTACCCCGAACATCTCGGCCTGGGATGATACCGACAACAGCTTGCAGGTATACCTGCAGAGCCTGGACAAGGTATACCGCATGGAGCTGGATCTCATATTGCCCGGCCACAGGAGTATCGTCTCCGATTGCCGGGGGCGCATCCTCGAGCTGAAGAAGCACCACGAAGAGAGATTGCAGGAAGTCCTTTCGATCATTAAAAGCGCCGGGGCGGGCAGCGCCTACGAGGTCGCCGCGCAGATGGAATGGGATATTGACGCCCGGGACTGGGAAGAATTCCCTTTAACTCAGAAATGGTTTGCCACGGGCGAAGCCGTGGCCCATCTCCGCTACCTGGAGGAGACCGGAGCGGCCCGGAGAAAAGAGCGGAGCGGCACTGTTATCTTCCAGGTATCCTCCTGAGAGGAGGAGAGAGACAGGGGGACAGTTCCCGCGTAAAAATTGATTTCTTTCTACAAGACGGCGCGCTCAGGACGACATGTAGGGGCGGGGTTCCACCCCCGCCCGTGGCAATCAGACACGGAAGAGTGTTGTAGGGGCGAGGCATGCCTCGCCCGCTGGTGAGGCACTGGCGTTTGCGTTGTAGTGTCCGCTTGTTCTAAACGCGGAACTTGTATTGCTTTAACGGTAACCTACAACCTAGCGAAAGAAGTGGTAGGGGCGGGGTTCCATCCCCGCCCGTGTTGGCATCTCAATCGATGACTTAAAGTGACCGTTCCTTGACTCATAAAATATAAGGAGCAGCAGCCATGATCTCAGAAGAAGAAAAAAAAGTCCTATCACTTTTGGAAAAGCTGAACATCGCCTATACCCGTCACGAGCATCCTCCCGTTTATACAGTGGAAGAGGCCAGAAGGTATTACGGCGGGATGAAGGGGGCGCAATGCAAAAACCTGTTTCTCCGCAACGGCAAGGGGAACAGGCATTACCTGGTCATCCTCGAAGAATCAAAAAGAGCGGACTTAAAGCAGCTGGCCGAAAAGGCCGGTGAGAGCAAGCTCGGCTTTGCCTCGCCGAAGAGGCTTATGAAATATCTCGGCGTGGAGCCGGGCTCCGTCTCCGCTTTCGGCCTGATCAATGACCTTGAAAAAGAGGTTGTCGTTGTTCTGGACAAAGACCTGCTGAAAGCGGAGTGGATCAACTTCCATCCCAATGTCAACACCGCCACGCTGACGATCAGCATGGATGACTTTATGCGCTTCCTGGAGCACTGCGGCAACCGCATTTTGTGAGCGGCAACGGCATATGGGCAGGTTCCCATTTTAAAAGTCCCCCTTTTTTAAAGGAGGATTTAGGGGGATTTTGCTTTTCCCGTCCTGCCAATCCACGCCAGGGTTAATGTTTTTTTAAATCCCCCCCGGCCCCCCTTTTGCAAAGGGGGGAGTTGCTTAATTATACGGTACTTCTTTCGGGCGGCCACGAGGGCCGCCACTACGACGCGGTATGCATGTTGTTTTCCGGTACGTTTGCGGGCGGCTCATGAGCCGCCCCTACAAATTAGGTGAAGCAGAGGGGTAGGGGCGGGGTTCCATCCCCGCCCGCGGCAATCAATCCCGGAATAGATGTAGGTGCGGGCATGCCCGGCCCGAAGGAGGGTGGTTATTGCAGGCGGCTGTCGCATACAGCATTACCATCATCGCCGGCGAGGTGAAGTTGTTTATGCGGCAAAGGTTTTTGCTTATAACGCGGTATGCATGTTGTTTTCCGGTACGTTCGCGGGCGGCTCATGAGCCGCCCCTACAAATTAGGTGAAACAGGGGGTAGGGGCGGGGTTCCATCCCCGCCCGCGGCAATCAATCCCGGAATAGATGTAGGTGCGGGCATGCCCGGCCCGAAGGATGGTGGTTATTGCAGCCGGCTGTCGCGTACTGCACTGCCGTCATCGCCGGCGTAGTGGAGGCGTTTATGTGGTAAAGGTTTTTGTTTATAGCGCGGTATGCGTGATGTTTTCCGGTACGTTCGCGGGCGGCCACGAGGGCCGCCACTACGACGCGGTATGCATGTTGTTTTCCGGTACGTTTGCGGGCGGCTCATGAGCCGCCCCTACAAATTAGGTGAAACAGAGGGGTGATCCGGCATCTCTTCTTAGAGGGCGGTGAAGGTAATTGGCAAGTTTAGTCGAATTATGCCTTATATGCTTTTCAGGAGAGAGGTGCCGGCCTTGATTGATCTTGTCTCGGTTTCCAAGGTTTATAAAACCGGCGGCTCGCCGGCGGTTTCAGATGTGAATCTGCACGTGGAGCGGGGAGAGTTCATTTTCCTGGTCGGGCCAAGCGGCGCCGGAAAGACAACGCTGATAAAGCTTATTTCTCGCGAGGAGCTGCCCAGCTCGGGACGAATCCTCTTTCTCGGCCACGACACCTCCGCTTACAAGCCTCAGGAGCTGCTGCGGCACCGGCGGCGCATGGGCCTGGTCTTTCAGGACTTTCGGCTCCTGAAGAGCAAGACTATCTATGAGAACGTAGCCCTGGCCCTGGAGGTAACCGGGCGGCCGCCCCAGGAAATCAAGGCGAAAGTCCCTGCCATTCTGGCCCGGGTGGGACTGGCCGGCAAAGAGGAGGCTTTTCCCAATGAGCTATCGGGTGGCGAACAGCAGCGGGCCGGCATAGCCCGCGCCATCGTAAGGGACCCGCTGCTCATCCTTGCGGATGAGCCCACGGGGAACGTAGACCGGGAGACCGCCTGGGGCCTGATGGAGCTTTTTGAGGATATAAACCGGGGCGGGACCACGGTGATTATTGCCACCCATGCCTGGGACCTGGTGGACCGCATGAAAAAAAGGGTTATAACCCTGGATAAAGGCCGGGTCATTAGAGATGAATTGCAGGGGAGTTACAGCCATGCTCATTAATTATATAAAATATTGTTTCAGACAGGCGGTTATCTCTCTATCCAGAAACAGGTGGCTGGCCCTGGTCTCCGCCGGCATGATTGCTGTTTCCCTGGCCATCCTGGGAGGCTTTCTCCTGGCGGCGGTTAATTCTAACCAGGCCATGCAGAACATTCAGTCCAACCTGGAGATTGTTATTTTTCTTAAAGACGGCGCCGATATCTCAAATTTAGAAAAGAAGATAAATCAGCTGGAGGGCATTGCCGGCTGCACTTTTGTGGACAAGCACCGCGGCTTGCAAGAGTTCGGCCGGTCACTGGGTGACGAAGCACTAATGGCTGAACTTGCCGGGGAGAACAATCCACTGCCGGACATTTTCCGGGTGCGAGCCAGAGAGGGGGAGCTGGTCCCCGTGCTGGCCGGGCAGATCGAGCAGCTCCCGGGGGTGGAGTCAGTCGACTACGGCAAAGAGCTGGTGCAGACCATCACCGGGATCTCCAGCTGGCTCTACTGGATCTCTGTCTCCATCAGCTCCCTGCTGGCGGTAGGGGCAATCTTTCTTGTTGGAACCACCATCCGTCTCTCGGTGCTGATCCGCCACGAAGAGATCGGGATCATGAAGCAGCTGGGAGCCAGCGACTGGTTTATCCGGCTGCCCTTTCTGCTGGAGGGTTTTACCATAGGGTGGACGGGCACCCTGGCGGCGATTATCGCCCTGGGTTTGGTCTATTACCAGTTTGCCGCCCTGCTGTTGCGGAAATCGCCTCTTTTCTTCCTGCAGCCGGTCACTGCGCCGGGGATACTGGCTTCTATTTTTGGCGGCCTGCTGCTCTTGGGAACAGCGATGGGCGGCTTGGGCAGTGTTTTTTCTATCCGCAGGTTCCTGAAAGTCTAGTATCTGATGGGAGAGGGATGCCATGCGGCGTTTTCGTGCGGCCTCTATTTTGGGCCTGGTTGTGCTCTTGTTATTTATCATCTTGAACGGCTATTTTGCCGGGCGGGTGAACAGCCAGGTAACTGAAATTACCGAGCTGGAAGATATCATTAAAGCGCTGGATGAATCGATCAAGGTAAGCCAGTTGAAAATTGACCGGCTGGCCGGGCAAATAGAGTCCACAAAGAAGCAGATCGGGCAGGCGGAGACGGAGATCGCCGATGCAGAGGCCAGGCTCGAAGAGAGCACGCGTCTTTTTGCCACGCGGGTGCGCGGCGCTTACATAAACGGCGGCGGCATCTCTTACCTGGAGATTATCCTGGGAGCGGATAACTTTGGCGATCTGCTAGTGCGGGTGGCCTACCTGGAGAGGATCCTGAACCGCGATGCAAATTTGATCGCCTCGATCAAGCATGAACGGGGGCTTATCGAGGAGCGGAAAAAGATTATTGATGAGCAGTATAGCAACCTGCTTGCCTTGATGGAGCAGGAGAAAGCGGAGCATAACACCATGCTGGCCCAGCGGCGGGAGAAGGAGAAGCTGCTGAAGGAGGCGGTTGAGAAAACAGCGGGCTACAAGCCCGTTTACGGCGTGGTCATTGACAACCACTCCAATGCCCGGCCGCAATCCGGGCTGGCCCTGGCCAACGTGGTCTACGAGTTCGAGGTGGAAGGAAGAATCACCAGGTACCTGGCCCTCTTTTCCGTCTTCGCTCCCAAGGTAGGCCCCATCCGCAGTGCCAGGACCCACAGCATCCAGTTGGCCCTGGAAAATAACGTCCACTATATCTATGCCGGCGGAACTTCAGATATAATTGCGGCCATTAGTGCTCTGGGCCTGAGGCATACCAATGCCGACAACCCCAGCCTTCCCGGGCATATCAGGACTACTGACCGGAGGCCGCCGCATAATCTCTACATCGACCTGGCCAAGCTGGGCAAAGAGCCTCCCTCCAGGGTAGTCGAGGTCCGGCCGGCCTTTCTGGATCGAGAAGGAAAGCCCTGCTCCACAGTCTCCCTGGAATACAACTCCTTTACCAAAATAAAATATCAATACCGCCCGGCTTCCCGGGATTACCTTCGCTATCTCAATGGAGAGGTGCACCGGGACGCCTCCGGGAAGGAGATTGTTGCCCGGAACATTATTATCCAGTATGTGCCTCACTACACCGATTTCCGGAAGCGGCCTACGCCCGACCTCATCGGATCGGGCCCCATTGATTTCTATTCCATGGGGCAGCACTTCCGCGGCACCTGGCGGAAAGACAGCCCTGCGTCACGGACCCGCTTCTGCTATGAGGACGGCAAGGAGATCGAAATGGTCTACGGGCGCACATGGATCCAGATTGTCCGCCCCCGCTGAGGGATGGTGCCTTTCGAATGAATCCATTCCGGCCATCCCCGGAGGAGCCGTCTCATAATTGAGAAAAGGCGGCGCCCGCGTGTTATTTATGAGACATGTTCCCGGCTTAAAGGGCCGCCCCGGGGGTAGCTCCACGGGGGAATGGGCATCTCATAATTGAGACATGATTGGGGTCATGATTGCGCAGCGTCTGGCTGCGCTTTCTTAAATCTTCTTTAATAAATATAATGAAAACCCTTGCTCCAGCATGTTTAGCGGCCTCTTATCCCCATTTATATAATTGGCATATTATTTGCATGAATAGTTTATTAAATCATGAAAATAGTTGCCGCGAGATCATGTTGAAGCGGGAGGTGCTGCGGTTTTGATTCCGGGGAAGATTCCGGAAAAATCCGCCGGCACAGCGGAAAAAAAGAGATTTTACCGGAAGCGGGTTAACTTCTTTGCCCTGATCAATAAGATTAAGCTGTGGCCCTCCCGCAGGGGAGTGCTGCACGGCATTCAATCCATTCAGATCCGGGGGAAAACTGCCACTATCGTTACGCACTGCCGGAAATCCTTTACCGTTGTTGAATCCAGGAACAGCCGGGCGGCGCGCTGGCTGCGCAATAAATGGTTTGCCGGGGCCTGCCCGCAGTGCAACATTCCCCGGTGGAAGCAGGAGAAATATTCTGCGACCTATTTCCGGAAGCGCTGGGGGTCCCAGTTAAAAGCGTTGGATTAGAGTGCAGTTGCCTTTATCATAGGTTGAACGGGGAAGAGCGGCCTGTGCCCATCTTCCTGCGCGGCGGACAGGCAAACACGGGGGGTGGATCGGAAGGATCACGCGGACTCTAAACCCGCGCAGCCGGGTGAAACTCCCGGACTCCCCGCCAATTATTTCTGCAATTATTCCCGCGGGGGTGTTCCCTTGGCTGTTAGCTGGACGGAGACCCAGTACCAGAGATTAACCGAGCTCAATGCCGGCGAGGAGATACGCAGCCTCTCTTTTCCCGGCAGCGCGGAGCGGGACCGGGCCTTTTTAGAATATGAAAAGAAGCTGCGGGCCGCCGCAAAAGAACGCCTGGAAAAGCTGAGAAAGGAGCACCGCCGGCCCCTGCTCTGCCGCCTGAAAAGCAGGTTAACCGAAGTGCTTACCGGCTGCGGCTTTGTGGAGGTCAGCACCCCGCTGCTGCTGGCAAAGGGGCTCCTGGAGAAGATGTCCATTACCGGGGCCCATCCTCTCTATGCACAGATCTACTGGGTGGATCGCGGCAAATGTCTCCGCCCCATGCTGGCTCCAAACCTCTACTACCTCTTAACAGACCTGCTGCGCATCTGGGAGCACCCGGTGCGCATTTTTGAGATCGGCAGCTGCTTCCGCAAGGAATCGCAGGGCGCCCACCATTTAAGCGAATTCACCATGCTCAATCTTGTTGAGATGGGGCTGCCGCTGGAGCAGTGCCGGACAAAGATGGCCGAATACGCCTCCCTGGTCATGGAGGCGGCCGGCCTGAACGATTACCGGCTGGTGTCGAAAGCTTCTGAAGTCTACGGTGAAACTACCGACATTGTGGCCGGGGGGGTGGAGCTGGGCTCGGCGGCGCTCGGCCCCCATCCGCTGGACGAAAACTGGGGCATAACCGTCCCCTGGGTGGGCATTGGCTTCGGCCTGGAGAGGATGATCCAGGCGGCGCAGAAGAGCAGCAGCATCAGCAGCGTGGGCAGAAGCCTGAGCTACCTGGACGGGGTCCGCCTGAATATTTAATTGTAAAGATAAGCCGGGGGTGAACTGTTGACCAGGCTTACTTCTCAAAATGTGATCCCCATTGCCCGGAACCTGGAAACTCATGACCGGCGGCTGCGCGAGAAGACCGGTTTAAGCATGTGGCAGCTGGCCTGCCGCACCATTTCGCAGCAGAACCCGGAGGCGCTGCCGCGTTCATCCTTGAAAACGGCGGTAATTCCCGTTAACGCCGGCCTGGGAGTGATCGAAGGCTTTGCCGGGGCCGTGGCCGCCATCGCCCGGCACCTCGGCTTTCCCGCATTTATCACCGGAAGCAGTGATGTGGCCGGCTTTGCCGAAGCCCTGGAGAGGAAGGCCGTGCTGCTGTTAATGGCCGACGATCAGCGCTTTATCGCTTACAACAGCCGCCTGGCCCGGACCATAGATAACGCGGCGGCCACGGGGGCCATTTTTGCCGTTTCCCTGGAGCAGATGGCCGGCGGCTTAAAGGGAAAGGAGACCCTGGTGATCGGCTGCGGCAGGGTGGGGGAGAGCGCCGCCCGGCAGCTGATAAAGTCGGGATCCGGGGTCGTCCTTTACGACATTGATGCCCGCCGCAGCAAAGGGCTTAAGCGCCGCCTCCAGGCGGCCTTCCCCTGCCCGCCCCTTGCCGTCGAATGCTCCCTGGCCCGGGCGCTGGCGCGCTGCCGGTTGATTATTGATGCCTGCCCGGCTCCCGGAATTATTGACCGGCAGCATGTAGGCGAGCAGACCATAGTTGTCTCTCCCGGGGTGCCGCATGGATTAACCCCGGCCGCCCGGCAGGCGCTTGGCGGCCGCTTTTTGCACGATTCCCTTGAGCTGGGCGTCGCGGCCATGCTGGCAGCGGCGGCGGGACATAGCTTTCCCGCACCGCAGCCGGGCGAAAGCTGATTAATCACAGCCTTTTAGCAGAAAGGAGCATGAGATTATGAGCCGGGAAGCTTTATTGCAGGAAGCGGCGGCGGCAATTGTGGAGCGTGACCCCGACAGGGCGCTGGCGGTGGCCCGCAAAGCCCTGGAGTTGGGAGTCGATCCCCTGGTTGTAATAGAGCAGGGTTTTACCAGGGGCCTGATCCAGGTGGGAGACTTGTTTGAACGCGGCGAGCTCTTTTTGCCGGAGTTGATCCAGTGCGCCGAGATAATGAAGTCCGTCTCCGGCATGCTGAACGAGGCCATCTCCGTGGAGCGGCGGGAAGCCGCCGGCAGGGTGGTCATCGCCACCGTGGAAGGCGACATCCACGATATCGGCAAGGGCATCGTGGTCTCTTTAATGCGCGCCTGCGGCCTGGAAGTTCATGACCTGGGGCGGGACGTGCCGGCGGAGACGATTATCCGGAAGGCGGTGGAGCTCGACGCGGACGTCATCGGCACGAGCGCCTTGTTGACCACGACCATGGCCGGGCAGAAAGAGCTGGAGGAGGCCCTGCGCAAAGCCGGCCTCCGCGAACGCTTCATCACCATCGTGGGGGGAGCCCCGGTAACCGAGCGCTGGGCCAGGCGCATCGGCGCGGACGCCTACGCCGAAGACGCCAATGATGGGGTCAGGAAGATTTTCGAACTGCTGGCGGAAAGAGGGCGCTAAACACTAAAATGACTGGAATTAATTTTTCCGGAAGCCGCCCGGAGCTGGAAAAATGCCTGGAGAAGGCACTTGCGGAGAAGCCGCTGGCTGACGAAGAGATATTGTATTTGCTCGGCCTGGAAGAGCGGGAAGAGTTGGAGCAGCTCTTTAAAACGGCCCGGCTCCTGCGCGAAAGGTATTTCGGCCGGAAGGTTTTCCTCTACGGTTTTCTTCTCTTTTCAACCTGGTGCCGCAACCGCTGCAGCTTCTGCTGCTACCGGGCGCCGAACAGCCTTGTCCGCCGCTACCGGAAAACCCGGGAGGAGCTCGGCGAGGCGGCAGTGAAGCTGGCCGAATCGGGGGTCCACCTTCTTGATCTGACCATGGGGGAAGATCCCCTCTATTACCGGGAGGGCGGGGAAGAGCGGCTCATCGGCATGGTGCGTTTTATTAAAAACAAGACCGGCCTGCCCCTGATGATCTCCCCGGGCACCCTGTCACCGGCGGCGCTGTCCGCCCTGGCCCGCGAAGGGGTGAAATGGTTTGCCTGCTACCAGGAGACCCACAACCGCTCCCTTTACCGCAGGCTCCGCCTGGGCCAGGATTACGACTACCGCATGGAGATGAAGCGCACCGCCCTCAGGCTCGGCTTCTTGATTGAAGAGGGCATCCTTGCCGGCGTGGGCGAGACTCCCGTCGATATTGTGAACTCTTTCAGGGCCATGGCAGAACTGGGCGCGCATCAGGTCAGGGTAATGAGCTTTATCCCGCAGGCGGGGACGCCGCTGGAGGATCACCCCACTCCGCCGCGGCTCCGCGAGCTGAAAATAATCGCCCTGCTGCGCCTTCTTTTCCCGGATCGGCTCATTCCGGCTTCGCTGGACGTGGATGGAATTGAAGGCCTGAAAACGAGGATGGAGGCGGGGGCCAACGTGGTCACCTCGCTCATTCCGCCCCGCTCCGGGCTGCAGGGGGTCTCCAACAGCACCCTGCAGGTGGATGAAGGCTGCCGCACGGCGGAAAGAGTATCATCAGAGCTGGCCAGGATGGGCCTGGCCGCGGCTACGGCCCGGGAATATGCGGGCTGGATCCGGCGGGCCCAAAACAGCCGCCTGACGGGCTGAAGAGAGGAGATGGCCATGCGGGTGGCAATAGTGGGAGGCCGTTTGCAGGGGGTGGAAGCCACCTACCTGGCGCAGCGGGCCGGCTGGGAGACGGTGGTGCTGGACCGGGAGAGCCATGTGCCCGCGGCCGGTTTTGCCGATCACTTTGTGCAGGTGGAGCTTCTCTCTCCGGAGGGGCCCTGGAGGGAGATCGTCGGGGAATGCGATTTCATTGTTCCCGCCCTGGAAAACCAGGCGGCGCTGGAGCTGCTGCAGGAATTTGCCGCCGCGGCGCAGATTCCCCTGGCCTTTGATGACGCGGCCTACCGGGTCAGCTCCTGCAAGAAGAGGTCGAACCGCCTCTTTCGCAGCCTGGGGCTGCCTTTTCCCCGGCCCTACCCTGAAGCCGGCTTTCCGCTGCTGGCAAAACCGGCCTCTGAGAGCGGCAGCCGTGGAGTGACAATTCTGCATACGCCGCAGCAGCTTTCCGCTTTCAGGGAAGATTTGGCCGGAAAAGAAGGCGCCTGGATCATGGAGGAGTACATGGAGGGGCCCGGTTATTCCATCGAGGTGCTCGGCTGCGGCGGCGCCTACCGGGCGCTGGAGATCACGGAGATCCACGTTGACGAGGCTTATGACTGCAAGCGCGTCGTGGCCCCGGCGGCTCTGCCCGAAGCCCCGGCCCGGCAGCTTGAAAAGTTCGCCGTGGATATTGCCGCCGCCTTGAAACTGCAGGGCCTGATGGACCTGGAGGCCATTTACACCGTAGAGGGTTTAAAGCTGCTGGAAATTGACGCCCGGCTGCCCAGCCAGACCCCGGTTACCGTCTACCATGCCACCGGGTTCAACATGCTGGAGGCGCTTTACTGGATTTTTTCCGCGAACCGCCTGCCGCCCTCGCCCCGGCCGGAGCGGCGCCGGGCGGTGATCTACGAGCAGATCCGGGCCCAGGGCGGATGCCTGGAAGTCATGGGCGAGCGGGTCATCTCCGGGGCGGGCCCGCTGCGCTATTACGAGGATTACTACGGGGCGGATGCCGCTCTGACCAGCTTCCGGGAGGGCGCTTCCGGGTGGGCGGCCATCCTTATATTCTGCGGCGCCAGCCTGGAAGAAGCCTGGTCGCGGCGCCGGGCAGCGATGGAGGCCCTAGGGAAAAATTGTCCTTAGAAATTAAACCAGCCGGCTGATTTAATATGCTATCCTGGGAAAAGGAGGTGGTTTTACTGCCCTTCGAGCAGCGGCGAAAGCTACCGCCATCGGGGTTGAGGCAACAATATTTAAAAAGGGGGTAACAACCTTGGGTAGTGGCATAGGCAGCGTGACCATTCATTTATTTGACTGGATCCTGGTCGCACTCTATTTCGTGGGCATGTTTTTTGTCGGGGTGTGGGCTTACCGCAAGGTGAAAGAATTTGAAGATTTCCTGGTTGCCGGAAGGGCTTTGACCCTGCCCGTTCTGGTAGGCACACTGATGGCCTCCTATTATTGCGGGATGTACTTTTTTGCCGATGCCGGGTTCATGTATTCGGAGGGCACTTCGGCGGATATCTTTTACTATCCTCCTTACTATATCCTGATGATATTAATGAGCTTCTTCCTGATGACCCGGCTGCGGGTGCTGGGCGATCTTTCGCTGCCCGATGTCCTGGAGCGCTTTTACGGCAAAATAACACGTTTTCTTGGAGCCATCGGCAGCTTTTTCTACTGCGTCCCGGTGATGCAGCTGATGGCCTGCGGCGTAGTCTTCAATGTGCTGCTGGGCTGGCCGGCCTGGCTGGGGGCGCTGGTGGGCGGAGCATTTGCTGTTGTCTATACTCTCCTTGGCGGGCTGTGGGCGGTGGCGGTGACCGATATGCTCCAGTTTGCGCTCATGTTTTCCGGGGTAATAATATCCGTGCCCATCGCGTTGATCGTCAATGGAGGCTGGAGCAACATCCTGGCGCTTAACCCCGAATGGCACCTCGATCCCCTGGGCAGCTATACATCCTGGATCATCCTCGGTGTCTATGCAGCCTCCAGTTTAACACTCCTGGTGGAGCCGGCCTTTTACCAGCGCTTTTTCGCCGCCAGGGATCATAAGACCGCGCTGCGCGCATTCATGGCCATGGTCTGCTTCTGGCTTTTTGTAGATCGCATTCTCGTTTCGGTGGGATTGATTGCCTGGGCCGAGTATCCCGGCTTCATCATACCCATCGATGAAGCCGTCTTCACCACTATCCTGCATTACCTGCCTTACGGTCTCTCCGGATTTTTCGTGGCCGGCGTCTTCGCCGGGATCATGTCCACCATCGATTCCTATACCCTCATCGGCGCGGCGAATATTTCTTACGATATCATTAAGAAGATCTTCAAGCCGGATCTTTCTGAAGAGAGAACGCTCTGGCTCACCAGGGTGATGGTGGTGGCAACATTTATTCTCTCTTTTGGGCTCATGTTTATTTTCCCCCGGATCATGATGGTCTGGCTGCTGCAGGCGGCCATTCTCACCTCTGTCGCCGTGATTCCCATACTGGGCGCATTTTTATGGCCCTTCCGCAAATCGGCTTTCGGGGGGACTCTTTCGGCCCTGGTGGGATTTACGGTAACCATTGCTTATATCGCGGCAGTCATGGTTTTTGGCACTCCTGTCCCCGGCTGGGACACGATTATCTGGGAAGTGAACATATTTGGAATGACCATTCATCTCTGGGCCGAAATGGTGGTTTATGTTTCCATTGTCGTCGCGTTGCTGGCCTACATTGTTGGGAATTTCTTTGGGCCGCCGCTTGATCCGCAGCTTTATCGTGAAAGGAGGGCGCTGGGCTGATGTATCCCCATGTGTTTGATTACAAGGATTACTTTACCATTGCCGGGGCGCTGTTTACCCTTTTTCTGATTGCCTTTTTCCTGGTCTGGTTTTTCTATGACCTGAAGACCAAGTTTAACCTGAAGGAGGGCCAGAAGGGCAACTTGCAGGCTCCGGAGGAGGGCGGCGAAGATGACGGGGGCAGCTGGCTGGACAAGAACCTCTTGATCCTGATGCTTGTGGGGACCACGCTGGTCTACGGGCTTTACTTTGTGCTCTACTATGCCTGCCGCGTCTTCCACGCGCCCTGGATGGCTGTGCTTTACTGGGTTTTATGCGGTCTTTTCCTCTTGTTTCTGCTCTCCTATATCTGCATTTCAGAATGGCACCACGAGGAGAAAACATACGGCGACGTTAGCTTTTACCAGAAGATCACGGGTCGCTCGCTCACGCAGAAGTTCAAGGAGATCAGGGAGCGCGGCGGCGGGAAAGGGGTGTCGTCATGAAGCGGAGCGCCCTGGCAATGATCTGCGCGGCTCTGCTGCTTATTTTTGGCGCCGTGGCGGCGGCGGCCCCGCAGCGGCAGGTGACCTTTAGCTTTACGGAGCTGTGGCTGGATCCGGGTGATATTTACGAAGAAGAGGGAGTTCGCTACGCCGACGGCTACCTGGTTGTGGAGGCGGAGCATCTGCCCGAATTGACCCTGTCGAGCCTCCCTCTCCTGGGGAGCGGCGATAGCGGCAGCCTGCTCATTGAAAGCCTTAGCTTAAGCTATCTTGACGCGGAGCGGCTGGCCGAGCTTGACCCGGAGGGCGAATACGGTTTTGACGAGAGCTGCGTGGAGCTGGCGGCGCGGCTCTACCTGGACCCTGCGGCGGTGGAAAGTGTTCTCGGCCTTGATCCTGCCGCTTTAGAGGAAGAGTGGGCCGCTCAGTCTGAAGAGATCATCGCTTACTGGATTGACGCGGTTTACGAGGCTTACTATGCCTGCGGGGCCGACCTGGCCTACGAAGACGATCTCTACCTCAGCCCGGACGACGGCGGCCTTGTGGAGCTGGAGCTTAGCGCCGGCGATGACGGCGGCGCGGTGATTGATCTGCTGGCTGTCTCCTGGGGGCTGGAGGCTCTTGCCGGGAGGCTCTTTGAGCAGTGGACCAACGTGGGCTACTGGTTCTACGATCTCAGCCTTGCCGGCGAGATTAACGCCGGCGAGAGCAGCTTATATCTCGAGACCGCGGTGAGTTACCTGCTTTACGAATACTACTATCCCTACCCGGACAACTACACCTGCTGGATCTGGGAGGGTTATTCCCTGCTGCCGCCGGTTCCTGAAGCCGTGGAGCTGCTGGGGCTGGAGGAGGGCTATCTTGATTACGCTGCGGATTACGAGGGGATTCCCCGCGCCTGGCACTTAAGGGAAGGAGAGAAGGTTCTCTTTCAAATACCGGAAAACTGGCATCCCAAGGCCTGGTGGGAGCCTTACGGGCCTCCGCAGGGCGCGGACGGCGGCTACGACCTGAGCGCTTCCGGGGTGAGCTACCGCTGGGAAGACAACCTGCTCAGCTTCCCCGGCCCGCTGAACATGGAGAAGTGGGCCCAGCACTACAGCGCTATCTACTGGGAAGAGGCCGGCGGTTTGCCCAACGGTCTGCCTTACGTGGAGCTCAGCCCGGGGCCGCATTACTTCGCCGCCAGTAAAGGGCTGATTACCGGTATCGTGGTCTTCCTCTTTCTACTGGCCGCGGGAGGGCTGATTCACGGCGCGGTGGCGCTGGCACGCATCCCGCAGAGAGCTGACCTGTAAATCCTGCCGGGAAAAGGGGGCGCAGCCGGCTGTATTTTAAGACGGCCGTAGAGGGATTTAAAAGATGATAATATTTAAGTAGACTGCCCTTTGGGACAGCCTCATTCTTAAAAATAAGTATCACTAAGGCGGTGAAGAGATGGGTTCGGGAAAGCTGCGGCAGATGCAGGAGCGGATCCTGGAAAAAAGGATAGAGAAGATAAAAAAGTTGTACCCGGATATGGCCATAGCCCGGATCAGCAAATCCAACCTGCCCATTATGCCCAAAAAGCTGGGCGGAGAAGCGAAGCGCTTCACCATCAGGGGAAAAATAACCTACATGGAGAAGGTGCAGGATCGCCTTTTTTGCACCATCAGCGACGGCACCGGGCTCTTTGCGGTGGAAATGGAGAATATGCTGCTGAACGTGGAGATAGAGCAGGGGCAGCTCTTCAGCATTGTCTGCCGCCTGAAGATTTCTCCCGATGGGAGCCTTTACGCAGAGGCCAGGGGCATCACCATGCTCGATAGCGCCGACTTCCGCCTTAAAGATTTGCAGTCGCTTCCCCTGGGGACTCCGCCGAAAAAAGAAGCCGGGCGGGCCTGCCGCAATTACTGGGAAAAATCGCTTCCCGTAACCAGGGCCAGGCTGAAGATGGCCTACCGCTATATTTTCCTTATCCCCTCTCTTTACCTTATCTTTGAGCCGCATCTTTTTAAACGATTATCCCTGGGATCATTTGGCCCCATGCTGGGTCTGATCCTGTTCATGCTGGTTTTTTTGACCGGGCGGCAGAAGATCGTGGAATACAGGAGCTAGCCGGACTAAAAGGATATTTCCGGCGTTCTGAAGAAATTTATAGCGGCAGCCCGCGGGCCTGTTTAACGGGGCTTTCTCTTTATGCAGATGCCGCCGTTATACTCGGGCAGGGGGAAACGGAGGATATTAATGAAATCGCTGCTCAGTTTTCTGGCGGAAGATGAGATCGAGCGCATTCACGAAGCAACCATGCAGGTGTTAGAAAAAACCGGTATTAAAGTGGGCAGTGAAAAGATCTGCCGGCTGCTGCAGCGGCACGGCGCAAAAGTTAACGGTCACAATGTGAGGCTGCCCAAGGCGCTGGTGGCAGAGGCGCTGCAGCAGGTGCGGCAGCAGGTGCTCCTGGCGGGACGGGAGGCGAGTTTTGATCTCATCGTTCCGGCGGCGGAGCCTCCTTATAATACCACCAGCGGCTATGCTCCTTTTGTAAAAGACCTGGAGACAGGCCGGACGAGAAACTCTACCGGCCGCGATCTGATGGATTTCGCCGTGGTAAGCGACTTCCTCGAAGTGATCGATTTTTTCTGGCCCATTGTCATGCCTACAGATGAGCCTCCTCCGGTGGAAGAGCTCTGTGCCCTCGATATTTCGCTGCGCCATATCAGGAAGCATATCCAGTGCTCCTGCGCCACGGAGAAAACAGCCCGCTGGCAGGTCCGCCTTGCCGCCGTGATTGCCGGCGGTGAAGATAAGCTGAAAGAGAGGCCGATTTTTTCAGCCCTGGTCTCGCCCATCTCGCCGCTGACTTTTGAGAGGAATGCGGTGGAGGCGATGGCGGCGCTGGCCGAAGCGGGCATACCCGTGGTGCCCATGACCATGTCCCTTTCGGGGACAACTGCCCCGGCAACCCTGGCAGGAACCTTGACCATGGCCAATGCCGAGGAGCTGGCCACGCTGGTGATTTTAAAATGCGCCAATCCCGATGCCCCCATGGTTTATTCCACCGATGCCGCTCCCGCGGATTTAAAAACCGGGGTGGTAAACTATCTTGCTCCCGAGTACCTGCTCCTGGGAGCGGCCTGCGCGCAAATGGCCCGCCGCTACAGCATGCCGAGCATGGTGGCCCACGGCTCCTCGGAGGAGCTGCCTTATGATCTGCCCTCTTTTGAACGCAACGTGCTTAAAGTGGCCATCAGCCAGATGACCAGGACCGACCTTGCCTCGTGGCTGGGTTCGCTGGAGAGCGCTCTCAATGCCTCCCTGGTCAACCTGGTGGGGGATGCGGAAGCCTGTATGCACGCCTCCGCCTACCTGCGCCGCTTCGCGGTAAACGCGGAGACCCTGGCCCTGGGTCCCATCGATGAAGTGGGACCGGCCGGCCACTTTTTGGCCCATAAACATACCGTGCAGCATTTCCGGAAAGAACTCTGGATCAAGAATTTGCAGGACCGTTTTTTCCTGGATCCCGGGGAGGGATCTTTTGCCGATCAGGCCAAACATAAGGTGAGAGAGATTTTGACGAACTACCAGGTTCCCCCTCTCGACAGGGATCTGTTAAAGGAGATGGATGCGATCATGCTCCAGGCGCGCCGCGATATCTTGGGAGAATAGCAGCCGGCAATACAAGTACCGTTTCCAATTCATTTCCAGCGATGGGGGGAAGAGGCTGTTGTCTGAGCTTTCAGGATTAAAATCTATCCAGCCTCTCGTAAAAGAGATTGCTGCAGCGATGGCGTCGTTTTTCGATACGGCAGTGCAGATAGTTGATCACACCGGTATAGTCATCGGCGAAAGCGGTTGCGGTGAAGAGAAAGCTGAACTGCCGGAGAAATCCGGAGAGTTGCAGCGGACCGCGATCAGCTTAAACGACACCTTTCTCGGTGAAATCAGAATGGCTCCCGGCCATTCTATGAAGGTCTCCGGGCCGGGAGCAGAGCAAGTTCTGCGCCATCTCTCCTCTCTGCTTGCGGCGCAGCTGGCCGCGGTTCAGGCAGAAAGAAAGGTCCGCGATTTGACCGCTGTTCTCGAGGCCATTGAAGAGGGGATCTTGATCGTTAACGGCTCCGGTGCCGTAGATTATGCCAATGCAGCCGGGGCCAGGCTGCTCGGCCTGGACCGGCAGGACCTTCCCGGCAAGCCCATGGCCCGGATCTGGCCCAATCTGAAGGCGCTAAAGAATTTTCCCAAAGAACGGGAGTCTATTTCCGGGGAAGAGATCTACCGCCGGGGAGACCGCTGGGTTCATTTCATCGTTACGGCGCGCCCGCTCGAAACCGGGCCGGGCGGAGGCAGGGTCCTGACTTTTTGGGATCCCGCCGAAGCGCGTTATTTAACCGATCCTGCTGCCGGAACCGTGCTCCGCTATACCTTCGCCGATATTATCGGGCGCAGCGAGATAATCCGGCAGGTTAAAGAGAGGGCTATGCGCGCGGCGGCGGGGAACTCCACGGTTCTCATTACCGGGGAAAGCGGCACCGGCAAGGGGGTGTTTGCCCGGGCTATTCACTCCGCCAGCCCGCGGGCCCGGGGTCCTTTTGTCAGCGTTAATTGCGGGGCCATCCCCGAAAACTTGCTGGAAAGTGAGCTTTTCGGTTATGAAAAGGGCGCCTTCACCGGGGCCGCAAAAGAAGGGAAAGCCGGCAAATTTGAACTGGCGGACAAGGGAACCATCTTTTTAGATGAAATTGGCGAAATGCCGCCCCACCTGCAGGTAAAGCTTCTGCATGTCTTGCAAAACCGGGAAGTTGAGCGGGTTGGCGGAACCAGCAAGGTGCCGGTTGATATCAGGATTATAGCTGCTTCCAACCGCGACCTTGACAAGATGATGCAGGAGAGAAAATTTAGGAAAGATCTTTATTTCCGCCTCGGGGTGATCCCCCTGCACATACCGCCGCTCAGGGAGCGGAAGGAAGATATCCTTCTCTTCGTCGAAAACTGCTTAAAGAATTATGCTCAGAAGTTGAACAGGGCGCCCTGCACCATATCTCCTGAAGTAAAAGAGCTTTTTCTGAAGTACCACTGGCCGGGCAATGTTCGCGAGCTGGAAAATGCCATTGAATACGCCATGAACATGTGCAGCGGGAGCATTATAAATAGAGAGCACCTGCCGCCCCGTATTTACGGGGAAGCCGAAGCGGAAATCGGCGGAGAGTCAACTTTAAAACTGCTGCTGCAAGATTATGAAAGGCGCATTTTTGAACAGTATCTGCAGCGTTTTGGTGATTCTTCAAATGCCAAGAACGAGATCGCCCAGGCGCTGGGTATCAGCCGGGCTACCCTATACCGCAAACTGGCGGAGCTGGGCTTGAACAGACTGCCGGCAGACTCCGCGTCTCAGAGCTAAGACTATCGCGATTATTTCTCATTAATAAGACAGACGCCCAAATTAAGGGCGTTTCTTTTCTTATATCCGGCTGCCGTTTTTTTATCTCAATATTAAGATGGGCTTAAAACTCCCCTGTTAATTTGCACGTTTTTCCCCTATCTCCGGCAGTAAAAAAGCGCCCTTTTCAGGTAGCGGCGCTAACGCGGGCTTTTTTTAAATTGGCACACTATTTGCATATGTCAACTATAAGGCCCTTTTGCCGCTCAGCTGGCGGCTTTGAGCGGAAGGGTGAAGCCATTTGCTGAAAGGAGGATAATTTTTGGGTTCAGGTATCGGTGTTGCTCAACTGCACTGGATCGATTGGGTTTTAGTTGCGCTCTATTTTGTGGTCATCATTGCCATCGGGCTCTGGTTTTACCGGCGGGTCAAAGAGTTTGACGATTTTCTTGTAGCCGGCCGCTCTCTGACCCTCCCCATCCTGGTGGGCACTCTCATCTCTTCATATTACTGCGGGATGTATTTTTTTGCGGATGCAGGCTTTATGTATGCCGAGGGTATTATTGCTGATTTTGCCTACTATCCGCCCTACTATTACCTGGTTTTCGTGCTTGCCTTCTTCCTCGTTTCCCGGCTGCGCATACTCGGTGAGATGTCGCTGCCGGATGTTCTGGACCGTTTTTACGGGAAGTTGACGCGGGTTTGCGGCGCCATCGGCAGCTTTCTCTACTGCGTTCCGGTGATGCAGTTGATGGCTATCGGTTTGCTCTTAAATGTGCTGCTGGGCTGGCCGCTCTGGCTGGGAGCCCTGGTAGGAGGCTTGCTGGCAATTGTGAATACTCTTCTCGGAGGCCTCTGGGCGCTGGCATTTACCGATATGCTTCAGTTTACGCTCATGTTTTTTGGAGTGACTATCTGCCTGCCCATCGCCCTAAAATCATTTGGCGGATGGAGCAATATCCTGGCGCTCAATCCCGAATGGCACCTTGATCCCACGGGCGGCTATTTATCATGGATCATTCTTGGGGTTTATGCAGTGTCGGCCATAACGATCCTGGTGGAGCCTGTATTTTATCAGCGCTTCTTTGCCGCCAGGGATCACAAGACGGCGGTGCGGGCGTTCATGGCCATGATTATTATGTGGATGTTTATTGACCGGGTGATTGTGGCCATGGGCTTAGTCACCTGGGCCAAATATCCCGGATTTATGATCACCCAGGACCAGGTTGTGTTTATCACTATCCTCGAATACCTGCCCTACGGCCTATCCGGCCTCTTTGTCATCGGGGTGATCGCGGCCATTGTGGGCACAATTGACGCCTACACCCTGGTGGGAGCGGCGAATATCTCCTACGACATCATTAACCGGGTCTTCCGCCCGGGAATGTCAGAGAAGAAGACCATGACCCTGACGCGGGTGATGATCCTGGTTACATTTGTGCTATCTTATGCCATGATGTTTATCTTTCCCCGGATCATGCTGGTCTGGCTGCTGCAATCGGCGGTCCTTATCTCTGTGGCCGTTATCCCGGTGCTGGGCGCCTTCTTCTGGCCCTTCCGCAAGTCAACTCTTGGCGGGACCCTCTCGGCCACGGTAGGGTTAATCGTCACTTTGGCCTGCATCACCGCCGTTTTTATCTTTGGCACAGAACTTCCCGGCTGGGATACGATTATCTGGGAAGTGAACATTTTTGGGACTACCATTCACTTCTGGGCCGAGATGGTCATGTATGTCTCGATCTTTGCTTCCCTGCTGGCCTACATTGTTGGGAATTTCTTTGGGCCGCCGCTTGATCCGCAGCTTTATCGTGAAAGGAGGGCGCTGGGCTGATGTATCCCCATGTGTTTGATTACAAGGATTACTTTACCATTGCCGGGGCGCTGTTTACCCTTTTTCTGATTGCCTTTTTCCTGGTCTGGTTTTTCTATGACCTGAAGACCAAGTTTAACCTGAAGGAGGGCCAGAAGGGCAACTTGCAGGCTCCGGAGGAGGGCGGCGAAGATGACGGGGGCAGCTGGCTGGACAAGAACCTCTTGATCCTGATGCTTGTGGGGACCACGCTGGTCTACGGGCTTTACTTTGTGCTCTACTATGCCTGCCGCGTCTTCCACGCGCCCTGGATGGCTGTGCTTTACTGGGTTTTATGCGGTCTTTTCCTCTTGTTTCTGCTCTCCTATATCTGCATTTCAGAATGGCACCACGAGGAGAAAACATACGGCGACGTTAGCTTTTACCAGAAGATCACGGGTCGCTCGCTCACGCAGAAGTTCAAGGAGATCAGGGAGCGCGGCGGCGGGAAAGGGGTGTCGTCATGAAGCGGAGCGCCCTGGCAATGATCTGCGCGGCTCTGCTGCTTATTTTTGGCGCCGTGGCGGCGGCGGCCCCGCAGCGGCAGGTGACCTTTAGCTTTACGGAGCTGTGGCTGGATCCGGGTGATATTTACGAAGAAGAGGGAGTTCGCTACGCCGACGGCTACCTGGTTGTGGAGGCGGAGCATCTGCCCGAATTGACCCTGTCGAGCCTCCCTCTCCTGGGGAGCGGCGATAGCGGCAGCCTGCTCATTGAAAGCCTTAGCTTAAGCTATCTTGACGCGGAGCGGCTGGCCGAGCTTGACCCGGAGGGCGAATACGGTTTTGACGAGAGCTGCGTGGAGCTGGCGGCGCGGCTCTACCTGGACCCTGCGGCGGTGGAAAGTGTTCTCGGCCTTGATCCTGCCGCTTTAGAGGAAGAGTGGGCCGCTCAGTCTGAAGAGATCATCGCTTACTGGATTGACGCGGTTTACGAGGCTTACTATGCCTGCGGGGCCGACCTGGCCTACGAAGACGATCTCTACCTCAGCCCGGACGACGGCGGCCTTGTGGAGCTGGAGCTTAGCGCCGGCGATGACGGCGGCGCGGTGATTGATCTGCTGGCTGTCTCCTGGGGGCTGGAGGCTCTTGCCGGGAGGCTCTTTGAGCAGTGGACCAACGTGGGCTACTGGTTCTACGATCTCAGCCTTGCCGGCGAGATTAACGCCGGCGAGAGCAGCTTATATCTCGAGACCGCGGTGAGTTACCTGCTTTACGAATACTACTATCCCTACCCGGACAACTACACCTGCTGGATCTGGGAGGGTTATTCCCTGCTGCCGCCGGTTCCTGAAGCCGTGGAGCTGCTGGGGCTGGAGGAGGGCTATCTTGATTACGCTGCGGATTACGAGGGGATTCCCCGCGCCTGGCACTTAAGGGAAGGAGAGAAGGTTCTCTTTCAAATACCGGAAAACTGGCATCCCAAGGCCTGGTGGGAGCCTTACGGGCCTCCGCAGGGCGCGGACGGCGGCTACGACCTGAGCGCTTCCGGGGTGAGCTACCGCTGGGAAGACAACCTGCTCAGCTTCCCCGGCCCGCTGAACATGGAGAAGTGGGCCCAGCACTACAGCGCTATCTACTGGGAAGAGGCCGGCGGTTTGCCCAACGGTCTGCCTTACGTGGAGCTCAGCCCGGGGCCGCATTACTTCGCCGCCAGTAAAGGGCTGATTACCGGTATCGTGGTCTTCCTCTTTCTACTGGCCGCGGGAGGGCTGATTCACGGCGCGGTGGCGCTGGCACGCATCCCGCAGAGAGCTGACCTGTAAATCCTGCCGGGAAAAGGGGGCGCAGCCTGCAGGAAGAGAGTAAGAATCCTGGATTCGTATAGGTACTGCCATAATCCTATCTCCCGGAACGCTTCCCCACCTTGAGGGTGGCGGAAGCCCGGGAGACGGAAAGGGGGTGCTTTCAAGACATTGAAAAAGTATTACGTGCGCATGGGCGACGGCTACCTGGAGCAGATGACCCGCGAGGAGATCAAGGCGGAGCTGGAGGCGGGCATGGCAGACGCCTCGGAAAAGGCGAAGATTGCCCCGCTGAGCGAGAGCGAAATCCTGCATCTGCTGGAGATCATGACCACGGAGGCCAGGTTTGTCAGCGTGGAAAGAGGGCGCGAGATCGTATTGACCACCGACGGTGTGGTGGTGACCGGCGATGACGAGCCTTCAGCGGGAATACCGGTATGCCGCTCCACCGGGGTGGAGATCTGGGAAAGGATTGTCTGCGCCGATACTGCGGAGCTGGGCAACTGGGACTACAGCTACAAAGCGGTGAAATCGGTAGTTGTTTCAGAGCAGCAGATCATGCAGCGGATCTTAATCAATACCGTGCTGCCCGTGTTCTACGGGGCCATGCCTAACCTGGGGCTCTATACGCAGCCTGACGGCCCCGTGCCCAACCCGGCGGAGCTTCTCCCCCAGGGCAAGATCAGCGAAGCGCGGGCCTGCCAGGAAGAGGCCATGGAGTATGCCACGAAGGACATGGTTTACGTGGCCGGCCTGCTCTACGAAGCGGGAGCCGATGGGTTAAACTTTGATACCACCGGCGCAGCCGGGGACGCCGACTTTTTGGCCACCCTCCGCGCGGTGGAGATCCTGAAAGATAAATACCCGGAGATGCCCATTATGGTGGGCATGGCCGGCGAGATCCTGCTGGGGATGCACGGTGAACTCTATTACAAGGGCGTTCGCCTGGCCGGGCTGCCGCCGCACGAGCAGGCGGCGGTGGTGCAGAGCGCAGGCGCCACCATTTTCGGTCCGGCCATCAATACCAGGACTAACCGGTCCTTCCCCTGGAACCTGGCCCGCGCCCTTACTTATGTCAAAGCCTGCGTCGATGCCGTTGACATTCCCGTTCACGCCAATGTGGGAATGGGCGTGGGCGGGGTGCCGATGAGCGAAATCCCCTCGCCTGATGCCGTTTCCCGGGTCTCAAAGGCGATGGCGGAGATTGGCCGTCTGGACGGCTTATAGGTGGGCGTCGGCGATCCCTTTGGCATGGCCATAACTCACGCCCTGGCTTCGGGCATGGGCGGAATCCGCACCGCCGGAGATCTGGTGGCGCGGGTGCAAATGTCCCGGGGGCTGAAAACAGAGGCGGCCAAAGAATATGTTGCCGGAAAGCTGGGGATTGGCGTACTCGACCTGGCCAACGAGGAGGTCATGACCGAAGTGAGGAGAGAGCTTGACCTGGGCCTGGTCTACTCGCTGCCCGGATATGCGCGGGGCCTGGAGGCGAAGCGCAATATCGCCGGGGTTTTGGAAATTCCGGTGAACTGTCTCCGGCGATTGGGCAAAGGAACATGAGCCGGGCAGGGCCGGCGCTGCAGTGAAGCGCCCCGGCGATACTGTGGCTCCTGCGGCGATGGCGCCTGGCAATACAATAAGGAAAGGAGTGTCGGAGGGAATGAACGTGGTGAAGGGTTTGGGGCTGCAGTTCCTCTCAACCCACGACCTGGAGGCAATCCATGAGGCCACCCTGCGGGTGCTCGCAGAGAGCGGGCTGAAAGTATTCGGTGATGAAGCCCTGGATATTTACGCCGCCGCGGGCTGTGATGTGGACAAGGAGAACAATATTGTAAAAATTCCCCGCCGCGTGGTTGAAGATGCCATTGAGGCGGCCCCTTCCCGGATATTGATGGCGGGAAGGGATCCCAAGTACGATGTTTTCCTCGAGGGAACGAGGGTCACCTTTACCAATTTCGGGACCGGGATCATGATGATGGATCCCGAAACCGGGGAACTGCGGAAATCTACGAAACAGGACTTGGGCGATGTGGCCCGGATCTGCGATGCCCTGGACGAGGTGGACATGTTTACCATAGCTGTTACGGCCCAGGATGTGCCGGAAGAGACCAGGGAGCTGCATGAAGCCGAAGCGGTCTTTCACAACACTTCCAAGCATTTTGGGCATGACACCTCGGGAGCCTGGGGCACGCGCTACTTTATCGAGATGGCCGCCGCGGTGGCCGGGGGAAAGGAGAAACTGCGGGAGCGCCCCATAGTCTCCATGGGGACCTGCCCGAACAGCCCCCTGGAGCTGCATGATTTCAGCACTGAGATCATTATCGAATGCGCCAGGGCGGGCCTGCCCTGCGATATTCTCTCCATGGCTATGGCCGGGGGCACCTCTCCGGTAACCCTGGCCGGCACCCTGGTAGTGACAAACGCCGAGATATTGGGCGGCATCGTCCTGGCCCAATTGGTCCGGAAGGGAGCGCCGGTGATTTACGGCAGCTCGACGACCATAATGGATCTTCTTTACACCACTAGCCCGGTGGGGGCGCCGGAGCACGGTATGATCGGCGCCGCCGTGGGGCAGCTGGGACACTTTTACAAAATCCCCACCGACGTGGGAGGGACTTAGGGAGACAGCAAGCTGCCCGATGCCCAGGCGGGTCATGAGAAGACGATTACCGCCATTTTACCCGCCCTGGCCGGCAGCAATATCATCTACGGCATGGGCATGCTGGAGCTGGGGATCACTTTCAGCTACGAGCAGCTGCTCATCGATGCCGAGATTGTGAGGATGATTAAGCGGACGCTTCAAGGCATGGCTGTAAACGACGATACGTTGGCGGTAGAGGTAATCAAAGCGGTAGGCGCCGGTGGAAATTACCTCAGCCAGAAACATACGCGCCGTTTCATGAACCAGGAGCAGTCCAGGTCAAAGCTAATCGACCGGCGGATGAGGGACCGCTGGATGGCCCGGGGAGGCAAGGACATGGCCCAGCGGGCGCGCGAGGAGGCGCTGCAGCTGCTCCAGAACCATAAGCCCGCCCCGCTCGATCCGGCGGTGAGTAAACAGCTGCGCGACATCATTGAAAGAGCTGAAGCGGAGCTTGCGGAAGGTGGAGAACAGAAAAGATGAAAGCGCTATTTGGCTTCTTAAACGGCGATGAAGCGGCACAAATCCACGAAGCCAGCCTTGCTGTACTGGAAAAGACAGGGATTAAAGTAGAAAGTGAAAAGGTGCGCCGGCTGCTGGCGCGGCACGGGGCCAGGGAAGAGGGCAGCAAGGTCAGGCTGCCCCGGGAGATGGCCACAGAGGCCATTAAGCAAGTCCGGCGGCAATTTGTCCTGACGGCGCGCGATCCCGCCTGGCATTTGACCGTTCCCTCAGGGAGCACCTTAAATGCCACCAGCGGCTACGCGCCATTTGTCCATGACCTGGAGACAGACGAGAAGCGGAGCTCCACGGGGCAAGACCTGCGTGACTTTGCCGTGGTGGCTGACTACCTGGATGCGGTGGCCTTTTTCTGGCCCCTCGCTATGCCCACAGACGGGCCTCCTCCGTTGGAGGAGCTTTCCGCCCTCGATATATCGCTGCGGCATACCAGGAAACATATCCAGTGCTCCTGCTCTGCGGAGAAGACAGCCCGGTGGCAAGTTCGCCTTGCCGCGGCGGTAGCCGGAGGAGAGGAGAAGCTGCGTCAAAACCCCATTTTTTCGGCAGTGGCTTCGCCGGTATCGCCGCTGACCTTTGAAAAAGATACCGTGGAGGCCATGGTGGTCCTGGCGGAAGCGGGCATCCCGGTGGTACCCATGAATATGGCCCTGGGGGGAACCACGGCCCCGGCAACGATGGCCGGGATCCTGGTCATGGCCAACGCCGAAGAGCTGGCCACACTGGTTATTTTGAAATGCGCCAACCCTGAAGCGCCCATGGTTTATGCATCGGACTCCGGGCCGGCGGATATGCGCAGCGGCGAGGTCAATTACGCCGCCCCCGAGTACCCCCTTATCGGCGCAGCCATGGCCCAGATGGCGCGTTTCTATGGCATACCCAGCATGGTGGCGCACGGCTCTTCAGAAGAGCTGCCTGCCGATCTCACCGCTTTTGAAAGAAATGTATTGCGGGTGCTCATCAGCCAGGCCACCTGGACCGATCTCTCTTCCTGGCTGGGTTCACGGGACAGCGCTATCAGCGGCTCGCTGGTAAACCTGGTCATGGATGCGGAGGTATACGCGCATGCTGCCGCCTATCTGCGCCAGTTTTCAGTTGATGCCGGGACCCTGGCGCTTGACGTGATCGACGAGATCGGCCCGGCCGGTCATTTTCTGTCGCATAAGCATACCGTGCGCCATTTCCGGAAAGAGCTCTGGACCAGGAGACTGCGGGACAATTTTGTCTTGGACCCGGGCGAAGGCAGCTATATCGAAAGGGCCAGGGAGAAGGCCAGGTCCATCCTCGCCACGCACAAAGTCCCACCCCTCGAAGAGGGGCTGCTAAAAGAGATGGACGATCTGATGCAGAGCGCGCGCCGGGATATACTGGGGCAAGGCTAAGACAGCACTACAGCTAAGGATTGATTTATATCTATAAGGAGGGATTGGCTGTGTTTGAAAAGATCAAAGCGGCAATTCTTGACGGCGACGTGGAGGAAACGGCAGCACTGGTTAAAAAAGCGCTTGCTGACGGCCTGGAGCCGCTGGAGGTATTAAACAAGGGCTGCATTCCCGGCATCGAAAAGGCGGGAGCCCTTTTTGAAGCCGAGGAGTTCTTTTTGCCCGAGCTGATCACGGCCGGCGAGGCCACAAAGGCGGCCATGGAGCTGCTGCTTCCCGAGCTGAGGAAGAAAGAGGACGCCTGGCAGAGCGCCGGGAAATTTGTTATCGGCACCGTGGAAGGCGATATGCACGATATCGGCAAGAGCATTGTCGCCTCCATGCTCTCCGCGGCCGGTTTTGAGGTCTTTGATCTTGGCATTGACGTCTCTGCGGAGAGATTTATCGAAGAGATTAAAACAAAGGAGCCTGACTTTTTGGGATTAAGCGCCCTGCTGACCAGCACCATGCCGAAACAGCAGGAGGTCATCGACGCCCTTAAAGAGGCGGGGCTGCGCGACAAGGTCAAGGTTTTTGTCGGCGGCGCCCCGGTAAGCAGCGAATGGGCGGAGAAGATCGGGGCGGATGGCTACGCGGAAGACGCCGTGGCCGCGGTAAAGCTGGCTAAAAAGAGCAAAGAGTAAATTTTGAGCCGGGCGGGTGATGCGGCTGCGGGTCCCTCTCCGTCCAACCGGGGACAGCGAGGGCGGGTGGTGAGGGACCCGCCCCTTTAATCGCCGCCCGGAGCCGGCCTGGAAGAAAGGAGGCAGCAACATGATTAAAATCAATGTATTGTCAGAAGATGACAAGGCCCTTATTCATGAAAAGACCCTGCAGCTGCTGCAGAAAACGGGCATCAAGATCAAGAGCAAGCGGATTCTCGACCTCATGGAGCAGCACGGCTGCCAGGTAGAGGCGTCGGAGGGGACGATTAAATTTCCGCCGGAACTGGTTGTAAAATCCCTGGAGGCGGCGCCGGGGAAATTCATGCTCGGCGGCCTCGATCCGGCGAAGGACCTGCCGATGGGGGCAGGGAAATCATATCTTTCCACGGACGGGCAGGGCTGCTACGTTTGCGACCTGGAGACGGGGCAGCGCAGGGAATCGACGATGCAGGATTTTGCCGACACCGTGGCGCTCTGCGATAGCCTTGACTATATCAGCCTTTACTGGCCTATCATCAGCGCCCTGGATGCGCCGTCAGAGGTGCGCACCCTCAGGGAGCTGGCCACCGCCTACCGCTATACGGGCAAGCATGTGCAGACCGATGTCTTTACCCCGCAACAGGTTCCCTTTTTCATTGAACTGCTCGAGGTGGTGCTGGGGGACCGGAAGAAGATCAAGGAAAGAAACATATTTTCCGTAGTCTGCTGCCCGGTATCACCGCTGGGATATGATCCCGAAATGATGGAAGCGGCGCTGGAGTTGACGGAATTTCATGTTCCCATCAATATTCTGCCCATGCCCATTGCCGGAGCGACCGCTCCGGTGAGCCTCCTGGGATCTGTTCTCCTCAACAACATCGAGGTGCTCGCCGCTCTGACCATCTTCCAGAGCTATCAGCCGGGCACGCCGCTCATCTACGGCTCTTCTTCGGGGATTCTTGACATGCGCACCGGGCTCTTTGCCGTGGGCTCCCCGGAGGAAGGGCTTCAGAACGCCGCCTGCGCGGAAATGGCCCGCTATTACGGCCTGCCCAGCTTCGCCAGCGGTCTGGCCAGCGACGCCAAGGAGCCGGGGATCCAGGCAGCGCTGGAAAAGGTGGCTTCGGGGATTGTGCCCTGGCTGAGCGGGACCGATATTTTGGGCGGCGCAGGCCTGGTGGAGACCTGCCAGTGCCTCTACTATGAGCAGTTGATTATCGACGAAGAGCTCTTCGGTTATATAAACCGGATCAAAGAGGGGATCCGCGGCGGCGAAGAATATATTTTCGACGATGTCATTGCCGAGATCGGCGCGGGGGGGCATTTTCTCTCCCATAAAAGCACGAAGCGGCTTCTGCGCGACGGCGAACATTATATCCCCAGGCTGGTCAACCGTGAATCTCACGAAGTGTGGGTAAACTCACCGAAAAAAGATATGCGTCTCTTTGCCCGGGAGAAAGCCAGGCAGATTCTCGGCAAGCCCAGGAAAGAGTATCTTGGGCCGGAGCTGCAGGCTGAAATGGAGAAGGTTATGCAGGGGGCAGAGAAATCGCTCTGTAAATGAAGAGGCGCAAATTTGGGGAGGTGATTCGCCGTGCTCATTGTCGGTGAATTGATCAACAGCAGCCGCAAAGCGGTCCGCCTGGCTATTGAAGGCCGGGACAGCGCCGCGATCCAGCGGCTGGCTTTAAGCCAGGCAGCGGCGGGAGCAGATTATATTGACATCAACTGTGGAACCCGGATTGACGATGAAGAAGAAACGATGCAGTGGCTGGTGCAGTGCATCCAGGAAGTCTGCGATGCGCCGCTTTGTATCGACAGCCCGGCCGCCGGCGCCCTTGCCGCCGGGTTGGAGGCGGCACAGCGCAGCGATAGGCCGATCATGCTTAACTCCATCACCGCTGAAAGCGGCCGCTATGCGGCGGTGCTGCCGCTTGTGCGGAAGTATAAAGCGAAAGTTGTGGCCCTGTTAATGGATGACAGCGGGATGCCGGAAACGGCCGCCGATCGCATCAGGATCGCCGGAAAATTGATTGGCGACCTCATCAGGGACGGCATACCGCCCGGGGATATCTACCTGGATCCCCTGGTCAAGCCCATTAGCACTGGAAACAGTTTCGGCCGCGATGTGCACGAAGCGGTCCGCTATATCAGCGAGCGCTACCCGGAGGTGCATAAGATCTGCGGGCTGAGCAATATCAGCTTCGGACTGCCCAACCGGAAAATTCTCAACCAGATCTTCATGATCCAGGCCATGACCGCGGGCATGGATGCCTACATTCTCGATCCTCTCGATCGGACCATGATGGGCCTTCTCTACGGCTCCCGGGCCTTGCTCGGCAATGACCCGTACTGCGCCGGTTATCTAAAGGCGCACCGGTCGGGCCTTTACGCCTGAACCGTGCTTGCGATAACCCGGCCCGGTCAGCGGGCCGGGTTTTTTAATGCCCGGGTTGACAACCTTTTGCGGCGGGGAATATTCTGCAACAGGCATTTAGTGAGGCGCGACAGGATCATGTGGGCCTGAATTCACTGATGGAAAGTAAAAGAAGGCAAGTCAATGCTTACCTTGTTAGATGAAGGATTATTGAAGTTTTTGCCGAAATATTGATAGTAAGAAATGTTTATATTTAGTGTCTTTTAGACGAAAACTTCATAAGCATTAGAGTTAAGGGGGTTTGTTAGATATATGGAATCGCGGCCCTGGCTAAAGAATTATCCTGCACGGTGGGAATTTGATTATCCCAGGTTGTCCTTGTATCAATATTTAAAAGAGGCGGCAGATCAATATCCTGAAAAGACTGCGCTGATTTATAACCAGGATCAGATCACTTATCAAGAAATGATTTCAAATATTGATCGCCTGGCCGCCGTTTATGCCGAAATGGGCCTTAAGAAGGGAGACCGGGTCGCCTTGATGGTCCCCAACTCCCCGGCTTATGTCTATAGCTTCTATGGGGCCATGCGCCAGGGCCTGGTCGTAGTTCAGATCAATCCCCTTTTAACGCCGAAAGAGCTGGGCTTTATCGTCAGGGACACAAAAGCAAGGGCTCTTGTAGTTGCTGATGCCATGTTCTCCATGATTGAAGAGGCCATGCTGGAGCAGGCTGTGGATAATATAATTATTACCCCCTTGATCGGGGATAAAATCGAAGCAGATGTTCTTTACCTGGAAGAAATATTGCAGCAAGCCCGGCCGGAGCCTCCCCATGTCCTGGTCAACCCTGAAGACGACATCGCCGTGCTGCAGTATACCAGCGGCACCACCGGATTCCCCAAGGGAGCCATGCTTACCCATGCCAATCTCCTAGCCAATGCCTGGATGACCAGGGAGATACTGCGCGAGTGGATAGAGCGTTTTGCCGGTGAGGAAATTTTATGCCTTGCCTTGATGCCTTTTTTCGACACTTACGGGTTAACCTGCTGCCTCAACGCGGGGCTGACCATCCCATCCGGGCAGATCCTGGTGCCCTTTATTGATATCGATATGGTTCTGGAATTAATCCAGCAATACAAACCGGCCATTCTCCCGGGGGTGCCCGATCTCTTCCTGGAGCTGCTTCACCATCCCGATATTGAAAAATTCAACCTGGAGTCAATTAAAATATGTATCAGCGGCGATTCGCCCATGCCCGTAGAGGCCATAGAGCTTTTTGAAGAGAAGACCGGCTGCAGTATATTGGAAGGTTACGGGCTTGCCGAAGCCTCGCCCATTAGCCATTGCAACCCTTTTATTGGAGTGCGCAAGCCGGGCAGTGTAGGAGTTCCCTATCCTGGCACCGACTGTAAAATTGTGGACCTGGACACTGGAGAGCGGGAGCTGCCGGCCGGCGAGGTGGGCGAGTTAATTATTAAGGGCCCCCAGGTGATGAAGGGCTACTGGAATCTCCCCAATAAAACCGTCCGCGCCCTGCGCAACGGCTGGCTCTATACCGGGGATATCGCCCGGATGGATGAAGACGGCTATTTCTATATCATTGATCGCAAATTTAATATGATTAACTACGCCGGGTATAAGATCTTCCCGCGCGAGGTGGAAGAGATAATTCTCAGTCATCCCCATGTGGCCGAGACGGTCTGCATCGGGGTCCCCGAGAAGCATTTTGGCGAAGTGATCAAGGCTTTCGTGGTCCTTAAAGATAACACCGCAGCCACGCCGGAGGAAATTATCGACTTCTGCCGCGCCAGGCTGGTGAAGTATAAGGTGCCCCGGCAGGTTGAGATCCGCAGTGAACTTCCCAAGTCAGTTTTTGGCAAAATCCTGCGCCACAACCTGATCATCGAGGAGCAGCACCGCCGCCTGCTCGGAGATTAAAGTCATTTGGAAAATGCCGCATCGGATATAGCCGTATCGCCCAGGATGAATAAAGGGTCTCAGGACAAGCTCCCCCTTTGGAAAAGACTTCTATGAACACCCCCCTATGGAAAAGACTTCTATGAACTCCCCCCTTTGAAAAAGGGGGGCCGGGGGGGATTTTAAAAAAAACATTACCCCTGCGTGGATTAGCAGGTCGGGAAAAGCACAATCTCCCTAAATCCTCCTTTTTTAAAAGGGGGACTCAGCAGCTGGCAGCGAACCTGATTTGGAGATCCTTCGCTTCGCCCAGGATGACATTAGAGGGCTGCCTAGGATGACATAAAGGGTATTCGGGACAACGTGTAGGGGGCTGCACTTTTGGGACAGCCCCCCACTTTGTTTCACCAAATTTGTAGGGGCGGCTCATGAGCCGCCTACGGCAGAGCAAGGGTGCGGCAGCTGCGAGGCAGGGAATTGCAGAAAGTGGTCAAATTAAAATGGGGTAGAAAAATTTTTTTTGGAAGTGAGTTGTCTATCATGAACAAGACAAAAGCGATTCCTAAGGTTCAAGGAGCCATCTTTGATCTTGATGGAACGCTCATCGACAGCGTCGGACTTTATACTGCTGCAGATCAAAAGATGCTGAAGGAATACGGGATCAGCTTTACCCGGGAAATGAAGAAAGAGTATGTCGGCATGGGCAATCTGGACATGATGAGAGCGTACCGGGAAAGATTCAACCTGCCCGATTCGCCCGAGAAGCTCCTGGAGAAGAAAAACAGCTACTACCTGGAGATGTCCAGGCGTGAAATAAAACTCTTTCCCAAAACCGTGCGGCTACTGGAGAGGCTGCATGAGGCGGGCTATCCCCTGGCCCTGGCTTCAGGTTCATCGCCGGCCGTAATCGACGATCTGCTCGCCATTACCGGCCTGAAAGAATATTTCACGGTGGTAATCTCTTCTGAAGAGGTGGAGCGCGGCAAGCCCGATCCGCAGATTTTCCTGGAGAGCGCCCGCCGCCTTGCGCTTCCGCCGGAGTGCTGCGTGGTCATTGAAGACTCGTGGTACGGGGTGGAGGCGGCCAAAAGCGGCGGCATGCTCTGCATCGCCATACCCGGCGCCACCCAAAAACCTCTACATCCAAGCTTTTACCTGGCCGACCTGCTCTTTGAGGGCGGCATGGAAGAGTTTGATGAAGATAAAGCTTTCCGGTGGATCGTGCAACCAGGGTTATGTTAACGGGCATGGATATTTCTCGCGCTGTTATAAAACGAGCTTTTTGACAGCGCTTTATTGTACGCCCGGCGCGCAGGGGCGGGTTTCCACCCCCGCCCGGCTTAGAAAGCCTTTCACGATATTTGTATTGTTTGCCGGTACGGATTTGGGCTGCTCATGAGCAGCCCCTACAAACCCGGCGGAGCATGAGAGTATTAAAGCTATACTTGCCTCCCCCTGCCGGTTTCCCTCCGCATTTCATAGCCATTTGCACCCCCTTACATATTTGTTAAGGGCAATATACAAAATCAGCCGGGTGGCAGAAATTGTTTAAAGGATCTGTATGCAATGATGTTGGATTTGTATACAGGAGGGCGTTACCCCTTTTGTTTAGCGCTTTAGCGGGGGCAGTTTATGTATGGCATAGAAATTGCGTTTTATGAAAGCAGGTGAGATAATGCGAGACAAGTTGAAAGAGCTAATCTCTCAGGAAGACCGGCGACGTCCCCTTACAGATCAGGATCTCGCCGCAGCGCTGTCAACGACGCGTGAAGAGATTACTCTACTGCGCAACGAGGCCGGTATACCCAATTCACGGAAGCGGCTAAAAATGCATTTGCACTCAGTAGTTGGCGGATTGCTTCGGAAGCGGGATGATTATTCGATTCGCGCTCTCACCGGAGAACTGAAAGCTCAGGGCTATAAACTTTCCCGCCACGTGGTTACAAAACTAATTGAAGAGTTGGCTGAAAGCGGCAAGGCAGCAGCAGAAGAACCGATCTTTAGATCAACTGCCCGTCGCTCTGATTTTGAACAGGAACCCGGGGCCTTTACCAACCTCATCGGTTGGCAGGGAAGCCTGCGCACGCAGATCCAGCAGGCCAAAGCGGCGGTGGTCTACCCTCCCAGGGGTCTGCACACTTTGATCCTGGGTGAAAGCGGTGTGGGCAAAAGCGAGCTGGCGGAAGCCATGTACCTCTATTCCGTCGAGGTGGGGCAGAGGGAAAAGGGGTCGCCTTTTGTAGTTTTTAATTGCGCCGATTATGCCGAGAACCCGCAGCTGCTGATTTCGCAGCTCTTTGGGCACTTCCGGGGCGCCTTTACCGGGGCCAACGAAGATAAAACGGGCCTCGTGCAGAAAGCGGACGGGGGGATTCTGTTTCTTGACGAGGTACACCGGCTTCCCCCGGAAGGGCAGGAAATTCTCTATGCCATTATTGATCGCGGGGTTTACCGCCGCCTGGGTGAAACTGAAAATCAGCATCATGTTAACCTCATGCTTATTGCGGCCACCAGTGAAAAGCTGGAATCAAGCCTGATTCTGCCTTTCCGGCGCCGCATCCCCATGGTTATTGAAATACCTCCGCTCAACAGCAGGCCTCTAACCGAGAGGCTGGAACTGGTCCATCATTTTTTCAAGCAGGAAGCGAGCCGTATCGGCAAAAAAATTGTTGTCCGCGGCAACGTAATCAAAGCTCTCCTGTCCGGCGATAAGCCGGGGAACGTGGGCCAGTTAAAGAGCGATATCCAGGTAGCCTGCGCCCGGGGCTTCCTGAGTCATTTTACTCTTTCCAGGGGGGACGAGGTAGTTGTTACCGTTAACGAACTGAGCTCCAGCTCGAAGGGGTCTTTCATCCAGGACAAGGAAATTCGGGAGCTGGACACGTTGATCACCCAGGATGCTGTTTTTTACCCGCGCAACCTGGATTCGGAAAAGGGGGCTATCCTGGCAGATAATATCTATACCCTCCCTGCACAGATATACGAATATATCGAGAGGGAAGTAAGCCGCTGCCGCCGGGAGGGCTTAAGCCTGGAGGAGACAAACCAGCGAATTTCAAAAGATCTGGAAAAAGAGTTTAACCGCTTCATTGCGCATACCAGGAAGATCAAGCATGCTTTAAGCAAAAGAGATTTGGAAAGAATAATCGGCCTTGAGATCACCGAAACAGTTTCCCAAATGGTGGACATTGCCCGGAATGAGCTTGGTGCTATTGACAGCGATCAGTTATTTTTCTACCTGGCGATTCACTTGAATACTACTTTAAAACGCATCCTCAGCGGCAAGCCCATCTACAACCCTCGCCTGGAGCAAATCAAAAAAGAACACCAGCGGGAATATCTCACGGCGCATAAAATGAGCAATATCGTTAAAAGAAATTACCGGATTACCCTGCCGGAAGAAGAGATTGGTTTTATCGCCTTGTATTTATCCGCCTTCCTATCCAACAATGCCCAGGATGAGGGCAATGTGGCCGTAGTGGTGCTTTCACACGGCCGGTCCGCCACAGAGATGGTCAGGGTAGTCAACAACATGCTCAAGGTGAATCACGCTCATGGACTCGGCATGGAGCTTACGGAAAGCCCGGAACACTTTTTGCAGCGTGTAATAACCCTCTGCAAGCAAGTTCACAGGGGGAAGGGGATCTTGCTCCTGGTAGACATGGGCTCCCTGCTCACCTTCAGTGAAATAATCGAGCAGCAGCTGGGGATCAAGGTCCGGGCGGTAGATCGGGTTGACTTGGTTATGATCCTGGAGGCAACCCGCTGGGCCATCTACTCCAGTGCCACTCTCGATGAAATAGCCGCGGCCATCACCCAGTCGAAGAGAATATTCTTTACGGCGCCGGACCGCTCTTCAAAGGAAGCGGTTGTTCTGGCTGTCTGTCTATCGGGTTACGGAGTATCTGAAAAGATTAAAGATTACCTCGAACCACGGCTGAAAGAATTTAATGTGGCAGTTATAACAGCGGGACTGATGGATGAGGAGGAGCTGTCGCAGAAGGTTGATCGGTGGCGGCATAAGCAGCGGGTTATTGCTGCTGTAGGGACAATTGATCCCGAGATTAACGGCCTGCCTTTTATCCCCTTTTATGATGTGATTAACGGAGAAGGGATGGAGCATTTGAAACTGCTGCTGGGGCGCGGCGATATTCTTGCGGTTAACAGCGGAAAGATCACCGGGCCTGAAGTGATTGTGGTTAAGCAGCGATGGCCTGACCGGGATACGGTTATCCGGGAGCTGGGGCGCAAACTGCTGCAGCAAGGTTATGTCAAGCCCGGTTTTATTGAAAGCGTTTTTGAACGGGAAGAGATGGGGCCGACCTGTTTGCAGGGAGGACTGGCCATTCCCCACGCCGATCCCCAGTATGTCATTAAGGCGGGGGTGGCCGTGGCCACCCTGGCTGAACCTGTAGAGTGGTGGGGGTTGCAGGTTGACCTTGTCTTTTTGCTGGCCCTGCGCGTTACCGACCGGCAACTCTTTGAATCACTTTTGAAAGTAATCAACGATGAGAGAAAAATCCAGATAATCCGCTCGGCTAATTCGGCCCGGGAAATTGAGGAGGAGATCAATCTTGCCATCAACCAGCCCTACCAATAACGAGGAACAGTTTGGCTTAACCGAAGATTTAATTTTAGTGAGTGAAAAAGCAACCTCAAAAGAAGAGGTGTTGACTAAACTTGCAGGGCTGCTGGGCAAATACGGTTATGTTAAAGAAAGTTTCTATCAGGCGCTGCTTGAACGCGAAGAGAGTTATCCCACAGGCCTGCAGACCAGCGTAATCGGCGTGGCCATTCCTCATGCCGATACCGGGCATGTAATTAAGCCGGCTTTGGCCATAGCTACGCTAGAGGCGCCTGTTTTCTTTCAAGCGATGGATAACCCTCAATCGAAGATCCCGGTAGAGCTGATTATAGTCATGGCTGTGAAAGAGCCGGCTATGCAGCTTAAATCACTGCAAAAGATCATGCAGATCCTGCAGGATGAGAATACCCTGACAAAACTCCGGCAAGCCCAAAAAGCTAAGGAGATATTGGTATTGATGAAGCAGCACTTTGCTTTTGATAAATAAAGGATGGTGTTGCCCCTGCTTGGGGAGTAAGCGATAAAAAACGCTGATAAGTCAGGTAGTCAGATTGCGGATAGACGTTAAGTTTACTTAGTTTATCTTTGTTTTACATCTATACCAGAATTACTATGGAGGACTGTCATGGCGGTAACGAGGGAAACAGTGATTACCAATAAAACAGGCCTGCATGCCCGGCCTGCGGCGATTTTTGTTCAGAGAGCAAATCAGTTTAACTCGGCGATCAAGATTGTCTGCAACGGCAAAGAGATTAACGCCAAGAGCATGATTGGGGTGTTAAGCCTGGGCGCCGGCCGGGGCAGCAGGGTTATCATTCAAGCCGAGGGCGAAGATGCAGAAGCGGCAGCAGCCGAGCTGGCCAGGGTTATTGAAGAAGAGCTGCCGGAAGAAGATAAAGAGGAGTAAAAATGATGGAGATAATTCACGCTGCCGGGACATCGCCGGGTATCGCCGTCGGCCCGGTTTACCTGCAGGAGCAGCAGAAATTGGATGCCGGAGTGACGCGGATACCGGATGAAGCGGTTGAGGCGGAGCTTGCCGCCCTGGAACGGGCCCTCCTCGGAGTGCGTGAGGAGTTGACCGATTTGATTGCCCGGACCGCAGCAAAAGTTGGCGCCAAGGAAGCAGAGATATTCCGTGCGCAGATGATGCTGCTCGACGATCCTGAGCTTATCCCGCCGGTGCGGGAGATGATAAAAAACGAGAAGCTCAGCGCCGCCGCCGCGCTCCTTCAGGTTATCCGGAAGCATGAGTCTGTTTTTGCCGGTATTGAAGACGAGTATATCCGGGCCCGGATTGCCGATCTGCATGATATCGGCGCGCAGATCCTCAGGCTGTTAAAGGGCTGCCGGCGGCCGAAGCCGTGCTTCGAGAAGCCGGTGATTATCTTTTCCCATGACTTAACTCCCTCTGAGACCGCCCTTTTCGATCCGGCCATGATTCTGGCCTTTGTTACGGAGGCGGGATCGCGGACTTCGCATACTTCAATCATGGCGCGCTCCCTTGGCATCCCCGCCGTAGTCGGCGCGGGCGAAGGGATACTGGCCAGGGTTAAAACAGGAGATCGGGTTATTGTTGACGGGGATGAAGGGCTGGTTATTCTTCGTCCTTCGCCGGAGATCTTGGCTTCATACCGGGAGCGCCAGGAGCAGGAGAAAAAAAGGCGGGAGCGGCTGGCGGCTTACAGGACCCGACCTGCACTTACCCGGGATGGGCACAGGGTTGTAGTGGCGGGCAATATGGGCTGCCGGGGCGACCTGGAGCGGCTGCTGGAGCATGGCGCCGAGGGGATTGGACTTTTCCGCACGGAGTTTCTCTACATGGAGAAAGAGCGGCCTCCCTCGGAAGAGGAGCAGCTGGCGCTCTATTTAGAGGTTGTCCGGAAGATGAACGGGCGGCCGGTAATCATCAGGACGCTGGATGTGGGCGGGGACAAGGAAATTCCCTATCTTAACCTGCCTCCTGAACAGAATCCTTTTCTGGGATACAGGGCCGTGAGGCTTTATTTTGAGCGCCCGGAGATCTACAAGCCCCAGTTAAGAGCGATCCTGCGGGCTTCCTGCAGCGGCCCGCTCAAGATCATGTTTCCCATGATCTCTTCACTTGAAGAGGTTAGGAGAGGCCGCGCAATTATCGAAGAAATTAAGAAAGAACTTATAAAAGAGGGGCACAGCTTTGCCGAATCTATCGAGATAGGGGTAATGATTGAAATACCCTCCGCCGCCCTCATAGCCGATGCGCTTGCTGAAGAAGTTGATTTTTTCAGCATCGGCACCAATGACCTGGTGCAGTATGCTTTAGCTGTAGACAGGACCAACGAAAAGGTTGACCACCTGGCCAGCCATTACCACCCGGCCGTGCTCAAGCTCATCGACATGACCGTTAAAGCGGCACATGCCAGGGGGATTCCCGTTGGAGTCTGCGGCGAAGCCGCGGCGGACAGCCTATTTATCCCCTTCCTGGTGGGCGTGGGCATTGAAGAGCTCAGTGTTGCCGCTGCCGCAGTTCTCTCTACCAAGGAGGTTGTTGGGGAATGCACAAAAGAAGAAGCGGCCAGGCTGGCGGCTCAACTGCTTCAGTTGAAAAGTGCTGTTGAGGTAAAACAAGCATTAACTGCATTCTTTCAAAAGAAATCAGATTCTAAATAGATCGATTTGCTTTAAGGAGGTGTCAAAGCTGGATCGTACAAAGAAAATTTTATTTGTCTGTGGTACAGGTGGCATAACTTCAGCGATTGCAGAGCAGGAGGTGTTAAAGGCATGTAAAGATGAAGGAATGGATGTATTAACCATCAGGTGTGTTCCAACGGAGGTCGCAAGCCGGGCCAGAGATGTCGACATCATTGTCTCAACTACAGCATTGGGCCCAGGCTACCCGGTTCCAGTAGTAAACGGTTTGGGTCTTATTACCGGTGTGAACAAAAAAGAGACGTTGGAGCAAATTGTCGAGCTGCTGAAAAATATAACATAGGAGGAATCTTCATGGACTGGCTAATGAAAGTGATTAATTTTATCATGGACGCGGGCCCTGCCGTATTTATGCCCTTAATCATCTTGCTTTTAGGGGTAGCGTTTGGCCAGAGATTTGGCAAAGCATTGCGCGGGGGCATTACTGTCGGTGTTGCCTTTATCGGGATCGGGCTTGTCATTGATCTGCTGGCAGAATCAATCATGGTCATAGTCAACCAAATGGTTGAAGTCTATGGTTTTAGTCTTACTGCCATAGACGTCGGCTGGCCAATTGCATCTAGCATTGCATGGGGCAGCGGTGTGGTGGTTCCTTTTATCATCGTAGCCATTTTCTTGTTAAATATCCTTCTTCTTGCCGTTAGGTGGACAAAGACCTTAATGGTTGACATTTGGAACTACTGGCAGCCGCTATTTTTGGGTGGCGTCGTATATATGATGACAGGAAGCATCTGGTATGCAGTTTTGGGTGCCTGTGTGGCCATGGCTATAATGTGGAAAATCGCTGACTTCTCCCAGCCTTACATCAGGGATTTTTACGGCATGGAAGGAATCTCGATTCCCCATATTGAGACCGGAGCGTGGGCCTTAATAGGTATCCCTCTCAACAAGCTGATTGACCGGATTCCGGTAATTAATAAAATAAACTGGTCACCGGAAGTAATTCAAAAAAGACTGGGTGTTTTCGGTGAACCTACCGTTCTCGGCTTAATTATCGGATCTTTGTTGGCGATAATTGCACGCGCGGATGCCTTGACCGTTCTCAATACTGGAATTAGTACCGCAGCGGCTATGTTTTTACTTCCCCGTATCATCGGCATCCTGATGGAAGGTTTATTGCCCCTGTCGGAGGCGGCGGGCGAATTCATGAAAAGAAGATTTAAGGATCGCGAAGTGTATATCGGCCTTGACTCAGCGGTTATTTTGGGTCATCCGTCGATTATCGCCACAGCCTTGCTGCTGGTGCCTACAATTCTGATCTTGGCAATAATTTTACCCGGGAACAAGACGCTGCCATTGGCAGAACTAGGTGGGTTGGTATTCTTTATCGTATGGGCGGTTATACCTGCAAATGGCAACATATTCCGCGGCTGGTTGATTGGGACCTTGTTTATGATCCCAATTCTCTACATTGCTTCGGATTATGCGCCGGCAATGACTGCTTTAGGGCAGCAGGTCGGTTTTGAATTTCCGGAAGGGGCAAGTGTAATTACCTGTCTTTCTATTGGTTCACAGTGGTTGACCTGGATTATTTATAAAATACAGATGTTTTTCTTTGGGCTGTTTTGATAGCATTTTCTATATAGGTTGAACAGCCATTTGTGATCACAACAAAAAGACACCCTCCCGTATCACTGAAGTGGTACGGGAGGGAATCTAAATCAAGGATGTGGTTGGCATGCGCGCCGCGGTTTGGTATGGACCTGGGAAATTGGAAGTTCGACTAATTGAAGAGCCTGCTTGCGGCCAGAATGATCTCATGTTGCAAGTGTTGCGGTGCAACATTTGCGGTTCAGATTTGCGGACGTATTTATCCGGATCATCAAGCATTAAGCCGGGGACAGTTTTAGGCCACGAATTTGTAGGCCGAGTCCTTCAAGCGCCTGATTGGAGTGGGTTCAGCGCGGGAAATTTGATTACCGCTGCTCAAGATATCCCCTGTGAACAATGCTGGTACTGCCTGCATGACATGGAACACCTATGCGAGAACAAAATGGAGTTTGGCAAACATTTTCAGGGTGCATTTGCCGAATATATGGCTATACCAGAGGTTGCATTGAGAAAAGGATGGGTCAAGCGCATACCGGAGACAATGACAGAAAATGAAGCCACCCTTATTGAACCGGTATCATCGTGCGTGCATACGCAATCTATTGTTTCTTTTAAGTCATCCGAAAATGTACTGATTGTTGGCGGGGGACCAATCGGGTGCATCCATGGAGAACTGGTAAAACATGTTGGGGCGGATGCCATAGTCTTGGCTGATTTGTCGGAAGCAAGGCTTGAGTCGGCCAAAAGATTTGGTTTTACCAGCTATGTCAATGCAAGTTCTGTTAATCTAATTGAATATGTCAGGGAGAATTTTCCCCTGGGAATGGATAAGGTAATATCTGCGAACCCATCGCCTGATGCTTTGGCTCAAGCAATCCAGCTGGTGCGCAAAAGAGGCACTGTAATTGCTTTTGGCGGATTGCCTAAAGATAACTTCACTGTCCAGGCGGACGGCAACAGAATACATTATGATGAAATTACGCTAACGGGTTCATATGCTTACAGCAGAAAAGAAAATGCTCTTGCCTTTGAATATGTATCTACCGGTGTTATTTCTGCCGACCAGTATATTACATCGGTTTATCCCCTGGAAGAGATTGTAGAAGGAATGAAAGCAGCGCAAAGGGCGGAAGGTTTAAAAGTTCAAATAAAAATTAGCTGAATCTGGAGGGAATGGATTAGTGTTATTAAAAGAACTTAGAGAGGAAATAGTTGAAATCGGCATTAAAATATTGCGGACCGGGCTGGTGACCGTCACCTGGGGAAATATAAGCGCTAAAGATTCTAAAACCGGTTACATTGCCATTACCCCCAGCGCACTTGAATATGACAAAATTACGTCGTCGGATATCGTTGTTCTTGATGCTGAAGGCAATGTTATTGACGGCAAGCGCAAGCCATCCTCCGAGACTCCCATGCACCTGTATATTTATTCCCAGAGGCCTGAGGCAAAAGCCATAGTCCATACGCACTCCACCTATGCGACAGCTGTAGGAGTTGTCCGGGGCGAGATACCATTGATAATCGGAGAGGTTGCCAATGCTGTTGGGGGAAGCATTAAAACAGCCCGGTACGGCGTGGAAGGCACTGTTGACCTGGGGAAAGCGGCTGTTGAGGGCATGGACGGCCGCGCTGCCGTAATTTTGCAAAACCATGGAGTAGTGACTATCGGCAGAACTGTAAACGATGCATTTTTTAATGCTGTTGTGGTAGAAGATGCGGCAAAGGTTTTTTGCATCGCTAAAAGCCTTGGGAGTATTACAACTATACCGGAGTCAGAAGCAGAAAGGCTGCATCAAGATTTTCTGGAGACCTATGGGATCCAATAGATAAAATGTATTCCCGTGAAGGATCTCCACTATTGTCATAGAAGGGTGGTAAGATGATGCCAAAAGGCTATGCCGGGAAACAGCTGCGCGTCCAATTGACTGGTGGCCTGATCCAGGAGGAAGAGATAAACCTGGAATTATTAAAGAAATATTTGGGCGGAGTGGGATATGGAGCCAAGCTGCTCTATGATGAACTTGCCCCCAAAGTAGATGCTTTAAGTGCAGAGAATAAAATTGTTTTTGCAACCGGCCCGCTTACGGGAAAGAATATCCCCGGAGGGGGAAGCGTTGAAGTTTGTTTTAAATCACCCTTAACCAACCTTTGGGGAGAATCTAGGTGCGGTGGAAATTTTGGACCCGAATTGAAGGCTTCTGGATATGATTTCCTGATTGTAGAAGGAAAATCTGATAGTCCTGTCTATTTATTAATTACCGCCGGCGGTGCTCAAATAAAAGACGCCAGCCACCTGCTGGGCAAAACCGTCGGGGAAAAAACCAAAATCATCCGTGAAGAAAATGAGGACGCCAAATTGTCGGTTATGTGTATCGGGCCTGCCGGAGAGAACAAAGTGCTCTTTTCAACGATTATGGATGAAGATCGGGCAGCAGGGCGCTGTGGTGCAGGCGCGGTAATGGGTTCTAAAAATTTGCTGGCTATAGCGGTAAAGGGTTCACGGAAGATTGAGGCAGCGCACCCCGAGAAGTTTAGAGAAGCCATAAGAAAAGCTATGAAGGCAGTAAGAGAAGATCCAAATACTGGCGGATTTAAAGAACACGGCACAGTTGGGGATATTGCCAGCTGCGATCTTCTCGGAGACTGGCCCACCCAGAATTGGCGTTCCAACTCATGGGGCAAAGGTGAAGAGCTGTACAACTATTTTTATGAAAACAATTTGGTTGGCAATTTTGGCTGTTACAGCGGGTGCCCGGTGGGTTGCGGCCGGATGGTAAAAGTAGACGAAGGAAGATTTAAAACCCCGGTTCATGGAGGGGCAGAGTACGAATCAATAACTGCCTTTACGGCATTCGTCACCAATGATAACATGGATGCTGCTGTTCACAGCGATTACCTATGCAATGAATACGGTATTGATACCATATCGATGGGTGCAGTAATTGCCTTTGCCATGGAGTGCTATGAAAAGGGATTGTTTAAGCCTGAAGATATAGGCAATCTGGACCTGGGCTGGGGGAACCCTGAAGTTCTACCGCTGCTCATAAAACTGGTGGCTGAAAGAAAAGGATTAGGCGATCTCCTGGCAGATGGGGTGATGCGTGCCGCGGGAAAATTAGGCCATCCTGCCAGAGAATTCGCCATTCATGGAAAGGGCCTGGAGGCGCCGGCACATGACCCCAGGTCCAGTAAAGCCCTGGCGATTACCTATGGCACTGCAAACAGGGGTCTATGCCATATACATCCCCTGGAAGGACAGGCATATGATTTAGGCAAATCCGATTTCGGATTAATACCGCATGGCCTTAAAGATCCAGAAGAGCTTGATCGCTGGGATGAAAAAGATAAGGGGAAAATGGTAAAGATTCTTCAAGATGGGCTCGTCCTCCCCGATGTTTTGGTTAACTGTAAATTTTTAATGTATTGCGGGCTCACAATTAATCATTTTGCCGACATAGTATCCAGTTTAACCGGATGGGAAATTACGGAAGAAGAACTGTTGAAGATCGGCGAGCGGACCATAAATATTCAACGTTTATTTAATGTACGCGAGGGATGCAGCTCCGCTGATGATATGATTCCTGAAAGAATGAGGAGTTTGCCTCAATTCGGCAAATATAAAGATGAAACAAGATGCGCAATTGTTAATTATGAAGATATGTTGGAAGAATATTATTTGGCAAGGGGATGGGATAAAAACGGTATTCCAACCGAAGACAAATTAGCTTCACTGAACCTATAAGGTTGCGGGCAGGCTTTTATATGAAAACCTGCTGGTGCATCAGCACCGGCAGGTTTCATCAAAAATTATCCGGTGCAGCATGATCGTTCAGGAAATGTTTTGTTATGTCCCCAAAAGGGAGGGGTCCACTTTTTGATTGAGATAACAGTAAGATCTGTATCAACGTTAAAAACAAAATTCCGGACGCCTGCAGTAGTGTCCCTGCCTGAGGGCAGCATGGTGAAGGATTTATTGGCTGCATGCGGAGTGGAAACTGATCGAGTCATAGTCCTGTTAAACAACATGCAGGTGAGTTTAAACCATAAACTCAATCACTCTGATCAAGTTACAATTCTACCTATAATAATCGGCGGCTAGCCCTGACTCCTCCCTTTTTTAAAGAGGCTTAATGCCCCTTTTTGTTAATAATTACTCCCTGCCTCCCCTCTTTGCAAAAGCTCTCACCACGCCCCCCCTTTGAAAACTTCTTCCATCTCCCCCCTTTGGAAAACTTCTTCCATCTCCCCCCTTTGGAAAACTTCTTCCATCTCCCCCCTTTGGAAAAGGGGGGCCGGGGGGGATTTAGACCTTTAATTACCCATCGATCTCCGCCTTAAACATGGGGTTCTCCTCAACCCTGATCCAATGCTGGCTCTGCTCGAGCTGGCCGGCCAGGCGGTAGAGAACATCTTCACGCCCCTTGGCGGCGATGAACTGGACGCCCACAGGCAGCCCCTCCATGGTCATATGAAGCGGCACCGACATGGCCGGCTGCCCCGTTAAATTAGCCAGCTGCGTGAAGGGGGTCCGCTTCAAACTTCTCTTGATCAGATTATCCACAAAGCCGCTTTTCTTAACGGCCTTGATCAGGTTCAGGCTGGAGACCAGTTTTATCAGGGTTGCCTCTTTGGGCGCCATATCTTGCTCCCCAATTCTTGACGGAGGATCTGCGGTAGTCGGCGTCATGTAAAGATCATAGTCCTCGAAGAAGGCCTCCATTTCAAAAGCGGCGGTATCCCATTCGCGAATGCTCAAGACCCATTCTTCGCTTGAGGTCACCTTGCCAAGCAGCCCCAGCATCCAGGTGGCCGGTTCCACGTCATTCATGCGGGCTTTTCTGCCGAGAACCTCTTCCAGCGAGGCTATGTCGGCGGCTACTTCCCCGAAATAGAGGGTCATGTAGCTTTGCGCGATTTTATTGCCGTCAACCGGGGCTTCTTTTTCATCAACAATGTGGCCCAGTGATTCCAGGAGCTGTGCCGCCTTGATTGCCGCTTCCCGGCATTCACGGTGGACCTCCGTGCCGATGGGCGATCTTAAGCAGAAGGCTATCTTCAATTTGTTGATCGGGCCCTGGGAGACGCATTCCAGGTAATTATGATCAAAGGGAGGCGGCGGGAAGGCGGCTCCCGCTTCATATCCCTTGATCAAATCCAGCATTAAGGCGCTGTCTCTTACCGAGCGGGTGAGAACGTGGTCCACCGAGGCTCCCTGCCAGTGCCGCCCGGAAAAGGGGCCCGCCGGCATGCGGCCCCGGCTTGGCTTTAGCCCGAAGAGCCCGCAGTAAGCGGCGGGTATGCGTATGGAGCCCCCGCCGTCGTTGGCCCCGGCAATGGGGACAATTCCCGCGGCCACTGCTGCGGCTGAACCTCCGCTGGAGCCGCCGGGGGTGTAATCTTTATTCCAGGGGTTCCGCGTGGGGCCGTAATACTTGGGTTCGGTTGTCCCCATTAAGGCGAATTCGGGAACGTTGGTTATCCCTAAAAAAACAACCCCCGTAGCCCGCGCTCGCTTGACGAAGGTGGCGTCTTCTTCGGCCAGGCAGTCCCGGAGCGATTTGGCCCCGCAGGTGATGGGTTCGCCCTTGATCTCCTGGCTGATATCCTTCACCAGCATGGGGACGCCCGCAAAGGGCTCTTTGCCGGTAATTTTTTCAGCCGCAAGCCTGGCTTTCTCGTACATTTTGTGAATCACCGCATTGATTTTCGGATTAAGCCGCTCCAGCCTGGCGATGGCTGATTCGACGATTTCTGCGGCGGTTACCTCCTTCTTTTGAACAAGCTCGGCCAGGCCGGCAGCGTCATAATTCTGGTACGGAAAGCGAGTCATCTTTTTCACCCCTCAGCTCTTCTATTCCATGAACCGTTGAACGGCCAAGACAGATTACTGAAAAGTAGAACTATATAAAATTATTCTTCCATAATTGTTAAATTCCTGCTTAAAATTCAGAATTGCAGCCGGCAGGTTTGGCAAAGCAGGGTCCGGCTTGACCGGATTTGCCCGCCGGGGCTATACTGGAAATGCAGATTCCTTCTGGATGAACCAGTAATAATTGCAAAAACATGTTGTAAATGAGGAGGCAGCATATATGACCAGCCTGGCCCTCGGCATCGATACGGGAGGCACTTTTACCGACGGTGTTCTTTTTGATCTCGAACGGAAGGAAATTCTCGCTAAAAGCAAGATCTTAACAACCAGGCACGATCTAACCCTGGCTATAGATTCATGCCTCGGCAATTTATTAGAAAGGGTCGGGCTAGAGGAGCAGCTTCCTGCTTCCGGGTTGGGCGCGGCGGCGCAGGCTATTGATGCGGCCCGGATTAAGATGGCCGCTCTCTCCACTACGCTGGCTACAAATGCCATCGTGGAGGGACGGGGGGCCGAGGTTGGTCTGATCATGATCGGTTTTAGCGAGCCGGCGCCGGAGTTGCCCACTTCTCATTATGTCTCCATCAGGGGCGGCTGTGATTTGCAAGGAGAATACAGGGAGGATGTCGATCTTGCATCCGCCGCCGCGGCAGTTTCCGTAATGAAAGAGCAGGTTGAGGCCTTTGCTGTCTCCGGTTATCTCAGCGTGAGGAACCCGGCCCAAGAGCTGGCAGTGGCCGCTTTAATCCGGGAGCTGACCGGCTGCCCGGTGGTGTGCGCTCACCAGCTCAGCTCCGAGCTGGGCTTTTACGAGCGCACGGTGACCGCTGTGCTCAATGCCAGGCTGATCCCCTTGATTACAGGCCTCATCGATGCAGTGAAGGAGAGCCTGGCTCGAAGGGGAATTAATGCTTCCCTGATGGTGGTTAAGGGAGACGGGAGCCTCATCAGCGAGGCGCAAGCAATGGAGCGGCCTATCGAGACTATTCTCTCCGGTCCGGCGGCAAGCATCATCGGGGCGATTGCCCTGACCGGGATAAAAGATGCCGTAGTTGTCGATATGGGCGGGACGACCACCGACCTGGCCGTGCTGCGGAACGGCCGGCCGGCAATTAACCGCTCCGGGGCCCGGGTCGGCGGATGGTTAACCCGGGTGCGGGCCGCGGCCATAACTACCGCCGGCCTGGGTGGGGACAGCCTGGTGCACGTGGATCAAAAGGGAAAACTGTCCATCGGGCCGCAGCGGGTATACCCGATCTCCCGAATTGCGGCGCAGTATCCCCACCTGCTCCAGGAGATGTCCGAAATCAAGGAGTATGAGTATACTATTTCCGAGAACCTGCCAACCATGGGGCTGATCTTTCTTAAAGAACCCCATAATTTGCAGCTCACTGCCGCGGAAG
>FZPS01000122.1_pt80 | contig 105577 bp, 97 predicted proteins | sample 1817821 | NCBI WGS metagenome assembly FZPS01 (sample SAMEA104158645, study PRJEB21678) | metagenome | place: Germany | collected 2015-04-21
TTCTTTCGCAATGCAAGAGTATCGTTATAGACCCACCGACAGATCTCAAGCGTCTGCTCAAGCAGAGTTACTTGAGACTTTGAGGGATAGAGTCGATACCGATATGTCTTACGCATTATAGTATTATATTGTCGCGACGCATAATAAGGTTGTCGATGGACGGCATTCATCCCCCCACTAAAGTAGGGGGCCTTCTGCCTGTTTTCTTCGTAATTATCCATGATCCAGACGGTATCGTCGCTCACGAGTTATATCGATGCCGTCGGTGCAACGTTCGGGACGCCGCTTTTCGATGCAGTGGCTATGGGCATGGCCTTGTTCCTGGCGAATATCTCTTTCATCTCATCTGTAAGTGCAGCCATAAGTTCACCTCTTCTCCGGGCAGAACGGTCCTGGGCAAGAGGTCCTTAACCCGTCCGGCACCGGGTTTACCCACGGTGTCCCTATATAAAGGACTCTGCCTGCCGGCGGAGCGGGCCGGGCACCTCGGCGGCTCAATGTTTGCGCCGTGTCGGCGATTACCCCCTCGAAAAGAGTAGATCTCCTTTGTAGGGCCCGGGGGAGGCGATCTGGCCCGAAGGATAGAATCAAGGAGGGTTTCCCCGGTTCATGTCCCGGGTCTGCGCTTGAAAGATAGAAAAATATAAGCGGGCAGAAGAGTAAAAAACTACTATGTGTGCCCGTTTTTTGGAGCGCTTTTTCAAACCTACACCTCACATCGTCGAAAGCCCGCCTCCGCCGTCGATATCTCACGGACCGGGCACAGGTGTTCCTGAATACAGGGTGAAGCCTTATTTCATAGTGGCGTCTGTTGAGATGGGCAATACCACGACAAAGTGCATCCTGACCGGCACAAACCTGGAGACGGGCAGGTCCCACGTCATCAACAAGACCGTGACCATGAGCCGCGACGTCCGGTCACCAAAACCAGGAGAGACGGTCTTTGGGGAGACCCTTGACGGGACAAAACTGACACGCGAATCGGTCGCTGACCTGGTTCGTGACACCCTGATCAAGAGTCACGAAGCGGTTCACCTGAGCATCAAGGACGACCTTGACTTTGTTGTCAGGAGTACCGGCGTTGTTGCGGGAATGGACTCCCCCGACCAGGTCGGCGACTTCGTCATCGCCCTTGCAAATGGTTGCCTCGCTGCCGGTGTCCCACCGCGGAAGATGACACCACCGATGTCGATCGAGAACCTCCCACCAAAACTCCGGAAATTCTCGTTTGCCGACAGGGTGGTCTTTGTCGGTGCGGTGGCCGGCGTCATGCCACCGGTTGGGTCTACCGGAATCGAGATGGTGGCAAATGAGATGGAGGGGGAGCTTGCCATGGCGGGCATCAAGGAGGGCGCCAAATGGACGCCGGTCGACTTTCGGAACCCCTGCATATGCATCGACTTCGGCACCACGCTCGCCGGCCGGATCACGAGTGACGTCGCTCGCGACGATCCAAATCCCTTCGCCCGGACGATCGGAAACTTCTGTGGGATTGCGGGAGCCATACCCGATGCGATTGTCCAGGGCACCGGGCTTGTGAAGGAACAGAAAGGGACTGCCCTTGACCTCTTTGGCGACCATACTATCCAGAGCCCGTTCGGGGGCAGGAAACGTTCTACCGTCGATGATTACGTCGAGCAGTGCCATGAGCATATCGACATCAGGATCGTTCCCCCTGACCGGACGCGGTTTGGACGGGTCCCGGTCTGCGCAGATGTTGCCGCTGAGTCGGGCGTCGCGCTTATCGGGTGCGATTGCGGCGTTAACGGCAGTGATGCACCGGTTCTCGGGGAGATCGGGCACGAGATCTACAAGAAGCACGGCATAGGTATGCTGGGCGAGGTCATCGACCGGGTCTGCGCGGAGATGGCGCTCAGGCTCGTCGATGTCGCTGTCGAGAAGGGGATGGTCCCGCCGAATTCATCGATCGGGTTTACCGGACGGGCGGCAATATCGGGAAGGAAACCTGAGTACATCCTTGAGGGCATCATTGAGCGGAACCTCTACGAGAAGCCAAACGACCACCTGGTCTTTGTGGACGACGGCCTTGCCCGGGGTGCAGCGCTGATGGCGCGTTGCATGAACTCTCTTGGGAAGCCAAAGTCCCCTCTCGGCGGGGTGCGGGGAGGGCCATGTATTATGTCCCGCCGGATCAAAATAGGAAAGTAGGACAATAGGATAGATGATGATGGCTGAGGAAGAACTATTTGACCTGGTCGTTCCCCCGGGCGTGCCTAGAAAGATGATCTACGATGTCGTCGAGAAATACGATGTGGAGGTGGTGCGGAAGCCGCAGAGACTCTCGTTTGCAAACATGGATGGGGATGTGAGAGACTTGCTGGCATTCCGTGGCCGAAGAGAGGTTGTCGAAGAGGTGCAGGATTTTCTATTTGCGCAGCTTAAGGAGTTTATCGGCGAATAACCGCTTTTTTGGTTCTGATGAGTCGCGCTCGTCCGTGAGCAGGGCTTGAGCGAACCAGTGCATCGTTTCCGAATTATCGGACTCCGTAAAACCCCTGTTCCGGTATTCGTTCCCGGGACTGGATCGTGGTGGCCCGGAGAGCATGGCCGTGGCAGCATGAAGTTGGCGACGCTTCCATCCCCGGATCTCGCGACCGGGGACTTCCCGCTCCGCCCCGCACACTCCCTGCAAGTTTTAAAAATCGGTAACTATTCAGTTCTAACCGAAAGATCCTTTTATAATGACCTCTAAATAAAATCTAGTGATTGCTGATATCCCTTATCCCGAAGTGGGTGTTGAGGATCGACCTCTTTCTCAGTACACCGTTGCGGACTGGATCTTCTTGCAGTCATCGATGATCTCAAACGCCTCATTGCGGAACAACAACGCCTCATCACGGAACTCCGTGACGAGAATGCTCATCTGAAGGCTCAGATTACCGAGATCAAATCCCAGTTGAATCAGAACAGTCGAACAGCAGTCGCCCTCCCTCGATGGATGGATGGTTTTCGACGGTCCCAGACACCACGGAAGAAGGGTGAACGTCCTCCGGGTGGTCAGAAGGGACAAGGCCATACCCCTCAGCCTGTTCCGAACCCTGATGTGGTCAAATCGTCCATACTGCCTCCGCCTGTTCCCGGTGCGGGGCATCTCTGGATCACGTCGAACCGTTTGATGTGGAGCGGCGTCAGGTTTTTGGCATACCTCCCCTCCCTGATTCTCGTGACCGAACACCGTGCGGAACACAAACAACGTCCCCACTGTGGGTGTACCCACAGGCTGAAATTTTCCTGCCGATGTGGCGCATCGCGTGCAGTATGGCATCAACCTGAAGATGTTCCTGGTCTACTTCTGCATCTACAGTTGCTTCCGTATGATCGGGTCTCTGAAGTGGTTTTTGACCTCTTTGGCCACTCTTTGAGCCGGGCAACCGTGTCGCAGCTGTTGGAGAGTGCTCCCGAAACCTGACCGGGGTTGTTGAAGAACATATCAGAAAACTCCTGCAGGGTGCCCAGATTCTCCATGTCGATGAAACCGGCATGCGGGTGGGCGGCACCCGACATTGGCTTCATGTCACCTGTACCGACCTTCTCACCTACTACGGGTACCATCGGAAACGAGGAGCGCAGGCAACCGATGTCATGGGGATTCTGCCTGTGTTTCAAGGAACGAATGATCCATGACTTCCGGGCACCGTATTTCCGGTATTCCAGTGGTCATGCCGTCTGTAACGTCCCTATCCTGCGCGAACTCGGGGGATCACGGAGAATTATGGGCGTGTGTGGAGCGAAGCCCTTAGTGATCCCCTCATCGAGCTAAAAGTAGCTGTGGATGTCGCAAAACAAGAGGAGACGGTTCTGACGCCGGAGAGACTTGCTGCCTTTAAAGAACAGTATCGGAAGATCCTCGAAGCGGGGGAGGAAACGAAAACCCACGGGGTCTCAGAGGAGCAGGGAAAACACGGCAGAAAGAAACAGCCAAAAGCAAAGAATCTCCTGGGTCGGTGCCACAAATACCTGGAAGAGATCCTGGCATTCATAAAGGATTTCACCATCCCATTCACCAATAATCAGGCCGAGCGAGACCTCCACATGATGAAACTGAAACAGAAGATCTTCTCCGGGACGTTCCGGAGCGAAGAGGGCACTATGAATTTCTGCAGGGTCGGGGGATTCATATCGACGGTCAAGAAGCACCGCCGCCCGGTGTTGTCAGAATTGAGAAGAGCGTTCGAGGGGACACCCTTCATACCGACGGCGGTTCATCGGGTGCTCTGAGTAGTTACAAAAATTGTTTTTCCTCCTCTCTCATTCCTCTGAAGGCATGCCGCCGGCGATCAGATGGACAAGCAACGCCTTCTGCGCGTGAAGTCGGTTCTCAGCCTGATCCCAGACGATGCTCTGCGGCCCCTCTATGACATCGTCAGTGATCTCCTCTCCCCGGTGGGCAGGGAGGCAATGCATCACGAGAGCATCGGGTGATGCCCGAGCAAGAAGATGGGAGTCTATGGTGTAGCCCTTGAAAGCCTGCATGCGCTCGGCATGCTCCTGTTCATCGCCCATGGAGACCCAGATATCGGTGTAAAGAACATCTGCGTCGCGGACTGCCTCTCCCGGATCAGTGACGATCCTGATCCTACCGCCCGCCGCCTGTGCCTGGTTGACAAAGGTATCCTTCGGCCGGTAGCGCGGGGGACTTGCGACCACAACCTCCATGCCGGTCAGGGCGGAGGAGAGTATCCACGTGTTGCAGACGTTGTTCCCGTCCCCGATCCATGCAAGTCTCAGGTCGCTGAGGTCGTGGAATCGTTCACTGAGGGTCATTATGTCGGCCAGCACCTGGCAGGGATGCAGGGTATTCGACAGCCCATTGATGACTGGAACAGACGAGTAGTGGGCAAACTCCTCGATGGTGGCATGCTTGTAGGCGCGGATCATCATTGCATCGACGTAGCGTGCAAGCACCCGCGCAGTATCCCTGATCTCTTCGCCCCGCCCGAGTTGCAGGTCCTGGGGGTTTAAGAAGAGCGCATGACCACCGAGGTCGGTCATCCCTACCTCAAAGGAGACCCTGGTGCGGGTTGACGCCTTCTCAAAGATCATCCCGAGGCTCTTCCCCTTGAGGTACTCGTGTGTGGTCCCTGCAGACTTCAGCTGTTTGAGACGCATCGCGTCGGCAACGATGCTCTCAAGTTCGTGTTTGTCGATATCGATAAGCGAGAGAAAATCTTTCTTCATCTTTTTTCAGGCAGGAGATCCCGGCCTTCAGGCCGGGGAGGAATGCCGTCTGCCCATCCCGGCATACCGTTCTGTTCTCCATGCGATTCTGGTCAGGATCATACAATCCTCCATCTTTGCGGTCTGGGTCACCCATCCTCCGGTGACAGCGTTAGGTAGCGTCATCTTTCCTTTCGACGAGCCTCCAATGTATGTTAAACCATGCTTGACGTGCCGAACCAATGTTCCTCGGGAGAGTCCCGGAGATCTGGTTCCTCCATAGGGTTTCCGGATTTCACCGTTTTTTGCAGGTTGCAACCGGTGCAACTGTCGGCGGAAAAACCGGATCGGTGTCCAGTAGTACAATCCCTGTTCAGCCGGGCACTCCGCACCCGGGACGTCAGCTGCCATCACCCACGCATCAACCGCGTGGGCAGCAAACACCGGTTTACTCTTCTGCTGAGTCTTCTTCAAGCCGAACCGCTCCCGGAGTTCTTTTCTCTCATACCCCGCACGCAGGTGTAGATCGAGTCCGCGATCCCTGGTTGCCTGATAAAACCATTGTTCCCCGACCTCCAACGGCGAGAGGTTTTCGTTCCACCGCCGACAATTCTTCTTTGTCACCGCAAAAACATCCTCTACAACCACATCGGTGATCGGCAGGATCTTCTGGAGCTGGTCCAGAATTCGGATCCTGGCGTTCCACCGGGCAAACGTGCTCGGTAGCAGGAACCGCCGGCCGCTGAGCCGGTTGTCAAACCGGGCAGGACGACGCCAGCACTTCCGGTGACGACGGGCGCGACGCAGCGTTCTTCGGGTTTCGATTGCTTTCTTGACGTTTTTGGAGCCTCCAACATGCCGTTTGCGACAGTCTCTCTGGTCCCGACCACCGACCAGCCCTCAAACGAACTGCCGGGGTCGAGCCCCACGACCAGCGGTTGGTTGTCGGGTTCAACCGCGTAGGTGAGGATGATACTGAAGATGCCGAGTTTGTTCCAGTACGGCTTCGCCTTTCCCTGCTTGAGGAGGAGACGGGCACGTGCCGGGGTCGTCGGCATCAACGGTGTTTGATTGGTGTCTGATACGGGTACACGCATGGCAGGTATTACCTCCTCCCGGTCGAATCGGGGTCGCATTTCCCTTCGGAGTTGCGAGACGGGCTTAGTGCTCCAGAGAGCAGATCGGGTTTTGGCGTGCCCGGAAGAGGGACAGGCCAGGGAAGCACCCACCCGTTCATGTAGCCCGAAACGCTGCTGCAATCGATTGGTCGCCTCCTGGTCTACCGTTTGGTCTCGCTTAGCCGTTCGCAAGCCCCACCATTCAGGGTGGGGTAGTTGACGTGCAGACGTCGTTTCTCGAGGTTATCCCTGGTGCCGATATCCCTGCGGTAAAATATGCGTCCCGAGACTGAAGACGCTGCCTTCTCGGCGATTGCTTCAGCCTCCTCGAGTGTCTCGCCCACCCCGACGAATGCAAGTGTCCGCGATGTCAGGGTATAGAGCATCCCGCCCCGCTCTTCAACGTTTGCGTAGTAGAGGAGAGCGTTGCTGTAATCGCCGATGGTGAGTGGTTGATGAGCCACCGGAGCCTCCGGGTAGCCTTCGGGGACGAGGTACTTGCAGACCGTTGCTTTGTGGGCAAACCTGACATCTGACGGTGCGAGATTTCCCTGTATGATACCGGTGATAATCCGAGAGAAGTCTGATTCCAGGAGGGGGAGGACGTTCATGGCCTCCGGGTCCCCGAAGCGGGCGTTGAACTCGATGACCTTTGGGCCGGTATCTGTGTTCATGAACTGGCCGTAAAGAATCCCCCGATAGGGGACTCCTTCATCACGCATGGCCGCAACAGTCTCCTCCATGATCCGGAGCGCTTTTTTGTAGTCAGATCGGGAGACGAAAGGAAGCATGTGGTCGGGCAGGGAGTATGAACCCATCCCACCGGTGTTTGGCCCTACATCCCCCTCGTACGCGCGTTTGTGGTCCTGCACGAGCGGCATGGGGACCAGGTGCTCGCCGTCGACGAACGCCTGGAGGGTGAACTCCTCCCCGAACAGCCGCTCTTCCAGCACGACGTCCCCGCCGATCTGCCGGATATACTCAATCGCCCCCGCCGCATCGACGTGCTCACCCATGATCCGCACACCCTTCCCCCCCGTGAGCCCGATGGGCTTGATGGCAAGGTCTCCGTCGTAGGCCTCGATGAACCGCCGTGCCTCCTCCGGGTCATGGCAGACATGGTACTCCGGACAGCCGGCGATACCGTGCCGCTCCATCAGCCGGCGGCAGTATGCCTTATCCGTCTCGATCCTGGCCGCCGCACGGGTCGGCCCCACACAGGGTATCCCCGCTGCCTCGAGGTGATCGACGATACCTGCCTCAAGCGGTGCTTCCGGTCCGATGACTGCAGCGTCGAGCCCATGTTCGGTGGCAAACCTCACGATCTCCGGGATATTGGTCTCTTTCTCGAGGAGCACCCGTTCCGCGATCCGGGCTATTCCGGGATTCTTTCGTGCCATGACAGAAAATATTCTCACACCGCTGTTGCAGGAAAGCGCCCTGGTGATCGCATGCTCTCTGCCACCACCACCTACAACGAGAACTTTCATACCCATCTATTTGCCCGCTCTTAAAAAATGTTTATCCGCCTCGCAGTTCGCTAACCCGCACAAGTGCAGAGAGCGATGCGTCTTTTTTTGCCAGTGCCTCACCTGCGCCCGCTTCCCGGTCAACGACGGCCACCACCTGGTTGACATGCGCGCCCGCTGCACGCAGCGCCTCAAGGCCATAGAGAGCGCTTCCTCCGGACGTGGTCACGTCCTCGACCAGCAGCACATCCCTGCCGCTCACGTCACCGATGATCGTTCCGGCTTTACCGTGATCTTTCTCCTCCCTCCTGATGATCGCGTAGGGCCTGCCGCTCGCAAGCGAGACGGCGACGGCGATCGGCACGGCACCGACCGCCACCCCCGCCACCACTTCAAAATCCCAACCTTCGGCAATGGTCTTCCCTATCGCCGCAAGGACAGTGGGATTCGTTGTTGCGGCCTTGATGTCAATGTAGTAGGAACTCCGGGCCCCCGATGCGAGGAGAAAGTCCCCGACCTCGATGGCCCCGCTCTCGCGTAACAGTGTTGCGATTGGGTTCACCATGGTACTTCTTTTACTCCGATGTAATAGCCAATAATGTTCACCACCCTGTGAAGGATGGGGGTTATGATGACGATCCAGACTGCAATGGGTAACGTAATATTCTCAAACAACCATTGGGGGTAAACCAGGAGAATGAGCAGAAAGGAGCCGATAACCAGATCGTATTGGTCGACCAGGGGCCAGGCCTCGCCTCGCTCCTTACCCAGCCTTCGCTTTAAGAAGCTCTTGGCAAGGTCGCCGAGGAGTGCGCCTGCCGCAAGCAGCGTGACTGAGAGAAGTGTCTGTCGGGGAAGTGCGGTCAGGTTGAACGAGGACCAGGCCCAGATCTCGACGAGACCTGCGAGTATTCCACAGAGGACGCCGCCGAAGAATCCCCGGTACGTCTTGCCGTCGCCAAAGACTCTTCTGCCGTCACTGCACGTCTTCCCGAGATCGATGGGCGTCCCGCCGCCGAGGACTGCGGCGGCTGAATTTGGCACGTACGCTGGAATCATGATCCACAATGCTGCCAGCAGCGAAAAGATCCAGCACCCGATAGCAGTATTTTCAAGTGTCAATACTGAGTACAATCAGTAATTATAAAGATTAAAGTGTCGAAATATGAGATACGGATAAATGATGGGCACAGGTGAGAGAATGCTGATAAAAAAGACAAAGAGCCTCTGTCCTACGTGCGGTAGCGTGCTTGATGCCGATATCGTCGAGGAAGAGGGGAAGGTCTGGCTGGTCCGTACCTGCCCAGATCACGGCACGTACCGCGCCCTTTACTGGTCAGATGCAGAGATGTACCGGAGGTTTGATGCCTACGAGTACATCGGAAGCGGGATCTCGAATCCGCAGAAGGCAGCTTCACCGGCCGGGTGCCCGAACGATTGCGGCATCTGTCCGAATCACCGGTCAACGACGTTGCTTGCCAATATCGACCTGACGAACCGGTGTAACCTCAACTGCGACTTCTGCTTTGCGAACGCGCGGGCATGCGGCTACATCTATGAACCGACCTTCGATCAGGTCGTTGATATGATGCGCCTGTTGCGCGCAGAGAAGCCTGTGCCGACTCCTGCCGTCCAGTTCTCTGGTGGTGAACCGACGATGCGCGATGATCTTCCCGAGCTCATCAGGAAAGCGAAGGAACTTGGGTTCTACCAGGTGCAGGTCGCGACAAATGGTATCAGGATCGCGCGGGAACCTGATTACATAGAAGAACTGAAGGAAGCAGGGCTTTCCACCGTCTACCTGCACTTCGACGGCATAACCTCCGAGACCAACTCGAAACTCGCGAGCGACCGGCGGGCCATAGAGAACTGTGAGAAGATCGGCATGGGGGTTGTGCTGGTACCCACGGTCATCAATGGCAGGAACGACCACGAGGTGGGCGCCATCATCAAGTATGCTGCAGAGCGCATCGCCACCATTCGGGGCGTCAACTTCCAGCCGGTGGCGTTCACCGGGGCTGCAAGCGAGGATGATGTCAGAAAAGAGCGCATCACCATCCCTGAGCTAGCGGAGCGGATTGAGGAGCAGACAGAGGGCGTGATCAAGAAAGTTCACTTCTACCCGGTGCCCTGTGTTGTCCCGATATCGAGGATGGTCGAGGCGTATACGGGCAAACCCCAGGTCACGTTCACCACGCACCAGCACTGCGGTGCGGCGACCTATGTCTTCGTCACCGATGAGGGGATGATCCCGGTCAACAAGATGGTGGACGTCGATGCTTTCTTTGAGTCGGTCGATAAGATGGCGACAAAACTCGCGAAGGGCGGGTCGATCAACAAGTACGTGACCCTCGTCGAGGGCGTCAAGGATCTCTACAGCTCCGCAAGGAAGGCGGAGCAGAAGAGTACGGCAGAATTCCTGAAACTGATCGGCAAGACCCTTGTGTTGCAGAATTTCGAGGCGCTGCGTGAGTTCCACTGGAACGCCCTCTTCATCGGGATGATGCATTTCATGGATTCCTATAACTATGATCTTTCCCGGGTGCAGCGGTGCTGTATCCACTATGCGACTCCCGACGGCCGGCTGATCCCATTCTGCACCTACAACAGCGGCCCGACCTACCGGGAGCAGATCTGGAAAACCTTTGCTCAACCCCCCAAAGACAAGTAACAGCCCATCATACCCCGGGTCCTCCGGTCCTTCCCGGACGTTTTTTCGCTCCCGGTTTTTGTCCTGCTCCAGATACGGGTCTCCTCGACACCGAGCGCCGCGGTCATCGTTTCGACCAGCGCTCCCGCCTGCCGCCTGGCACCTATGATATCGGGGGCGACGGGTTGCCGGGAGATGAGATACTTCGCCGCCACAGCACCTGTTGCCCTGGTGTGTATCGCCGTAAATTCAGTGGCGTTGCTGATCGCTTTCTGTGGCGTCGGCATTCATCCACGCCGATGATGTGGCTGATGCTTGCACCAAAGGATCGGTTTCATTGTTACAATGCATTTTAAATCTAATTTATTTCGAAAAGTTTATCATAAAGTTGATCAATCCCTCATTGTCACGAATGTCCAAGCACAGTAACCAAACCGCGTGGATAGAGGGGGCGGGATTCCCTTCGACGGATCGGGGATGTCGTCTATATGTCGTCTATCTATGAGTGGTTCTCAGGCCCCGGATTACGGTCACAAAACCCGGTAATCCACTTAAGCGGCGTATTACACGACTACCGCGTCCCGGGTGAAGAGGCCGGAGGCCAGGTATGCTGGTGTTACTGCCAGAGACAGAAACCTTCGCGCAGTCGCGTGCCACGTGGGGGCCTTGCCGCTGAGGTGGTCATCATCCCTGTCCTCACGGTTGTTGCAGTCACCCGGGACAGAGGTGCGGGGTATGAGACCAAGGAACTCCGGGAGCGGTTTGGCCTGAAGAAGACTAAGCAGAAGAGTAAACCGGTGTTTGCCACCCACGCGGTTGATGCGTGGGTAATAACAGCTGACACCCCGGGTGCGGAGTGCCCGGCTGAACAGGGATTGTACTACTGGACACCGATCCGGTTTTTCCGCCGACAGTTGCACCGGTTGCAGCCTGCAAAGGACGGTATCCAGAAACCCTACGGGGGTACTCGCTCTCCCGGGCCCACCCGGGGAACGTTGATTCGGCACGTCAAGCATGGATTAACGTACCTCGGGGGCACCCTGAAAGGCCGGGTCTCGCTTCACAACTGCATCACCGGAAAACGGGTGACTCAAACCACAAGGGTGGAGGATTGTACCATCCTGACCAGAATCGCATGGAGAACAGAATGGTATGCCGGGATGGGCAGACGGCATTCCTCCCCCAGCTTGCGCAGGGGGTCTCCTGCCTGAAAAAGATGATGAAGTCTACTACCGGACGGAGACTGTAACAAGAGGTCTCTTCTGCACGCGTATCTACTCCGGGAACTCGGGTACGGTGTTGTTGTGATCATCCCTTTTGAAGAGGAACGATATATGGTACAGGCCATGGGCAGCGAAATGGACTGGTATAGCTACAGCGGGTACTGGAACCTGGCACAGTGGTACGGGATGCCGTATTAGGGTTCGATCGCCTGGTAACGTACGGAAGGCACGCTCATCGGCACCCCCTGTAAGGCGCATTGCCAGGAAAGAGCGCGCTATCTTGCAGACCCACGCCACGCTCCTGATGGTCGCCATCACCATCGTCCTCGCCGCTCTTGTCCTGCTGATGGTGCTCGGGATGATCCCCTCCTGGTCGCGGGCCAAGCCCCCGGAGCCCCCAGCGGAGCCTCCTATCACCATCATCAATATCAGCCACATCAGTCCCAAGACCGGGAAATCAACCTCTGCAAGCAGGGTCTACCTCCTCAACAACGGCTGCACGGTCTACAAGAACAATGACCTGAAAGCAGTCTTCTACCGGGATGGTTGGAGGGTTACCTCCGTCTCTACCCTGAACGGCTACCTCCTCATCAAGTCACACCATGACGGGGTACAGTATCTTGAGGGCGAGGGGTGCTGCAGCAGATACTGGAACCCGGGCGAGATCATGGTGGTGGACATCGCCGACCGTACTTTTATTCGGGGCTCAAGGGTTACTGTGGAGATTATAGATAGACAGACGAATGAGGTGATCTCAAAACACACGGTGATTGCATGAATGAAGGCCACATATTTCTACCAGCATGATCCTGGACTTACTATGTTCAAAACATTACTCGTGGCGGTCGACGGGTCTGAGATCAGTCACCGGGCGCTTGAAGAGGCGTTAGCCGTCGCCCGCGCCATGCAGGCGTCCGTGCACGCCGTACATGTCGTCCAGACGGGTGCATTTCCGACAATGATCTTGGACAGTCTTGAGCCCCCTGACGTCGCCCAGCAGGCGATCCTCGACTCGCTCGAGCGGGAGGCCGACGAGATCCTCGCTGACACAGAACGGCGGGCTGCTGCCGCAGGTATCAGGATAACCCCGCACAAGCGCTGGGGCCATCCGGGAGCCGAGATCACCGCACTGGCGCAGGAACTCGGTGCTGACCTGACCGTGGTCGGGTCGCATGGCAGGGGTCGGCTCGACCGCCTCTTCCTTGGAAGTGTCAGTTCCTATGTCGTCGATCATGCGCCATCCACGGTCATGGTTGTCCGTGCCGGGCCGACCGCACGAGACCGCGAGCGATGAGCCGCGCCACCCTGACCGGCTCTGGCACCCTGCCTTCATACGTGAAGTCGTTGCAGAGCCTTGTAGCATCTCCCGGGGAGAGTCCGTAGGGGCGGATGAAGAGGTCGTATCCGGTGTGGAGCGTTATGGGAATTCGATCACCGAGCCGCTGGTATGCTGCAAGCCTGCTGATATCTCCCGGAAAGTGACGGCTGATATCTTCCGCGAGCCCCTCTGACTCCTCATAGGTGGTGACGATGATCGGGAGCCCGGTCGCATCCTGCACCGCCACCGGGTCGATGATGTTGTACCAGGCGATGACGCTCCCGCTGATCATGATGAGGTTGATGTCCCTGCGCTCGAGCGCCGCGAAGAGCTTGATTATAGCATCGGTCGCATCCGATCCCCCGACGGTCACCCGGGCGAAAGCCACCCCGTCGATCAGGAGGTCCTTTCGCATGACGACTCCGGCAAGGGTGGACCGCTCCCGCCCCGAATAGCTCTCTGCGATGCCGAGGGCGCGGAGCCCTGGTTTGGCTATGTGCATACGAAGCGCTTATACTCCTCGATCGGATAATAGTATACCGATGAAGATCGAGCGAGATGAGGTATGTGTCCTTATCCCCACGCTGAACGAGGGGCCGACGATCGGTGGCCTGGTCAGGGAGTTTCGGGAGCGGGGTTTTGAACATATCCTTGTCATGGACGGGAACAGTACCGACGGCACTCCCGATATCGCACGGGCCGCAGGGGCGACCGTCAGGACGCAGACAGGAAAGGGAAAGGGCAATGCCATCATCGAGGCCGTGAGTATCATTGATAAGCCCTTTGTGCTCATGCTCGATGGCGATGGCACCTACTCCCCTGAAGACGCTGATAAGATGCTCGATCCGCTCGCCCGTGGGTTTGATCACGTCATTGGCAACCGCCTGGTAAACCCCGACGCAGGGGCGTTAACCAGATTAAACCTCCTTGGCAACCAGATCCTCAACCTGATGTTCAAGATCGCCCACGGAAGAGACCTCCGCGACATCCTCTCCGGCTATCGTGCCTTTACCCTCCACTCGATCAGGCAGATGACCCTCAGAGAGACAGGGTTTGAGATCGAGACAGAGATGGCGGTCGAGGCATTGCGGATCGGACAGCGGATCGCGATCGTTCCGGTCCGCTACCTCGCGAGACCCGGCACGGTCACCAAACTGAGTCCCTTCCAGGACGGGGTGAAGATCTTCTCGACCATATATCGGCTTGCAAAGATGAATAACCCAATATTTTACTTCGGGATCATCGGGCTCTTCATATCGCTTGCAGGCGGGATCACCGGGGTATACGTCATCCTCGAATGGCTCAAGAACATTGAGCACCTGCCACTCACCATCCTCACGGTCCTCCTGATCACCATTGGGTTTCAGATCTTCATGTTCGGCGTGATCAGTGACATGCTGCTCGGGTTTCACCGCGAGACCATCAACCTGATTGAACAGTTACATGACCCGTCTAAACCGCCCCGATAAAAAGAGGACCCGGCAGGCGTATTCGGCGATCGAGGTGTAGATATAAGCCACATCGAGTGTCGCTCCGGCGGCAAACGTTCCGTGCCCGCGGACGATGACAATATGACCGCCGCGGAGCGCCCTGGAAACGTTCTGCGCAATCTCGTCGGTCCCCGGTTCTCCCCCGACGACCGGGATCTCCGGGCAGAGCATCCTGCCTTCGCTGTCAACCGGCCGGATCAGGTCGGTATCGAGTGAAGCGGCGACGGCATGGACCGGGTGGGCGTGGACGATCGCAAGATGCGGAGATATCCGGTAGACTGCCCGGTGGACCCGGTACTCGCTCGAGGCCTCTGGCGGCGCCTCCCCATCTCCTGGCACAAACACCGGCATCTCCCGGTCGTCAAGGTAGGCACCGCTCCGGGTGATGTAAAACCCCGCTTTAGCGCGCACGCTCATGTTCCCAAAATTCGCTCCGACAAGCCCTTCGAGAAAGAGACGCTTCCCTATCCGTTCAAACTCCAGGTCAAGCATCTTCTGCACCCTGACTCCAGTACAGGTGAGTTTTGGCGTGCCTGGAGATATGTGCATGCATTCCTGGGGGCGTAATGCATCGATCTTCGACAACCCATAAACCCATACCCTCAAAAGGTGAGCGGGTAGGGGTCTGGCTTCTGGAATATTGATAATTCCGAGGTCGCGCCCGGGTATCGCCGCATGCCGCTCCCAGGGTGGGCAGGGTGGGGGTTAACTCCTCTTTCCGCCCCTCCGGACGCGATGCCCACCACCCCGCGGTCCACCACCCCGGAACGAGGCCGGAAGAGCAGACTATTCTTGTCTGTGCAGACGGACCCGTGACGTAGCCTCATGAGTGTTTCCATGGAAAAATCAGGTATTTCTCCGGGCTGCAGGCATGCCGGTCAACCTGTCCTCTACAGGGACCCGTGCAGGGGATATGGTCGGTGAACTACCCCGGCGTGAAGGACGGGGCCTTCCCGCTCATGCTGCCGCGAACCCCGCAAGATAACCCCGGGACCCACATACACGTCGTGGCATTGTACACTGTTTCCTGCTGAAGGCAGTCGTCACACGCTCGGGACCTCCCGCTCGGTCCCGATATCATCGAGCGCCTGCCGGGCTGCAAGCCTGACATCGCGGTCGGCATCCCCAAGGCAGCGCACCAGTGGATCCCTGGCCCGCGGGTTGCCTATCTTCCCGAGCGCCCATGCCGCCATTCTCCTGACACGGGGTTTTGGGTCGTCCAGCGCCTTGATCAGCGGCTCGACAGCCCGGGGATCACCTATCTTCCCGAGCGCCCATGCCGCCCCCATCCTGACCCAGGAACTTTCATCCTCCAGGCTCCGTATCAGTGGAAGCACAGGCTCACGGTCATCAATGATTCCGAGCGCTTTCGTCGCCTTCCACCGCACATCAACGTATTCGTCATCCAGAGCCCGAATCAACGGCTGTAACGCACGGCGGTCACCCATCTCCCCGAGCACCTCTGCAGCCCGCCACCGCTCGTTGAGATCCCCCGACTCTAGCATCATCAGGTGCCTGTGGAGTTTCTGTTCCCAGCTGAGATCTTTGGCTCTTCGCTCCGGTACCGGCGAATCTTTTTCTGCCATAGGCCACCTCATGCCCATCTTGGGCCACTGAAGTATAAGGTTTTGCCCGTGGTCCCGGTTTTCCTGGCAGAGGGGGTACCTCTCAGTGGGGGTGCATTTTTCTACTTTCGCGACCTTCACCATAGCATGGAGAGTCCGACCAGTACACCGGAGGGTACGGCATTCCCGCCGGACCTGGAACGCCTCGGCATTGTCCCTGGAGCGAAGATCGATATCAGGGATCTTGATAGGATGGGGCGGCGTCACAATTTTCAAATCTTCCTCTACTTTGAGGAAGACCTGGTCAGATCCTCCACACTCCAGGAAGATCTGCGGGAGTTCGGTGACGTCCCGGACCTGGAACGCCCGTTCATCAGGTTGGATGCGTTCCTCAAGTTCGCCACGGAGTCGGATCCGCTCTTCGCCCGGCGCCTGGAGGAGCTCCCGCTGGTCATCGAGGTCGTCGCCTACGGGGAGATGAAGATAGGAGAGAGAGGTCTCGTAGCCTACATCAAGGGACTGATGCCGTTCTTAGACGAGCTCGCGGTGGAGGATATAACACCATGAACGCTAACTTCGGGAGTGGAAATTCAAGAGAATAGCGTTTAATTTGCGTGGGGCAGGTCGAGATCTGACGCACGCGACTGGTACTTTCAGGGGAGGCGCCTTCTCAGGCACTGCTGCATCAAAGAAAGACTTGAGGCACAGGAGAGAGGTTACGAAGGCCTCTTCATCGGCGGCAACCTCTCATGGTTGACGGGGGCGGTATGAAGCGAACATCGAGCAGTTCGCGACTCCTGCCGACCAGAGCCGTCATCCCCTCCAGGTGCTCATGGCGATGGCTGACCTGGTCGAGAACGAGCAGTCAGAGGTGATCCGGCAGCAGAGCAGCAGGTCAGAGAGATCGATGCGGTTGTCAGAGAACTCGACTCCGGTTGGGCGGGATCGAGGATCGTCAGGAGTACCTCAGGAACCACGACCCTTCAGGGATGTCCCCCGGCTACGAAATCCGGGGAAGGTCCGCATCCTCCAGGATATCCAGGCTCACGTCGAAGTTCCTGACCGTGTGAGTGAGCGCGCCCATGCTTATGACATCGATCCCGGTCGCGGCGTATTTGGCAAGATCGTCTCCGGCAACCCCCCCTGAGACCTCGAGGACCACCCGCTCCCGGAGGCCCCGCTCGGCAAGCGCCCTGACCGTCTCCCTGACCACATCGGGCGTCATGTTGTCGAGCAGAATGATGTCAGCCCTGGCATCGGCCGCCGTGATTGCATCATCTGGCGTCTCGACCTCCACCTCGACTATCACGTAGCGACTCTCTTCCCTCGCCCTCCGGACCGCCTCGGGGAGCGGTACCAGCACGAGGTGGTTATCCTTGATCAGGATCATATCAGAGAGAGAGTAGCGGTGCGGATCACCACCACCGAGCATCACCGCCTTCTTATCCAGCGCCCGGAGCCCCGGAGCCGTCTTCCGCGTCGCAGCGATCCGCACTGCCGGGGAGACCGCGCGGACCGCATCAACCGCCTCCCTGGTCCGGGTTGCGATTCCACTCATCCGTCCGATGATGTTGAGCGCCGTCCGCTCGACGAGGAGGACCGCTCTCGCCGGACCGTCGAGTTCAAGGAGGATATCTCCAGGGACAACCGCACGGCCATCGGCGGAACGCTCGCGGACCGTGACCCCGAAGTGCTCAAAAAGTGCCCGTGCCTCGGCAAGGCCGGCGATGGTCCCGCGGTCCTTCGCCCTGATCACTGCCCGGCAGGCGACATCGGGGACAACCGTTCTGGAGGTGACGTCTCCCCAGGGTGCATCCTCCCTGATGAATCGAAGCAGGTCCTCAAGCGGGACCATACATGCTCACGTCCCGACGGCGATCATCCGCTCGATCGCCCGGTGTGCCCGATTCATGACCTCTCGAGAGAGGACAATCTCATGCTCCTCACGCTCGAGCGCCCGCTTGAGGTCGACGAGAGATATCTTCTTCATGTCCGCGCAGACCGCCTCTGGCTTCTCGTAAAAGACCCGTCCCGGGTAGAGCACCCGGAGGCGGGAGACCACCTCCCGCTCGGTGAAGATCGACCAGGGCTCGTCCCCGCCGATGGCGCCCTGGATCATACCTCCCGTGGACATGATCAGGTCAGCCTGCTCCTGAATCTCAGGCGGGCACTCGGGGTGGCAGACGATCATGCTGCCCTTCTTCCGGGCCGCCTCGACGTCAGCAAGGGTAAACCCGGTGTGGACGTAACAATGACCGCCGGGCGGCAGCGGGATGATCGTCTTATCAGGGAGTTCCCGCTGGACGTACGCTGCAAGGTTTGCATCCGGCCCAAAGAGAATGGTATCATTCGGGAGCGACGCGACGATCTGGACCGCGTTCGCAGAAGTACAGGTGATATCGGCGAGCGCCTTGGCCTCTGCCGTGCTGTTGACGTAGACCACCACGGCCGCATCAGGATAACGCTTCTTTGCTTCCTGGATCATCTCCGGGGTCAGGAAGTCAGCGAGAGGGCACCCCGCGTCTGGCACCGGGATAACCACTTTCCGTTCCGGGTTGAGGATCTTTGCCGTCTCGGCCATAAATTGGACCCCGCAGATGACAATAAGGTCTGCCTCAGCCCTCCTCGCCTCTACTGCGAGTTGGAGGCTGTCACCCACCACGTCACCGAGTGCCTGGATCTCCATGGGCTGGTAGTTATGCACCAGAACGATTGCGTTCTTTTTGGTTTTAAGCGCACGAATCTCGTCTTCCATTGCTATGTCCCCACCACCAGAGGATTCTCGAGGTTCTTCAGGAGTGTCAGGACAGAGAGGGCTGCCATATAACTCGTCGCAGGGTTATCAGGGCTCGGGACGTTTTTCACCTGGATAGAGATCTCCCCAAAGTCGCCCTCGACAGATATCTCGTGAATGATTCTCTCTACTGCAGGGTCGACCCATAGTTCCACGTGGGTTTCCCGGCCGGCAGCCAGTCCTAACGCTACCGCGACGTTGATGTTTTTCGGGTATAGTTTTATACAGTCTCGCGCAAGACCCTTAAATACCTCTGTTCTGGTCTCAGCAGTCATCCCGAGCGATGCAGGAGGCTTGGTCGTTCGAAGCAGAAGTTTTTTTGGCGGCGAAATCTGGCCGATTTTGAGGTTATCAAGCCCGATGATAGCGCCGCTCGGGATACGGATCTTCTTCCCAACCTCACGGGCGGCCTCGACGAGACGCTCGCGGAACTCATCATCAGCAAACGCTCCCACCGAGAGAACGATAATATCCCTCCCCGACCGAAGGATCGCCTCCCCATAGCGCCTTACGGCGTCTATCGAAGCAGCTTCCACGACGATCGAGAAGTCCTCCTTCATAAAGGCGTCAAAGTCTGTATATGGCCGGGCATGGCAGAGCGCCGCCAGTTCCTCTGCTCGCCCTGGATTGGCATCAAAGACCGCAACAACTTGGACATTCTCGGCACGCGCGGCGATGATACGCCCGATGTTGCCACATCCAAGCAACCCTATCTTTATCATTCGAATAAAGGATTTGTAATGTCAACGGTTAAGTATTGTGTTCTAGGCGGAAACAGCCTAAAATCAGGGAAACCTGCCCGAGACTGGCATAAACGTCGGAAACGACGGCGGCCTGAACAAGCGCAGGGGGGTCGTTTATAATTACCATACAAGAACTTCAGGGAAAGAGAATCTACGTTGAGAGTTATGGGTGTACCTACAACCATGCCGACACCCGGAGGCTGGAGGCGATACTAGAAGGTCTCGGTTGCAGGCTGACCGGGCCAGATGAGGCGGATGCCGTAGTCATCAACACCTGTACAGTGATCGGGGCTACTGAGCGGAAGATGCTCCGGCGCCTGGCAGCGTTCGCTGACCGGGACCTCTATGTGACCGGGTGCATGCCGCTTGTCCAGCAGGATTTGATCCACTCGGTCTGCAGTCCGCGGTTCATCCACCCGGACGAGATTCATGACCTCTCCCCCGGTCCCGGTACCCGGGGTCCCGGGGCGATCGGGGTGGTGCAGGTGGCTTGCGGATGTGTTGGCCGGTGCAGTTACTGCATCACCCGGCTTGCACGGGGACGGTTGGTGAGCGTATCCTCCGAAGCCATCCTTGATGCTGTCCAGGACCTTGCCCGGTCGGGAGCCTACGAGATCCAGCTGACGGCGCAGGACGTAGCCGCCTGGGGATTTGATCAGGGAGAGTCGCTCCCTGACCTCCTGCAAATGATTGCCGAGATCCCCGAGCGGTTCGCTGTCAGGCTGGGGATGATGCACCCTGCCTCGGTGCTCAGGATCCTTGACCCGCTCGTCGAGGCTTACGAGAGCGAGAAGATCTTCCAGTTTCTCCACCTCCCAGTCCAATCCGGTTCTGATGTCATCCTTGAGCAGATGCGGCGGGGTTACCGCGTGGCCGACGTCATTGGAATCGTCGAGGCGTTCAGGGAACGGTATCCAGATATGATGATCTCTTCTGACTTCATCACCGGGTTTCCCGGGGAAACGAACGAGGACTTCCAGCAGACGATCGATCTCCAGCGAAGGGCGGCGTTTGTGAAGGTGAACATCACCCGCTACTCCCGGCGACCGGGAACGGCCGCTGCCGCCTTAAAAGATCTCCCTGAGCGGGTGCGCACAGAGCGATCCGGGATGCTGCTTGCCGAGGCGAACCGGACCTACGACCACTACAACGAGAGCTGGATCGGGAGAGAGACACCGATCGTCGCGACCGAGAAGAACGCACCCGGGTCGACCGTCTGCCGCAACCCCTGCTACCTCAATGTCATCATCAAAGAAGACCTCCCGTTCGGTTTTTCGGGGAGAGCGGTGATCACCGAGAACCGGCGGCACCACGTCGTCGGCGAACTCGTGTAGGGTTTAGCCTTACCGAAACTTTTTCTTCCAGGGAAGACCAGCTTATCTACTATGCAGGGGATCACCGGGAGCGAGCTCTCCCCGAGGAAGGCCGAGTACCTCAAGTACATCTATGCCCGGGGCGATGTTGTGAAGACTGGTGATATCGCCGCCCATTTCTTGGTCGCGCCATCGACGGTGACGAAAGCGCTCTCAGAGATCGCCGAAGCGGGATATCTCGAGCACACCCCCTACCACGGGGTGAGACTCACTCCTGCCGGCATCAGTTACGCGCGATTCCTGTTTCGGCGTCACAGGATCGTCGCCCTGGTCCTCAGCCGCTACGGACTTGAGCCCGATGAGGCCTGCAGGGAGGCAACGAAGATCGAGGCCTGTGTCTCAAAAGACCTTGTCAACAGGATATGCACGTCGCTCGGGCACCCGATAATGAGCGTCTGCGGCGAGATCGAGCACGATCAGAGTTGCTGCTGCCCCCCGAATAACCGATAGAGGTGACGGCAAAACGTTTTTACCCTCACACGGAAGGTCTGGATTTAGACTTGTACTAAACGCAAGGTGAAAAACCATGGGATCGTCGGGTAAGAACATAGTTGCTCCCTCATCCTTCGTTGCAGCTGCTTTTGCAGTCCTCCTGGTTGTGGCATCCGCTGCAGGGTGCACCGAGGTCGCCGATCGGCAGGATGGCGGGAAGATCGTCGTCGCGGTCACCATACCGCCAGAGCAGGAATTTGTGGAACGGGTGGGGGGAGACCACGTCCAGACTCTCCTGCTGGTGCCGCCGGGGGCCGATCCGCACACCTACGAATTACCCCCAGGAGTCCTCGCCGATGTCGCGGAGGCGGAGATCTATGCTATAGTGGGGTCTGGAATAGAGTTTGAACTCGCCTGGAAGGACAGGATCACCGCTCTGAACCGCGACATGCTGGTTGTCAACTGCTCACGCGGTATCGATCTGATCACGACTGGCGAGAGGGACCACCCCAGGACCGATCCCCACATCTGGCTCTCCCCCCGGAACGCGAAGATTATGGTCGAGAACATCTGCCAGGGGCTCATGGAGGTCGATCCGGAAAACGCCGATGAATACCGCCGGAACGCCGACGTCTACCAGGAGGAGCTCGATCTCCTGGATAGCGAGATCGCCGAGGCGCTTGCCGAGTCGGGGGTGGAGAAGATTATGGTCTACCACTCATCGTGGGCCTACTTTGCCCGGGACTACGGCCTCATCGAGATCGCGATCGAGAACGAAGGAAAGGAGCCCTCCCCACGGGATCTGGAGCGCCTTATCGCGCAGGCAAAAAAGGAGAATATCAAGGTGATATTCGCATCACCCGAGTATTCCACCCGGAGCGCTGAGGTGATCGCAGACGAGATCGGCGGGACCGTGGTGCTGGTAAGCCCGCTCGCGAAGGATTACCTGGTAAATATGCGAAACGTGGCTGCGGCGTTCGCAAGGAGCGGCAGCTCATGAGTGCTCCTGTGATCGAGGTTGAGGACCTCTGGGTCAGGCTGCGCGGCCAGACCGTGCTCGAGGGTGTGAACCTTGCCGTCCACCCGGACGACTTTTATGCGATCATCGGGCCGAACGGTGGCGGGAAGACGACGCTCCTCCGCGCGATCCTGGGGCTCCTCACTCCCTGCCGCGGTGAGATCAGGATCCTCGGGAGCAAGGATGCGGCGATGCGCAGGCACCTCGGTTACGTCCCGCAGTTCCGGACGTTCGACTTCCAGTACCCCATCACCGTGCGTGAGATGGTCCTCTCCGGCCGCCTCGGTCACATCACCCGCCGCCCCCGGCGCTACGGTACCGAGGACCACGCGCGGGTGGATGAGGCACTTGAGACGATGCATATCACCGATCTTGCCGAACGGCAGATCCAGAACCTCTCGGGCGGAGAGCAGCAGCGGGCGATCATCGCCCGGGCGCTCGCCGGCGACCCGAAAGTGCTCCTTCTCGACGAACCAACGGTCTACGTGGACGTCCCGACAGAAGTGCAGTTCTACGGGATCCTGGACCGGCTTCGCGACCGGATGGCGGTCGTCTTCGTGACCCATGATATCGGGGTGCTCCCGGGACTCGTGACCAAGGTCGCCTGCTTAAACCGGCGCCTCTATACACACGACACAAATGAGGTCACGCCTGATATGCTCGAGGCCGCATACCACTGCCCGGTAGACCTGATCGCCCACGGCGTTCCACACCGGGTCTTCCCTGAGCATTCGGAGGAAGGGTGAGAATGCTTGAGGTGCTCGGGTTTGAGTTCTTCAGAAACGCGCTTGTCGCCGGGGCGCTTGCAAGCGTCGCCTGTGGCGTCATTGGCACCTATGTCGTGGTGCGGCGGATGGTCGCGATCAGCGGCGGCATCTCGCATGCGGCATTCGGCGGCATCGGCCTTGGTTACTTCCTCGGGATCGACCCGCTCATCGGGGCCACCGGGTTCACCGTCGCCACGGCGCTCGGGATGGGCGCGCTCCAGCTCCGGGCGAAGCAGCAGATGGACACGATCATCGGCGCGGTCTGGGCAGCCGGGATGGCGCTCGGTATCCTCTTTGTCTACCTGACGCCGGGGTTTGCTCCCGACCTCTTCTCCTACCTCTTCGGGAATATCCTCCTCGTGCCGCGAGGGGATATCCTGATGATGGCGATCCTCGTTGTCATCATTGTCACCGTCGTGGCTCTCTTCTACCTGGAGCTCCAGGCGATCACCTTCGACCCGGACTATGCGGCGGTCATGAACCTGCCGGTGGAGCGGCTCTCGCTCCTCCTCCTTGTGTTGATAGCGCTGACGGTGGTGATGCTGATCCGGGTGGTGGGGATCATCCTCGTGATCGCGCTCCTCACGCTCCCGGCAGCGATCAGCCGCCTCTACACCACCCGGATCTGGAGCATGATGGTTGGCGCTGTCGTCCTCGGCATCAGCTTTACCATGGCAGGGATGTGGCTCTCATACCTCCTCGACGTGCCGTCCGGGGCGACGATCATCCTTGTGAGTACGCTTGCATACGCGGGCTCTCTGGGGATCGAACGCCTCCGGTTGGGCGACTAGTGGGATAAACCGGTGCGCTTATGCCGGCGTACGCAAGAGCTACGTGGACGTATGGATCCGATCATCGAAGAGGGATACACCCGGCTCCTCGAGACCATCGAGGACCTGCAGGCGAAGAAGGAAGAGATCGCCACGGAACTCAGAGAGGGAGCTGGGGCGCTTGTTGCGCGGATGGCCGCCGATACAGCGCCGATCATCAACAGGATCGGCCTTGAGATGCTCTGGCGCGCGAAGAGAGAGGCGTCGGGGGAGCTCTATGAGCAGGTGTTCTATGAGAAGAAAATGATCGTCCTCGGGAAGTCGGACCCGCTCCCGTATCGTCCCGACGACCCGAGTAAGCCTGTCGATACCCAGCTATGCGTCCTCAGCGAGGACGGGAACTTCTACGAGGTGATGTACACTACCACCGAGATCAGGGTTGACTCCTACGCAAGCCCCCTCACACCGGAAGAGGCGTTTGATATCTATGGCTATGATCTTGTCTTCATGCTCTACCGGGCGATGTATGAGTATGCGGAGCAGGAAGAGGAGCTGACGGCCGCGCTCGCCCGGGCGCTTGAATACATCGCCCTGTAAGGACCTGTGCACCGGATGCCAGAACCGGTTCCTCTCCGGGCATTATTGTCATCCCTGAAGGTCCTGGTTGGTACCGGTGAGGTTCAGAGCGCGGAAGAACCCGCAGTTTTTATTCCTGGAAGCCCACCTGATTCTTCCCGGGCTCGCCGATGCAGCGGTGAGGGAAGCATGGTCGGAATCACGTCCGGGTGTGGGGGAAGCGGAGAGGGGTCGCCCCCATAGGCGTTAACTTACCAGATGGGTGTAATGCATTCTTGGTGATACCGGCAAGTACCAGGCAATCGGCGAGTTCTCATCTATGCCCCAAGGCAATCCGTTTCCAATGAGATTCCCATGATCACTATCGTTTTCAGAGGAGGAGGACTATTGCCGCACACCACCGGAATCGTGTGGCTGATATAGCACCAAACCAGCCATATTTCACGGAATAAGACATTATCCGCTCGAATCCTCATGGCTAAAGTTAGCGCATATGGGGGTCGCCCCCACCACAATGAAGGGCGCCAGACCACGGTTCTTCCCCGTCCCATCGACTGACAACAACCCCCTGCTTCAGCAGGGGCAGTCACGCTTCCCTCAGCATCGCGTTGATCGCTGCTGCCGCACGCTTCGCAGAGCCCATCGCCTCGATCACCGTTGCTGCGCCGGTGGCGATATCCCCACCAGCGTATACGTGGGGGATCGAGGTCCGGCCGGTCTCGTCGACGACGACGTTACCCTTCCGGCCGCGCTTGAGCCCCGGGATCAGGGAGACGAGGAGCGGGTTCGGGCTTGTGCCGATCGCCTGGACCACCATATCCACATCGAGGGTAAACTCACTCCCCTCGATCGGTTCTGGGGACGGGCGGCCGCTAGCATCGAGGTCCCGGAGAGAGATCTTCACGCACTCGATCCCGGAGACGCGCCCTCCGCCGAGGATCCGGGTCGGGTTCGTGCAGGTGAGAAACTCGACACCTTCCTCTTTCGCGTGCAGGACCTCGACCCTCCGCGCCGGCATATCCTCTTCGCGTCGCCGGTAGATCAGGAAGACCTTTGCGCCCATGCGGCGCGCCACCCGGGCGGCATCCATCGCGACGTTGCCGCCGCCGATCACCGCCACGCGGTCAGCTTGCAGCACCGGCGTGTCAAACTCAGGGAAGGCGTCGGCATGCATCAGGTTCACCCTCGTGAGGAACTCGTTTGCCGAGTAGACCCCGTTCAGGTTCTCCCCCGGAATACCCATAAACGCAGGCAGCCCTGCCCCGGTCGCGAGGAAGACCGCGTCGTAGCCGAGGAGTTCGTCGACGCTGATACTCCTTCCCACCAGGTAGTTCTTCTTCAGGCGGACGTTGAGGGCGAGCACCTGGTCGATCTCTGCCCTGACGACGTCCTTCGGCAGCCGAAACGCAGGGATCCCGTAGGTCAGAACACCGCCGGCCTCGTGGAGCGACTCAAAGATCGTGACGGCATGGCCTGCACGGGCAAGCTCGACCGCGGCCGTCAGCCCTGCCGGGCCGGATCCCACGACTGCAACGCGTTTCCCGGTCGGCGGCGAAGTCTCAGGGAGTTCAGCACCGTTCTGTCGCTCCCAGTCAGCCACGAATCGCTCAAGCGCGCCGATCCGGATCGGGGTCTCCTTCTTGCCGAGGATGCAGGCCCCCTCACATTGCGTCTCCTGCGGGCAGACGCGCCCGCAGATGGCGGGGAGCATGTTCTGCTCCTTGAGCGTCCGTGCGGCCCCGGGGAAATCTCCTTCCGCGATCTGCCGGACAAACGTGGGGATATCGATGCAGACCGGGCAGCCCTTTACACAGAGCGGCTTTTTGCACTGCAGGCAGCGTTCCGCCTCCGCGATCGCTTCGCCAGGGGAGAGACCGCAATCGACCTCTCTGAAGTCCCTGACCCGGATCTCGGCCGGCCGGTCAGCCATGATGGTCGCCCCCTTCGCCACACCGGCACTGGTGTTCAACGAACCGCTCAAGCGAGATCTTCTCCTGGTTGATGTAAGTCCGCTGCCGCTGCATCAGTTCGGCAAAATCGACCTGATGAGCATCGAACTCCGGGCCGTCGACACAGGCAAACTTCGTCTCTCCGCCGACGGTCACCCGGCAGGAGCCGCACATCCCGGTCCCGTCAACCATGATCGGGTTGAGGCTCACGAAGGTCTTCACGCCGTAGGGGACCGTCACGCTGGAGGTGACCTTCATCATGATGGCGGGGCCGATGATCCAGACCCGGTCGATCGTACGCTTGCTCAGCAGGTCTTTGAGGACGTCGCTTGCAAACCCGTGGACGCCCTTGCTCCCGTCGTCGGTCGTGATATAGAGTTCGTCACATATCTCGCGCATCTCGTCTTCCAGGATGAGGAGATCAGCGCTCCGCGCACCGATGACCCCGATGACACGGTTACCCGCTTTTTTGAGCTCTTCTGCGATGAGGGGCGTGCTTGCGATCCCGACACCACCGCCGACGACGCAGCAGGTCCCGTAGTTCCCGATCTCGGTCGGCTTTCCGAGCGGCCCTACAACATCCATGATGCTGTCGCCCGCACGGAGCGTCGCAAGTTCCTGGGTTGTCTTGCCGACGGTCATAAATATCACTCGAACGGCGTCTCCCCTGACTGCGGAGATGGTGAGCGGTATCCGCTCGCCTGTCTCATGCAGGCGCAGGATGAGAAACTGGCCTGCCCGTGCATGCTGCGCCACCTGCGGCGCACGTATCCAGTATTCGTAAACCCGGTCGGCGAGTTTGGTCGCCAATTCCACCTTGTACAACCGCTTCACTCCTGATATTCCTGATCGATGGTAACGTCAAACAGTATCTAACGCTTCCATACACATTATGACTCCAGCCTCTTTACTGCAGCTCTTGCGCGCAGGGCAGATCTCCCGCGACCGCTGGGCAAGGAGTCCGGATCCAGAGGAGAAACGGTTATCCCCACACCAGTCGCCATATATATCTATGCGGGGCCAGGTAGGCTGGGGGATTGCCCTGATCGTCATCGGCGTAGTGATCGCGCTTATAATTCCCATCTTTGGCATCCCGCTCGTCGTGATCGGCATCGCGCTGATCATCTGGCGTGGGCGCGAGGAGATCATCGAAAAGGCCGAGGAATGAACGAAGAATGATACTGACGACGACTGAAGAGGTGCCGGGCTACGCCGTGGGAGAGATTCTCGGCGTCGTCTTTGGCAACACAGTACGGACGAAGCACCTGGGAAAGGACATCGCGGCAGGGCTCAAGAGTCTTGTCGGCGGCGAACTCCAGGAGTATACCGATATGCTCTCCGATGCCCGGACTGAGGCCTACAACCGGATGATCAACGCCGCGCGCGATCTCGGGGCCGACGCGGTGGTGAACATCAGGTTCACGACGTCACAGACCATGACAACGGCGGCAGAGCTCCTGGCCTACGGGACGGCGGTGCGGCTCGTCCCGAAGAAGTAGGATTCCACGGGTTGGAGCCCCCTCCCGATTCTTTGCGGCGGGGTGTCTTACACTTTTTATTTGAATTTACGGCGTGGGTTGAGGCTGGAAGGCACACGATACCAGGCGGGTGCGGGCTCATCTCTGTGACGGAGCGCCGATATGCTGGACTGTGGGAATGCTCATCTTGCAATGAAGAGAGTCTCTCCCCTGGTCTCGCCGGCGTAGCGGCGGTGGACCTGTAGACATCAACCCGGGCATGATGCCCCACAGTCCAGTGCTATCCCGGTGAGACGGGAAACTTCTGCTTCAACCGCCTATTCATCATGACAGGGGCGACCACCCGAACCGACCGAGATTTGGGTTCACCAGAGTTTGAACCTCGAGTAATGCAAGTACATCCAGTAAGTTAGCGCAAGGAAGGGGCGAGCCCTCGCCGATGCTCTCACACCCGGGCCCGGGCATGATGGAACAGAGCAGGGAATCTCTGGTTGCCTGACCGCGGCCGTCTCATGGGAAAACTGGAAGGCCTCATAAAGAGAGAAATTCCGGAAGACCATGGGAGGTGGCGCTGCCCCCCTTATTTACCCAATTTCTTCGTCTTCCGCACCCTGACCGCCACACCGCGCTCTGACCTGAGCATCTCGTCCGCCCCCATCATCGCGCGCCCGGTGGCGAGCGCGAGCGGCCCTTCCACCAGCACCTCATCACCCTCCCGGATCTGGGGGTCGCAGTCCACGACGCCGGGGGCGAGGACATCGCCCTGCGGCACGAACGCATCGATCCTGACCCGGTAGCCTTCTGGTATCATCTGCCACCCCTCAAACGTCGGGCGGAAGAGCCCTGTTCCCGCATCGATGCTGAAGATCTGCTGCTTCCCGCGGAGCACCGTCATCTGCATGCTCCTGCCCCGGAGGGAGAGCCCTTTCGTCTCGATATCGGTCGCAAACTGCCAGGAGACCGTTCCCCTGATGGTATCGGTCTGCACCCGCCGCTCGCCTTCAAGCGCAGCATCCAGCGCCGCGAGTGACGCAGGCGACGTCGGGTACCCGCGGCAGGTCACCTCAAGGTCGATCCCGGCAGCCTCCGCTGCCATCTCTGCGACCGTGAGCGCCCCGCCCTCGAGGTGGGCGATCACCCGGCGGTAGGGGTGCATGGCAAAGTAACGGGCGAGGATATCGGCGATGAAGGCGCACTCCTCGCGGTCCCAGTAGCCGGTCACCGGCACGTCATAGTGGCCCGCCGGGTAGATCTGCTCCAGTTCCCGGGGTACGAGCCCGAGGGGCGATGTGACGATCAACTCATGCCCCCTCCGGTTCACCGTCTTCATAAAGAGCCGGTGACTCTGTGAGAGCGAGTAGGGCTTCCGCGCCGAGCAGGGGAGGAGGACCGCAACGTCGGTCCTGGTCGGGACGAACCGCTCGATCACCCTCTCGGCGAACCGCCTGATCTCGGCCCGGTTCTGCGACTCGGCCGTGTTTGCACGCATCGGCACCGCCCGCGCCACCGGGAGGAAACGTTCCATAAACGCGTAGTTCCGGTCAAGGAACCGGAGGATGCCCACCTGTGCGGCGTTCGCGCGGCACCGGGACTCCATCAGTTCCCTGAGCCTTCCTGCCTCGATATAGTGCCGCACAAGCGCGATCTCGTGATCCAGTGCCAGGCGGTTGTGCCGCACAAGGTCGCCAGCCTGGCACCCCTCGCACCCGCAGACCCCGGTCTCCATCAACGAGGCAGGAAACTCGCCGTCCGGCAGACAGAAGGTCCCCTGCGCGGATGCGAGGTCGACGGCCCGGTAGTCGAAGAGGTCGAAGCCTGAGTATATGAGGAGGCAGGCAGTCGAGGGGAGCGCCGATGCCGGGGCGTACCACGTGGTGTCCGGCGGGACGCTCTCTTTCAGGCCGGCAAGCCACCCTGCGTAGTTCCTTGGGTTCGCAAGCGCCGTATGCCAGTTCGCAACCAGGATACAATCGCCTGACCGCGACGCCGGGGCGGCGAGCGGGTGGACGGCAACCGGCAGTTCCCCTTCTCCCGGGGAGAAGTATTCTTCGACGAATTCCCGGTCTGCTGAGAGCGGGACGTTTGAGAGGGGGCGTCGCTTGAGTTCGGGAAAGAGTTCGTCCGTCTCCAGGGCCGCCGGGAGGGAGATACTCCTCTTCCCGTCTTCGTAGGTGCTTATCCGTGCCAGCCCATCGCGTTTCTTCACCTCATACACGCTCATGGTAGACCTCCATACCCGGGATCTCCTCAAGGACAAGAGGCACCCATACCTCGTCGCACCGGACTGCAAACCTGCTCTCGGGGTGCGCCTCCATCAGGGCGCGGATCCCGGCGCATCCCGACCTGACCATATCATCGTCCCACTCCGGGACCTCGCTCTGGCCTATCGGGAACGTCTCGGCAAGTTCTGTGGGATAGGGCCCGAAGGGGGGCTTGAAGTTCAGCACCGTATCAAACTCTGGGACTCCCCCCCGGCCATCGAACGAGACCAGTACCCCCTCCCCGATGGGGATGCGGGGGATGACTTCATGGTAGCGTAGCACCTCTGTCCGCCGGCAACTCTCTGTTCCGCAGTAGAAGAACCGGCGTTTGGAGACGTTATCATACCGCGCAAGGTCGGCCGCATGATCGAGGAGGTCGCGGTAGCCTGCGAGCAGACGCGGGTGGCTTCGGCACCGTTCATCGACCAGTTCCCAGAGGGTCCCGTCCTGGATCGCCTGCCTGATGCGGGCGATCTCTGCAAGGGTGACGTAGAGGTTGTGAAGGGCGAGCAGCCGTTCCTGGTCTTCAGACCGACGGAGTTCCTCGGCGGTCATCGAACGGCAGACCTGGCAGGGGCAGGGAAGCTCTGCGAGTTCGTCGACCCTGAAACTTCCGTGAGGGGTGATGTAGCGCCCTTCCCGGGCGAAGAGCGCGTACGCGGCCGAGTCGAAGAGATCGCATCCCATCGCGACGGCGAGGGCGAACATCGACGGGTGACCGGCGCCGAAGAGGTGGACGGCAGTCGCCGGGGAGAGGCCGCGTTTGGCCGCAAGCACGACCTCGACCAGTTCCTGGTAGCGGTAGTTCTCCATCAGGGGCACAACAGCGCCGATCGGGCAGAATGAGAACCCGAGGTCCTGGATGGCGCGACCAGCCTCCTCGCGGAGGTCAGGGAAGATCCCGCCCTGGACCGGTCCTGCCAGGTTTGCGTCAGGGAAGAGTCGTTGCGCCTCCCGGATCCGGTCCATAGTGGTCACAAGTTCGTGTGCAGCCCTCTCCCGGCCAGCGTCCGGCGGTGTGGGAATGTCCAGGGGGACGATGATGTCGCTTCCTATCGTCCGCTGGAACTCAAGCGTCTCCCGGTTGCTCACCTCGACCTTGCCGTAGACCGAAAGCTGGAACGAACCGGAGTCAGTCATGATGACACCATCGAAGTCGAGGACGCTATGAAGCCCCTCCGCGAGCGCTCGATCGCAGAACTCCGTGCTCCGCCTGAAGATGTAGGCGTTCGTGATCAGGGCCTCAACGCCCATCTCCTGCATCTCGCGGGGGGTTATCAGGGGGAGGTGGGGGTTAACGACCGGGAGAAGCGCGGGCGTCCTGACCGTTCTGTCGTTCACCCTGAGCTTGCCGACCCTTCCAGCGATATCTTTGTGTACTACCTCAAAACTGATCGCCATTCGGGTCAAACCATCTTTTCATCAAATATCTGCCCCTCAAAGACCTGTACGGTGACGTCGTTGCGTCTCCAGCACCCGGCCGGGAGCCCGGCCTTGATACAGGTCTGGTCAAGAAACTCTCTGCTGGTCCAGCCATGTTCCACCGGAACCTGCGGGAGAAGGAGACCCCCCCTCCCGAGGCCGCTAACGATCAGGCCGTGCCTCCCGACCTCGACATAATCGGGGCGTTCTTCCGGCCGGCAGTTAAGCAGTCGAGGCTCTGTAAGCACCGTCACCTCGACTTCGATATCAGAGAGTTCCCACGGGGATAGCGGCATGAACCGGGGGTCCTCAAGGGCTGCCGATACAGCCGCCTCAACGAGCGCCTCACCAAGCGGCGCTGTGGGGTACGGGAAGCCGATGCATCCGCGCAGATGTCCCCGCCGCTTGATCGTGACGAAGACGCCACGTCTCTCCTGGAATACCGGGGGGAGGGTTTTCAGGAGGGTTTTTAGCGTCATTCGCTCGCCTTTTACGGCTTTCTCGATGGCATTCCGTGCCAGGACTACTGCCATTCTGCCTTCTTCCGGGGTCAACATTGTCATCAAGATGGATCGTGTGAGATTGAATACTTTTAGCCTTTCCCTGGAGAAGGGGCACCCCGCCGGCCGCAAGGACCCTGACTTGCCCGGTTATTGTGCAGGGTTTGCTCACCCCCGGGGCGCACCTTGATGTTTGAACTATCATCAGAAGAAACAGGACGGTCGAGATGGAGCCGGACTGCGCATTTCTCCCCGGGTTCGAGGAGCGTGCCGTCTCCGCCTGAAGGGAGTGTTGCCATCCACGTCCCGGACCCGGGGAGGGAGTCTCCGGACCGTGTGAGAGGATCTCGAGGCAGTCTCCTGCCACAACCGTCACGGTGACCCGGGGGAGATGTCGACGGTCTTTCCCTCACCAATATGGGCGATGCGGAAAGTGAGGGTATCGGTAGGTTGGGGAGGGGTCCGGGACTGACAACGAGTCGGTGGTACCCCCGGCCAGGATCGGGTATGCGCCTATACCGGCCGGGGACCCGGTGGAAGACGGCCTTAACTTCTTCAATCTTCGGAAATCTGATGCTACGGTGTCCGAAAGGACTGCACCGGATTTTTCTTTACCTTGAACCGTGGAAACCCCTTCTTCTCTCGGAGGAAGCGGGTGAAGGCGTTGTCAAGGTTCTTAAGTGCGTTGTCAAGGTTCTTGTTTGCACTCTGGAGGGACCGGGAGTTGACTTCCTTGAGCCTTGGGTGTTCTTCTTTGAGGGCAGGAAGACGGTCGTTAAGGCCGAAACAGGAGAATTTTTGACTTTCCTGCTCGTATACCCGGATCTTCTGCCCCAGAGAATTGTTGTACACAAACCGAGAGTTTTTCTCTAACTGGTGCTCTTCATATCAGAAGGGCGGCGCCGCTTTCATCCCCTGACTTCGCGACCGGGGTCTTCTCGCTCCGCCACCTTCACCCCTGCAGGATAAATGTCGCGAAGATTGGCGCAAGCTCCAGGTGTGTACAGGCTTCACCTCTTCCCACGCACGGGGGCACCGGAGGATAAGACCCAAACCGTGGTGAGTATACCCACCTCTTTTTGTGCGGTATGCGCGGTCGGAGCGGAACCGGCCCGGGGCGCAGGGAATATCCGGGTGGGCGACCGCAGATATATATTCCCTCCGGAGAATATTATGAGGGAGAGGGAGAGTGCGGCCGACGGTGGCATATCATGTGCTGCTGAGGAAAGTCCTCCCACCAACCAGACACGCAGCCGCATGCAAGTGCGGGTGGCGAGAGTCACGGCAATGACACAGAAACGACACGGCCCGTCGTCAGTGATGAAACGACTGAGCTCCCGTTAACGGGAGCGAGAAGCGTGGAATCCACGCGAGCAACTCGTTGAACGTAGCGGCGGGATACGATGAAACGGTGAATCCCTGCGGGTGCAAACCAGAGTAGGGCATATGGATCGTCTGGTATCCGCCCAGGTATGGCGCGTAGCTGAATGCCGCACAGAACAGAAGGAGGCTTACTCCTCCCACTCCTTGCTAATATACCGATTTTCGATACCCGGTGCCCTCCAAGGGCGATCGTATTTCATCTAAAATATTCCATGGAAACCTCGCAGGTCTGGAGAATTAGAGGTTCCCTGCTCCGTTCTGCCTGCATCACGGGGCGGGGGCGGACCCTTTCTCCGGCGTGTTTGCCAGGCGCGAACCAGTGCCCGGGGAAAGACGGTTTTCCACGCAGCGTCTGCTTCAGCCTCTTGGGTTTCATGTGCAAACATTATTTCATGTGCGACTGATCGTCCGAGGCACCAGAACCCGCGGTATAAGGTGAAATGCTCCACTAAGTTTTTGTTGAGGTGTTTATTCTCCCTTTAGGATCAAAATAGGGTTAGTCTTCGCCATTTCACTGGCGGGCTACAGCCCATCCACCGATGTCATTGTAGGCCGTTCTCGCCTGCAGGATATCTATCATGATCGCCCGGAAGCATTGTGGAAGAGGCTGGCTCACGCGCGGTCCTGGTGATCCCGGAAACACATCACAGCAGTGCTCTGTCTATTTCTATTGAGGCTGGGGCTGCAATCTCCGGGACGAATTACCCGGATGCCCCCAAACGAGAGGATGGGGAGCAGTCACCCCTCGCCCGGTTCCTCCCTCTCGTGAGAGGAAGCAGCCCATGCACCAGGAGACCGATGCGGACCGGTGGGGAAAATGTATAAGTGAAAAAATTACCTATGGTAATAATATGGAGATACCCACCCCGGCTGAACTGCGGGAAAAGAGGATCCGTATGGGCTTGAAGCAGGCAGATGTGGCTCGGATGGCTGGAATAAGCCAGTCTATGGTCGCGCGGATCGAATCCGGCAGTGTGGATCCGAGGGTCAGCACGCTCGCGAAGATCGTGGAGGTTCTGCAGGCAGCGGAGCGTTCGGCGATCACGGCGGCCGATGTGATGACTTCGCCCGTGCTCTTCGTCGTCCCTGGTGACCCCATCAGCCGTGCCGTCGAGATTATGGGTCAGAACGGCATCTCTCAGCTGCCGGTGCTTGAGAACGGGGTGCCTGTAGGCTGTATATCTGAATCAGCGATCATGAACGCCATGGAGGAGGTGGGATTCCACCAGACACACCAGAAACTGGTGCGGGACTGCATGGAACCGGGTTTCCCGACGGTCCCCCCGACAGCGCCTATCGATACGATCGTCCATCTCCTGCATCACAACCATGCAGTCATCGTGCTCGAGAAAGGGAAGGTGCGAGGCGTCATTACCAAACACGACCTGATATCGCTGATAGCGTGAGAGAGTCTGCCAGTGCACTGATTCTCAATAATCGGTAAAGGGAGTGAGTCTGAACCGGCTTTCGCACGAGATTGATACTCGCGAGTCACGGAGCTACGCGCTGCCCCCGCCCGCGGCGCGGGAAAACCCCGCCCAGGAAGAAGTACCCAAATTGGCCTTCGGTCTCCTGAACCGAGTGTCGTCCTCGTGAATTTCATACCTGACGTTAGCACATATAGCGGACATCCCCTCTCCGGCCCTTACCCCTGGCGTGATCCCCCGATCCAGTCCGGGGAAGAGCCAGGATCCGGAACAAGTGTTCGCCAGAATCCAATAATTCGGGATCGACCTGCTAGATCAGCGAGACAAGGTCCCGGAGAACCGCCCTGGGATCATCGGCCTTGACAACGCTTGATGCCAGCAGGACTCCCGAGGTCCCAAGGTCGATTGCTATTTTTACGCACTCACCCGACTGGATGCCCGCCCCGGTCAGGACTTTCGCATCCGGGTTCACCGCCCTGACGGCGTTGACTGAGCGTTCGATGATCTCCGGGTCTGCCTTCGAGACTGAGACCCCGCTCCCGATCAGCTCCGGGGGCTCGACCGCCACATAGTCGGGTCGAAGCGCTGCCGCGGCGGCACTGGTGGTGTCGTTGTTGGTGCAGACGACCGATTCGAGGCGGAGCCTCCGGCATGCCTGGACGCAGGCGTCGATATCGGCCAGGGTGAGGCGCCGCTCGGAGTGGTTGATCAGGGTGCCGCGTGCACCAGCCGCCCTGACCTCCTCGGGCAGAATGTGGCCGGTGTGGGCGCCGGGGGTTATTGCATCGATATGCTGGGCATAGACCGGTACTGCGTAGTGCTGGCTCATAGGGCGGATCTCGGTGAAGACCGGTGCGATGCCGATGACGACCCCGCTCTCTCTCCCCACAGTCTCGGCCGCAGCGGCGATCCGGTGAGCGTTTTGGCCCATTCCCTCATGGTAAGTCTTCAGATTGACCAGAATCAACGGTGAAACCATGTCCATCACGTCTGCCTGATAGGTTGCTCCTCTCGCTATTAACTCTGATGCAGGATGCCGAAGCGTCTCCGCCCCCGCCCCGACCCCGGGTAGATCATGTCGGGAGTTCTGGACGTGGCACAGGGGGTGCGGGACAGGACGCTGGCATGAAACGTCCCGGGTTTGGGCACCTGAAAGCCCCCGGCCGATTCGTGTCCGCATCGTGGGAGGGGCGGTTACGGTAAGGCTGGTGGATACCCGGAGGCTTCATTGGGCAGTGCGCACTGTTGCCGCTTGGTTTCTGTCCCGGGTCGTCCTGATGGCTATCAGCTCGGTGATACCTACCGGGGAAGAGGCTACGGCACCTCCTGGCCTGCTTCGTGTTCACCGTGCTCGACAGTTTTTGGCTGAACGGGGACACCTTCGCCGGTAACACGGCCTCATGGCAGATGATAGAGAGGTGCGGATTTGTCCTCGAGGGTATCCAGCGACAGTGCTGGCATAACAGGGGGCAGATATTACGACCACCTGATCTGATCTTCGTTCTTGTCGACCACCCCCGGCTCAAGTCGGGGGCTCCCCGGTCCATGATCCTGAAGAGCGTTCCTGCCCCGGAGCGCTCTTCAGCAACTACGGGTTGGTACTGCGTATCCAACCTGACAAACCGCGTTCAAAAAAGAAACCACCTTCAGGCGAACATCTCGCCATAGGTGGTGTGGAAGTGGGGCTGGTCAAAGTCGACCGAGAGTTTATCGATCGCCTTCATAAAGTCTTCGTGGCCGACCGAATCGCGCTCCATCCTGATGGCAAACATGCCCGCTTCCATGCATATTGCCCGGAGGTCGGCGCCGTTCTTGCCCTCTGTGAGCCGGGCCACCTCTGACAGGTTGACATCCTCGCTGAGGTTCATGTTCCGGGTGTGGATCTTCAAGATGGCGAGCCTCCCCTGGTAATCAGGGAGCGGTATCGCGATCATCCGGTCGAACCTGCCCGGGCGGAGGAGTGCGCGGTCGAGGATGTCGATCCGGTTGGTCGCGGCGATGATCTTGACGTCACCCCGGTCCTCGAACCCATCCATCTCGGCCAGGAGCTGCATCAACGTCCTCTGGACCTCGCGGTCGCCCGACGTCGTCGAGTCGTTCCGGTGCGCGCCGATCGCATCAATCTCGTCGATAAAAATGATGGACGGCGCCTTCTGCTTCGCAAGGTCGAAGAGTTCCCGGACCAGGCGGGCCCCCTCACCAATGTACTTCTGCACCAGCTCCGAGCCGACCACGCGGAGGAAGTGCGCGTTTGTATGGTGGGCCACTGCCCGCGCGAGAAGCGTCTTTCCCGTGCCGGGCGGCCCATGGAGCAGCACACCCTTCGGTGGAGAGATCCCGACCTTCTCAAAGAGGTGCGGCTTTGTCAGGGGGAGCTCGACCGCTTCCCTGATCTCCTCGATCTGCGGCTCAAGACCGCCGATGTTTTCGTAGGTCTCCTCTGGAGACTCGACCAGCTCCATGCCGTAGACCTGCGCGTCATAGCTCGTAGGGAGCACGTCCACGATGGCGAGGGACTGCTGGTTGAGCGTGCATCGCACACCTGGTTTGAGGAGATCAGGGTCGATTAGTTGTGATGTACGGACCAGAAACCGCGGCCCTGCGCTGCTTCGCACAATCACCCGGCTATTGTCAATCACGTCTGTTACCGTCCCAATCACAAGAGGAGGGGTTCGCAGTTGTTCAATCTCACTCTTCAGTTTACGTAACTCACGTTCATAGCGGATCTTCTGAGTCTCAATATATCGTTTCTCGGCCTCCATCTGGCGGAATTGTTCGCGTAGCTCCAAGTTTCGGTTTTCTAGATTCGTTATTCGTTCCAGGAGGTACTGGTAGATGTCTTCACCAGTATCCTTCTCTGGTGCTTGCCGAGCGATATCTCCCATAGGTCTCCTCAAATAATTATATAGGTTAAAATGAATATAAAATTGTTTGCGAGACTTATGCAGTGTGAACTATGCGGTGCTCCCATACAGGGATCGCCGAAGACTATCCAGATCGAGGGTGCAGAGCTCTGTGTCTGCGTCCGATGTGCAAAACACGGTACAGAAGTCCAGCAACCACGACAGAGAGGTATCCAGAATAAACCGGGCTTCGCCGTCACGCAGACCAGAAAAAGGCCGCGCGATGTCTTTGACCTGATGGAAGGGGAGATCGTCGAAGATTATGCCGACCGGATTCGTTTCGCCCGGGAAGAGAGGGGCTGGTCTACCCTCGACCTCGCACAGAAAGTTAAGGAGCGTGAGGTCCTCATTAGAAAGATCGAAAAGGGTGATCTCATCCCCGAAGACGATCTCCGGAAAAAACTTGAGAGAACACTCGAGATCAGGTTGATCGACTCGGCTGAAGACACCACCCCCGCCAGTGGACCCGGGCGGATGACCATGACCGTCGGCGATGTCATAGCATTCAAAAAGAGCCGAAAGTAAGGCTTTCCCAATACTTTTTCCATAAAAACGCTCGTGAAGTAGCGGGAAACTACACGCATGAAACCTGCCTTGCTCTCCGGGATCGCTGACGTAGCGGTGAACCGTGGTGGGTATCGTGCCAGGGGTGGGGGCCGGGGCGCCGTGGATAGAACCGGGGATCTCTCTTTCTCCAGACCAGCGTGATTCGCGTGGAAGCGCGCACACGGGTTTCATAGGGTCCGGGCCGACCCTGGATCCCCTCTTCGTGCAACCATCCGGCACGTTTTTATATACGAATGCGTAATTGTATACACAATGCAGGGTGAATGTTTTTTCGCCGGTGACCGCTTTTACCTCGGTTAACGGAGTAACCATCACCCGGGCAGGAGCAACACGCCAGTTTCTAACCGCCGGTATCCGTGATTACGGAGCGGCAGCGTTCTATCGCTATTTTATCTGGTTTTGAACCATCCCGGAGACCGTACGCACTCAAAATCCGGGGGATTGTAGTTATGAGAGGAAAAGAGATTCGTCTGGAACGTATTATGGATCGGAATACCGGCAGGACCATCATTGTGCCGCTCGACCACGGCGTAACGCTTGGTCCTATCCCGGGATTGGTCGATCTTGGAAGGACTGTTGACCTCATCGCTGATGGCGGTGCAAACGCGGTGCTCGGTCATGTGGGGCTTGCGTTGCACGGCCACCGGGGACATGGCCGGGATATCGGCCTGATCATGCATCTCTCGGCGAGCACCAGCATCGGCCCCGACCCGAACGACAAAGTGCTTGTAAACACGGTCACAAACGCCCTGAAGATGGGTGCCGACGGTGTCTCGGTGCACATAAACGTCGGTGCCGACTCCGAAGCAAGGATGCTTGAAGACCTGGGCAGGGTCGCGATCACGTGCATGGAATGGGGGATGCCGCTCCTCGCGATGATGTACCCGAGGGGCAGGAAGGTCACGGGCGAGCATGATGTTGAATGTGTCAAGCTTGCTGCACGAGTGGCGGCTGAACTCGGCGCCGATATCGTCAAGACCGTTTACACCGGGGATCCTGACTCATTCCGTGAGGTGACCCGGGGATGTCCCGTGCCGGTCGTTGTCGCGGGAGGCTCAAAGACGAACGATGCAGCGATCCTTGACCTGGTAGAGGGCGCGATGGAGGGAGGTGCCGCCGGGATATCGATCGGGCGGAACGCCTTCCAGCACCCGGCACCCGACCGCCTGATCCGTGCCGCGGCGCTGATCATCCATGAAGGGCGGTCTGCAGAGGAAGCAGCAGAGATTCTTGAGATGTGATAACGATGATTGGAAAAGAGATCCGCCTGGAGCGGATTATGGACCGGAACACCGGTCGTGCCGTGATCATCCCCATGGATCACGGATTTACTATGGGCCAGATCGAGGGACTTCGCAACATGACGGCGATCGTCAGCGAGGTGAGCGAGGCAGGGGCGAACGCCATCGTGCTCCACAAGGGCATGGTGAAGGGAGGACACCGGAAACAGGGAAAGGATATCGGTCTCATTGTGCACCTCTCCGCAAGCACGTCGATGAACCCTGACCCGAACGACAAGGTGCTTGTCTGCACCGTGGAGGAGGCAATCGCGCTCGGCGCTGATGCGGTCTCGATCCACATCAACCTGGGCGCGCCGAACGAGTCGCGGATGATCGAGTCGGCAGGCGCGGTGGTGCGTGACTGCAACCGCTGGGGGATGCCGCTCCTGATCATGATCTACCCCCGTGGTGAGGGGATCGACCCCAGATCGCCGCAGGCGATCGGGCACTGTGTCCGGGTCGCCGAGGAACTCGGGGCCGACCTGATCAAGACAAACTACACCGGGGACCCGGAGACCTTCCGCCAGATCACCGAAGCCTGTTCGGTACCGGTGATGATCGCCGGCGGCGAGAAGGGCGGGGACCTGGAGACGCTCACAACCATCAGTGATGCCGTCAGGGCGGGCGCGGCCGGTGTCTGCATGGGAAGAAACGCCTTCCAGCGCGACGATCCCCGCCGGTTCATAAGCTCGATCTGCCGCGTGGTGCACGAAGGGGTAAGCCCGGTCGATGCGCTGGAGCGTGAGCGATGAAGCAGTTCTGGGTCGATGTCAGACCATGGAGGAAGGACCTCGCGACCACCGCGATCGAGAGCGGGGCTGACGCCCTGGTGGTGGATGATGCTGAGCGTGTGCGCGAACTCGGGCGGGTGACGACGGTCGCAGAGAACGGTGATCTCGTCCCCGGAAAAGACGTCTTCGAGGTTGAGATCACAGACAAAGCGACCGAGGAGGAGGCGCTCAGGCTCTCCCGAACGGGCTATGTCATCGTCCGGACAGGGGACTGGACGGTCATCCCGCTCGAAAACCTCGTCGCACAGTCAGACCAGATCATCGCCGCGGTCACGACCGCCGATGAGGCGGCGGTCGCGCTGAATGTTCTTGAGCGCGGGGTGGCGGGTATCCTGCTTGCGACAGGCGACCCGGCCGAGATCAGGCGGGCTTCGGGCGTGATAGCAGGTTCCGGCGCAGAGGTCGCCCTCATCCCGTTCGAGGTGACCAGGATCGCCCCTGTCGGGATGGGAGACCGGGTCTGTGTGGACACCTGCTCCCTCCTCGCCGACGGTGAAGGGATGCTCGTCGGGAACACCTCCTCGGCGTTCCTGCTGGTGCACCCCGAGACCCTGGAGAACCCCTACGTGGCCCCACGTCCGTTCAGGGTGAACGCCGGAGCGGTGCACGCCTATACCCTCCTCCCGGACGGGAAGACCGCCTACCTCACTGACCTCTCGGTGGGTGATCGGGTGCTCATCGCCGAGCATACCGGCGCGACCCATGAGGCGGTCGTCGGCAGGGTGAAGATCGAGCGCCGTCCGCTTCTCCTCGTCGAGGCAAAGGCGGGTGATGCGAGGGTGAGCCTGGTCCTCCAGAACGCAGAGACAATCAGGCTCGTTGCGGAGGACGGCAGACCGGTATCGGTCGTCGATCTTGCGGTGGGCGACCGGGTGCTCGGGAGCGTCGCGGAGGGAGGGCGGCACTTCGGTGTTGCTGTCGCCGAGACCATCCTGGAGAAGTGACGGCGATGCTTGCAGGCATCATCGGCGGCACAGGACAGATGGGACGGTTCTTCGCCGGAGTCTTTGAAGAAGCGGGGTGGGAGGTGGTCGTCTCAGGGACAAAGACCCCCCGCACCAACCAGGATGTTGCGGAGATGGCTGACCTTGTCATGGTCTCAGTGCCGATCCGCGCCACTGTCGGGGTTATTCGGGAGGTCGCCCCACTGCTCTCTGAAGAACAGATCTTCTGTGACCTCACCTCCCTCAAGGTTGAACCGGTCCGGGCGATGCTTGCCTCCCGCGCCGAGGTGATCGGGCTCCACCCGATGTTCGGGCCGGGCGCGGTATCGCTCAGGGGCCAGACGATCGTCGCCACCCCGGCCAGGTGCTGCTTCACGACCCTCGAGGAGCTGCTCTCGATCTTCCGCGGCCAGGGGGCGGTGATCACCCTCTCGACACCCGAAGACCACGACCGGATGATGGCGGTGGTCCAGGGGCTCACCCACTTCGGGACGCTTGCGAAGGCGGAAGCCATCCGCCGGACCGGCACCGACGTGAGTGAGACTCTAGCGTTCACAAGCCCCATCTACCGGATCGAGATGGGGCTCGTAGGAAGGCTCCTCGCCCAGGACGCGGGGCTCTACGGGGACATGCTGCAATTGAACCCGGCTGTTCCTGAGGTGCTTGCCACGTTCGAGGATGCGGTCAGGACGCTCCGGAGGATCGTTGATTCCGGCGACAGCGAGCGGTTCAGGGCATTCTTTGCCGAGAATGCCGCCCATTACGCCTCCTACCTCGCGGCCGCGACAGAAGAGACCGACGACCTCATCAACCACGTGGTGAACCGATGACCGTCCTGACGCTCGGGCCGGCCGGGACGTTCAGCCATGAACTTGCCACGCGTCTCTATGGCGACGACATTGAACTCCTGCCAACGATCCGCTCCATCATCAAGCGTGTGGCGGGGGGTTCGGCCGACGGCCTCGTGCCGATCGAGAACTCAGAGGCCGGGGGTGTGGGGGAGACGCTCCAGGGGTTCATAGAGTTCGGCGTCTTCATCACGGGAGAAGCCTACATGCCGGTCAGGCACCACCTTGCGGCCAGGGAAGAGCCTGAACGACTTTTGGTGATCTACGCCCACCCGCAGACCCATGAGCAGTGTTCCCTCCTCCTCGAGCGCCTCGGGGTGGAGGTCGTGCATACGAGCAGCAACGCCGCAAGCGCGGTGGCTATGCAGAGGGATAGCCGCGCCGGCGCGGTCGTCCCGGAGATGGCGGCGACGATCTACGGCATCCCGATCGCTCTCCGGGACGTTCAGAACAGCAGGGATAACACCACCAGGTTCGTGGAGATATCAGCCACCCCCCGCAGCGGCGGTCGGTGCACAAAGTGCAGCCTTCTCGTGGACCCGAAGACCGACCGGGTCGGGCTCCTTGCCGATATCCTCGCAGTCTTTGCCAGGCGGGGAGTCAACCTAACCAGGATCGAATCAAGGCCGTCCAGGCGCGGGATCGGGAGTTATCTCTTCTTCATCGACCTCGAGATCTCAGATGGATGGCAGGACGCGAAGGAGGAACTCAAAAGTATGACGACTGTCAGGGAACTTGGGTGCTACGCGCGCATGGAGGTGCCGGGGATATGATCGTCAGCATATCGCGGATCGGCCCGGTCGACGCTGTGTTTGAGGCCCCTCCCTCCAAGAGTTACACCCACCGCGCCCTCGTCGCCGCGGCGCTCGCCTCCGGGAGGTCCCGGATCGTAGCGCCGCTCCGCGCCGCCGATACCGAATTGACCGCACAGGGGCTTGAGCATCTGGGGGTGCCGATCGAGTGGCTCCCCGGAGAGATCGTCATCACCGGGTGCGGCGGGGCCTTCCCGGCGCCGGGAGAGGTCATGATCGACTGCCAGAACTCAGGGACGACCCTCCGGCTGCTTGCCTCGGTTGCGCTCCTTGCCCGGCATCCCGTGGTGCTTACGGGGAACGCGCGGATGCTCGAGCGTCCGGTGGGGCCGCTCGCCGATGCGCTCCGGCACCTCGGCGGCGAGATCGTGTTCACCGGCCGGCACGGGTTCCCGCCCATCCGGGTCCTGGGCAGGCTCCGGGGCGGGAAAGCACAGATCGACGGGAGTATCAGCAGCCAGTTCATATCATCCATCCTGATGGCAGCGCCCTACGCAGATGAGGACGTAGAACTCACGCTCCCGGCACCTCCGGCATCACGGTCCTACCTCGACGTGACCGCGGACGTGATGCTCAGGTTCGGTGCCCGGCTCGAGCGACGGGGCTACGAATGGTTCAGGGTGAAGAGCGGTGTAGCCTACCGGGGAAGGGACTACCGGATCGAGGGCGATTACTCATCGGCATCCTACCTCTTCGCGATCGCGGCCGTCTGCGGAGGGAGGGTCACGGTTACGGGCTTGAACCCGGCGTCGGTCCAGGGAGACCGCCGGTTCCTCGACGCCCTTGAGGCGATGGGGTGCCTGGTGACGGCGACCGGGGATGCGGTGACGGTGGAGCGGACCGGCGATCTGGAGGGCATCGAGATCGATATGTCCTCGTCTCCCGACACCGTCCAGACCCTTGCGGCGGTTGCGGCGACGGCAGGATCCCCGACGACGATTACGGGGATAGCACACCTGCAGTACAAGGAGAGCGACCGCGTAGGGGTTACGGCTGAGACCCTCCGGAGGATGGGGGCAGGCATCGCGGTCACGGATGACTCTCTCACGATCACGCCCGCACCCCTTCACGGTGTGCTCGTCGACCCGCATGACGACCACAGGACGGCGATGGCGTTTGCGGTGCTCGGGCTCGCGGTTGGGAGTGTGGCGATCCGCGATCCCGGGTGCGTGAAGAAGTCTTTCCCCGGGTTCTGGGAGGCGCTCTATGGGGAGGGACTCTTATGAAGAAGATCGTCCTCACCGGCTTCCGCGGGACCGGGAAGACATCAGTCGGGCGGATCCTCGCTGATCGGCTGGTGGTGCCCTTCTTTGACACCGATACGCTGGTCGAGCGCCAGGCCGGGATGCCGATCCCTGAGATATTCCGACGACACGGGGAGGTGCGGTTCCGGGCCCTCGAGCGGGAGGTGATCGCATCTCTCCGGGGTGTGGAGGGCGTGATCAGCACCGGCGGCGGGGCGGTCTGCGATCCGGCAAACGTAGCCGATCTGCGGTGGCATGGCATGGTCTTCCTCCTCTCTGCCGCGCCCGCGGTCATCCATGAACGGATCGCCGGGAGCGACCGGCCGGAGCTGACCGATCTTTCGCCGGCAGAGGAGGTGCAGGCTCTCCTTGCCCGGAGGAAGGAAGCCTACCTGGGCGCGGCCGACGTCTGCATCGATACCGGGAAGCTCGCCCCCGGTGAGGTTGCAGACATGATCATCCGGGAGGTCGACGGGGAGTCTGGCCCCTCCCCGGGCGAGAAGCGTGAGCGAGACACCCTCCTCGGGAGGTTCGGACTTTCGGATCTCGGGGAGATGCTCGACCGCGACCCGCGACTCAGGGTATGCGCCATCGCCGGCAACCCCTGCACCCACAGCAGGAGCCCGTTCCTCTACAACCGGCTCTTTGCGCACTTTGGCATGCACTACCACTACACTCTTCTCGAATGGCCTGATGTGGAGACGATCATCCGTCTTGCAAACCTCCTCCCCACAAAAGGGCTCTCGGTCACCATCCCGTTCAAGACCGACGTTATGCGCCATCTCGACGAGGTGGACGACCACGCAGAGGCGATCGGGGCGGTGAACACCGTTGTCTGGTGCGGCGCCCGCATGTACGGGCATAACACCGACTGGCTGGGGGTGCGGGCCCCGCTTGCCCACCGGCGTGGCGCCCGGGCGGTGGTCCTCGGCGCCGGGGGTGCGGCGGCTGCGGCGGTTTATGCCCTCGTATCGCTCGATATGGATGTTACGGTGCTCGCCCGGCGTCCTGATGCAGCGCGGAGGCTTGCCGGGCGGTTCGGGTGCCGGTGGGGGGTGCTGGAAGAGTTCAGGGGGGCTGACGTCGATGTGGTGGTAGACGCAACCCCGGTCGGGATGGAGCCTGACACCCGGAGCCTGCTCGCCCCCGGCGACCTTGAGCCGGGGACGACCGTCTTTGACCTCGTCTACACGCCGCCAGAGACTCCGCTCATCAGGGCGGCGAAGGAGGCCGGGTGCGAGACGATACCGGGCACCGAGATGTTTGTCCACCAGGCGGTGGAGCAGTTCCGACTGATCACCGGGATCGCGGTCACGCCCGCACTGGTGAGGGAGATGCTTGCATGAACACCTTCGGGAGAAATTTCAGATGCACGACGTTCGGTGAGAGTCACGGGAAGGCGGTGGGTGTGGTCGTCGACGGCTGCCCGCCAGGAATCCCCCTCACAGAGGCCGATATCCAGCCCTACCTCGATCGGAGGCGGCCGGGGAAGAGCCCGCTTGAGTCGGCACGGCAGGAGCCCGACCGGGTGGAGATTCTCTCGGGGACGTTTGAGGGGAGGACGACCGGTGCCCCGATCGCGCTCGTCGTCCGAAACCGGGACGTCCGGTCTGAGGACTACGACGCGCTCAGGGACGTCTTCAGGCCCGGACACGCCGACTACACCTGGCAGGCAAAGTACGGGATCCGCGACCACCGGGGCGGCGGGAGGAGTTCGGGCAGAGAGACCCTTGCCCGGGTCGCGGCTGGAGCGGTGGCGGTGCGCTGTCTTGCGCCCCACGGTGTCGCGATCAGCGGGAGGGTCGTTTCGGTGCACGGGGCAACCGAACCGGAAGCGATGGAAGCAGAGATCCGGGCTGCCCGGGATGCGGGGGACTCTGTGGGCGGGGTCGTCGAGGTGACGGCGACCGGGTGCCCGGCAGGCCTCGGCGACCCTGTCTTCGGGAGACTGGACGCCGCTATCGCCGGGGCGATGATGAGCATCGGTGCGGTGAAGGGTGTTGAGATCGGGGAGGGGTTCGGCGCCGCCCTGCTGCTCGGGAGCGAGATGAACGACCCCATCACGAGGCCCGGGTTTGCAACCAACCACGCGGGCGGGGTCCTCGGCGGGATCAGCACCGGGCAGGATATCGTCGTCAGGATCGCGGTCAAGCCGACGCCCTCGATACGCCGGGTGCAACAGACCGTCGATCTGGCCGGGGAGGGGCGGGAGATATCTATCAAAGGAAGGCACGATCCCTGCATCGCTCCCCGTATCGTCCCGGTCGCCGAATGTATGCTCGCGCTCGTCATCCTCGACGCGATGCTTGAGCAGGCGAAGTACCGGGGGTTTGGCGGGGGGTAAGACAGAGGTGCCCCGGCCCGGTCCCGGAAGGGGGGAAGAGGCCGGGGTTCACCCCAGCAGGTCAGCGATCTGCCGTGCCTCCCGTATATGGTACTGCCCTTCGGCCGTCGGGGTGCCGGCATGGCAGAACATAAACTCCGACCCGAAGAGGGGCAGGATTGCGCGGGCGTAGCGGAACTCGGCGCCCATGACACTTGTGCAGATGGGTTTCTGGGCATGATGGGTGAAGGCGACGAGCGCAAGGAGGTCATCGGTGGTACGGGGTTTCACGACGATCTTCGGGATATCGCCATAGGATCTGAGCATGCTCTCGATCCTTCCCAGTTCCGGGGAGGTGGGCATCTCGCTCGTATGTAGCGATGCGAGGATCTGGATGCCCTGACTCTTGATGACCGGGGCATGGTCCCGATAGCGGGCCTCGACATCCACGAAATCGACGTACCTCGCGATAGGACCGATGATACGAGCCCACAGGTCCGCGTCGCCGACAAAATTGCCCCCTTCCTCCCTGCTCCTGAGTGTGGCGATCAGGGGAATGGCAGTCTCCTCCCGGATCGCACGGACCTGGTCCAGAAGGTCTCCGTCCATCCGGTCGAGCCTGACCTCGATGAACGTCGGGTTGTACTCTATCACCTCGCTGATGGCGCTGGTATCCTTCACAGAGACGACGATCTTCATGTTCACTGGTGGTATACCGGCTTATCACTTAAAGATCTGCCCGTGACCTCCGGTAGAGCATTATCCTCTCGAATGCTCATGGTCGGTATCCATCAACTCTCAAGGCATCGTGCTGCTCCAGCATGGCAGCGAAGACCTCGTCAAAGGTTCCCGGCAGCCGTCGCTGGAGTTCCTGCACACCGACCTTCGTTATGCCACCACTGGTTGCGACACGCCGGATCAGGTCCGGAGGTGTCTCACCGGTCTCCCTGAGATAGGCGGCCGTGGCCGCGACCATCCTGGTCGCCAGTAATAGCGCCTGGTCCGTCGAAAGTCCGCCCGCACGGGACGCCGCCCCCGCCAGTTCCTCGATGATGGCGGCAAGCAGTCCCGGCCCGCAGCTCGAAAGAAACGTTGCTACCGGGAGGTTACTCTCCTCGACGAGCACCACATCACTGATGGAAGAGAAGAGCCGCTCCACGCGGAGGGCGTCGTCCATCCCGACCTGCCGCCCGTGGCAGATCAACGTTGTTCCCTGCCCGACCCTGGAGGTGACTGTGGGCACAACGCGGGTGACCGGGCCCGTAAACGCCGCTTCAAGCCCCTCCAGACCGACGCCGGTGGCAAGCGAGACGATGTGCTTGCCCCCATCCATCACCGGAACAATCTCGTCGAGGATACCCGCTATCTCCTGCGGCCTGACAGCGATGATGACCATGCGGCATCGTCGGGCGAGTTCAGCGTTCGTTGCAACGATGCTGATTCCCGGCCATGCAGCGGCGCATGCGTCCCGGCTCTTCTGGCTCTTCGACGAAACCACAACCTCATCGACCCGGAGCACCCCGGACGCGAGAAACCCGTTCACCAGCATGCTGCCCATCTGTCCGTATCCGATAACCCCTAAACAGTCCATGATCCTTCCTCTTCGTTGATCTCCTTCATCAAAAGGATGGATGTCTCCCTACGAGATCCATGAGGGAGAGAGAACACTCGCTTTTCCTCAGATCCCCCGGCAGTGTGTCGCGATGATATCACCGCGCGATCGAGCATCACAGTCCACCAGGGAGGACCAGGCCCAATCCATTTTCGCATCTTCTGCGCCAGAGGGCAATGTCCCCATAAACGTCTGCCGGGTGGAGTATATAGGCCGGCGGGGTGATTGTACTGGATCAAATGCCGTACGAACATCTAAAAGCTGGTCCGGCCGGGTCGCCGGAACTGCTTGCGCCAGCCGGATCGCCGGAGGCCCTGGCTGCCGCAGTCGCCGCCGGTGCGGACGCGGTCTACCTTGCCGGGAGGCGTTTTGGGGCCCGGCACTATGCAACGAACTTCCCGGACGATGAGCTCCGGTCCGCAGTCGATTACGCGCACCTCAGGGGTGTGCGGGTCTATGTCACCGTAAACACCCTTATCCGTGACGCCGAACTCCCTGATGTGGTCCGCTACCTCCTCTGGCTCTACGAGATCGGGGCAGATGCTGTCCTGGTGCAGGATGCCGGTGTGGCGGCGCTCGCCCGGGAGGAGGTCCCGGACCTCCCGCTCCACGCCTCCACCCAGATGACGATCCACAACCGTGAAGGTGTTGCCCGGGCCGCGCGGGAGGGGTTTTCCCGGGTGGTCGCGGCCCGGGAACTCACGCTTCCCGAGATCGAAGATATCGCGGAGGTGCCGGGGATTGGCATCGAAGTCTTTGCCCACGGCGCGCTCTGCTACTGCTACTCGGGGCAGTGTCTCCTCTCTTCGGTGATCGGGGGCCGGAGCGGGAACCGGGGGATGTGCGCCCAGCCGTGCAGGAAGCCCTACCAGCTCGTGACTGCCGAGAAGGATGAGTACGGCCGCCCGAAAGACCTCCGGGCCATGCCCACAGAGGGTCGTTACCTGCTCTCGACCCGGGATCTTGCGGTATATTCAAACCTCGACCGTATCGCGCATGCACCGGTGGTGTCGCTCAAGATCGAGGGGAGGATGCGCTCGGCGGAGTACGTCGCCGTAGTAGTGAGTATCTACCGGCGCGCCCTCGACGCGATCGCTGCAGGGGAGGTCTGGTCGCCTTCAAAAGAGGATATGCGGGACCTCGCCCTCGCGTTCAACCGGGAGTTCACAGGGGGCTATATCCTCGGTGATCCCGGGATCATGGCCCGCGACCGGCCCGGGAACCGGGGGATCCTGCTCGGTACGGTCACCGGCTACGATCCAGGACGCCGGGAGGCGACCGTGCGCCTCGAGGGGGAGGTTGCGCCCCGATCAGGCGACGGGCTGGCCTTCTGCACGGAGGATCCCGACCGGGACGTGGGCGTGGTCGTCCGTGGCACGCCGGCTGTCCGCCGCGGCGTGGTGCGGATCGGGGTTCCCGCGCCAGTCGGGCGGGGCACCAGGCTCTTCCTGACGAAGAGCGCGGATCTTGAGAAACGGGCGAAAAAGATCGCCGAGAAGTTGCGGCCGCTGCCGATCGATCTGACGGTCACCTGGGATGACGGCACACCCTGCTTTTTGGGTGTGATCCCCGGCCGTGGCGGAGAACCAGTCCGGGTCTTCTACCGGGCAGACCTCGCGATGGAGCCGGCACGGAACCGGTTGCTTGCTCCAGAGGAGATCGCGGCGCGGTTCAGGAAGACCGGGGGAACACCGTTTACTATCCGGAGGCTGGACCTCTGCTACCCGGGCGGACTCTTTGCACCGCCTGGTGCTTTAAACCGGGTTCGTCGGACCTTCCTGGAGAAGGTCGAAGAGGCTGTGGTCGCCGCGCATCGACCGGGGCCGGATGCGGTGGGTGCGGCCCGGGAACGGGCGAAAGCAGTGATCGCCGGGATGGTGCGCCCGGGCAGGGTCGTGAAGCTGAAGCGGCTCCCGTCGGTCTCAGTCTACACCGACACCCTTGAGAGCGTGGCGGCCGCTGTCCGGGGCGGCGCCCGGACTGTCTACTTAGAGTTCCGTGAACCCGCGACCACCCATCTCCTCGAGGAGGCCGCCGCTGTCTGCCGGGCCGGGGGTGCAGATGCTGTCTGGAAGTGGCCGTCGATCACACGACGTGGTTTCCTCGATGTAGCCATCCCGCTTCTTCCGTCGGGCTGTGATGCGGGCATTCACGGCGTCATGGTGAGCGGGCTCGGCGCTGCGGATGCGGTGCGTGCGGCCGAACCTCGGTTGAAACTCTTTGGAGCCGCGGGGCTGAACATCTGGAACCACCGCACTCTCAGGAAACTGGCCCCGCTCTTCCTGCGGTGCACGGCATCGCCTGAACTCCCGGCCGCTGACCTGGCCCGGTTGGCGGATTCAGCAGGCGAGGGCGCCCCGCTGCTCGAGGTGCTCGTGCAGGGTAACATCGAAGCGATGGTGACCGAGGATCGGCTGGCGGCGACGGTCTCCGATGGCCGGTTCCTGGGGCTGCGGGACCGGCGAAACCGCGTCTTCCCACTCCGGTGCGACAGCGAATCCCGGACATATATCGCCAACGCTGTCGAGACCTGCCTGATCGACCACCTGCCCCGGATCGTCGGAATGGGCATCGATGCGGTTGCGATCGATGCGCGGGGTCGGGGGGCCCGGTACGCCGGGGACATGGCCCGACTCTACCTGACCGGGATCGAGGCTGTGGGTCGGGGAGACCAGGGCATGCTCGACGTGCTCAAGAATGAGGTAAAAGAGCGGGCGCTTGGCGGTATCACCGGCGGGCATTTCGTTCGGGGGCTTGCACCGTGAGCCGCTGCCGGATCGGTGTATCGATTCTCAATAATCAATAAAAGGAGGCGGGTATCCGATGAATCAGATTTCGCAGTAAGTCGATACCCTGCCTGGTTCATTGCAAATTCCCACGCGAAGTGACGCTTGCGTGTGCGATCATCAGACGGTCCAGGGCATTATCCAGTGCGGTACTCTTCTTCGGTGCACCAGACCTCAAGCACTGTATCGCCGGGCTCGAACCGATCGGCATACGCCGGGGGTGTTGTGCCCGCATCCATCCATATGGTCTCGACCAGGTGGCTGGAGATGCGGTAGAGACAGCGATATCTCCAGGGTGATGTGGGCTTCACGTCCCGTTCGTAGATCTGCCGGCCAAGGCTGGACGAGCAGAAGATGCCCCTCTCAGGCTCGAAGAGGACCTCTTCGACGTACCGCTGAATATACCACCGGAGCTCGGAGACGAGGGCAAGCGCACTCCCGAGCGACGCCGTTCGGACGAGTATGCCATACTCCAGCCTGTCGGGTTGGTAAAAGCGAAGAGCGTCTCTGCTGGTCTCAGAGTTGAGCAGGGTGGCGTAGAGATCAACCCCCTCCGGCTGAATAAGGAGGACGTTCATCGTGTATCGTATGAATATGAGGTGGGGAAGTCGATAAAGAGTTCAGGGCAGCTTGCACGGGTCAGTGCCGGGGGAGAACCCGGGCCCCCCACCGGTGGTGGGCAGATGGATAGAACGCGCGTGTGGCATAGCGAGAAGCGGAATTGGTGAAACCCACCCCTCTCTCCGGGATCTCCGCCCGCGTGCAATGGATCGTGCTGGGAATCGCGCCGGGAGAGACCAGGGAGGGGTCGGGCTCCCCTCCCCGTAACAGGGCCACGCCCGGGTATGATGAGGTTTGAGGTTTGGCGGGAGGCAAAACCCAACTCACCTCTCCAATCCCGGGAGGTTTCGTGGGAAAGGATGATGCGGATCTCTCCGGTCCAGATCAGACATACATGCGGGCGTCAGGTGTCACTACCTCACGCATCACCTTCTTGATCGCCGCAAAGAAGTCCTCCCGCTCGACGGCCTCGGCATCCCGCCGGACCGCCATCATGCCCGCCTCACGGCAGATCGCCTGCAGCTCGGCGCCGGTGGTCTTTCCGGTGAGTTCCGCGATCTCTGCGAGGTCTACATCCCCGGCAAGGGTCATCTTCGCGGTGTGGATCTTCAGGATCTCAAGACGTGCTCCAGTATCGGGGAGCGGAATCTGAATGATCCGGTCGAACCGGCCGGGGCGCAGGAGGGCAGGATCCAGCATATCGATGCGGTTGGTCGCTGCCATAATCCTGACGTTGCCCCGGTTTCCAAACCCATCCATCTCAGCGAGGAGTTGCATCAACGTCCGCTGGACCTCTGCGCTGCCAGAGGTCCCGTCATTGGTGCGCATGCTCCCGATTGCGTCGATCTCATCGATGAAGACGATCGCCGGAGCACGTTCCCGGGCAAGGACGAAGAGTTCCCGCACAAGTTGCGCGCCTTCTCCGATGTACTTGTGGACCAGTTCACTCCCTGACATCCTGATGAACCGCGCATGAGACTGGTTGGCGACCGCCTTTGCAATCAGGGTCTTTCCTGTCCCGGGCGGGCCGTAGAGGAGGATACCCTTCGGAGGTTCAACGCCCACGCGCTCATAGACTTCGGGTTTCGTGAGCGGGTACTCGACCGCTTCCCTGACCTCCTCGATCTCATCCCTCAGGCCGCCGATCTGCTCAAACGTGACGTCAGGTTGTTCATCGAGCTCCATGACCCTGACTCTCGAATCGTAGATATTGCCGATCGTCTTGACGATGGAGAGTGTGTTATTCACCGCCACCTTCATCCCGGGTTTGAGGATGCGGTGGAGTTTCTCATTGACCGTGGTGACGTATTCCTGGTTGTTGCCCTGCTGCCGGAGGTATACCTCGCCGTTATCCAGTACGTCAACCACTGCGGCAACAAACAGTGGTGTCCGTTTTAACTGACTGTTCTCTTTTCTGAGTTGCAGGAGTTCCTTCTCGAGCAGCTCATTCTTTAGCTTGTAGTCCAGGATCTGCGCCTTCAGGTCCTGGATCTGGAGTTTGAGCATATCGTGCTCGCTTCCAGGATTGTTGCTAAGGGTTTCGTCCATGTCACTCATATAGTAGGATCCCCAACCTCATTATAATGTGTGATAATGGTTATGAAAGGTAGAGCCATATCGAGGGGTATGGGAACCGGAGAACTTCTTGTTTCACCTGAACCCATATCGTTTCTCTCGGGCGTCGATCCCGAGACCGGTACCGTCGTGGAGCGGGGGCATCCACTCGAAGGGCAGTCGATCGCCGGGCGCGTGCTGGCTTTTCCGTATGGGAAGGGGTCAACAGTGGGGTCCTATGTCATCTATGCGCTGAAGCAGAACGGTCTTGCTCCTGCTGCAATCATCAATACAGAGGCCGAACCGATCATTGCGGTTGGGGCGATCATCGCAGGGATCCCCATGGTTGACCGCCTTCCGCCGGAGTTCTCCCACCTGTCTCCCGGCACCAGGGTGACGGTGAATGGGGATACAGGCGAGGTCTCCTGTGACGAGACCGGGTGAGGAGTGCGGTGGCGGCGTGCCGGGGGTTCGTCAGACATGTAACACCCTGACAATCGACCGGGACATGGATGCAAACGTGCGGTTCATCACCATTCGAGCATTCCTGAGGGACACAGGTCGACCCTGAAAGCCCGGACATGCTACGACCTCGCCTTCCCGGGTGGTGCCCGGTCCTGCATTGCGTGAGCCGTCCCGACAACGACGGCCTGCCAGCGGGTGCTTGAGTACGGGGGCGGCGGGACGGTTTTATGCTCTGCCTCTTCTTCTGGTGTCCTGACCATAACTCGTGCCGGTGCTTATCGCTCATCTTCCTGGTACTGTCTGTAGCCAGTTTGGGCATCATGTGGTTTCGTGAATGTGTGGACGGATCGCCAGCCACACGCGAAAGCCGGGCGGGTGATCGCGAAGGTGACGAAGGAAGGAAGGAACCGCACAGTCTTTGCGGCTTTCTGTGTGATGCTATTATGGTGCACGTGAAATTTTGGATGAAACGCTTCAGTGAATGCCGGTAGCCCTGGTTCTTTCATAGCAATTTCTGCGGGCCACTTCTGATCCCGGGAAAAATGATTCTATATCGCGGGATTTTCCAAACTGGCCAGCGTTACGCTTTTTTGAGGTTTTTGAGGTGCGGTAGTACCGTTTGCACCACCCTCTTGCTGAACTGGTGGTGATCCAGGTGATGAATGCAGGGATGGCCCGGATGTGGTCTTTCCTCGATCTCTCCTCCCGTCCAGGGTGATACTCGTTGCAGGTCTCCGCCGCCTCTCCAGTCTTCCATATTTATATATCGGCCACTTATCGTCTATTTTCTTAAATTATCAATTTTAAATTGATAATTTGTTGGGCAATTTATTTATATAATGAAATGATTTTTTATACAAATACATGTAGCAGTATAAAATCATTCCGTAAATATTAAGACGATATATGTATATATTTTGGGAAATTATGTATGTTACCGGACTGGCAACTCTGCCGAGCGGTTTTACTCCAGAAGAGGTGAACGAACAGATGCTGAAGTTCAAGCAGAATGAAGACGCAGTATCACCGGTGATTGGGGTCATCCTCATGCTCGCCATCACGGTGATCCTGGCCGCCACCGTCGCGGTGTTTGTGTTTGGGATGAGTGAGAACGTCGGGACGATGAAGATTGTACGTATCGGTTCAAAACTTGACTGCGACGACATAGTCCTTACGATCAGCGGAGGCCCGGATCTATCCTCTCTTCAGCGGCTGACTATTACGATGGATGGCAGTCCTGTCAATGTATCCTGCATCAATGTATCCTGCATCAATGTATCCTGTATGAGTTGTAAAGACGGAGTAATCGAGGTCGATGACGGAGGGCAATTCAAAGTTGGCGACACGATCAAGATCAACAAGACTGCCATCAACAAGACTGCTGGAAGAGTCCTCGTTGTCGGCCAGTGGAGCGACGGCGTCGAACAGATTATCGTCGACCGCACCTACTAAACTTTTTTTTGTGGGTGAACCTGGAAGCAGAACCTGCTGGTTCACCTGTGATCAATGGTCCTCCGCAGGCTGGGGAAGAAGATGATAAGCCCCACCTGCTCGCTCCGGGCGGGTATTGCCTTCTGCGGGGCTTGATGCCCACCACGGTCCACCACTATGTCGGCGAGACAGGAGAAATCCGCGGCCGTCGCTCAAACTCACTCGTGGGTGAGATGGACCACCCGAACCGAGCTCGAATCTCGCTGGTATCAGCAGGAATGCAACCGCATCCACATGAGGCTTTTAAGTTAGCGCGTATAGGGCCTCCTCCTCCCCGATCCCCCAAAAATGATGTCCATCACAATCCACTGCCTGGAAGAGCAGGCGGTTTCATCTGTGAGGCATGAAACTCTGCCCCATGAGCGTTTCATGTGCAGCGCTATCTCATGCGAAGAGCGCGGAAGTTCGCGGAGATTATGAACTCTTCCCCTTCGCGCTCTTCGCGTGATGCGGCGGTCCACCCCCTCACGCCCCCGGGAGTGAGATGAGATCGTCTACAGGATACTCTGGGCGCTTGAGGGATTGCGTCACTCGATGAGCACGAGCCCTATCGAGGTGACGTTGCCGTGGATGATCTTTCCGTACTCGAGATCCCTGCAGGGGATAACATGGATGTCCCATCCGGCGTTCCGGGTGGTGGTGAAGACATCGATGCCGGCGGCCTCCATGCTCGGGCGGACAAGATCCATGTGCCGACAAAGCCTCCTGATGCTCTCGTCGACGATACCCTCGTGTTCTTCAGCGACACACTGCAGGTGCTCGCAGTATATGCAGGGGTATGCCCCGAACCCGAACGCCTTCGGGAAGTCGTCGTAGAAGGCTGTTTTTTCGAGAAAGTGTACCGTGGAGTTCACCCAGAGGATGAGGTCACGAAGGAATGGGTGGAAATCGAGCGGTATATCATCAGGTTTCAGGTCAGGGTGCCCTGGCACCCCTTCGAACCGCAGGAGGATGCCGGTGCTGTACTCGGCGAGCATCGACCTGGTCTCAGCGGGGGTGGGGGAATACGGCGGACAGGACATGTGTTTCCCGTAGCCCTTGCATCCAAACCGGCACTTGAACCGTACCCACTCTGCAACGACCACATCATCGGCTGCTATCTGCTGTGCTGCCGCACCGCGTTCCCGTGCAAGGGAGGAGAGTTTATCGATCTCCTCTCGGAGTTCTTGTTTCACCTTACGTCACCCCGGTGAGAGAGGTATTCTTCCCCTCCAGGTATTTATGGATGTTGCGGGTGGGGTACGGCTCTCGATGCCTCGCGCGTTGCCGCGGAGGCTGTGTGCTTGCTACAACACCCCCTCACATTCCTCGCGGCAGCGCGTGAGGTAGACCCGGAGGGACAGGATCGGGAGAAGATCATGCCGTCTCCTCCCACCCTGCGCAGACATCCCGCTGCGGGTCAAGCAGCACATCATGGGGGAGTCCCACAAGCGCGATGGCCGCGAGCGCTCCGATGACGCCCCGACCACCGTAGATGCGAGCCCCGAACCGTTCGGCTGTCGCTTCAGCCATCTCCCGGGTGACCACTGACTCCCGTGCGCTCCTCCCGTAGGCCCGGAGGTCCCGCGGTACCCGGAACCCCTCCCTGACCGCGAGACCCCATTCCGGCGATGCCGCCTCGTCAGCGACGAACCGCACGGCGGCCTCCTCGATCCGCAGCACCTGCCCGGGCTCCACCGCGAGCTCGATATAACTGCAGGAGTTGCCGGCGGTCCGCCTCTCGAGCGCGGGATTGAGCATCACTACCCGGTGACCGATAGGCATGACGCCATCCAGGTTTGCGAGGTGCTGGAGGAGGGCAAGAGCGAGGGCAAACGTTGCGCCCTCGGTCTCGGTATCGGTATCGTCGACTCCGACAGCGACGTAGGCGAGTGCCCGGGTGGTCACCTCGCCTTTGACCACCGCCCCCTCGCGGTGGACAGTGACGCCGCAGACACCCTCGGCAAACGAGAGCATATCGGTGAGCGAGTAGGCCGGGCCGCCGATACATCTGATGTACTGGCGGATGTACCCGTCCTCGTGAAGTACACCGGCGATACCGACCGCCGGTGCGGGATCGAGCCCGACAGTGACATCTCGCAACCCGAGAGACACCCGTTCCCGGAGCAGGGTTCCGTCGCGGTAGACCGACCGCAGGGTGCCCCCGGCACGGGCATGATGGAACTCGCAGAAGGCGGCGCACCCTCCACTCATGCACTCGTGGTAAATTTCGACCTGATCGCCGTCGATGGTGGTAAAAACTCGCCTGCAAGCACTCTCAGGCATCGCGCTGCTCGCGGCATAGCGGGCGGCATGCCGTCCCCGCTGCTCCTCGGTGAGGACCACGCACCCCTCCTCGATGAGACGGTTCACCCAGTCCTGGACGGTGCTCCGGGGGGTACCGGTGGCCTCGGCGACATCGGCCACCGTAAAGTAGCCCGCTTCAAGTGTCATCCGGCGCATCAGCCGCAGATACTGTCTTCTCCGTTCAAGAACCCTGGACATGCCTGCTCTGGATGTAGAGGAGGTCACCGATCACGGCACTGGCGGTCTCGGTGGAACCTGCACCCCTCCCGATGAACGTGAGGTCGCCCGCGAGGTCCGCCTCCACAGTGACGGCGTTGAGCGTTCCTTCGACAACAAGGGGGTGGACTTTCGCAACGATCCTCGGCGATACCCGCAGCACTCCGGCCTCGGGGATGATCTCGCCGATGAGCCGGATGGTGCAGTCCTGATCTTCTGCGAGCTGCAGGGCCTCGGGCGAGAGAAGGGTGATCCCCGTCCTCTCCACGTCGTCGAGTGTGGTCTCCATATTAAGGACGGTATTTGCAAGGATGACCAGTTTGATGCCTGCGTCGATCCCTTCGACGTCGTAGGTTGGATCAGCCTCAGCATAGCCGAGATCCCGCGCCTCAGCAAGGGCCTGCTCGTAGGTGAGGCCTTCTGCGGCCATCCGGGTGAGGATATAGTTGCAGGTGCCATTGAGGACTCCGCAGATCCGGGTGATGGTATTCCCGGCAAGCCCTTCCTGCATGGCATGGATGAGCGGGATTGCGCCGCAGACGGTCGCCTCGTACTTCAGGAGGACGCCGTTCGCCTCAGCGAGAGCCCGGAGTCCGGGGTAGTCGAGGGCGATCGGGCCTTTATTCGATGTGACGACGTGTTTACTGCGCTGGAGGGCTCCCCTGATATGGCTCAGCGCCGGTTCAGCGGTCCTGACATCTGTCGGGGTCACCTCGACAAGGATGTCGTACTCTGCCTTCTCCACGACATCCATGGGGCTGATGCGCGAGTTGCCGCAGGGCTCGCCCTGCTCTTTTCTGGTAAGCGCCTCCGCGAGATCGATCCCGCCGGCGTCAATGATCCCGCTCCGCGAGTCGGCAAGCCCGGTGACGGTGATATCCAGGCCTTTCGTGAGGATCGCCCGGGCGATGCCCCGGCCAACAGAACCAAAACCCAGGAGTGCGACCCGCATCAGATATCCTCCAGGGGCTCGATGATGAGGAGTTTCTTCTGTTCAGCGACGGTGCGCAGGATCCTTATCGCCTTCTTCATCTCGGCACGGGTGGTTGAACGAATGGTGATACGGGCTGAAGACGGGGAATCTATCGCTGGCATGACCATGGAGAGTTCCGTCACCTCGGCTGAGCCGGTCTTATCGATCTGGTTGACCGTATCCGAGAGGTCGGTGTGCATCAGGTGCCCGATCATGATCAGCGTACATTCGTAGAGGAGTCGCTCTTCGCCGATGCGCACGACGCTGACACCCTGCTCCCTGAGCAGTTCAAGGAGCCTCTCAAGCCTTCCTTCCGGCAGCTCGAGCACGATCTGGACGCCCAGTGCCTCTGTGGGCGTTGTGGCCTCCCTCTGGTGGATAACTGCTATGATGTTCCCCCCGACGGTAGAGATCGGTTTGAGGGCCGCGACCAGCTGCCCGGGCTGGTCTCTCATCTCAAGTTTCATGGATATCCGCAAAAAACCACCTGGTGAATAATTGACCTGACGGGATGATAAGCCTTGTACCTCACAGCAGGTTCATCAGCGAGAAGCGCGCCGTGAGTGCTCCCCGACTTCAGTTGGGGCATTCTGCCGGGTTTCTTCGTAAAAATAGAGAAGAGAGGTGGCTCCGTTACCGCACCGATCCGGGAGCACCGGTGACGATGGTGAGGGCGCGGGCAAACTCGGGGAGGATCTCGGCGGGGATGCCCATGACCTGTTCGCTGTCCTCGATGCCAGAGAACCGGCGTGAGCCATCGCACCCGAGGGAGTAGTTGATCCTGCCGGTGAGGTAGGGCTGCGCGGTCGCGTCCGCACAGACCGACTGGATCCCCGACATCGAGGACTCTATCCGCCCGCCGAGCTGATAGAGCGTGGCCTGCGCAAGTTTCAGCATCGCCAGGGGTTTGGCGACGATGATGACGACATGCGGGTCAAACGGTGTCTTCTCAAGCGGCGCGTAGACCGTCGCGTAGGTCTCAAGTTCAGGAACGTGCGGAACCTGCTGGATGGTCCGCATGCAGGCGGCCCAGCTCTCAAATTTGCCCAGTTTGAAGTAGAACTCGCCTGTCCGGAGGCTTTTTGTGAGTTCTTTGAGTCCGAGAGCCCAGGCACCGCCCATGCAGACGTGTTTGTCGGCGGTTGCGTAGAAGATCTCGCCGTCCAGGCGGGCCCTGCTGACCATCTGGCAGTGCCGGACCACATCATCGATCGGCTTGATCCCTTCAGGGATGGCTTCCGGGCTTTTTGCGAGTTTCACCGCAACCGGGGAACCTTTCAGGTCAAGGGTCTTCTTCAGTGTCTCCGCGATCTCCGCGTAGGGGATCTCTGTGCGCATCTGATCTTCCATATTTGTGCTCACTCCATTGGTGAAGTTATCCGGCCCGGTCTCCCATAAAATCTCGGTTTGGGGTATCAGTGGGCTAGAGGTTGCGGAGTTTATAGTTCACCTTCTCAAAGAAGTTTTTTCCGGTATGGACAAAAAGCGCCGGATCAGTGGATTTTTTGACCGTGACGGTGGCCCCCCTCTCCAGTTCAAACGTGATCTGCCCGTCGATGACAAGGTGTGCAGGTTTTTCGGTCTCGAGAGAGACCTCCAGGTTCCTTCTGGTACTGATGAGGTGAGGGCGGGATGAGAGCATGTAGGGTGCGAGCGGTATGAGGAGGAAACCCTCGATCTGCGGGTCGACGATCGGTCCTCCTGCGCTCATGGCGTAGGCGGTCGACCCGGTAGGGGTCGACACGAGAAGGCCGTCAGCCCTGAACCGCTCTGCGAGTATCCCGTCGATCGAGACGGCGAACCGGAGCATCTTTGCCGGGCGCTCGGTGACGATCACCGCCTCGTTGAGGGCGTCCCCGAGCTGCTTTCCGCCGACGGAGAGGCTGACCCGCATCCGGGGTTCGACCTGGAACCCGTCTGTGAGAGAGGCAAAAAATGCGTTTGCTTCGTCAGGCTCCAGGTCGGCAAGGAACCCCACCTCGCCCCAGTTGATACCGAGGAGCGGAATCTGTCTCCTCATTTTGTAGACGGTGAGGAGGACCGATCCGTCGCCGCCGACGACCACGACCATGTCGCCGGTGATCTCCTCAAAGATGACCCCATCTCTGCCCAGGCGCTCCGCCGTGCCCTTCTCGAAGGTGACACTGTGTCCCAGGCTTTCGAGATATCGGGCGAGCGACGCGGTGTAGTGGAGTGCCCCCTCACCGTCTATGCGCGATACCAGCACGATCTTCATACTTTACCTCAGGTACTCGATGACTTTATTATGCACGATGCCGTTTGTGGCGACGAGGCATCTCCGGATAGAGATCTCGTCCGGGAAGACGAGCGTCCTCCCCTCAAGGTCGGAGACGGTCCCCCCCGCCTCCTCACAGATCAGCATCCCCGCCGCCACGTCCGTGACGCGGAGCGTCCCCCGCACGTCGACGAAGCCGTCGATACGACCACACCCGACATAACAGAGTTCAAGCGCTGATGCGCCGAGGGAACGCCACCGTCGGATCTTTCGGCCGATCCGGATCAGGTGAGTCGGCTCGAACCTCCGGCTATAGGCGCTCATGGCGCTCTTCTCAAGGAGCGATGTATCAGAGACATGGACAGGGCACCCATCGAGGCAGGCCCCCTGACCCCGGATGGCGTGGAACGTCTCGCCCGTGGCGAGGTTCCTGACATATCCCTGCTGGACGATGCCCTCCTCGGCGTAAGCGATCGAGAGGGCGTAGAACGGGATCCCGACGACAGCGTTGTAGGTACCATCGATCGGGTCGAGGAAGATGGTGCCCCTCTCCCCGCCCATATCGGCACATCCGAGTTCCTCGCTGATCAGGCGCCGGCAGAACGGGTGGTGCGCGAAGTAGTCCACGATAATATCTTCTGCGACCTGATCGATCTTCTTCGTGGGCGTGCCGTCCGCGCCCATCTTTACGTACTCCCCTGCTTCCGGCGTTCCGATCATGTCAGCCACTGCGTCCCGGACAACCCCTGCGAGGTCGTTACACGCCTGGATGAATTCTGTCAAACGCTCCTCGCGCCTCCTTCCCTCTTACAATGTATTTATCTCTGCAGGGCTCTCGGGCCACGAACGGGTAGACGCTCGCCGTAGGGGGGAGATGATAGCGGCGCCCTTTCTTCGGGATAGCACACTTTCGCCCTGCATACCTCATCTTAATAAGATTGGAGGTTCCATATGACTGTATCGTATGTTGCGCGGTTATCGGTACCGGTCGTCACCAGAGGATTGCCGGTCAACGGCTGGATTTCCAGCACCAGCTCTCTTCTCGAGTGGTTCGCGAGAACCAGGCGCCATCGGTGGAAACCCTGAACGTGGATGGCAGAAGCCACGCTCTCCGGGGAGCAATCGGCGATGCTGGTTGGAGAACATTTGTCGGGATGTTGAACTGGTACAAATCTCGGGAGACAGGAGAGACCCTGCTCCGGGCGGGGATGTTCGAGCCGTCATCAAAGACCTGTTCAGTCTGCGGCTACCGGAAGACCGACCTGACCCCAAAGGATCGGGAATGGACCTCTCCGGACTGCGGCACCCACCACGACCGCGATATCAACGCCGCAATCAACATCAAAGAGTTTGCACCACCAGGTACGGGATGTGGCGTAGGGCCTGCGGACTCGCTCCCGGTGAGAAGGGAACGATAGCCGGAAGCCCCATCCAGAAGGATGGGGTAATTCACGTACTGTAATCCAGATACACTAATCACGTGTTTATTGAGTGGGGAGTATGAAAGAACAGACTGAAGTTGGGAAGCTGAAAGAGGGGCGTTACGTCATTGTTGATGATGAGCCCTGCAGGATCGTCTCCATCGCTGTATCCAAGCCCGGCAAACACGGGGCCGCAAAGTCCCGGATCGAGTGTGTCGGCATCTTTGACGGTGTCAAGCGCTCGATCGTCCAGCCGGTATCGGCGAAGATCTATGTTCCGATAGTGGAGCGGAAGATTGCGCAGGTCATATCGATCGCCGGCACGAACGTTCAATTCATGGACATCAAAGATTTTGAGATGTTTGAGCTCAACCTGACCGAGGAACAGGTCAGCGATCTTGAGCCCGGCAGGGAGATCGCCTATATAACATCCCTGGGCAAGAAGAAACTTGAGTGACCTGTTCTGGATCTCGAAGGCGGGCATGCATGAACTTGCCCATCTCCATTTCGCTGACGCGGAAAGTTCGTATACTGATGCCAGCTACGCCGTCTTCGGCGTGCCTTACGACGGGACGACATCTTTCCGGCCAGGGGCACGCTTCGGCCCCCGGGCGATCAGGGAGGCCTCGTTCAACTTTGAGTCGTATGAGCCCTCGACCGGGATAGACCTCTGTGAGGTTCCGTTCACCGACCTCGGCGACCTCGGGGTTTCAAAGGTCCCGGAGGATCTGGTTGGCCAGGTAGCGGACGTTGCGGGCGAGATCGCCGGCGACGGGAAGGTGCCGGTGATGCTCGGCGGCGAGCATACCGCGACGGTAGGCGCGGTCAGGGCCGTACAACCGGATGTCTACGTCGTCTGCGACGCGCACCTGGACCTGCGGGACGAACTCGACGGGACGCCCTACAGCCACGGGTGCGTCACGCGGCGCGTCCTTGATACTACTGACGACGTCGTCATCATCGGCGCCCGGAGCGGCGACCGCGAGCAGTTCGAGGTTGCGGCGGAGAGGACGCGGCTGTACACCGCCGACGCGGTGCGGGAGCGGGGGATCGCCGGCGTCCTCGGTGAGGTTCTCGCGCATATTGGGGACAAACAAGTATACCTCTCGATCGACGCCGACGCGATCGACTGCTGTCTCACCCCGGGCCTCGGGACGCCCGAGCCGTTCGGACTGACACCGCTCGATATCAGGGAGGTTGTGCGGACCCTCGCGCCGCACGCGGTCGGGTTCGATTACGTGGAGGTCGCCCCGTTCGATTCCGGGCAGACGGCGGCGGTGGCGGCACAGATGGTGCGGGAGTTCATCGCGCGGCACTGGATCGCGGAGCGGTGAACGTCCGGGTTCTTTCCGGTTTCATCACAGACTCACGCGGGAGGCGCGAAGAGGGAAAGGAGGGGAACGCTACATCCTTCGCGGCATCGCGCCCTTCGCGTGAGGCACTATCCCCTCCCTGTACTGAAGGGCTCACGCGAAGCCGCGAAGAGCGCGAAAGGTGACTATACCGCCCAGTAACTGAATTTCGCGCTCTCCCGCGTGACGCAACAATCGCGTGGAAATGTCCACTATTTTTCCTTCGCGGATTCGTGTGCGGCTGACGATCCGCTCCACCCACCAGGACCCACGAAATAAGGCGAAATGGCCCATTATTCCTCCCCGGGGTCATTCATACCCTGTTGGTTTACACGAAGACGTGAAGTCTGTGTGGTTGTTAGCGATCCGTTTCACCCCTTCTTTGAACGTCCCCGCGCCGGAATTGATTGACAGACGCAGGGGGAGGTGCATCAACCGCAGGTAGGTCAGTACCTGCTTGGAATGAACCGGGGCAATTTTTCGACAGATTTCAGCTCAACCACCAGACAACCTGCCACCAGTAAATCAACCCGCAGGCCGTCGTTGAAATGTATCCCGTCAAATTCAAACGCCACAGGCTTCTGCTGTTCCACCTGCAATCCCCGCTTCTCCAGCATGCGTGCAAGGATAGTTTCATAGACCGATTCGAGCAGTCCAGGCCCCAGAACCCGGTGCAAGTGGTACGCCGTATCAACGACAACCGCCGAGACCTCTTCCACATTCATAGCACTCACCTTCGCGTCCTTCGGGACTTAGCGTGCGAGCATGTCAGCCCCACCTTCGCGCTCTTCGCGTGAGACCAAAGCACCAAACCTCATCTCCCCCGCGTGGAGACCATCCTCATGTATCCACATACGTCTCCGGCACCTGGATCTTCAGATGGTAGGCTTTGAGGCACCGGGCGTTGATGACGAAGTAATAGTCGCGGCACCCCTCGTAGAAGACCTTCACCCACTGTTCCTTCCGGAGTTCGGGTTTGTCTTTCATAGCGCGGAAATAAGCGGAGTTGAGGGTGACGATATGGACAAACCGGTTCGGGTCGTGGGCGTCCATGACCTGGCAGTTGAAGAGCGGGAACTCGTCGTTCATGGGTGTGATATCTGAGTAGTCGAGGCGCCAGATGGGGAACGGGATCGTGACGATCCCGGTGGTCCCCGATCCCCGGCCATCGATGGTTGCATAGGTCACCCACTTTGTGGTGGCGGGCACGGCCGTGGGCTGGGGTGTGGTTATGTTCGGCCGGCTCTCGTCGAACGAGATATGATAGGTCGCCGGGTCAACAAACCCGATCTTCTTCGGCTTTCCGTCCCAGGTTGGCGTCGGTGTGGGTGTCGGTGTCGGTGTCGTAGGGGGTGCCGTGGGGGCGTGGGTTGGTGTCCAGGCCGGGGTGACGGGCTCGGGCTCCCGGGGCGTCCGGAGGGGTGGGAGTTCCCCGGTCATCGCCGGCTTTACAACGAGGGCTATCACGAGGACAACCACGATGGCCAGGATGACATATACAAAGTCTTTCTGCTCCGCCATATCGTTACCTTCTCTGGTTGCGGGGGGGTGTGCGACCTTGCCCCTGAAACAGGGGGTAGGAAAAAATATCTCCCTGTTTGAAAGATTCTTTCCACAAATTGGTGGCCTGCCACACAGTATCTCTGATGCTGGTATCGTTGCACTTCCGGCTACAAATACCTGCCTGATCCCGCCTGCGGCCGCGAACAGGCGATTTACACAAACCCATTATAGAGATGGGTTGCTGAGAAATTGCTCTGTGATCAAATAATCTTTTATACAGGATGGTGTACATGCTCTCGTGTAACCGTATTGGCCGGATGCGACGCTCATCCGGACTCCGGTAACAGGAGGAAACGTTTCATGAGTAAATTGGTGAAAAATGAAGATGCATTCACCGGTCTTGAGGCTGCGATCGTGCTGATCGCGTTTGTCGTGGTTGCCGCGGTCTTCTCGTACGTGATGCTCAGCGCCGGGTTCTTTGCAACCGGGGAGGCGCAGAGGGTCGTGGATACGGGCGTTGCGCAGGCAACCTCAAGCCTTGAGCTATCAGGGCCGGTGATCGTGAACGCGTCTGCGGATGATCAGGTGGGTAACATTACATTCTTCCTGAGGCTATCTGCCGGCGGGACACCGGTGGATATGCAGAAGGTAACCTTCACCGTTTCGACGACTGATAATCTGACAACCTACACGTATGATAATGTTACCCATATCTGGTATAAGGGTGGAGTCAACAGGACTACTGATGATCTGAAGAATGAGCTGCTCGAACGGTTCGAGACGGTGGAGATCGTGATCCCGGGGGGTACTCCGGGGGGTACTGCGCCGCCCGAGTTGCCTGATATCAAATCGGACGACCCCTTCACCATAGAGGTCAAGCCCGACGTCGGTGCGAGGCTCCTGATCAACCGGGTAGCGCCAGCTGACTTAAAAAAGGAGCATAAATACGAGGTCTACTGAGGTGAATGAGCATGATGAAACTATTTAAGAACGAGGATGCATTCACCGGTCTTGAGGCTGCGATCGTGCTGATCGCGTTTGTCGTGGTTGCCGCGGTCTTCTCGTACGTGATGCTCAATGCCGGGTTCTTCGCAGCCCAGGAGGCGCAGAGGACCGTGCACACCGGGTCGCAGCAGGCCAGTTCCAGCCTGGAAGTCATCGGTGATGTCTATGGGAGGACCAATAATACAACTATGAGCCCTGAGAAACCGGGATGCCTGGAGTGGATCGAGTTTACCGTTGGGAATACCGCTGGCGGCACACCGATCGATATCACCCAGATGCTGGTGACGTTTACCAGTGGAAAGGATGCAATGGTCATACCGTTTAGCGCCAGTGCCTCAATCGAAGGCATTAACAAGACTGGCCAGGATGACGAAGAGAAGGCCAGAGATGCCATCCTTGCCGCTGCCAAAACAAGCGACAGCAAAGGCGCCTGGGGCGTCATTATGACTTATAATGACGTTGGTGTGAATGCTACGGGCGACCCCACGAACAGGAACAACCTCCTCGAACCCGGTGAGCAGTTCGTCCTGGTGGTCGCGTTTCCACGAGAGGGGGACGGGACAGTGCTGACACCCAACACCAGGTTCTCTGTGAACCTTCAGCCAGCAGCCGGTGCGGGGTACCCCATCAAGAAGACCGTGCCATCGACCATCTATAAGGTGAACAGACTCTAGGGTGAACACCCTGCCCCCCACTAACCCTCTTTTCTCCGGTGTCAGTCGTAATCACCGTGCGGGCAACCTCTGCCTGCAACAAGAGTTATTGGGTCCAACAGATATCTCGTGATATCACGGGGCATGATCGTCCTGCACGCCCGTGCCCCCCGGGGGCGCTCGGGCGTTTCCACGAACATGGCGGAAACCACCTCCAGGACCCCGATACAGTGCCCACCACAGCGTCTCGACGACCCGGGGATCCGGTAGGGGGCGCGACCGTTGAACTTTATCCTCCGGTAGAGGGAGATCATCATCAACTGCCGGCGAACGGGACGGCGATGAGGAGGAGCAGTGCCGCCGTGATCCGGGAGAAGAACGTCGCGTGGCCGGCATACTTCCCACCGGTTTCGGGTCGGCGCCGCTCAAGGCGCAAGTATCCCGTAGACCGCAAGCACCCCCGCCGGTGGGTAGAGTGCGCCTGGGGTACCAGATATCAGGGGCGATGCCGTGGTCGGTGCTCAAAGCATCGGGAGGTTCCAGGCATGGGCGGCGGGCGGACCCGGACGGCACAGGCCACAGCGATGAGGGAGATCGCCACCCGGGGTTGGATGATCGCTTCACCCCTCCGGTAATCCAGGTAGAGCGCCGGCAGGAGTTCCGCAAAGACGATCAGTGGCGAAGACCGCGACGCGGCTCATGCCAGGCCGGGGCAAAGGAGGATACCGGAGATACCACCGGGCAGGGAGGGACCGAGAGGAACTCCACCATCCCTTCAACGGTGCGGGAACCACCTGGACGACGACCTCGGCTGACCCAGTGAACTCCCCCTTCAGACCCCCCACGCCAGGTTCGCCCCTCTGGTGGACGTAAAACGCGAGCCTCTCCGTACCAAAATGGGCTTTGCCTGCATGTGAGGGCTCGATGCAACGGAGTATCCTCCAGCGACCCTGCTGTCCGGATGCTGCACAATCCCGGCTCATACGCCCCTGCGCCTCCAGCCAGGATCCAGAAAGCGGGAGCAGGTATGTGACAGAGATTAGAACACTCTAATACTTCCAGAAATCCAACATCCATGTAGGTAAATTTTATTAATCATAACAATGATATACTCCAACAATATGGTGGGGGTAGACCAGGCCCAGATCGATAAGATACTTGCCGGTGCATCTTCCGACGATCCGGAGGAACGTCTCGACGCACTTGAGAAGGAGCTGGACTTCGTCAAGACGTCGATCAAGCGGCTGCTCATCGATCTGCGGGAGCGGATGAACGAACTGGACAACCCGTTCACCAGCGCCGTCACATACACAGGAAATCGGCTCGAGCGGCCGGATCTCACCGTTGATGATAAAGATGAGGAGCCCATTCCCGACGATGTGCCCCCACCCGGACTGCAGAAGACCGGGAAGACTGCCGGGGAGCCTCAGAGCCCGCTCATCGGCAGCCTGGACAGGGGCCTCCTCCCGGAAGAGACTGCAGGCGCCCACATCCCCCTGGGGGGGCTGTCCACGCCCCCGCAGGTAACCCCCCCCGGAAAACTCAAACTCCAGAGGGTCCACCAGCTCTTTGAGTGGGTGAGCCAGGGGTGCAGAAAATACGGCCACGAGCGCATGACGGCCATGATCGACGCCTACTGGTCGATGGGCTACATCGCTGATGAAGCCTCAGACCAGATCCGCGAGATCATGCGGATAGTCCCCGAGACCCGGGGCGACGTCCAGTATATCGGCCCAAACGAGTTCGTCTCAGAACTCTACGTCTTAAATCGGATCCTCGATCCCGACGATGCGACACTCGACCGGGAGATGATCGAGGTGCTGATGCTCACCCGCCGCAACCCGGAGAAACAGGACGCCGGAGAACCACCCTCACATGAACGCGATGCCAGCGATACCTGGATCGACCTGCTGGACAGGATATGATGGATGTCAAGCGAAGCCTTCACCACAGCGATGTTTCTTATCACCGCCATCATTGCGGCTGGCGTACTCATTAACGCAGTCTTTCCAGTCATCTACACCCTTGCGGGCACGATCTCGTCATCCTCCCACAATGTGGACGAACGGTTGAGCACCGACGTAAAGATCGTCACGACATATGCCAGTGGAGAGCGGAAAGAGGTCAGGATCTGGCTAAAGAACGTCGGAACGTCGAGGATCTCCCCATCAGACATAGGGAAGGCCGACGTCTTCCTCGGGGCCCGGGGGAACTTCACCCGGCTCGGCCTGGTATCAGGTACACCGGTATCAAACCAGTGGACCTACGCGATCCTGGAGGATACCCAGAAGAACAACTGCTGGGACCCCGGCGAGACCCTCTACATCCAGGCCCATAGTGACTGGATCCCCGAGACAGGTGAGATCGTCTACTTCCAGTTCGTCCTGCCCACAGGAGTTTCACGGTCGACCACCTTCACCGCAGGTACATAGCCATGAGCGCGGGACCGCTCGTTGCATCCGGGATCGGCATCCTCCTCCTGGTCGTCACCGCCTACGTCCTGGTCGGCGGCACCCTCGCGACCACCGAAGTGATGGTCGAAGCCCAGGGCAACCTCGCCATGTACCAGGAAGCCCGGATGCGGACGGCGATCGAGATCCAGAACACGACCCTGAGCGACCAGACCCTCTCTGTCGAGGTGAAGAACACCGGGAGCGAACCGATCGTCGACATCCCGCTGATCGACGTCTACCTCTGCATGGGGAACGACGCTCCCGTCTATGTCCCTTACGGGAAGGAGGATGTGAACTACTGGAACAATGCGGGGATAGACCCGGATCACATCCACCCCGGCCAGCTCGACCCCGGTGAGACCCTCACCCTCTCGATCACCCACGAAGACAGCAAAAAACCCACCTGGGTCCAGGTCGTCACCCCGAACGGGGTCTCGAGTTCAACATACATAAGGTGACATAAGAATGGCCATAAGTGAAGACGCACAGAGCAGCATCCTCGAGATGCCGGACAAGTCGATCCTCTCGACCGGGAACTCCGAACTCGACAAGAAGATCGCCGACGGCCTCCCGCTCCAGTCACTCACGCTCATCGAGGGCGAGAACGACACCGGAAAGAGCGTGCTGACCCAGCAGATCATCTGGGGAGCCTTAAAACAGGGCTTCAACGTCGACCTCTTCTCGACCGAGAACACGAGCAAGAGTTTCCTCTCCCAGATGGAGTCGATGAGCCTCGATATCTCCGACTACTTCGCCTGGGGCTACCTCCGGATCTTTCCCATGCACGTCGTCGGGTTCGAGTGGACACGCGAGAAGATGCAGGGGACCCTCGAACGGATGATCGCCCACATAGAGCAGAGCAAAGCGCAGGTGATCGTCATCGACTCGCTCACGCTCTTCACCGAGTACGCAAGGCAGGACACGGTCCTGACGTTCTTCACGAACTGCAAAAACCTCGTCGACCACGGCAAGACCATCCTGATCACGCTGCACACCTACGCCTTCGTCGAGGACGCCCTCGTCCGTATCCGCTCGATCTGCGACGCTCACCTCTTCATGAAGAAGGCGCTCATCGGCGGCAAGTACGTCATGATGCTCGAGGTCGTCAAAGTCCGCGGCGCGCGAAAGACCACCGGTAACATCATCAGTTTCGAGGTCCACCCCGGATACGGCATCAAGATCATCCCGGTCACAGTTGCGAAGGTGTGAGACATGGGATCGGCGCTTGAAGCAACGGTAACCCTCCCCTTTGAGCCCGAGCCCATTGATGAGGGGAACGACTGCTACAACAACGTAGAGTCCTGCGTCCTCTACCGGATGCTCCCGGCAAACGCCCGCGATTATGTCAAGGAGAGTCCCCACCTCCTCGAGTACCTCCACATCCTGCCGGTCAACACCGTCGGGATCCCGCTCTTCCTCTCGGAACTGAAACGGGACCTGAAGTCGATGGAGAATCCGAACATCATCTACCCCGTCAGCGAGACAACCTTCATCCACATCTTCCCGGACCCCGACGATGTACGGAACTGGTATATCCCGATCGAACCCTCGTTCCTGCACTCCGTAAAAGCGATCCTCCCGATGGTCGAGGAGAGACTCATCGACATGATCGACGCCCTCGACGAAGATCCGGTGACCGAGGAGGCACGTATCGAGGTGCTCAGGAACTTCATCCGGCAACTTGTGTATATCAAGCAACCGGGCGAAGTGATCGATGAATCCCTGCTCGCCGGCGGGACACCAAAAGACCTCAAAGGCCGGATCATAAAATTCCTCACCACCGATATCGGCGCACCGGCAAAACCCGAGGTGGAAGGGGTCCCGGTACTCGCCGACGGCCGGATCGTCCTCTCGCGGCAGGAGTACACGGCACTCGAGTACCTGATGGTCCGCGACAAGATTGAGATGGGGGTACTCAAACCCTTCCTCTCCGACCCCTACATCGAGGATATCACCTGCAGCGGCGTCGGACCGATCTTCATCGAGCACAAAATCTTTAAGGGTTTAAAATCGGTCGTCGGGTTCCGCGACTCGAAGGAACTCGACAGTTTCGTCATCAAACTCGCCGAGCGGATAAAACGGCCCCTGACCTACAGAGACCCCATCGTGGACGCGACCCTCCCCGACGGTTCGCGTATCAACATCGTCTACGGGACCGAGATCAGCAAGCATGGCAGCAACTTCACCATCCGTAAGGTGAGCAAGGTCCCCATGAGTATCATGCAGGTCATCGAGAGCGGGACGTGCGACTACATGATGGCCGCATACCTCTGGATCTGCCTTGAGTTCGGGATGTCGGTATTCGTCTCCGGAGAGACCGCAAGCGGCAAGACGACGACTTTAAACGCCTTAACGACCTTCCTCCCGCCAGAGAACAAGATCATCACCATCGAGGATACACCTGAACTGACGGTCCCCCACAGGAACTGGACCCGTGAGGTCGCGAAAGCCAAGGGAAAGGGCGAGGGCGAAGGCTCTGAGGTCACGATGTTCGACCTCCTCAAAGCCGCCCTCCGTCAGCGTCCAAACCAGATCCTGGTCGGCGAGATCCGTGGTGTGGAAGGATCAGTCGCGTTCTCCGCGATGCAGACCGGCCACCCGGTGATGAGCACCTTCCACGCCGCGTCGGTCGAGAAACTGATTCAGCGTCTCTGCGGGGATCCGATCAACATCCCAAAGACCCACGTCGACAACCTCAACCTGGTCATCATCCAGAGCGCCGTGAAACTCCCCCATGGTGGAACCGTCCGGCGGATGCTCAGCATCAACGAACTCGTGGGCTACGATCCCGAGACAGAGGGGTTCTCCTTCATGGCAGCATTTGTCTGGGATCCTGCAACTGACACCTTCACCTTCACCGGCAAGGGGAGCAGTTACCTCCTCGAGAGCAAGATCGCGACGATGCTCGGCATCCCCGAGAGCCGCGTGGCTGAGATTTACGACGAAGTCGAGAAACGCGCCAGGATCCTCGAGCAGCTCCACAAGGCGGGGTACACCCACTTCTGGGACCTCTTCCACATGATCACAAAGATCAAGAGACACGGTCTCCTCGCCATCGAGGTGTGACGTTGTTTGAGGACGTAACCGAACGACTGCGGCAGGCGAACCAGGGCAGGATGCCGTTTGAAGACCAGATAGAGTACCTCAAAGGCCTCCGTTCATCCATCCTCGAGAACAAGAAGATGGAGCAGGACCTGCTCTTCATGTACACCTACATGGCCGCCATCACCACGGCAGCCGTGACCAGGCCCGAGATCTTCGAATATACATCCGAGAGGTTCGAGTACGTCCCGTCGCGCTACATTGCAAAGGCCCAGCGCCTGGTCGCTGGATGGGGCTACAGTTACGCTGAAGCGCTCCGGGCGGTTGCTGAGCGGTGCAGGAACAAGACCCTTCAGAGCATGCTGAACCGCTATGCAAACTCCATCGACGCCGGGGTTCCCGACGACGACTTCATCACCACGGAACTCGAGAGCATCAGGAGTATTTACAGAAACACGTTCGAGCAGGGGATCGAGCTCCTGAAGAAATGGGGCGACGCCTACATCGCGATGCTCCTATCGGCCGCGCTCGTCGCGATCATTATCATGATATCGGTGGCGATCTACGCCCCTGGTGGGATAGGTGCGGCGCTCAATACCGCATACCTCCTCATCATCGGCATATCGGTCTTCGGCCTTGCGATCATGTACCAGGCTGTCCCCGACGACCCGAGGACGCACGGGCTTACCACGATCTGCTCCAGGGAGCAGCGCATCATCCGGAGATGGGAGCGCCTGATCTTGCCGACCGTCTTCGCAATCACGCTTATTCTTATCCTGATCGGCGCCAACGCCGGCGTTATATTCCTGATCGTTGGCCTGCTCCTGGTGCCCCTCGGGATCATCGGCTACATCGACGATACCAACGTCATCAACCGTGACACCGACTTCGCCACGTTCATCCGCAGCCTCGGGTCAGTGATGGGGAGCAGGGGCATCACCACTGGCGATGCTCTTCAGGAAGTGGACAAAAAATCCCTCCCTCATCTGGAACCGTTCATAGACTCGGTATCGTCGAGACAGAACCTGGGGCTCGATGAAACGGGGAGCTGGAGGAAGTTCATCGGGGAGACCGGCAGTTACCTGGTCTACAAGTACATGAACATCTTCCGTGACGCAGTGGCCCTCGGCGGCTCCCCTGACGAGATAGGAAAGATCACCGGTTCGTCGATGCTCGAGCAGGTTCTCCTCAGGAGGAAACGCGACATGATGGCGAAGGGGTTTGTCGTCCTGCTCGTGCCAATGCACGCGGCGATGATCGGGATCTTCGTCTTCCTCTTCGAGATCCTGCTTTCGATGTCCCACGCGATAACGAAAGTGATGAGCCATTTTGCGGAGACCTCGGCAGCACTCACAGGGGGGTCGTCCACGATCGGCGGCAGCATGGCGATGTCCTTAAACCTCTTCGTAGACTTCCCTGAAGATACGATGCGGGCCTACGTGGTGACGATCCTCTTAATGCTGACCATTGCAAACATTCTTGCAGGAAAGATCGTCATGGGCGGCGACCGGTACATATATTACCTCTTCACAAGCCTGCTCTGCGCGGCTACCGGCATCATCTATATCGTTGCACCGTTCATCGTGAGCGCATTCTTTACCATTCCAGTATTTACGGGGATATAGCATGAAAGAAAATATACGCCGGCCGCTCCTGTTCCTGATCACCGTCGGTACGGGTACTCTGATCATCATCTTCGATGCCCCGATCGAGGTCATCGTCGCAGGCACCGTGCTCGTGGGGTTTTGCACGCTTATCATCACCGGGGCGGTGAAGATTGCTGACTTAAAACCCTCAAATCTGCGCGCCGCGCTCCGGGAGCGGCCGAAGGGGAATGAGAAGGGAGAATCAGATACGGTAGCGCCGAAATCCTCTCTTACCAGCATGTTCGGAACTCTCACGGCATCGGTCAGGGAAGCGATCACGCACGTCCGTGCCCCTGAAAGCGAGAAGAAGAGAACGATCGAGGAGATCGATGCCATGCTCGACCAGGCGATCGACGGCTCGGCCCCTCCGAAGACCGCCGGAGGCGCTGTCGACCCCCTCGCTGCACTCGCAGACCTCGACCTCAACTCCCTGGAAGACCTCGACCTCGATGAGGCAACCAGACCAGGGGCAGCGTTCGGATCAGACCAGTTTTCTTCCCTCTCCGGGGCAGAGGCAGACGTCGTATCAGAGATCCTCAGGGCGCATCAGAGCGAGACCGACGATCCCGGCATCGGCTTCGCCGAGGGCTCCGGAGCCACCGCAGGCCTCTCAGGACTGCCTGACCTGAGTGCGCTGAGCGCAGAACTCTCCGAACTCGACGACCTGGATCTCGACGAGATCGAGATCGAGATCGAGGGCGAGGATGTTGATGATGAAGAGATGGATGTGGATGAGCCTGCCCGGGCGCAAGAGGCCCCAGATGAGCCGATCGATCATCCAGAAGAAGACTTCGATATAGTCTCCTTCGCATCCGGCGGCATGGTCGATGACGACCTGATTGTCGCGCTCAAATCAGACGTAAAGAAGAAGAGAAAGAAGTATGTGGAGGATATCAGCCTGCTCCGCGAGCTCCAGGGAGAGAAATACGATGCAAGAGAACTTGCTGCAGAGCTCGAGGAGATTCTTGCAATGCTAAAATAAAGGTACTCTCGGTGCTACAGGAGATATAAATGACGATGATGAAATCCGTTCCAGTGAAGGTCGAGCATGATGGCAGGTGGGTCTCGACGACGATGGGCATCGGTAAGGACCGTATCCGTATCGGTGCTCCTCTTGACCGCGAGATCCTCTATAAATCCATGGTCGATCTTGAGGAGAGGAAGAACCAGGTGACGATCACAACCGGTTCAGATGAGGCAGTGGAGACCTTCCGCATCGCCTCGGTGGAGAAGGTCCTCTCGGTCTTAAAGAAGTTCATCATCACTCAGTGCAGCGCCTACCGGCTGAATGCCTTCTTCATGTCACCCGCGATCCGCGGGGGGGTGCTCGTCAAGGACGCCCGATGGGAGAAAGGTGCGATCGCTGTCATGAAGACCGGCATCTGGTTCGTCAGCCAGGAGAACCAGGTCTGCATATCCCTGGGAGACGTCGCAGGCATCGAGTTCACACGCCGGGAGATCCAGGGGAAGGATCTCGATGTCGTGAAGATTGATCACCTCATCGAGAACGAGGTCGTGACAAGTTTTGTCCTCTGCCCAAAGACAACACTCCAGGTCCTCTATAACTTCCTCAAAGAGGCAACACAGAACTCAGCATATGAAGGAGAGCTCGATCCGCTGACCGGGCAGGTGGCCATGCTGGTCTACAGCGGGATGGACTCAAGTAACATCGAGAACATGCTCCAGCTCTCGCACAAAGATCTCGACGCCATCTATGAATACCTCATCAACGCAGGGTTTGCCGAGGTTCTCTATGTCAGGAGAGAGATACAACTGACCGCTAAAGGCGTCCGGTATATCTCCGATTCAATGAAATCTCCAACCAGCGAGTGATCGTATCTCCCCAGAATACGAAAACCTATATACTGTATTCTCCAATTAAACATTGAGTGGTGTCCGATGGGGAGAATCCTGATCGTCGATGATACAATGTTTATGAGAACGCTGCTGAAGAACATCCTCTTCTCTGGCGGACACGATATCGTCGGCGAGGCGGCGGATGGGGCAGAGGCACTCGCCAAGTACCAGGTACTCAAACCCGACCTCGTCACGATGGATATTGTTATGCCGAAAGTAAACGGGATCGAGGCGCTTAAGGCCATCAAGGCCGCAGACCCGGCAGCAAAGGTCATCATGTGCACAGCGGTTGGTCAGGAGCAGATGGTCAAACTTGCCATCAAGAGTGGTGCGAAGGGCTACATCGTCAAACCGTTCCAGGCTCCAAAGGTTCTCGAAGAAGTCAAGAACGTCCTCAGTGCATAACCATGATACGGGTTCTGATCGTCGATGACTCGCTCTTTATCCGGACGATTCTGCGGGACATGCTCAAGGGCAGCCCTGACATCGAGATCGTCGGGACGGCAGTCAACGGCATCGATGCTCTTGAGAAGATATCAGAGCTGAACCCCGACGTCGTCACTCTCGATATCGAGATGCCCCGGATGAACGGCCTCGAGGTTCTTGAAGCACTCCAGGGGATGAAAACAAGACCGAAGGTGGTTGTTTTAAGCACACTGACGTCCCGGCAGGCCGATATGACGCACCGGGCGCTCCGTCTCGGGGCTGACGACTTCATGCTCAAACCAAGGGACGTCCCGAACGTCAGAGGCATCGAGAGAGAGCTCATCCAGAAGATCAAAAATCTCGTCTCACTTCCGAGGGTCGTAAAAACCCCCGGGATCCGACAGAACAACGCCGATGCGGTGGTGCTGGTAGGTTCGTCTGCCGGAGGGCCGCCGATGCTTGATACCCTCCTCTCCGCGCTCCCGTCCAATCTGCCTGCAGCGGTCGTCGTCACCCAGCATATGCCCGAGGGGTTCACCGCATCGCTCGCCGAACGCCTGAACCGCATCTCGGCCCTACCGGTGAAAGAGACCACGAGCGGCGATATCCTGAAGGCGGGGACGGTCCTGGTCTCGAGGGCCGGATACCACACCGTGATATCCGGGGTCTACGCACCTGGCGGGAGGAACCACGGGCGGGTCATCCACTCAACCGCCCCTCCCCTGCATGCGGTCAGGCCGGCTGTCGACAAAACGTTTGCCTCCGCAGCGAAAGTCTTTGGCCCTCGCACGGTATCCGTGATCCTCTCAGGGATGGGGAGCGACGGCGGTGAGGGGACTCTCGCGGTGAAGACTGCAGGCGGCACCACGATGGTATGCGCTGAAGAGGACTGCCTCGTCTACGGGATGGCACGATCCGCCCTTGCCCGGAACTGCGTCGATAAGGTGGTTCCGCTCAAAGATCTTGCGCGGGAGATCGTAAGAGCGGTCAACAGGCTCGAGGTCGATCATGGTTGATGAAGAGATATACCGGAAACTCTTTGTTGAGGAGTCGCGGGAGAACCACGAGAACATCGTAAACAACCTTCTCATCCTTGAGAGCGGGGAAGACCAGCAGGCAGCCATCGATGAGATCTTCCGATCCGCTCATACGCTCAAGGGGATGTCGGCATCGATGGGCTTTGACGCGATGGAGCATCTCTGTCACTCGATGGAAGACGTCTTCTCACTCATCCGTAGCGGCCGGCAGGAGGTAACGGTACCCCTCATCGACCTCCTGCTCACCTGTACCGACGCGATCGAGGCGATGCTGGATGAGATCGAAGCGGGCGGGGCCCCCTCAGGTGAGGCGTCCGGGACTCTGGTGCAGGAACTCCGGGCGTTCACCGAAGAAACCACCGATGATGAACAGGAGGCAGCCCATGAGACAGGGCCAGCAGAAGAGACTGGTGGGCCCGTCTATACGTTATCTGTCACCATCGACCCCTCCTGTGCCATGAGAGACGTCCGGGCCGTGTTGCTCCTGCAGAACCTTGAAGAGATCGGGACGATCCTCGCAACAACACCCCCGCGGAACCTCATCGAGGACGGAAAGTTCGATGGCCCGTTTGAGATCCTGATCGAGAGTGAGGCAGGGGAGGATGCGCTCCGGACTATTGCCTCCGGGACGGAGATATCCCTTCTTGAACTCTCCCTGGTACAGGAGGTTCCGGAAAAGAGCACTCAGCCCGATCCGCCGGTACATAAGCCGATCAGGGCTGGAAAGATCCGGGAGATCAGGAACATCCGTGTCGATATCCAGCAGCTTGACCAGATGATGAACCTTGTCGAGGACCTGGTAATCAACCGCGGGCGGCTCGAACAGATAGCAAGGAAGCACGGCATCAAGGAGTTTGACGAAGCGTTGAGCATGATCGGCCGATCGGTTTCAGACCTTCAGAATCTCATGATGGGGATCCGGATGATGCCGCTCGATCGCATCTTCAACCGCTTCCCGCGGGTTGTACGAGACGTCGCAACCCACGACGGGAAGGAGGTCGAGTTTACCATCGAGGGTGGCGAGACCGAGCTCGACAGGGGTATGATGGATGGACTCTCTGACCCGCTCCTCCATATCATCAGAAACGCTGTAAACCACGGGATCGAGCTCCCTGAGATCCGCGAGGCCAGCGGAAAGCCACGGACGGGTTCGCTCCGGCTGACTGCGCGGAGGGATAAGGATAACGTCATCATCGAGATCGAGGATGATGGTGCCGGTATCGACCACGAGAAACTCAGGGAAAAGGCGGTTGATAGGGGCTTCATGACGCCCGAAGCGGCAGCTGCCGCAACAAAAGAAGACCTCATCAACCTGCTCTTCGAACCCGGGTTCAGCACGGCTGACGCGATCACCGACATCAGCGGCAGGGGTGTCGGTCTCGATGTCGTCAAGAAGACCATCGAGTCGCTCAAGGGAACCATCAGCGTCAAATCCGAGGTTGGCAGAGGGACGCGATTTGAGCTGATGCTGCCGCCGACGATGGCGATCATTGATGTCATGATGGTTCAGATCAATGGGAGGCGGTGCGCTATCCCCATCAGCAACGTCGTCGAGGTGGCACTGGCCAGGCCGGAAGCGGTCCACTGGATCGGCGATCTCGAGACGATCCTGCTCCGCGACGAGATCCTTCCCATGTACCGATTGGAAGATATGTTTGGCCGGGCGCAGAAGGGCGATACGCTTGTTGTGCTGCAGAACGGCGGCAAGAAATGTTGTATCGTCGTTGATACTGTGGATGGCCAACAGGAAGTGGTGGTGAAACCGCTCTCCAGGCTTGCCGGCAGTTGCCGCGGAATCAGCGGGATCACCATCCCGGGAGACGGCGAGGTTGTGCCGGTTCTTGATGTAAACACGATTGTGTAGGTGAAAATTCTATGGAACTTGACCCGATTCAGACTGATGCGCTGATGGAACTTGGAAACATCGGTGCGGCACACGCGGCGACAAGCCTCTCGCAGATGCTGATGAGCCCGATTGAGATGACGGTGCCGGAGGTGCAGGCTATCGACATCGCTGAGATGCACAACTACATAGGCAGCGAGATATCAGCCATTGTCGTCTTCCAGATCCAGGGAGAGATCGCGGATGGTGGGTATATCATCGTCAGCATGCCCCAGGAGACCATCATCCGGCTGACAAACCAGATGCTCGGCACTCCAGATGACGACCGCGAGATCAACGAGATGGACCAGAGCGCCGCGATCGAGATCGGGAACATTATGATATCGGCGTTTCTTGATGCGACCGCCGAACTCCTGGAGATCGTTATGTTGCCATCCCCCCCGGCGCTGGCCATCGATATGGCACATGCCGCCTTCGAGTCCATCATAGCGCAGATGGCCGGCGACGTGAATGATGTACTGATCTTCACCACCGAGCTTGCCAGCGAGGCGCCACCCGTCTATGGGAGTATCTACATGCTCCCGAAACCCGAACTCATGCAGCAGTTGTTCACCATGTTAGAACGTCTGATGGCACCATTCATCTGAACAACCGCCGGGATGGCCATGGAAGACGATTTTTTCGGTGAGGAGAATGCTGTTATCCTCGGTTTGGGCGAGCTCCGGGTCGGGACGTGTCCGATGGGAACGATCGGGCTTGGCTCCTGCATCGCGCTCGTCCTGCACGATCAGAGGCATGCACTCGGCGGACTTGCCCACATCATGCTCCCTGAGAGCCGCGGGAACACCGACCGTCCCGGTAAATTCGCTGATACCGCCACAACCTCCCTCCTCCAGGAGATGGAGAGACTCGGGAGCACAACATCCACGATCGTCGCAAATGTCATCGGCGGTGCGAGCATGTTCAGTTATTCAGCAAACTCCCTGAACATCGGGGAGAGAAACACTGTTGCGGTGAAGGACCTGCTCGATGACCTGGGCATCAGGATCGCGCACGAAGAGACCGGCGGGAGAGTTGGCCGGTCAGTATATTACTGGCCTGAGAAGAAAGGCCGCCTGATCATCAAGAGGGCAGACGGGACATGTACCGAGCTCTGATGGCTTCCGCTCTTCTGGCATTTCTCCTCACTCCTCTGTTATCAGCCATCTACGTCGACGTTCCCGACTACGAGACCGGTATCGCATCCGCCGGGGTGAAGGATGCGATCAACGGCCGTTTTGGGGATGTCATCTTCGCGACCGATAGCGGCATTTCCATATACATGGCAAACGGAACCTGGTACTCGGTCAATGCAAGGCACCCGGGGGAGACGGCCTATGGCATGCTTGCACCGCTTAATGTCATGATGACCGCCGTAGCCCTCGACTCAGAGGGGCACCTCTGGATAGGCTACCCAAACGGGCTTCAGTTCCAGACAGAGACCGGTTATGAGGCCATCCAGGACCAGCAGTTCCTCAAGAACCTTAATATCAACTGCATGGTGCGATGGGGAGACGAGATCTGGGTTGCCACCGGGCGGGCAGGCCTTCACCGTTACCATGATGGGGACTGGACGTGGTACAAGCCGCTCGGGCCAGAGAACCTCGGATGTTATAGCATCGTGAGCATGGCAGTCGATGCCGCGAGCGGTGCGCTCGTTATCGGGTCGGATCGCGACGGCATCTGGGTCCTCAGGGACAGGATCGGGGAGGTCCGGTTCGAGCCGGTGCTCTACACGAAAGACAGGGATTTTGACATACCTTCCGGTATCGCGGCCGATGCTTCTGGAAATATCTATGTGGCAGACTCAGGGAATTATTGCATCCAGAAGTTCGATAGTTCCGGGAATCTCCTCGCAACGTGGGGAGGGCGATACGGCGGGTTTTCTTCTGTGGATGATATTGCGGCTGATGCTTCCGGTAACATCTACGCAGTAGATAGACGCAATCACTGCATCCAGAAGTTCGATGGTTCCGGGAAATTCCTCACGACGTGGGGAACACGGGGGACCGGGGATGGCGAGTTCCGATGTCCGGCTGGCATCGCTGTCAACGCTGCTGGCGACGTCTATGTGACGGACTCGGGGAACCATCGCATCCAGAAGTTTGATAGTTCCGGGAAGTTCCTCACGACGTGGGGGTCACAGGGTTCCGGCAATGGTGAGTTCCAGTCGCCAGAAGGTATCGCCATTGACGCTTCCGGCAATATCTACGTGGCAGACTCAGGGAACCATCGCATCCAGAAGTTCGATGGTTCCGGCAGATATCTCATGAAATGGGGATCATGGGGCAGAGGCAAGGGGGACTTCCAGTGGCCGGTTGGCATTGCAGCTGACGTTTCCGGCAATGTCTATGTGTTCGATCGGGACCGTATCCAGAAGTTCGATGGTTCCGGCAGATTCCTCACGACGTGGGGAACACGGGGGACCGAGGATGGCGAGTTTCTGTCGTCGAACTACAGGGCAAACGTGGCAACCGACGCTTCCGGCAATGTCTACGTGACAGACTCAGGGAACCATCGCATCCAGAAGTTCGATGATTCCGGTAACCTCCTCGCAAAGTGGGAGTCCGGGATACCCGGTGACAGTGAGTTCCTGCGGCCGTCCGGCATCGCTGTCGATACTGCTGGCAATGTCTATGTGGCAGACACCTGGAATCATCGTGTCCAGAAGTTCGATGGTTTTGGCAAATATCTCACAACATTTGGGTCGTTGGGCTTCGGTGACAGGGAGTTCTGGCAGGTGTCCGGCGTCACGATTGACGCTTCCGGCAATATCTACGTGGCAGACTCAGGGAACCATCGCATCCAGAAGTTCACTGATTCCGGGAGGTTCCTCAAGAAGTGGGGGTCACAGGGTTCCGGCAATGGTGAGTTCCAGTCGCCAGAAGGTATCGCCATTGACGCTTCCGGCAATATCTACGTGGCAGACTCAGGGAACCATCGCATCCAGAAGTTTGATAGTTCCGGGAAGTTCCTCACGACGTGGGGGTCACAGGGTTCCGGCAATGGTGAGTTCCAGTCGCCAGAAGGTATCGCCATTGACGCTTCCGGCAATATCTACGTGGCAGACTCAGGGAACCATCGCATCCAGAAGTTTGATAGTTCCGGGAAGTTCCTCACGACGTGGGGGTCGTACGGTACCGGCGATGATGAGTTCCAGTGGCCGTCCGGCATCGCCATTGACGCTTCCGGCAATGTCTACGTGGCAGATACGGACGCCAACCGCATCAAAATTTTTGATAGTTCCGGCAACTCACTCAAAACGTGGCAGTTCTGGGATACCGGCGGCGAGATATTTCATCTCCCTTCCGACATTGCGTCGGACGCTTCCGGTAATATCTATGTGGTAAACAAGGGAAGTCACTGCGTCCAGAAATTCGCACCACTCCCTGATACCCGGTCGATCCCGGACACCCGGCGGGATTCGGGAACTCCCTCTTACACCTTCGTGACAAAGTGGGGCACGAAGGCCTACCAGGGTAAACCGGTCCGGGAGATCTCCGAAGTTCGGGTCGATCCGTTCGGGGGTGTGTACCTCTTCAACCGCACAACGGTCCTCTGGTATGCCCCGGACAAGGGGATCACCCCTGTCCTCGATGTCGGCGATCTGAGCGCCTTCCTGGTCACTATCAACGATATCGCGGCAACACCTGAGGGGACGCTCCTTATCGCGTCAGATAACGGGATATACGGATGGAACGAATCCGCCGTCGTTCTCCATATCACGTCAGAGGACGGCATTCGTTCAAACGTCGTCAAGAAACTCTTCATCGATGCCTACGGGCGGTGCTGGTTTGTGGTTCCCGGGAACGTGGGATATATCCCGCTTATGACCGGATCAGTCACCCTCGATCTGAAACCTGAGTCGGTGCAGGCATCGGATGTGCTGGAGACTACCCCGAACATCCCCGATGACATCCCGGCGCCGGAGGAGACACCTCGTGGCAAGCCTTCCGGGGTGATCGGGATGCTCGAAGATGCGTGGGCATCACTCGTGGAGCGGATCGGGAACTGTTGGTGCCGGGGTGTCAACTAACTCCCAACTCAAGTCGGGGGCATGATACGTGAGGGGTATCATGCTCTTTCCCTCAGTTCAAGGCGGGGCTCCCTGGCCCATGAACCTGAAGTCCGAGTTCCCGCAGAGATCGGGGGCACGAGTTATCGATTATCACTATGGGAAGCATTCCGTCTAATTATTGCCAGACCCCGGCTGCCTCACGCGAAGCAATGGTGCTGCACATAACCCCTATGAGGCCTGAAACTTCGGCTGCACGCATGGATAACCCCCTTACCCCCGGGCAACTGGACCGTGGTGGGAATCATGCCGGGAATTTCACCTTTCTTTTGCGGGTGAGAGGAATGGATCGCCACCTCACGGACTGAACCGGCCGGTGCTGCTCAGGACTTTGAGATCTCCGCGTAGTAGTACTCGCCGGCTGCTATCTGCTCCCGGTCCAGGAACGACCCCGGCTTGTTGATCCGCGGCCTTCCAGTCTTGTCCCGCCGGAAGGTGATCCCGAGCGCCTTCAGGAACCGGTTCATGCCTGACGCCATATCAAACGGCCCCACGGCCTTGCCGCTGATGCCAGGCTCGCCCTCAAATACCAGGATCCGGTCGCTGATCATATCGATCACGTAGATGTCGTGGTCGATTACGAGCGTGCTCGCGTCCCGTCCTTCGGCGTGCCTCCGGATCAGCCGGGAGATCTTCACCCGCTGCTCCACATCAAGGTGTGCGCTTGGCTCGTCTAGGATGTAGAGGTCGGCATCGCGAGAGAGGCAGATCGCGATCGCCACCCGCTGGAGTTCGCCGCCGGAGAGGGTGCTCACCGGCGCCTGGAGGATCTGCGCGAGAGAGAGGGGTTCCAGGATCTCATGCTGATAGTATGATGTGTCAAACTTCGTCGTCATCTGCCTGAGGATCTCCTCGACGGTCGCCTCAGTGTCGCCCTTGAGGTACTGCGGCTTGTAAGAGATCCGCACCCTGGTATCCATCGACCCGGTATCAGGCTCAAGCACCCCGGCGAGGAGCTTTGCGAACGTGCTTTTCCCGATACCGTTTGCGCCGACAACCCCCAGGACCTCGCCGCTCCGGATCTCCCCGCCATCAACGACAAGCGAGAACTGCTCGAAACGTTTTGTCATCTCCGGGAACGCAAAGAGTTCTTCTCGATCCACTTCTGTGGCATGGGCCCGGGCCTCAAACATCACCGAAAAGTCCCTGAACCTGACGTTCTCCTCCGGGAGAAAGCCCTCCAGATACTGGTTGATCCCCACCCTGACACCCTTTGGGTAGGTGATGACGCCAAAGACCGCCGGTTCTCCGTAGGCGATATGCACGGTGTCGGCGAGCATGTCGAGGATAGCGAGGTCGTGCTCGACGATCACAACCGGCCGCTCCAGGGCAAGTTCACGGATCAGGTTTGCGGCGGCCATCCGCTGGTAGACATCGAGGTAAGGCGTGACCTCATCAAGGAAATAGAAGTCGGCGTCACGCGCGAGGCATGCAGCAATCGCCACCCGCTGGAGTTCGCCGCCGGAGAGGTTCCCGATTGTCCGGTCGAGGATCGGCCTGAGCGATAACCGGTCGATGTAGTAGTCGAGCCTGCCGCGCTCGTCGGTGGTCGCGAGAAGGTCGCGTATCGACCCGGAGAAGACTTTCGGGATCTGGTCGATGTACTGCGGTTTCACGGCGACCTTCACGTTCTTCTGCGCGAGCAACTGGAGGTAGTCGAAGAGCTCAGTCCCCTGGAAGAGGTCAAGAACCTCCTTCCAGGACACTGGGGCATCGGTCTTCCCCAGGTTCGGGACGAGCGTGCCTGAGAGGATCTTGATTGCTGTGCTCTTCCCGATACCGTTCGGCCCGAGGATACCGGTGACCTTGCCTTCGACGGGGATCGGGAGGCCGTAGAGGACGAACCCGTTCTGGCCGTAACGGTGGGTCGGCTGGTCGAGTTGTTCAGGGAGGTTGACGATATCAAGAGCCTCAAACGGGCACTTCTTTACGCAGATACCGCAACCCACGCAGAGCTCCTCGGATATGACGACTTTCTGGTCTTCGCCGATGACGATGGTCTCGTCGCCGGTCCTGACACGCGGGCAGTAGAGGATGCACTCGGTGCCACATTTGATAGGGTGACACCGGTCACGGTGTACGACAGCAATTCGCATGGGTGATCACAGGACAGCAGTGGTTAAGAAGAGGGTCCAGGTCATGAACCAGAGCGCGAATGTCATGAAACTCTGGTAGAACCAGTCCTTGCCGGTCAGGTCCATGTAGTCAACCCCAAGGAGCATAAAGACGTGCTTCTGGAAGGCCACACCCGCCATCAAGAGGAGCAGGCCAATGATGGCGTTGGCCTGGAGCCCGGTGACCGGGTTCGGGGTGCCGGCGAGGTAGAATGAGAGCCCTCCTGTCAGGATGCCCATGAAACAGGCCACAAGCGTCCGTTTTATCCTGCTTCTGTGCTCGACCTGTTTCTCGGCACGTGTCCGCGGCCGTATCGTTTCAGCCTCTGCTGCTACCGCATTATCGCTCATCTTTATATGACACCAGTATTATGCTATTCCTGAAGGGGAACGATCGCATGCCTCTTCCGGCGGCTGCAGACGATCTCCCGGATTGACGGAATTCTTATATTAGTAGGGTGTTCACCGGTAATAAAGATAAGTACCTTCAAAGCCCCGGAAACCTCGTCCCGGGGCACAAATCCACATGGTCGTGCGGCCACAAACATGCTGGATGAATATCCGGGTAGTCATTTTCACACAAAACGCTCATGGGGCAGGGTTTCATGCTCCACAGATGAAACCGCCGGCTCTTCCGGGCGGTGGATCTTCCGGGCGGTGGATCGCGGTGGGGGAATCGTGCCGGGGAGGGGGTTTGACCCCCCATCGGCGCTAACTTACCGAATGCAACGCATTTCAGTTGATACCAGTGAAGTTCAAGCTCTGGTGACCTCGACCCGGTTCCGGCGTTCGTCCTCACCCACGAGTGAGTTTGAGTGGCGGACGCGGATACCTCCTCTCGCCAATGCACCGGACCGCGGTGGAGGCCGGAGAGGAGGCGGGCTTCTCCTAACCCCTGCAATGACAGCCACCACAGTCTACTGCCGCGGATGATCCCGGGGAGTCAGCGGCTTTCATGCGTTCAGCCTCAGTTTCAGGCCTCATGGGGTTTCATACGCACCATTGCTTCGCGCTCTTCGCGGAAGTTCGCGAAGAGACAATGGTAATAATTAGACGAAATGCTCAAGTGGCCGAGTTTTCCACAGGAAAAATCGCGGTTTGATCTGCTCTCAGCCGGGGGAGCGCCTCATGGTGGTTCCATCATGCCCGGGCATGGACCCCCACCGGGGTTTCCTTGTGGCGGGAGCGGGAACAGATGCCAGATCCCGGCAGGTCCCGGGCTTCCGCTGCCGGTAGTACATTATTTACGTACCGGACCGAATGTACTCAGGATCAATGGCAACACTACAGGGAATGAGCGGGGTCGATCTTCGGGCGCTGGTATCAGAGGCTGCCGATCGCCTCCCGCTCTGGGTCGGCAAGATCTACCAGTTCGATGCAAAGACCCTTGGTATCAGATTAAACGGGGAAGACCGGACGAAATACCTGCTGCTCGTGGAGACCGGGCGGCGCATCCACTTCACCGCAGAGTTTCCAAAGCCCCCGAAGCATCCGCCGGGTTTTGCGATGCTGCTTCGCAAGTACCTGAACGGCGGAAAAGTGCTCAGCATCCGTCAGCTCGGGATCGAGCGCACCATGAGCATCGATATCGGGAAGAGGGATACAACCTACCACCTCATCTTTGAGTTATTCGACGAGGGAAACGCCATCCTCTGCGACGAAGATTACACGATCATCAAGCCGCTCTGGCACCACCGGTTCAGGGACCGGGATGTGGTCCCTGGCGCGGTCTACGCCTTCGAGGGGACCGACTGTTTGGCACTCCCGCCCGAAGAGTTCCGGGAGATGCTTGCAGGGTCAGACCGCGACATTGTCAGGACGCTTGCCGTCGGGTGCATGCTCGGCGGCGCGTATGCCGAAGAGATCTGCCTGATGGCAGGCGTCGATAAGAATGCCGCGGCCGCAGAGGTGGATGCAGGGGCCGTCAGGGAGGCCTATGATCGCCTGTTGACCGACGTTGAGATGCGCCGGCACCCGGTGATCACGCAGTCAGGATGCTGGCCGGTGATACTGGCAGGTGAGGAAGTCCTCCAGCGGTTTGAGACCTTCAGTGAGGCCCTGGATGCGTTCTACCCGAAGGCTGCTGGCGAAAAGGAGGAGGCCACGGCTGGAAAACCCCACCTCTCCCGGGAAGAGACGATCCGCCGGCGCCAGGCAGAGGCGATACGAGGCTTCGAGAAGAAGATCCAGCGCTACGAGCGGATCGTGGAGATCCTCTACGAGAACTACACGGCCGTCGCTGAGATCATAGCAACACTGAATGAAGCGAGCAAAGACCGGTCGTGGCAGGAGATCGAGCGGATCCTCAAGACAAACAACGACAATGTAGCCGCGAAGATGATCTGCGCGGTCCACCCTGCGGAGGCGGCAGTGGAACTCGATCTTGCAGGAGAGCGGGTGAAGGTCTACGTCCACGAGACGATCGAGCAGAACATCGGCCGCTACTATGACCAGATAAAGAAGTTCAAGAAGAAGAAGACCGGTGCCCTCGCGGCTATGGAACGGACGATCCCGGTGAAGCCGAGGCGGAAGGAGCACCTCGTCCTCCAGAAGAAGCGGTGGTATCACCGGTTCCGGTGGTTCACCACCTCAGACGGTGTCCTCGTCATCGGCGGCCGGGATGCTTCCCAGAACGAGGAGCTCGTCAAGAAGTACATGGAAGGCGGAGACCTCTTCCTCCACGCCGACGTCCACGGCGGAAGCGCTGTCATTGTAAAAGGCGCCACCGAACACCTGGACGAGGCCGCACAGTTCGCTGCATCCTATTCCAACGCCTGGAAGGCCGGGCATTTCGCGGCCGACGTCTACGCCGCCCGTCCCGACCAGGTGAGCAAGACGGCCGAGTCAGGGGAGTACGTGGCGCGAGGCGCCTTCATTGTCAGGGGAGAGCGGCAGTACTTCAGAAACGTCCCTCTCGGGGTGGCGATCGGCCTCCAGGTGGCCCCGGAGGTCGCCGTCATCGGCGGCCCACCCCGGGCTATCGCCGGGCGTGCGAAGGCATGGGTGACGCTCCAGCCCGGGAAGTATGAGCCAAACGACATAGCAAGGAGGGTGATCCGGGCACTCAGGGAGAAACTTCCGGAGGACGCGTGGAAAGGGCTCAAGAATGTCCTGAACACCGAGGCGGTCGCCGCATTCGTCCCGCCCGGTGGCTCTGATATCGCGGAACCATGAAGGCTGAAGTTGGAGAGATGAAAAAACATTTCGGCGAGATACGGCTCTTTCCCGAGACGCTTGACGACCTCTGGCATCTCTCCCATCTGGTCGGACCGGGCGATCTCGTCTTTGCGACGACGTTTCGGAGCGTGGATGCAGCAACCGACAAGATCCGGCCGGAGAAGGTGGAGAAGCGGCCGGTCAGGCTCGGTATCAGGGTCGAGAAGGTGGAGTTTCACCAGCACACGAACCGTCTCCGCATCGCCGGGGTCATCGAGAGCGGTGTGGACGTCAGTTCGCACCATACCCTCAACGTCGAGCCCGGGTACGAGATCTCAGTCATCAAGCGGTGGCGGTCCTTTGACTGCGAACGGCTGAAACGGGCCATCAACGCCTCCGCGTACGGCGTGGTTCATGTCGTGAGTGTCGAAGAGGGCGAGACCCAGGTCTACCGCCTGCGCCAGTTCGGCCCGGAGTGGGTGACCACCATCACGTCAGGGAGCAGCAAGGGTGCGGATACCGGCACCAGGTCGGTGCTCTTCGAGAAGACGCTTGAGGCGCTCACGATGATCACCGGGCCCCTGGTCGTGGCGGGTCCGGGATTCGTGAAGGAGGAGTTTGCTGATTACGTGAGGAGAGACGCGCCCGACCTCGCGGAACGGATGCTCGTCGTCGAGACGCGGCGTATCGGGCGGGGGGCCGTGCAGGAGGTCATCGGGCAGGGGATCCTCGACCGATTGCTCGGCGACCTCCACCTCGCAAGGGAGGTCAGGCTGATGGACGAAGTCCTGCTCAGGATCGCCACTGAGGGCGCCGTCGCCTACGGTATCAACGAGGTGCGAAGGGCGATCAACTACGGCGCAGCCGAGACGGTGCTTGTCTCCGACACCCTGCTCCGGAATGAGGAGGTTACCGGTCTCATCGAGCAGGCCGAGTACGTCGGCGCATCGGTCGTGGTGATGAGCACCGAGTTCGAACCCGGGGAGCGCCTGGAAGCCCTCGGCGGCGCTGCGGCGCTCCTGCGGTATAAGATCGAGTGAGAGGAGCGATGCCGGTCTCCACGTTGATGCGAAGTTCGCTAAAAAGGCCGGACACAGGCGAACTTCGCGTCCTTCACGCACTTCTGCGTGAGGCAACCCGGAGATGCGTGGCGATGAGCTGCCCGGGATAACGGCCTTACTGCGGCACCTTTTCCTGTAACTTTCTGATCGTGTCGCGGAGCGTGATCGCCCGCTCGAACTCCAGGCGTTCCGCCGCCGCCCGCATCTCGGCCTCGAGCTCGATGATCAGGTTCGGGATCTCCCGCATTGGAACATGTTTGATGTCGGTGATCTCGACCTCTTTCTCCCGGATCGGTTTCTGGATCGTCTGCGGCGTGATGCCGTGCCGGGCGTTGTAGGCGAGCTGCATCCTGCGCCGCCGTTCTGTCTCGACAAGCGCCTTTTTGATAGAGTCGGTCATGGTGTCGGCGTAGAGCACAACTTTCGCGTTGACGTTCCGGGCGGCCCGTCCGATGATCTGGACCAGACTCCGAGCATCACGCAGGAACCCTTCCTTGTCGGCATCGAGGATCCCGACGAACCCGACCTCCGGGATATCGAGCCCCTCCCGCAGGAGGTTGATCCCCACGAGCACATCGTACTTCCCGAGACGGAGCTGTCTGATGATCTCGGTCCGCTCGATGGTCTTGATCTCTGAGTGGAGGTAGCGGGTCCTGATCCCCTGGTCGGCAAGGTAGCCTGAGAGTTCCTCGGCAAGCCTCTTCGTGAGTGTCGTCAGGAGCACCCGGTCGCCGCGCTCGATCGTGGCCCTGATCTCCTCGATCACGTCCGGGATCTGCCCCTCGATCGGCCTGACCTCAACTTCCGGGTCCACGAGTCCTGTCGGGCGGATGATCTGCTCGGTCACCCTCGAGCGCTCGAGCTCGTAGTCCCCCGGGGTCGCCGAGACAAAGATGACGTTTCTCATGTAGCGCGAGAACTCATCGAACTTCAGCGGCCGGTTGTCGAACGCCGACGGGAGCCGGAACCCGTAGTCCACGAGCGACTTCTTCCGCGAGTAGTCGCCGCGGTACATCCCGTGGACCTGCGGGATCGTCTGGTGGCTCTCGTCGATCACCATCAGGAAATCGTCCGGGAAGTAGTCCAGCAGGCAGTAGGGCTGTTCCCCGGGCCTCCGGCCGTCAAAGTGACGGGAGTAGTTCTCGATCCCCTTGCAGGTCCCGGTCTCCTGGATCATCTCGATGTCGTAGAGGGTCCTCTGGCGCAGGCGGTGCGCCTCGAGCGTGCCGAGGTTCGGGAGCCACGCTTCGAGTTCTTCCTGGATGGAAGCGATCGCCCGGTCCTTCTCCTCCTCAGGGACGACGAAGTGACGGGCCGGGTAGACGAAGAAGTAGTCCATCGTCTCGAGCCGCTGCCCTGAGACCCGGTCGATCTCGCTGATCCGGTCCACCTCGTCCCCGAAGAGTTCGATCCTGATGACGTTGTTGAAGTAGCCGGGGATGATGTCGATGGTATCCCCTTTAACCCTGAACCTGCCCGGAGCAAGGTCGATATCGTTCCTCTCGAACTGGATCTCGACAAGCCGCCTGATGATGTCGTCCCTGCGCATCTGGTCCCCGACCTTCACCTCAAACCCCAACCCACGGAAGTTCTCGGGGTTCCCGAGACCGTAGATGCAGGAGACCGAGGCGACGACGATCGTATCAGGGCGGGAGAGGACCGATGCGGTCGCGGCGAGGCGCATCTGCTCGATCTTCGGGTTGATCTGGGCGTCCTTCTCGATGTAGAGGTCGCGCTTCGGGATGTAGGATTCTGGCTGGTAATAGTCATAGTAGGAGACGAAGTACTCCACCCGATTCTCAGGGAAGAACGACCGAAACTCGTTGTAGAGCTGGGCTGCAAGCGTTTTATTGTGGGCGATAACAAGCGTGGGTCGCTGGATCTCTTCGATGACGTTTGCTATCGTAAACGTCTTTCCCGACCCGGTGACCCCGAGCAGGGTCTGGAACCGCTCACCGGCGGAAAGTCCGTTGACCAGGTCCCGGATCGCGGCAGGCTGCGATCCTGTCGGCACAAAATCTGCTGTAAGGTTGAATGCCGTCATGGTACCACTGTCTTCTTCCGCAGGGTTCTGTGGTAGGCGACCGCGAACCGGTGCGCCTCATCGCGGATCTCCTGGATGAAGAGCGACGCCTTCTCGTGCCGGTCGAGCGGCAGAGGATGAGTGAACCCGGGCACGAAGACCTCTTCCTCGCGCTCTGCGATGGCCACGACCGGTATCTTGATCCCGAGTTCCCCGAGCACCGCACCTGCCGCCGCAACCTGCCCCTTCCCGCCGTCGACGATGATCAGGTCGGGAAGGTCGCCGCCCTCCTTCTGCAGCCGCGAGTAGCGCCGCCTGACCACCTCGGCGATGGCGGCGACGTCGTCGATCTCCTCGACTGTCCGTATCCGGAACCTCCGGTAGTTCCGCTTATCGGGCTTTCCCCACCTGAACTGAACCATCGAACCCACCATCGCCGTGCCCGAGAGGTGGGAGATATCAAAGCACTCGATCAGGACCGGGAGAGCCGGGAGATGCAGACGGCGTTTCAGTTCCTCCATCTTGATCCGGTCGCCGAAGAACCCGATCTCGACGTTCTTCCGGACAAGGTCGAGCAGGTTCTTCTTCTCGCCCCGCTGCGGCACGACCATCCTGACCCGGCTGCCCCGGAGGTGGGAGAGGTAGTCGACGACCGCGTCATCCACTGCCTCAGGGAGGATCACCTCCTCCGGGGGTCTGTGGTCTGCGTAGTAGCGGGTGAGGAACTCCTCGAGGAACCCCTCTTTTGCATCAAAGGTATATTCGTGCTTCCCGGCAAGCGTTCCACGGTAGACATTGAAGAGCATCAGAAAGACGGTTCCGTCGCTTGCGATGTAGTTGACAATATCCTCGTTATAGGTCTTCTGCCGGTCGACGTGCTGCCGCTCGCGCAACCGCTCGAGCGCCGCGACCTGATCGCGATACTCGATCGCGCGCTCGTAGTCCTGCCGCTCCGCACAGGCGGTCATCTCCTCCCTGAGGGTCCTGATGAGCCCGCTGATATCTCCCTTCAGGACCGCCTCAGCCCTCCTGACCCGCTCCTGGTAATCGTCCTTGCTGATCTTCCCGGTGCAGGGAGCGCTGCATGAGTCGATATGAGCCCTGAGGCAGGGCCGCCGGGGGAGCCGCCTGCAGGACCTGAGCCCAAACGTCCTCTTCAGCAGGCGAAGAAGGTCGTCACGCTCCCGCGCAGAGACGAACGGCCCGTAGTAGCGGCCGTTCCCGTCGGGACCCCGGGCGACGTGGATCCGGGGGTAGGTCTCGTCGGTGATATGGATGTAGGCGTAGGTCTTAGAATCTTTCAGGTCGATGTTGTACTTTGGCTGGTGCTTCTTGATCAGGGTGTTCTCGAGGATAAACGCCTCGACCTCGGTGTCGGTGACGATAAAGTCGACTCCGGCGATAGCAGAGACGAGACTTGCTGTCTTCGGGTCGAGGTCGTGGCGGGAGAAATAACTTGATACACGCCTCCTGAGGTTCTTTGCCTTCCCGACGTAGATGATGCTCCCGGCATCGTCTGAGAAGAGGTAGCATCCGGGTTCGGCAGGCAGGCTTCGCGGGTCGACGATCATGGCTTGTTGAGGATCTCTTTCAGGAACATACCTGTATAACTCTCTTCCACCGTCGCCACCTCCTCCGGGGTTCCCGCCGCAACGACCTCGCCGCCGGCATCCCCGCCTTCGGGGCCGAGGTCAATGATGTAGTCGGCCGACTTGATCACGTCCAGGTTGTGCTCGATCACAACCACCGTGTTCCCGCGGGCTACCAGGTCGTCGAGGACTGCGATCAGGTTCTTCACGTCATGGAAGTGCAGTCCGGTCGTCGGTTCATCGAGGAGGTAGATCGTCTTTCCTGTAGGTCGTTTCGAGAGTTCCCGGGTGATCTTGATCCGCTGCGCCTCACCGCCCGAGAGGGTGGTAGAACTCTGTCCGAGCCTGATGTAGCCAAGCCCCACCCTTGAGAGGGTCTCGAGTCTGTTCCTGATCGAAGGAACGTTCTCGAAGAGGGCAAGCGCCTCCTCGACGGTCATATCGAGGACGTCGGCGATCGACTTCCCCCGGTACTTCACCTCGAGGGTCTCGCGGTTGTAACGCGCCCCCTTACACTCCTCGCACTCGACGTAGACGTCAGGGAGAAAGTTCATCTCGATCTTGATGAGCCCGTCACCCTGGCAGGCCTCGCACCGCCCGCCTTTGAGGTTGAATGAGAACCGGCCGGGCTTGTAGCCGCGGACCTTCGCCTCCTTCGTCCCGGCAAAGACCTTCCTGATATCGTCAAAGACCTTGGTGTAGGTCGCCGGGTTCGAGCGCGGGGTCCTCCCGATCGGGCTCTGGTCGATGACGATCACCTTATCGATCTCGTCGTCGAACGTGAGGCGGTCATGGTCTCCGGGGGCCTCCCGTGAACCGTGGAGTCTCTGCATCAGCGCCCGATAGAGCGTCTCGTAGATGAGTGTGGACTTCCCCGATCCCGAGACACCGGTGACGACCGTCAGGACGCCGATGGGGATCTTCACGTCGATATCTTTGAGGTTGTTCTCCCTGCAGCCCGTGAGCCTGATGAACCGGTCGCTCTGCCGGCGGGTGGCAGGAACCTCGATCCTGAGGTCGCCTGAGAGGTAGCGTCCGGTGAGCGAGGCCGGGTTTGCAGCAATGGCCCCGGGCGGACCTTCAGCGACGACCTCGCCCCCGTGGAGTCCGGCGCCGGGGCCCATGTCTACGACCCAGTCGGCGCTCCTGATGGTCTCCTCATCGTGCTCCACCACAACCAGGGTGTTGCCAAGGTCGCGGAGGTGCTGCAGGGTAGCAAGGAGTTTTCTGTTGTCGCGCTGGTGCAACCCGATGGAAGGTTCGTCGAGGACGTAGAGTACGCCCGTCAGGTTCGATCCGATCTGCGTCGCAAGCCGTATCCTCTGCGCCTCCCCGCCCGAGAGCGTCCCGGCGCTCCGGGAGAGAGTCAGGTAACCAACGCCGACCTGCTCCAGGAACTCGAGCCGGGCGATGATCTCCTTCAAGACCTGCTGTGCGATCTCACGCTCGCTCTCGGTGAGTTCCAGGGTCCGGAAGAACGCAAGCGCTCCTGATATGGAGAGGTCGGTGACCTCGGCGATGGACTTCCCGTTCACTTTCACGGCGAGAACCTTCTCCTTGAGCCGTTTCCCCCCGCAGCCCGGGCAGGGCAGGACGCGCATGAACTTCTCGAGGTCCCGGCGGCGGTACTCAGACCGCGTCTGGCTGTGGAGCCGCTCTGCCTGCGGCACGAGCCCTTCCCATCTCCCGGTATGCGACCAGGCGGCATCGCCGTTCCTTGCCTTCACCGAGAACCGGAGGCGCTCGTTCGAGCCGTACATCAGGGCATTATATTGCCGTTCGGTCAGGTCCCGGATCGGTGTCAGGACCGAGAACCCGTAGCGATCGGCCACCGCCGAGAGGTGGTGCACCCGGTAGCCGTCGACGTAGTTGCGGTAGAGCGCGACGGCGCCTTCGGCGATGCACTTGTTCTTATCGGGAATGATCAGGTCGGGATCAAACTCCATCCTGATCCCGAGACCGTTGCACTCCTCGCAGGCGCCGAACGGGCTGTTGAAAGAGAACATCCGGGGCTGGAGTTCCTCGAACGCCAGCCCACAGACCGGGCAGGCCATGAGCGATGAATAGGTCTCCTCCCGACCATCCTCATCAACGGCGATGACGAGCCCTTCCTCTGACTTTGTCAGGGCGTTCTCGACCGCCTCGACGAGCCGTGACCGATCGTCGGTGGCCAGGCGGTCGATGACCACCTCGATATCGTGCTTCTGGTAGCGTTCGAGGCTGATCTCCTCATCGGTCCGGCGGATCTCGCCGTTGACCCGGACCCGCGTGTAGCCCTCCCGGTCGAGGTCCTTGAAGAGTTGCTGGTAGGTCCCTTTCTTCTGCCGCACGACCGGGGCAAGGATGGTGACCGTCCCGGCCATGCTCGAGCCGATACGGTCGGCGATCTTCTCGGGCGACTGGGCTTCGATGGGGATCTGGTGGTCAGGGCAGAACGGCGTCCCGATCCTGGCGAAGAGGAGTCGGAGGTAGTCGTAGACCTCGGTGACCGTGCCGACGGTGCTCCGGGGATTTTTGGATGTCGTCTTCTGCTCGATGGAGATGGCGGGTGAGAGCCCATCGATGCTGTCGACGTCCGGCTTCCTCATCAGCCCGAGGAACTGCCGGGCGTAGGCTGAGAGCGATTCCACGTAACGCCGCTGCCCTTCGGCGTAGATGGTGTCGAAGGCAAGCGTGGATTTCCCGGAGCCCGAGACGCCGGTGAGAACGATGAGCTGATCCCGCGGGAGTTTGACGGTGATATCTTTGAGGTTGTGCTCCCGCGCCCCCTTGATGATGATATTCTTCATTGGTGCGTGCAGATCTGTTGATCTTCTTTCCTCATAGCCATTGTGTGATCTCGAAAAGTTAAAATACAACAGGAGAATGGGGGCAGAATACTGTCGCTTCTGGGGTTTTACGGGCGGCCCGACTGGACCGGAACTGCTTGGAGCATTGCACCGTGAATTACCCCGCGCCTTTTGGACGGGGACTTCCCGCTCCGCCCCGCACACCCCCGCGAGTTAAATCTTCCATGAAACCCCAATGAGGCGGAACAAGAGACTGCACGGACGAAAACAACCCCCTGGCTGGAGTGGTTGCAGGCAGGATAGGCTCGCCCCGGCCAGTGGACCGTGGGTGGCTATCACGCAGGGGGAGACCGGAGTGGGGTCCCCTCCAGAAGGAAGTCATGCCTGGATATGAGAGACTGACTGCCGAGAGCCCTACAGTATCTAAACCTGGACGTTTCGTGGAGGATCCCCCGGCAGGCAGGAGGTGTCCGAGACGAACTCGCCATCAAACGATCCCCTCAAAAACCATATCCCGCGACAGGGGTGTGTGGGGCGAAGCGGAAAGTCTCCCGCCCAAAGACCCGGGATGAGAGCGACGCCTCCCTTCTTTGCAACGATAGATATATCGCATCGGGTGTTCTACCTACATTCTTCGTACAAGGCTGAAAGCGCTGGTACGAACTTCATTCGATCAATTCCCGGAACACGGCACAGATGTCTTCGCGCTGCGGAGGTATTGTGAAAAAGACGCTTGCCGACAGAGTTCACGATTGTCCGTGCTGTGGATTTGTTGCCGATAGAGATTATACAACTGCTGCGGTGAACATCCACCGCGTGGAGATGGAGCAGCCCTTGGAGCCTGTGGAGATGATACCGCTACATCACAGAAATGTGATGCAGGTATTGTCGACGATATCCGAGAAGCCCACACCGATGAGCGCGGGGTAGTTCACTCGCATATCCGGAGAGATATCGATAAATACATGCTGTGCAGGTAGAGAGCACTCTGCACAGCCTGGAACCCACAGCATGAAAGTCCACTGGCGAGAGATCTCTTCAGCAAGCAACTCCTTCGCCGCGCTCTCCGCCGCGTGCGAGGTACATGGCTACCACCTCGAAGCGACAAATGAGCCCCGTCCCGATGTCACGTGCTATAGCCTGAACTCCATCACCGAGAGGAGTTACCGCGCCGAGATCGCGGAGGCGGACTGCATAACGGTTGTCGGAGGCCCCCACGCTTCAGCCTGCTACCTGGAGGTGGCGCGGTATGCCGATTATGTTGTTGTCGGGGAGGGGGAGTACACCCTCCCGGCACTTCTTGCCGCCATCGAGGAGGGGAGGGACCCGCCTCCCGGGGTCGCCACCGCCGCAGGATATACGCCAGCACGCCACACCGTCCTCCTCGATGCCTACCCCCCCTTCTCTGAGGTGAAGGGGTTCATCGAGATCACCCGGGGGTGCCCGTTCGGCTGCGGCTACTGCCAGACGCCGCGTCTCTTCGGGCGATGCATGCGTCACCGCTCGGTCGACGAGATCAGCCGGTATGCCGCGCGGTTCCGCGACATCAGGTTCGTCACCCCGAACGCGTTTGCGTACGGTTCTGACGGCATCCGCCTCAGGCTTGACCGGGTGGAGAGGCTCCTCCGGAGCCTCGACGGTCGGATCTACTTCGGCACCTTCCCCGGCGAGGTTCGGCCCGAGTGCGTCTCACAGCAGTCCATAGACCTCATTCTTGACCACTGCGCCAACACCCGGCTGCACTTCGGGGCGCAGTCAGGTAGCGATCGCGTGCTCCGCCTCCTGCATCGGGGACACACTGTGGAGGACGTCATCCGTGCCTTAGACCTCTGCCGGGAGAACGGGCTCGTCCCGGTCGTCGATTTCATCCTCGGCCTGCCGTTCGAGACCGATGAGGACCAGCGTGCAACGCTCGATCTCATCAGGATGGTCACCCGTGCGGGGAAGGCGCATATCCACTACTTCATGCCTCTGCCGGGAACACCGCTCCAGCACAGCCGGCCACGTCGACTCCTCCCCGAGACTGAGAGAGTTCTCGGCAGACTGGCACTCGGTGGCAGGATAACCGGCTCATGGATGGATCATGAGATAAGATTTTTTAGACACACTCCTCATCTATAGAATATGACGGATGTGCTACTCTTAGCAGATCTGCACGGTAACTACGAAAGGCTTGATGCCTTTCTCAGCTACGACTACGATGCAGTCATCATTGCAGGCGATATCACCAACTTCGGTCCGCTCGAGCCTGTTGATTCAGTACTCTCTATTTTTGAAGTACCCTGTTTCGCAATCCCGGGCAACTGCGACCCCCGTGAGATCATCGATGTGCTCGAACGCTCAGATGCGGTCTGTCTGCACAAATCATGGATCTCTCTCGGCAACCTGACGATCGCAGGAATTGGAGGTTCGAACGAAACCCCCTTCGGCACGCCGTTTGAGTTGACAGAAGAAGAGATCGATAGGGAACTCGCCCGGATCGTCAAGCACATGGACAAAAACGTCCACAACGTCCTGCTCAGCCATGCTCCGCCATACGAAGCCCTTGACCTCACCGGCGGGAACCATGTTGGAAGCCAGAGCGTCAGGAAGCACATGACCCGGTTTGACCTGGTCTGCTGCGGCCACATCCACGAGGCACGTGGTATCACAGATCTCGACGGTGTCACCGTCGTCAACCCGGGATCCGCATCAGATGGCTATGGCGCCCTCATCCGCTTTGGAAAAGAGCCGAAAGATATTCAGATCGACCTTATCACCGTGTGAACCTGCGGCGGGCTCGTGGAGCGGAGCAGGAGGACCCCCCGGTCCCCTGGCGTTGCCCTTCTTCAGGACCATGGGCCGAGGAACCCCCCAACTTTGAGCCGGGGGAGGAATCTGCGCTTCGGCGTATCCTCATATGAGGTCATCAAACCACCCCCCCCGATTTGATGGCAGCTCTCTGCGATCTGCCGGATCCTTTTTCACTCATCCCGTTCATTCTGCAAAATTTGAGTCATCCAACTCGTCTCTCCTCAGTCCTGGAGATGATACCTCGAACCTTGTGGGCAAATGGTGGCAAATCTGGGAAAACAGAGATGGTTCTCGCTCTTCATACTCCCGGTTAGCCCCCCTCCAAAACCCGCCGCCTATCCATCCTTGTTTTGCCGCCGGATTTGCGATCTCAATGTCAAAGGGCTCTCCCCTACCAAAAGTACATTCATTCCTGGGCCTGATCCAGGATTCTGGCAGAATAAAACCGTAAAATGGATCGTACAATGAGGAGAATTCATTATTGCTGATAAAAATGAAGTCTTCACTCTTTCATCGAGTGCAGGGCCCAGGCCCGCGGAGTGGCGGTGGAAGTGGTCGGGGAGCCTGTACGAGCCAGCATCCATCGACCAGAAGAACCGCGCAACCCGGGCAGGGGTTTCCCCTGCCGGGCGTGCGGCTATGCTGAGAACGCCGACCTGAATGCGAGCGTTGAACATAGCTGCCAGGGCTCAGATCAACGAGCCTATTGCGGTCCGCTCCCCGAACGCGGGGAGAGGTGGAATCGCAAGCCTCCACAAGGTCGGGAGCTGTTACCTCCCTATCGGTTTTCCCATCGCCATGCATGCCTCCCGCTGCCTGGCACGACCCCGTGACCCCCGGCGCGATAATATCTTCAGATCGGCCAGAGAACCGCTCTCATCGCGGAGACCACACCGTCATCCAGGATTCCAGGTTGCAGAGAAACACACCCACAACAGGCCTGACAAAAAGACGACACTCCCGCGGGTGGCAGGGGTGTTGGGCGAGGGAGGGGGGCTACCTCTTAATAAGAGGAGCGCTGATTCATCGCCGATGGTCACCCGGTTCCAGCGTTACCGACAGATCGCTGATGTGCTGGTCAGGTACGGTTTTGGGATCCTCGTCGAGGAGGTCATTCCCGGGGCAGGGCGGTTGCGGGCGCTCCGGAAACCGCCCCCGGAGGGACGGTCGGTATACGAACGGATCCGGCTTGCCATCGAGGAACTGGGGCCGACCTATATCAAATTCGGCCAGATCATGAGCACCCGTCGGGAACTCCTCCCGCCTGAACTCATCGCGGAACTGCAGAGGCTGCAGGACCAGGTTGCCCCACTTCCCTTTGAAGAGATCAGACCGGTGATCCAGCGTTACTGCCCGGACCTGGAGGAGTGTTTTGCTACCATCGAGGAGGAGCCGATCGCGGCTGCCTCCCTCTCGCAGGTGCACCGTGCGGTGATGCACGATGGCCGGGTCGTGGCGCTCAAGGTGCAGCGCCCGGGAATTGTTGACCTCATCAATACCGATCTCCTGATCCTGCGGTCGCTTGCACGGCGGGCCGAGTCGATCTTCCCTGACCTCCGGGTCTACAACCTGCAGGGCATGGTGGACGAGTTCTCAATCCAGATCAGACGCGAACTGGATTTCACCCAGGACGGGATGAACGCGGACCGCCTCAGGAGGAATATGCGCAGGATTCCGGGCGTGAAAGTTCCGCGCATCTACTGGGAGATCTCTGGCACCAGCCTGCTTGCCATGGAGTATGTCGAGGGGGTACGGATCGACGACGTGGCGGCCATCCGGGCGCTCGGCCTCTTCCCGGAGGATATCGCTGACCTCGGGTTTTCCGCCTACATCCAGCAGATCTTCGTAGACGGCTTCTTTCACGGGGATCCCCACCCCGGAAACCTCCTGGTGACCAAACAGGGCAAGATCGCCTTCCTCGATTATGGCAACATCGGCGTCATCCGCCCGGAGAAGCGGCGCGTTTTTGCCGATCTCCTCCTCGCCATGACCAGGACAGACGTCTCGGGCGTCATCGCGGCGCTCGAGAGGCTCGATGTGGATATCAGCCCGACTGACCTCGAGGCTGTGAAGGACGACCTCTACCTGGCCCTGCTGGATTACCAGGAGATGCGGCTTGAGCAGGTGAACTTTGCAGTAGCGATCCGGGGCCTGACCGACATCCTCCGCCGTTACCGCATCAAGGTCCCGTCCAGCCTGATGTTGATGATGAAGGTGATCGTCATGGTGATGGATATCGGCATCAGGCTCGATCCCTCCTTCAACTTCGACCAGAGGGTCCGGCCGTACCTGACCAGGATCGTCGCGCAGCAGCGGTTCTCCCCTGAGACCGTGGCTGATACCGTGCGCTCTCTTGCGGGCGCGGCCGGGGGGCTGCTCGCCATCCCCGGGAACGTGAATGAGACCCTGAAGACGATCTCGGAAGGGGCTGTCGCGATCGAACTGGAGGGGGCCGATCTTGAGAAGATCGTTGGGATCATCGACCGGACGAGCGACAAGATCGTCGTCGGGCTGGTGGTCGCCGCGATCGTTGTAGGCTCGTCACTGGTGCTCCAGGTGGCCGTTCTCCCGATCCCCGGCTACGTCACGGCCCTCGCGGTCGCGGGCTATATCTTTGCGGTGCTGGTCGGGTTCTATGCAATATATGATATCCTCAGGCACGGCAGAGTCCTCCGGCGGTGAGGGGGGATCGCGTAACACCGATCCCGCCATACCTGACCATTTTCCTGGTACATGGAGGTGATCGCCAGCCGCATGCAGAAGTTTGCGAGGAGGGAGCAGGGGAAGAAGATTACAGAATTCGCGGTCTTCCGCGAGAAACGCTCATGACGCTCCAGCATGGCTGAAGACAGCCAGCCCTCCCCGCAGAAACCGGGCCAGAGACACAATGGAAAAGAGCAGGGGGCCTCTCATTCTTTAAATCCGGGAGGTCCTGGAAAGAGGTGGGTGGGGGCTCTCAAGACTTAAAGAACGAATGAGATCTGGCCGTTGCTTTCAGCCTCTCTACAAAGATCCCTCTCAGTACGGTCGTACTCACCGGGACCCTTCGTATCGATCTCCACGGTGTACCCTGATGCTCCAAGAGATTTCTGCCAGGAGTCCTTGTTTGCTTCCCCCCCGAGATCTCTATCCAGGCATGAATCCCAGGAACGATGGCGAGCGGGACACGCCTCACTCTTCTGGCGCCGATGTGACTGATACGGAATTTAAATCTCTGTGATGCAAGTATTGTCTATGATAGCCGGGAAGCCCCGCATTTGTTGGACGGGTCTTCCCGCTCATGCCGCCGCGAACCCCACAAGATAAACCGTGGTTGCGTCAGGCCAGTCGGGATGCCCGGCCCCCGCGGTACACAAAACGGGGCCTGTCCTCCTCCGGGCCGGCGCGTCCAGCACGAAAAAATGTCACTCAGATTTCTTCTTGAAGAACAGCCTGCAATGGCAGGAGCCCTGCTCCTCGATCTCTTGCTCGTGGTAGATACAGGGGCAGATGATGATCTTGTCCTTCTCAGGGTCCCCGCTCCGGAGCCTGCAGGGGCAGTACGCCGCCCCGAACCGCTCCAGGTTCCGTGCGAGGCCGCGGAGGATGGCCGAGAGTTGCTTCTCATCGACATTCAGCACATAGCCCTTATCCTTCGCGTACTGCCTCACCTTGTTATGTATTTCTTCAATCACTTCTTCGGTCATAACAGATCTCCTATCGTGTATGTTTCTGGTGTCCGTGTTCTTCGATATGGGCAATCATCGAAATAACCACCTACGCGTATCTGGTGTCAACCGCGTCTCTACGGTTACATCTGGACATGCTCGATACTCGTAGGATATAATCATTTATCTCTCTGATTGAGAATCAATATACCCCTTCAATGCGGTGGGACTCGATGTTGCAGGAAGATATGCGGAGACCAGAACGATTTTCCCGGGAGCAATTTGTTTGTTTCGAAAAGCTCCTGTCAAAGTCTCCGTGCCGACACTCCCCTGGTCATGCGCAACAACTTTGGCTCCCAAATTACCAGACAGGTCCCACACGATATCCTTCGGTCTTTCCCGGATATCGTCTGAATATAATTTCCGACGACATTTTCACTACCATCGCCAGATGATAGTAGAGAGAGCAAAAACTGAATGTGCGAGACCTATCGAGGCTATACTTCATGTTGGGTGAATTGTAATAGAACACCTGCTGTTGATATACCTATCGTTGCAAAGAAGGGCAGCGCCGCCTCCATCCCCGGTCTTTGGGCGGGAGACTTCCCGCTTCGCCCCGCACATCCCCGCAAGTTAAAGATTTTGACACCATCCTCTGTTTCGGGTACGCGCTCACCCGCCCGCCCCGAATGCGGCGGCATCATCGCGAGCACGTTCCCCGCATCACTCTCCGGTGTTGTGTTGCCGTGCTCATACAGAACCGGAATGCAAACTGCCCCATCCCGGTCCAGCCGTGCGATCACGTCCTTCAGGGGGACAACGTACCGCCCCTCCCTGTACCAGACAGGTTCGGTATCGGCCCGCAGGGATCCGCGAGGACGGGTCACAGCGAATCTCACGCTCTACCAACCTCAATTGTGTAGCAGTGAATGACCCGGGTCTGCAGGGAGCCCGCTTGCAGATCGCTCCCCGCCGGCCGCTGCTGCGCCCCTCTGCGTCGAGCGTGATCCAGAAGAGGCGCGCCGCGCCCAGGTGGTCCCCGGGGTAGTTCACCGGCGTCTCCGGTGCCCCGCGCCTCAGGATCCGGCATCTCCTCTTTGAGGCGGGGAGAGTATCCTTTTTGCAACGGCAGCATACGTCTCCATGACGTCTCCCCTGTCGAAGCGGTAGACATCCTTATCAAGAGACGCCCCGGTCTCCTTATCCCAGAGCCGCATCGAGTCCATGCTGATCTCGTCGCCGACGACGATCTCCCCGTCATGGCGGCCGAACTCGAGCTTGAAGTCGACCAGGGTGATGCCGCGCTGATCAAGATACTCTCGAAGTATCCTGTTTATCGTGAGCGCCGTGGCCTTGATCTGGTCGAGCTCCTCAGGCGTGGCAAGCCCCAGGGCGTAGATCAGGTCATCGTTCAGCATCGGGTCATGATGGGCGTCGCTCTTGTAATCGATGACGATCACCGGCGGGTCGAGCCGCTCTCCTTCGCGGAACGGGTAACGGCGCACCAGGGATCCGGCCGCGACGTTCCTGACGATCACCTCGAGAGGAAACATCGCAAGCCTCCGCACCGCCATCGTGGCGGGCTCAAGGGTTGCGAGGTAATGAGTCCTGATCCCGTGCTCCTCCAGGTACCTGAAGAAGAAAGAAGAGACCTCTGCGTTGTGTCTCCCTTTGCCGCTCAGCGTATCCTTCTTCTCGCCGTCAAAGGCCGTGATGTCGTCCCGGAACTTCATGATATAGACATCCGGATCATCGGTGCGATAGACGGACTTAGCCTTCCCCGCGTAGAGGAGGTCAACCTGTTTCATGGCTAAATCTCCTGATAAGTGTTGATCGGGATTGGTGATGAGGTTATGCACCCCCGTCTCTCTCGTGAATCCTCTCCGAGAGCCTCCTGATCAGCGGTTCGAGGAGGGGAGAGTACCAGCCCTTCTCGATATACTGCGGGTAGATGCAGAGCCGCTCCCGCAGTTCAGCGTCGCCGACAACCCTTTTCAACTCCTCGATCTCGGGCCAGGGACGCTCGGGGTTGACGTAGTCAATGGTGAGGGGAGAGACCCCACCGAGGTCATCCACGCCGCACCGGACCAGGCGAGATGCATCAGCAAGGTTCGGCGGTATCTGCACCGCAACGTCCGGGGGGAGGATCTCCCGTGCGAGGGTTATCGTCGCACAGAGTTCGCTCGTCTCGGGGGTCGGCGCACCTTCCATCGGCGTCCCGGGCTTCGGGCGGAAGTTCTGCACGATAACCTCCTGGATATGGCCGTATCGTCGATGGAGGTCCCGGATGACCAGGAAAGACTCTTCCCGGTCCTCCATCGTCTCACCGATCCCGACCAGGATGCCGGTCGTGAACGGTATTGAGAGTTTGCCCGCGTTCTCGATCATCTCGATCCTGACGCCCGGGTTCTTTCCTGGAGAATCCCTGTGCGCGGCGACCTCCGCAGTCGTCTCGAGCATCAGCCCCATGCTTGCGTTCACGGTTCGGAGCCTGTCGAGTTCCTGGTAGGAGAGGATGCCGGCGTTGGTGTGCGGCAGGAGCCCGAACCTGATGGCCGCAAGAGAGAGGTCGTAGAGGTAGTCGAGGATATCAGTGTAGCCGATTCGCTCGAGCATGGGAGTAAACCCGGGCACCGCACCCGGTCGCTCCCCGAAGGTGAAGAGGGCCTCGGTGCAGCCGAGTTTCGCGCTCACCTCCATGGTACGGAGCGCCTCATCAGGAGGCATGATGCACCCCTCCTGTACCGGGGTCCGGAAACAGCAGTAGCCGCAATGGTTTGCGCAGACCGTCGTCAGGGGGAGGAATGCGTTCCTCGAATAGGTAATTACGCGCCGGTGCATGGGTATTATGTCTGCATTCCCCCACTTGAAGTTTGGGAGTGCATCGTCTCCTCTTTGCGGGGAAAACCTGCTCTGTGCGTGAGGCGGATCGCCAGTCACACCGACTCTCGTTTGAGGCGATGGTGGGGAGATGGTGATGATGGGCGGTCTCGCGCGTGAGGGATCGAGTCGAGTGCGCGTTGCCCAAAGTGAACCAAATTACGAAGAAAACAGGCAGAAGGCCCCCTACTTTAGTGGGGGGATGAATGCCGTCCATCGAAAACATTTATTATGCGTCGCGACAATATAACACTATAATGCGTAAGACATATCGGTATCGACTCTATCCCTCAAAGTCTCAAGTAACTCTGCTTGAGCAGACGCTTGAGATCTGTCGGTGGGTCTATAACGATACTCTTGCATTGCGAAAGAATGCC
>FZPS01000055.1_pt24 | contig 105491 bp, 100 predicted proteins | sample 1817821 | NCBI WGS metagenome assembly FZPS01 (sample SAMEA104158645, study PRJEB21678) | metagenome | place: Germany | collected 2015-04-21
ATGGTGGAGGTAAAGGGATTTGAACCCCTGACCCCTTGCACGTCAAGCAAGTGCTCTCCCTCTGAGCTATACCTCCACAATCATTTAATGTTCTATTTCTTCTACTATTTTTTGTTCTTCTATTACTGCTTCTTCAACTAATTTTTCTTGACCTTTTTCATATTTATTCATAAGTATAATTCCAGCGGTTGATAATATCAAGAGTAATATTCCTACAATCCACTGTCCATAACCAAATGATGTAATTTTATAATCTTTCAATAATAAAATAATTATCGCAAATGGTGAACCAATTAAAAGTCCCATTACGCTGAAATAAAAACCCGTTTCATATTTAACCATTATCTTCTTAATTAGTTTTAAAGATATAACTAGTCCAATAATAACACTAACGCCTAATACAATTATCGGAGGTAGTAACTTTAATCCTTCAATGAATTGACCATTTATGATTAATTTAAAAATATTTCTACCTAAATCTAAAATATGATAATAATATCCGACTATAAGTAAAAATAATGCTCCACTTATCCCTGGCGCTACTAAAAAGAATGCCGCAAATAAACCTAAGATAAACAACATTATGTAATATAACCATCCTTCATATATTCCTTCCATATATGACATAAGCGGCATTACTCCAACTATTAAAGCACTAATTATTAAAACGATTATATATCCTACTTTTTGTTTACCTTTAATTTTATCAAAAACATCTTTATAACCGCCCAATACTAACCCTAAAACAAATAAAGTAATTACTAGCGGAAAACTTTTGTATGTGTAACTTACTACTAAAAAACTTACTATTATTCCCAAAATAAAACCTATCAATATGTCTAATATTGAAACTATCGCTTTAAATGGATGTTTTAAAAAGAGATTTGCTGCATCAACAAACCTATCATAAACATTAAACACTACCATTAAAGTTCCAGCACTAATGCCTGGTAAAATATTTGCTGCTCCTATAAAAAAGCCTTTAACACCTGAAAGAATTTTATTCATCAACCTTTGCTAAACCTGCTTTCCTTAATTGTTCAGTTATTTTTTCCATTGCTTCTTCTTCATCTACACCTTCAACAACGAGTGTAAACTTTTGTCCACCATACATCCCAAGACTCATTACCCCCATAATTGATTTCATATCAATTGTTTGATCTCTTGCAGTCATTTTGATGTCTGATTTAAACATACTCGCAACTCTTACAAGTTCAGTTGCTGGTCTTGCATGGATTCCTGATTCACTTGTTACAATAAAATCTTTTTTCATTTTATTAAACCCTCCAAGTCTTTAACAGTGTTTTCAGTATTTTCTTTAAATGTAACAACCACTTTATTACCAATAGTAAAAACACCGTTAGTATAAGGTTTTAAACCCTCTAAATCAACTAAATTTAAGTCTTTGACTTCAATTCTAACTCTTTTTTCTGTTCTTTCAACATTTGTAATGTTATTCTCACCAAAAAGACTTGCTATTTCAGTATAGTTTTGTTTTGGTTCTCCTTTTGGTTTAATCTTAATTGCCTTATAGACAAAAAAGCCAATCAACATTAATACAACTACTACAAATGCAACTATTAATAATATTTCTTGTGTTCCCATTGCTTATACCTCTATTTTTTATAAACTAACCACTTTCTTTACAATTTAATCAATGCCTAAAATACGTTTACGCATTTGATCATATTCTTCTTTAGTAATTATTTTATTATCTAATAATCTTTGTGCTTCACTTAACTTTTCTTCAATTGTTTTTTCATCCTTAATCGTCTTGTATGCTCTTTTTAACTCTGGTGTAACAGCTGGAATAACTGTTTCAGCACCTTTTCGTTTTGCTTCGCTAATATCTTTCCCAGCATGGTCAATTGTTTCTGCTTCTATTTTAGATTTCAATTTAGCCACTTCTGGTGAAAACCCAACCGAAAGAATCATTAATGATAGTCCTATAAGTAAAAATCCAGGATATATGAGAGAAACGTTTGGCATATCAAAACTATCCTTATCACTAAATCCTAAAAACAATAATGCTATTCCTATAATTAATTGAATAATTCCCCATATTTTAAATATTGTTGTTTTTTTCATTATTTTTCACCCACTAAAATATGCTTGCGCATCATTTGATATTCTTCTTCAGTAATTACACCATTATCTAATAACCTTTTCGCTTCTTCTAATTTATCTTCAATGGTTTTTTCGTCTTTGATCTCTTTATATGCTTTTTTAATTGAAGGTGTAACAGCAGGAACTACTGTTTCTGCTCCCTTTTTTGTTGCTTCACTTATATCTTTTCCAGCATGATCAATTGTTTCTGATTTTATATTAGAAAATAATTTTACAATCTCAGGTATAAAACCAATTATTAAAATAATTACTGCAGTTGAAGTAAGAAATCCTCCTAGTGTTAAAATACCTGGGTTTGGCATAGTGAATGGTCCATCCATATCTATTTTAAATATAAAAGCGAGAATTACAACTATCAATCCTACACCTAACTGAACAGCACCCCATATTTTAAAAATCTTTGTTTTTTTCATGATATCATCCCCTTTAATTATTTAATCAACATCGCATCTCCAAAGGAGAAAAATCTATATCCTTTGTTTATTGCTTCTTTATACGCTTTTAAAATAAACTCTCTATTTGCAAAAGCACTAACAAGTAATAATAAACTTGATTTAGGTAAATGGAAGTTAGTGAGAATGGCATTTACTATTTTATACTTATATCCTGGATAAATAAATAGATTAGTATCATTAAAACCACTTGTAAACTTACCATCATAATTCGCTTCTAATGTTCTAACCGTTGTCGTACCTACCGCAACAATTCTTTTTTTATTCTTAACTGCCTCGTTAAGTTCGCGAGCAGCTTCTTCGCTAATATAATACTTTTCACTGTGCATTTTATGTTCTAACACATCTTCTACACTTATCGGTCTAAATGTATCAAGACCAACATGTAGCGTTATTTTAATTATTTCAATATTTTTCTTTTTTATCTTTTCTAATAAGTCATTTGTAAAATGAAGCCCTGCTGTTGGTGCCGCCGCACTACCTACATTTTTTGCATAAACAGTCTGATATCTGTTTTTTTCTTCAAGTTTTTCATAAATGTATGGTGGTAGTGGCATTTGTCCAAGATTATCTAAAATCTCTAAAAATATTCCATCATAGATCATTTTAAAAACGGCAATTCCATCTTCTTTTTTTCTTATACATTCTGCCTTTAATAAACCTTCACCAAAAACTATAACATGACCTTCTTTTATTCTTTTGGCTGGCTTAACTAATGCTTGCCATAAGTCTTCTTTGTTTTCTAATAGTAAAAGTTCAATAACAGCGCCCGTTTCTTCTTTTTTACCAATAAGCCTAGCAGGAATTACTTTTGTTTCATTTAAAACTAGACAATCATTTTCAGTTAATTCTTCTAATATATCTACAAAACTTTTATGCGTAATTGTCTCAGTTTTTTTGTCTAAAACCATCAACTTTGAATCTGTTCTATTTTTAGGTGGATGCTGTGCAATCTTTTCTTTTGGTAAATTATAATCGAATAAATCTAATTTCATTCGTTAAACAATCCTTCTTTATAATATTTAATGCCTAAAAAGTCATAACTTTTTTCTAAAGCAACTCTTCCGCGCGAAGTTCTTTTGATAAACCCTTCTTGAAGTAGATAAGGCTCATAAACATCTTCAACAGTGGTAGGTTCTTCGCCTATCGCCGCACTTATTGCATCAAGACCAACAGGACCACCATTAAACTTTTCAATGATTGTTTTTAAGTATTCTTTGTCTGTTTCATCTAAGCCTTCAGGACTAATACCTAATTTATCTAAAGCATAATATGATACCTTTTTGCTTATATTTCCATTATCAATAACTTCAGCAAAATCTCTCGTTCTTCTTAAGAGTCTATTTGCTATTCTTGGTGTACCTCTGCTTCTTTTTGCAATTTCAATAACTGCTTCTTTGTCTATTTTTGTTTCAAAAACTTTTGCTGTTCTTCTAACAATCTTTTCTAAATCTTCAAGATTATAATATCCAAGTCTAAAAACAACCCCAAATCTATCTCTCAAAGGTGCACTTAAATCGCCAAATCTTGTTGTTGCGCCAATCAAAGTAAAAGGCGGAAGATCAAGTCTGATTGAACGTGACTGCGTGTCTTTACCAATAACAATATCAATAACATAGTCTTCCATAGCTGCATATAAAACCTCTTCAACAATTCTTGGCAATCTGTGAATTTCATCAATAAATAAAATATCACCAGGCTCTAAACTTGTTAAAATCGCCGCTAAATCACCTGTTTTTTCAATTGCTGGACCGCTTGTAACTTTAATTGAAACACCCATCTCATTAGCTACTATTTGAGCTAACGTTGTTTTACCTAAGCCTGGCGGGCCATAAAACAAAATATGATCAATTGCCTCACTTCTCTTTTTGGCAGCCTTAATATAAATGTCGAGCATTTCTTTAATATCTTCTTGACCAATATATTCACTTAATGTTTGTGGTCTTAAAGTTAAATCTTCATCATCTTTTTTAATTAAATCAGTAAATATTTTTTCTTCTTTTTTCATTTAATCCCTACTTAATTAAATATGCTAATGCTTGTTTGATAACCTCTTCAATTGATTTTTCCGGATCTACCTTCTTTAGCGCTTTATTAATATCTGTTCTTGAATATCCTAAGGCTCCCAAAGCTTCTCTCGCCTCTAATAACGTGTCAGTTAATACTACAGCATTGCTAGATAATTTTCCTTTTAAATCTAAAATTATTTGTTGAGAACTCTTTGGACCAATACCAGGAAACTGGTTTAAATATTTAACATCTTCCATCTCAATTGCATAAACAATCTTATCTGTTTCACCTGAAGCTAGTATTGATAACGCACTCTTTGGACCAATACCGCTAACACTAATTAATTTAATAAACAAATCTTTTTCAGCCATTGATGTAAACCCATAAAGGTTATTAATATCTTCTCTCACATAGTGATGTGTATAAACTATAACTTCTTGAGATGTTTTATATCGATAACTATTTGGTGTAATAATCAAATAGCCGATATTATTATTTTCAACAATAATATGCGTTGGTTCAACATGAGTTACAACACCTTTTATATATCCATACATTTTATCCACCTCTTATCCATTATAGCATTTATATTTTAAGATTTACAAACAACACTAACATATACTAGTATTATATACTAAATTCTTATCCAACAACAATTAAAAAACATCTTTGAGATTCCATTCACATAAACTATTAAAACATTGATAAATTATTTAATTTATATCCTTAACTTCTTTATATATAGCCTTTAATATGATAAAATAAGAAAAGGAAAGGAGCAGTATTATGATTGATCTTATCAAATCTACATCAACCAAAGAAAAGAGTTCTCTAAAAGAACTTTTTAATGCTGTTCCTGTACAAAAAAGCGATTGGGAATATTTAGAAAAAGAGTTAGATGATAGTAGAGAAAAGCAAATCACTTCTTTCGCAAATTTAAACTCCATTAATGAAAACTATCAAGCAACAGAAAAAGAAAACGCTCTTTCTAAAAAGGAAAAGATTAAGCAGATTAAAGAGCAACATCACGAGCAAACAAACATTATTAGAGATAACTTTGAAAACCAAAAGAACGCTTTAATAGAAACCTTTTTTAATAAACAAAAAGAATTGAAACAAGAAATTGAAAAAGTTGAAAACGATTATAAAATTAAATGTGCAGAATTAGACAAAAAAATTGTTGAAATCAACAATTCTTTAAAAGAAGGTTTTTTTGTATTAGATAACATTATAAAAGAAAAAAGAGTTGAGTATTTAAGTAAAGTTAGTGCTATTTACAATATAAAACAAACTGAAATAGATAGAGTAACTTCAAAGTTTCATGAACAAATACAAGATTATCATCAGAAAAACAAACAAAGACTTACCCAAAACACCTTGAAAATACAAGAGGAAGATGCTCTTTTAAAAGAATATTTAAAGTTTCACGAAAAAGATGAAGTTTACGCTAAACAAAACTTCTTAAAAACGATGACTAACTTAAACGATAAAGTCCATATAATTTCCACAAATTATAAGCAGATTGAAGAACAACTTGAAAATGACTTTAAAGAAGAAAACGATGTTTTAATTAGTGAACTAGATAAAAAGAAATTAGAAATTGATAATTTAATTAATGAATATTTAGACAATTATGAAAAAGAGTATCAACAAATTGATGCTGTTTTAGACTCAATTAGAGAAAAACACCACAACATAGAAGAAAAACTTAAAAATAAATACGATCATAAAGTTACTTCTATCAACATTCATCTCCACACTGAAAAAGATGTTATTGAGGCTAAAATAACTGCTTTAAGTGATGCTCCACTAGAAAACAAAAAAGAACTTTCTGCACTAAACAAGAAATTAAACCTTTTAGAAAGAGATGCTAAAAAGCAACTTAGACAAACTAAAAAAACTTATAGAAAAGAATTTAAGAAAGCTACTAGTTCTTATTTATCTCAATATGAATTAAATCTTTTAAAGAGGGTACTTCTTGAACAAGACAAAAATGATGCAATAGATTTATACAAAGAACTTTATTCAGTTGAAGAAGGTTATGCAAACCAATTAGTTAGATTCGCAAAATCTATAAATAATATCAAAAAAGAAATAGTTCACAACTATTTAAAGTTAGAACTTTTACCTTTAGAAAGCCAAAATGAGTTGGCTAATAATATTTATAATACAGAATTAAAACTTCAGGATATCGAAGATGAATACATCTATTTAAAAACTTCTAGAACAAAACAACTAGCTAACTTAAAGTCTGAACTACATAAATATAACTTAAACAAAACAAAAGATAGAGTTCAATATACATATAGTTTAGAGTTAACTACTTCTAGCCTCACAAATTACTTATTAATGGAGGCAGAAAAAAACGAACTTGTTTACCAAAACAAACTTATTCAACTACAAAAAAATGTTCATAGAGCATTATCAGAAAAAGAAATACTCTTAGTTAAACAAGAAATTGCCAGAAAAACACTAAAGAAAAAACAACATAGAAATTCCTTTAATTTCCTTTTACAAAGCGAAATAGAAAGAAAAACTCTCAATATGAATTTACTTACAGAGAACAATGTTTTCTTACTAAAAAAAGAAGATCTTTTAAAAGGACATTCTTACAATAAATTAGAACACCAAGAACTTATTCAAAAGTTTCTAGTAGAAAACACTTATTTAAGTGATATTTTGGCTCACTATAATGAGTTTTATTTAATGCTTTTTAATGACGAGAAAAGAATTCTTGAAACTTTTTTAGTTAACTCATTAAAAAACACGGATATTAATAATTTCCAAGTCTTTTTAAAAACTACTAAAGAACTTCTTCTTCTTAAAAATGACTTAGTCGCAACATTAGGTAATGATTTGTTCGAATTAATAAAAGGCCATACAGCAAAAATAATTTCAAATTTCTTTTTACCAAAACTAGATTTTTATACAGTTGAAATTATCAACCACTATGATATGTATATTGAAAAACCTGTAAATGAAAAAGAACTCTTGCTAAGAAAAGTCCATAATAATAACGAACAAATTAACACTTTAAATAGTTCAATAACTGAATTAATTAATAAACTTAATTTATCTGCTGAAACTATCAATTACTCTAAAAAAGAATTAGACTCTTTAAGAAAATTAGAAAGCACTAAAAAAAGAAAAAGATTAATTAGTGATTTAAATGAACACATAACAATCAATACAAAATACCAAGAAGAGAGAACGCAAGAACTCAAGGAGTTAAAAGCAAAATTAAATACACATATAAAAGCAAACAAAAAAGCAAATAGACAAATTAAAAAGATAGATTTAGGTCTTGATAAAGCTGAAAAACAAAAAGAAAGAGCAATACACCTACTAAATATTTTTATAAATAAACAAATTGCAGTTTTAACAGATTTATTAAATAAATTTGATCATAAAAACAACATATTTATAAATATTATCAATGACTATTACCATATAGTTAATGCTTCTACTACTAAACATAAAACTATTAGAAAAACTAAAAAATATCTTTTAAAGGCTTTCTTACGAAAGAAAAGATTTTTATATAAACTCTTTGATAAGTTGCTTGTAGCAAAAAATAAATGTATAGAAGATTTAACATTGAATCAACTCAATAATAGGAAAAAACAAATACATATGCAAGACTTGTCTCTCTTAAGATTAGAAAGAGTTCACTCAAAAACTAACAAAAAAATAACTTTGAAGATTAAACGAGTCGGTAAAAAACAAGCGAAAGAATTAAAAAAACTTAATCTAAAGGAAGCGAAAGAAACTAAACTTCTAAGAATAAAAAGCATTGATGAGTTAAATATTGCAAATAAAAGAATTAAAGATTCTGAAGAGGCTATTCCAAATTACAAACAAAGATATAACGATTTAAAACTTGCGTTTGAAATAAACAAAAACGATTCATTACAAAAAGAACATGACTCAATTAAAAACACTTACAGGGCTTCATTAAGAGAAAATCATAAATATATTAGAGAAACAAACAACAATATTAAACGCTTAATGAATGATATGGATTATGAAGATAAAAAACATCTAGCTCAAACAAATTATTTGTTAAAAAAAGATAGACTAAATAGAAAGAAAATCTTACATAAACAAACTAATGCTCGAAACTATCACGATGAGCAAATATATAATTTAAAACGCAGAATGCCAAAAATCGATTTAGAAATAAGAGGCGTAAACGCTAGAAAACAAATTAACGAAACTAGAATTTGGCGCAAGCTTAAGAAAAACACAACAAAAATCAACTTCATTAAAAAATTGACTTTGAAATTCAATATTTGGAATAAAACTATTCAAACCATGTTAGATTTTACAAAAGCTTTAAAATAGTTTATTGTATTAAATTAAAAAACCAAACATTAAAACTGTTTGGTTTTTCTTTATATAAATATGTTTTTTATTGTTTTTATTCGTTTATAAAATGTGTTTCTTTTTTTATTTTATCGGTTTGTTATAGTGTTTTGTTCGCTATTGTTCGTTAAGCCAATTAACAACATCATTAATTACTTTTTCTTTGCCGATTTCATTAAAAATTTCGTGATACATATTATTATAAATCTTTAATTTCTTATCTTTATGGCTAATTTTCTTATAAATATCTTCACTCTGTTCTTTAGGGACAATCTTGTCATCCTTGCCGTGCAACATTAATATTGGTCTAATATTGTTAATTACATTCTCCCTTAAGTATTTAACCCCTCTTACAAACATTTCGCCAGCTAATCTAATTTTAAATTTTTTAAGCACTAATGGATCATTAATATATTCTTCTTCAACTTTTGTATCTCTGCTTAGTGTTCCGTTTGCAAAATTATTCTTAACACTTAAAAAACCAAACCATCTATAACCAATTTTTGTAAGTGGTTTAACTGATTTTAAATAGCCTGTTGGAGCACCTGACGCAATAAAACCATCGATTTTCTCTTTGTTAGTGGTCATGTATATGTGTCCAATTAAACCGCCTAACGAGTGTCCTAAAATATATCTTTTTACCGCCTTGTTATCGTTTCCTCTAATAACTTTACTTAAATCATCAATGTGGTCTTGAAACCTTTTCACATATCCTGGTTTACCACTAGATTTTCCGTGGCCCCTCAAATCATAAGTAATTACAGAAAACCCTTCTTTGTTAAAGGCTTCCGCTAGTTCTTTATATCTACCGCTATGCTCGCAAATACCATGAACGATAAATATTCTTTTCTTTTCATTTTCAACAATATACGGTTTAATGTATATGTTCATAAAAAACTTCCTCCCTCGCATTCTCCCCTATATAACTATTATACTTATTTTGAGCCGTAAAGTAAATAAAGTAGCGAGACCGCTACTTTATTATTCATTCCATTCAAATAAATATCCAAATATTCTAACTTCATCGCCTTCTTGCACGCCTTTTTCTCTTAGCGCTTTATCAATACCATAGCTTCTTAACTGCCTAGCAAATCTTTTTACTGCTTCTTCGTTACTAAAGTCAGTTCTCATAAAAACTTTGTAAAGTCCTTCGCCTTCGACTTCATAAACGCCATCTTCTGCCAATTTTATTGTAAAAAACTCTTCAGCATCTCTTAACTTATATGTTCTGTGAATTTCATTTTCTAACAATGTTGGACTCTTTTCAAGTTCTTCATATAGCGCATATTTAAGCCGTTGCAAACCTTCTTGTTTGATTGCACTTATACTTAATACTTGGTAGTTTTCACCAATTTTCTTTTTAAATTCTTCAAACCTTTTTTCACTACCAGGTACATCCATCTTTGTTGCACAAACAATCATCGGTCTATCTTTTAATGATTCATTATAGACGAATAATTCTTCATTAATTTTCTTAAAACTTTCATATGGGTTTTTATTTTCTAGTTCATCCATTGAAACTAAATGTAACAAAACTCTACATCTTTCAATATGTTTTAAAAAGTTAAATCCTAAGCCGGCGCCTGTACTTGCCCCTTCAATTAATCCCGGCAAATCAGCCATTACAAATGATTTTTCTAAATCTAGGTATACCAACCCTAAATTAGGTACTAATGTTGTAAAAGGGTAATCTGCTATCTTCGGTTTAGCATTAGATAAAACGCTTATTAATGTTGATTTACCGGCATTTGGCATTCCAACTAAACCAACATCAGCCAATAATTTTAATTCTAATTTTAATTCTAAATATTCACCAAGATCTCCATTTTCTGCTATCTTAGGTGCCGGATTTCTGTGTGTTTTAAAACTTGTGTTACCTCTTCCGCCTTTGCCGCCTTCAGCAATAACTTCTCTTTGTTCATGATAAACAAAATCAAATAGTAACTCACCAGTTTCTTTTAAAAATACTTGCGTTCCGACTGGCACTTTTAAAACTAAATCTTTACCTTCTTTCCCAGTTTGATTTTTTGGCATTCCGTTTTGGCCATTTTCAGCTTTTAAGTGTCTCTCGTATGTAAAATCTAAAAGCGTGTTTAAAGACTCATCAGCAACAAAAATTACTGATCCGCCTTTTCCGCCATCTCCGCCAGCAGGGCCTCCTAAAGGAACATATTTTTCCCTTCTAAATGCAACAATACCATTGCCGCCTCTACCAGCCGTAACATATATTTCTACACTATCTTTAAACATTACATTTCTCTCCTAAAAAAAAGGATAAGCATGCTTACCCTTCATAAACTGAAACTTGAGTTCTTTTTTTACCTAATCTTTCGTATCTAACTATCCCAGATATCTTCGCAAACAATGTATCATCTCCGCCACGACCAACATTCATTCCTGCATGAACCTTAGTCCCTCTTTGACGATAAATTATTGCTCCAGCTTTCGCTACTTGTCCATCAGAAAGTTTAGATCCTAATCTTTTTGAATGAGAATCACGACCATTCTTACTAGAACCTCCGGCTTTTTTAGATGCGAACAATTGAATATTAAGTTTATACATATTGTTTTTTAACATATTATCGCTCCTCTTGATACTTAATATTGTTTGGATATGTTTTTTCTAATTCTTTCATTGTCCAAACTAAATTTTCACACACTGCCTCAATTTCTTTTGAGAGTGTTTTTACTTTTAAGTGAAAATAGCCTTCACTTATTTTAATTTCAACGTTTTTTTCTTGATCAAATCTTTTAATTAGATTTGCTGATAAAATTATCGCTGTAGATACGCTTGCACAAACAATGTCTTTACCTAAACGAGCGAAATCAGCATGACCTTCAACCTTAATCTCGTAAGGATTTTTTTTAACTGAACAATAAATCATTTTACGCGTTTATTTCTTCAATTAACAATTTTGTGTATGGCTGACGATGACCTTGCTTTCTAGCGTTGCCTTTTTTAGCTGTGTATTTGAAAACTATAATTTTCTTAGCTTTTCCTTGCTTAACAACTTTAGCTTTAACATTAGCACCAGCTATTAACGGCTTACCAACAACTGTCTTTTTGCCTCCAACAAGTAAAACTTCATCAAAAGTTACTACATCATCAACTTCTACATCTAGTTTTTCAACAAAAATCTCTTGACCGACTTCAACTTTAATTTGTTTGCCGCCAGTTTGTATAACTGCATACATTCTAAGCACCTCCTTATATTTTTGAAGACACACTATTGAGGTAGCACTCTCACGCTTTTATAACCTTTTCTATGTGGCTTTTTCGCAACGGCTCTATTTTACATCATTTACAAAGAATTGTCAACGCATTTTTATTACTTATTAAATATTTATTTAATTTTATGCTGCTGACTCTGATTCTTCTGATTTTTTTCTAAACATATTTTTGATTTTATCTGGGAAAGATTGGAAAGAATCTTTAATAAGACTTGGGATTGTTTTAATTGTTTCAACAAACGCTCCTCTTCTAATTGCTTCTGTAGATAATTCCTTACTATCAGCGAATAAATATTTTCTTGTCACTATTCCAACACGCATTGTTAAAATTCCATTACCAATTCCTTGAGCAATCGAATCTGTAACAACTCTCGCAAACGGAATTCCTCTAAGGAAGGTTTGGGCGCTACTTGGAAGAAGTTCAGTGAAATCAATGTTTTCTAACCCTTCAGCAATTAATGCCGTAGACATTACTCTTACTAATAATTTAGATAAGTTTTTAAAACTTGGTCTAAATCCACAAGTTACAACGATTTCTTTAACCATTCTTATATTAACTGTTAGTGTCGCAAAGAAATCAAGTCTTCCATTTTGGCTAATTGCCGTAGATATCATAACTGTTTTTGCATGTCTTAATATAACCTTATTAACTTTTTTCTTAAGTGTTGTGTTATATAAGTGTTGTAAAGCATTTAAAAGGTCAACAGGATCTTTCATCGCTTTCTTCAATTCTTCTTTTTCTCTTTGACTTATATCATCATTTTTCATTAAGTTGCTCGCAACCTTCTTATAAGTCAAATAGCGTTTTTTTGACGGTTTGTCTAAAACTGTTTCAATATTGAAGGCAGGTGAAAACAATATTATCCTAATCGGATTAATTATTAAAAACCATGTCAAAATAAAACTAAGTCCATAAAATCCGTACGCGACATAAGGATGTATAATAGCCAACCTTTCACCTAAATTAATAACTGACGCAACAATAATTAGCAACATTAAAACAAGCGCGCCAATTCCAACTGCAATCCATAATCTCTTAGTCGTTTTACTTTGCATACCATAAACCGTCCTTTCAAAATATCATTTTGATAGTTTAATTATATCTTAAATCGGTCCGGCTTGCAATCTAACATGAGTTAAATTAAAAATCATGCTTCTTATTATAGATAATTGAAAAGCAATTGTTTTTGCCAATTATGACATGATCTAAGACTGCTATTCCTAATAGTTTCCCACCTTCAATTAACTTTCTAGTAGTATCAATATCTGCTTGGCTCGGCTCTGGATTTCCTGAGGGGTGATTGTGAGCGAATATCACTTTTGCGGCATTGAGTCTAAGCGCATGTTTAAAAATATCGCTAGCACTAACTAAACTTCCAGTTAGCCCACCAACAAAGAGTCTTCTTTTTGAAATTAATTTATTTTTAATATCTAAATATAGGCAATAAAAATGTTCACTCTCTAAATGTTCCAAATCACTTCTAAGCGCATAATAAACATCAGTAGCATTAATGATATACTTAGAAATTTCCTTTTTATCGTGCCACACTCTTTTAAACAACTCAATTGCTGCCACTATCGTACTTGCTTTCGCAATCCCGATACCTTCAATTGTCATTAATTCTTCAACGCTTGTATTTAATAAATCTTTTTTATTGTTAAACTTATATAAAATCTTTCTTGATAACTCTAAAGCACTCTCGCCTTTATTTCCAGTTTTTAAAAGTAACGCTAATAATTCAACATTACTTAAAGCTTCTACGCCATGTCTAATTAACCTTTCCCTCGGTCTTTCATCAATTGGTATATCTCTAATTAAATAATTCATCTTATAACCCCCTTATGTAATATATACAAAAGAAAGTTAAATATAAAAGTAATTATTTTTTACTTAATAACTCATTTCTAATTAAACTAACTAAATAAATAGATCCCGTTACAACTAAAACTTCATCTTTTTCCAAAAAGTTTTTAAGTTTGAAAAACCCTTCTAAAGGATCTGGAAAAACTTCTAAACCCTTAAAGATATCAGCACTAAAGTCTTTCAACGCTCTAGGATAGTTTATACTTGTAAGATAAACTTCATCAGTTAACATTCTTAATCGTTCTACCATTTTAATATACGGCTTATCTTCCATTGATGCATATAACACTTTGATGTTTTTATCGCCAAAGATTTCCGTAATACTTTCTCCAAGTTTCATAATAGCTTCATAGTTATGTGCACCATCTAAAATGATATAAGGTTCTTTGCTAATTACTTCAAACCTGCCAGGATTAACAACTTCAAAAACACCTTCTTTAATTAACTCTACATCATCTATTATTTGTTTTAACACCTCAACTGCTAAAATAGTGTTTTTAACTTGATATAAACCTTGTAAGTTTGTTTGGTAAACTTCACCTTCATATTTAAATGTTAGTGGGTATTTATCTATCAATTCATAATCGTTATCACTGACCAAATATAGTTCTATATTTTTTGAAATACAATAATCTAAAATAACTTTTAATAAACTATCAACTGCTGTAAATAGTTTTTTATTTTCTTTCGCGATTTCTAATTTCTCTTTTAAGATTTTTTCTAAAGTATCACCCAACTGTTTTGTATGATCAAGCCCAATAGATGTAATTACCGCATAATCTGCATCAATAACATTAGTTGAATCTAACCTACCGCCGATCCCAACTTCTATAACGGCATAATCAACTTTCTCATCACTAAAATATTTAATCATAATTAATGTTAAAAGTTCAAAAAATGAAAAGTTATCATCATACTCTTTTAAATACTTTTCATCAAACTCTTTTGCCCAAATTATATAGTTTAATAAAATATCATCATCTATTTCTTCATCATTAATTTGCAGTCTTTCATTAAATCTTGTCACATAAGGACTCGTAAAAAGACCAACCTTTTTAACTTTACTTAAAACTTTAGAAATTGTATGAGCAACCGAACCTTTACCATTCGTACCAGTAATATGAATCGCTTTAAAGTCCTTTTCAGGATTACCCATAATATTTAAAGCCTTTCTCATTTTACTTAAATCGGTCTTAATTTTATAACGTTGCTTGCCTTCAAGCCAACTAATTGCCTCTTTTATTTTCATACTCTTTTAAACGTTCCTTCAATGTATTATATTGATTTAAATAGTTTTGTTGTTTTTGTTTTTCTTCTTCAACCTTTTTAGGATTCGCTCTTTCTAAAAAGTTCTTGTTAGAAAGCAGTTTATCGCTTCTTTCTAACTCTTTTTCTAAGTTTTGAAGACTTTCCTTAATTTCTTTTATTTCGTCTTCTAAACTAATTAAATCGCTCTTTAAAATATAAACATTATAACCATTACCAGTTAAAAGGAATGTCTCTTCTTTAGTAACACTACTTAAAACTTCTAACTTTTCGCTATTTAAAAAGTTTTTTAATATTTCTTTTTCTTTTAAGATTGTTTTATTGTCTGTTTCAATCCACATCATTAAATCTTTTTTAGGCTCATTATATTCGCTTCTAAAATGTCTAACACTTCTAATGATGTCATTAAACATTGTAATATCTTCTTTTTCATTAGAGAAATTTAAATCTAAAACTGTTGGCCATTTTGCTATCATGATTGATTCTTCTTTAGTTGTGTTTTGATAAAGAACTTCTGTTACAAACGGCATAATTGGGTGCAACAGTTTTAAAAGAATTGTAATCGCATAATAAAGCACAGCTTCAGTTGACTCTTTTCTTTTCTCATTTTGCAAATTATATTTAGCATACTCAATATAGTTTGCTGCAAAATAATCCCAAGTAAAATTATAAATATATCTTGATGCCTCACCAAAATCATAACGGTCATAATAATGATCAGCTTGCTTAATTAACTCATTTAATCTTGTTAATAAGTCTTTGTCAAATACATTTAAATCTACTTCATCTAAACCTTTTGGATTATGTAAATTTAAATTAACAAACCTAGTAATATTCCAAAGTTTATTAATAAAGTTCCATGTGGATTCAACCTTTTCCATTTCAAAACGCATATCTTGACCTAATGTAGAATTTGTTGTTAAGAAATATCTTAAAGCGTCAATTCCATAATCTTCAATAACATCCATCGGATCAATTCCGTTATTTAAACTTTTACTCATTATTCTGCCTAACTCATCGCGAACCATACCATGAATTAAAACATCTTTAAATGGGCTCTCTCCAGTAAACTCAATCGCTTGGAAAATCATTCTTGCAACCCAAAAGAAGATAATATCATAACCTGTTACTAAAACATCAGTTGGATAATATCTTTTAAATGTTTCAGTTTCTTCTGGCCAGCCAAGAGTTGAAAACGGCCATAGAGCACTTGAGAACCAAGTATCAAGAACATCTTCATCTTGAGTCCAGTCTTTGCCTGGCGATTCTACTTGAACTTTAACTTCTTCACCTTTGTACCAAACAGGGATTCTATGCCCCCACCAAAGTTGTCTGCTAATACACCAATCTTCAATCCCTTCCATCCAATTAATAAATATCTTTTCAAATCTTTTTGGAACGAACTCAACAGTGGATTTCTCTAACGCTTGTTTAGCTAACGGTTCCATTTTTATAAACCATTGTAAAGACAATCTTGGTTCAACAACCACATCTGTCCTTTCGCTAAATCCAACGCTATGTAAATGCGTTTCAATTTTATCTAATAAGCCTGCTTCTTTTAAATCTTCAACAAACTTTTCTCTACATGCAAATCTATCCATGCCCTCATAACTAAACGCCATCTCATTCATTAGTCCGGTACTAGTCATACATAGTGGCATTTCTAAATTATGGCGAAGCCCAACCTCATAGTCATTCGGATCGTGTGCAGGAGTGACTTTTACCGCACCTGTCCCAAATTCCATCTCAACATAACTATCAGTAATAATTGGAATTTTAACATTTGTTAGGGGAATAGTTACTTCCTTCCCTACTATATGTTTATACTTTTCATCTTCAGGATGAACCATAATTGCTTGGTCCGCAAAACATGTCTCAGGTCTTGTTGTCGCAACTGTAATAAATTCATCTGTGCCAACAATTGGATACTTCATATAATAAAGTTTTCCTTCAACATCTTTATAAATAACTTCAATATTTGACAAGGCTGTATTTAATACAACATCCCAGTTAATTATTCTATTACCACGATAAATTAAACCCTTTTCATATAACTTAATAAACACATGATTTACAGCCTTGTTTAATTTATCATCTAAAGTAAATCTTAAATGGTTATAATCAACACTCAACCCCAAACTTTTCCATTGGTCAAAAATGTGTGATTGATATTCTTCTTTCCAAGCCCAAGCCTCTTTTAAAAACGCCTCTCTCCCAATTTGATATCTATCAATACCTCTTTTATTAAGTCTTGCATCAACTCTTGCTTGTGTCGCAATACCAGCATGGTCTGTACCTGGTAAAAACAGCGCATCATAACCTTGCATTCTTTTTCTTCTAATAATGATATCTTGTAAAGTATTATCTAACGCATGACCTAAATGAAGTTTACCTGTTACGTTTGGTGGCGGAATAACAATCGTAAAAGGTTTTTTGCTTAAATCCCCTGCGCAAAAATACTTGTTTTTCATCCAAAAGTCATAGAGACCTTCTTCAACTTTCTTATGATTATATTTCGTTGGTATTTTCATGTTTTCACTCCTTAACAATATAAAAGCGCCCTTAAATTATAAGGACGCATAAATTCGTGGTACCACCTTAATTCTAGTTAGTTTAACTAGCACTCTATGTCTTTAACGAAACAACCCGTGCCTTCTTACTTAAGTTCGGAAAGCCACTCAACAACGACTTCAGTAAAACATTTCATCTGCCTTTTCACCATCTAGCATTCTCTTTAATGTTTATTTTACTTACTACTTTGTATCAACGCTTTATATTAGTATATTATATTTGTTTTTATTTTTCAAGATACAATATACCTATTGTACCTTCGCCACAATGAGATGAAATAACTGTTCCTGCTTCAGAAACTATTAAATTTTCAATCTCAATTCCGCTTTCCTCTAACTTTTCAAGAATATAATCTTTCATTTGATGGGAGTATGTATGTGTTACAAAAACAAATTCTTTATCAAGTTTCCCTTCAGCTTCCAACTTAAAGAAATCATCTAACATTACATCAATCGCTCTACTCATTTTACCTGGTGTTTTCTTATATGCTTCTAACTTTCCATCTTTCATTTTGATTTGAATCTTTAAGGAAAGAATAGTTCCAACCCATTTAGCTAGTGTACTACATCTTCCACCCTTATGTAAATATTCTAAAGTTCTTATTACAAACTGAGTATTCATTTTTGGAATTAGTTTTTCAACTTCTTCTTTAATTTTTACAGCACTCATACCTTGGTCTCTAAACTTAATCGCCTTTAAAACTAAAAGCGCAATTGAGCCTGACAAGTGTAAACTATCGCAAACAACTACTCTACCTTCATCATAATCTTGACTAGCAAGATATGCGTTTTGATAATTTGATGATATTTTAGAACTTAATGTAATTAAAAATATATCCATATCCTGTTCAACATACTTATCAAAACGTTCTTTAAATTCGTCAATAGAAACTGCGGCAGTTTTTGGAAGAGTTTTAGTTTGTCTAACTCTTTCATACATTTCGCCTGCAGTAATATTTACCCCATCACGAAATGACTCTTCTCCAAATAAAATATGAAACGGTATAACTTCTAGGTCGTGTTTTTCAATTAAATCTTTTGGTAAATCAACGGATGAATCAATCATAATCTTTACTTTTCTCATTCAGTATTCTCCTCTATAAATGTTTTTTGTAGTTCTTCTAAACCTATATTTTTAACTGTTGATGTTAAGATAATTCTTTCTGTTTTAAAATGTTCTTTAAACCTTTTATTTGCTGCACTTCTTTCTTTTTGATTTAACTTATCTATTTTTGTTGCAACAATAATTAGATTGATATCAAAATGTTTCAAAAAATCATACATTATTAAATCATCTTTTGTCGGTCCAACTTTATAATCAACTAACAAGTAAACTTTTTTTAAATTTACTCTATTGACCAAATAGTTTTCAATCATTTTCCCAAAATCATCAATTTGTTTTTTAGATCTTTTTGCATATCCATAACCAGGCGAATCAACAAAATATAACTCTTCATTCACAAGGAAAAAATTCAACATTGTAGTCTTACCTGGCACCTTGCTAACTCTTGCAATATTCTTTCTACCGCTAAGAAAATTAATTAGACTAGACTTACCAACATTTGAGCGACCTAAAAATAAATATTCGTTTTTACCATCAGTGGGAAAATGTTCTTTTTTCATCCCGCTTGTTACATATTTAATATCATTTATCATACAAATATTATACAGCAAACACAACAAAAAAACTAACTCTTTAACCTATTATGGTTAGTTATAGACAATTTCACTTAAATTGATTTCTTTAATCTATTATTTAAAACAAAAATACTCTTAACCAAATTCCAAACTTTGTTAAGAGTATTTATTTTATGTTTTTAGACAAATATTTGACTAACTATATCATCTAATTCTTTAGTTAGTACTATTTCTAGTTTCTCTCTAACTTCTTCTGGGACATCATCGATATCTGCTCTATTATCATAAGGAATAAATATCTTTTCTAAGCCTGAACGATGTGCGGCAATGCTTTTTTCTCTTAAACCGCCGATTGCAAGTATGTAACCTCTTAAGGTTATCTCGCCAGTCATACCGATTTTACGATTAACTTTTTTGCCTGTTAGTGCGCTTATAATCGCGCTTGCAATTGTTACACCAGCCGATGGACCATCTTTAGGTACAGCCCCTTGTGGAACGTGAATATGAAAATCATTTTCGTTAAACAGTTTTTCATCAATTCCATATTTTTCATTGTTAGCTTTTACATAACTTAAGGCTGTCTCAGCTGATTCTTTCATTACATCACCAAGTTTACCTGTTAAGTTAATCTTGCCTGTGCCTTTATAGTAAGTTACTTCAATTGATAAAGTATCCCCACCATACTGCGTATATGCTAGTCCCGTTACAACACCAACTTGGTCTTGTGCATCTAAAACATTATGACTATACTTAGGTTTACCTAAATACTTATCTAAATTTTCCGGAGTAATATCTACTTTATCAGTAGTCTCATCCATTAAAACTTCTTTAATTGCTTTTCTTACTAATGTTCCAATTAAACGATTAATTTCTCTTACACCTGCTTCTCTAGTGTAGTTCCTAATTATCGTATAAATCGCCTCTTCGTTAATTGAAAATTCTTTTTCCGTTAAGCCATGAGCCTCTAATTGTTTTGGAACTAAGTGATTTACTGCAATGTTATATTTTTCATATTCTGTATAACTTGAAAGTTCTACAATTTCCATTCTATCTTTTAATGGTTCAGGAATGTTTTGGAGATAATTAGCTGTTGTAATAAAGAGAACTTGCGATAAATCATAAGTTTCTTCTAAGTAGTTATCGCTGAACTCAGCGTTTTGTTCAGGGTCCAACACTTCTAACATCGCACTCGCAGGATCACCTCTAAAATCTTTACCCATTTTATCAATTTCATCCAATAAAAATACTGGGTTAATTGTTCCTGCATCTTTCATTCCTTTTAAAATCCTACCTGGTAATGCTCCAACATATGTTCTTCTGTGACCACGAATTTCTGATTCATCTCTAACTCCGCCTAGCGACTGCTTAACAAATTTTCTGCCGAGTGCTTCAGCAATTGAAGCCCCTAAACTTGTTTTACCAGTTCCTGGTGGGCCAACTAAACATAATATTGTTTGCGGGTTTTTACCAGTCTTAATTTTAACTGCCAAATATTCAATAATACGGTCTTTAACCTTATCTAAACCATAGTGATTTTTATCTAACGCTTCTTTAACTGCTTTTAATGATGAAGTGTCTTCGCTTGTTTCATGCCACGGTAAATCAATAATAAAATCTAAATACGTTTTTATCACACTTGATTCAGCCATCATCGGACTCATTGATGAATATCTTGCGAGTTCTTGTAAAGCCATCTCTTCAATTTTCTCAGGCATCTTCGCTGCCTTAATCTTTTCGCGCAACTCTTCAATTTCATCTTCGCGTTTAGCTTTATCGCCAAGTTCACTTTGAATCGCACGCATCTTTTCTCTTAAATAAAATTCTTTTTGTGATTCATCAATATTCTTTCTTACTTCTTCATTAATCTTTCTTTCTAATTCATCAGCCATTTTTAATTGCGCAATATCTTCTAAAATGTACTGCAAACGATTATTTAAATTTTCTTCTCTTAAATATTTATATTTTTTAAGTTCATCGCTTTTTAATCCAAACACAAGAATATCCACCATCTTTTCAGTAGTTACACCACTTTGAGCACTTTTTAAAACTTCTTGAGGCGTGTTTAAAACCGCCTTAGCGTTATTAATCACTTCGTTAAGGACCATCTTAGTTAGTGTTTTCTCTTTTTCAACATCATCAACGATTGTCTCTACTTCTTCATACTTGCATACGAAAAAAGGATTCGTGAGAAAATATTCTTTAATTTTTACTCTTTGAATTACTTTGAATTTTACTTTTATATTTCCATTAGGCAACTTTACCTTCATAGAAATATTCGCCAAAACTCCATATTCTTCTATATCATCTGGTGTTGGGTTTTCAATTAAAGGATTCTTTTGAACAACTATTAAGATTTGCCCATCATAAGATGTTTCGGCTTCATCTATAGCCTGTAATGATTTTTTTCTACCAACATCGATTCGAATATCATTGTTTGGAATTGGTACAACCCCACGCACCGCTAAGGCCGGAAGGCTTCTAATATCGTCCATCTATCTCACCTCACTAATCTCGTGTTCTATTTTATCATAAACGACCGCAATTTGCAATCAATATGATAGAGTGCCAAAAACAAGTTTTAAGTTATTTTATTTGGTTTTTTCTGGTTCTTCTTCGACTTCAAGAACATTCGCCTCTAAATGATCAACCGCTTTACCAAACTGAACTTCACGAATAACTATATCTTTTGATAATTGTTTTTCAACATCTGCTTTTTCCATATTATAAGAATTGGCAATTTCTTCATATTTAGCGTCAACTTCTTCATCAGTGACTGTAAAGTTTTCTTTTGCAGCGATTGCCTCAATAACTAGGCTTGTTAAAACTTTATCTTGAGCTTGATTGTGCATTTCTTTTTTGTATTGTTCTAAGGTCATTCCCATTAACTGTAAATACATTTCAAACTCAATACCATATTGGTTTTTAACTGTATCTTCTGTATATTTAATCATATTTTCAGCTTCATAGTTAATCATTTCGATAGGGATATCAACTTTAGCATTATCTACCGCAAACTTAACCGCAGTACCGATAATTCTATTTTTTTCGCTTTTTTCTTTATTGTTTCTTAATCTATTTTCAATATCTTCTTTTAAAGCGGCAACAGTCTTAATACCTTCTTTATTTAAGTTTTCAACAAAAGCATCATTTAACTCTGCCTTTTCTTCTACTTTAATCTCATGTAGTTTAACTTTGAAAACAACTTCTTTTCCTTTTAAATCTTCAGCATGGTACTCTTCTGGAAATGTGACATTAATATCTTTTTCTTCGCCAACTTTCATGCCTACCATTTGTTCTTCAAAGCCTGGAATAAACATTCCTGAACCAATCTCTAACTCATGGTTTTCCGCTTTACCACCTTCAAATGGCACCCCATCTAAAAACCCTTCAAAATCTATTACAGAAACATCTCCATTTTCTAAAGTGTCTCCTTCTTTTGGAACTAACGAATTGTTTTGGGCTAACAATCTATTAATTTCTGCATCTATTTCTTCATCGCTAACTACTAAATTTCTTTTAGCAACTTTAGCATTAATATATTCTCCTAAAACAACCTCAGGTTTAATTGGGAATGTTAAACTTACTTCAAAAGTTTTTTCTCTGCTAACTTTACTAATATCAACATCAACTTTAGGTTCGCCAACAATAATGACAGATTCTTCAGCAAACACTTTTTCATAATTAGCAGAAATTACATAATTTAATGCTTCTTCATATAGTGATTCAACACCAAATCTACTTTCATAAATTTCTCGTGGTACATGTCCCTTTCTAAAACCTTTAACTTCAACATCACCTTTAACCTTATCAAATGCATGATCTAAACCTTTATTAAACAGTTCAGGTTCAATTGTAAATGTGAATTTTGCGTAATTTGTTCCTAATTTTTCAAATTTCATAATTTTTATTCCTCCATAACTCTTTACATTATACCACATAAAACAGCTTTGCTAATTTTTTTTACTTTCTTTTTGAATTAAAAATCACTTATTGTTATTTATTATTAAAAAAAGAGTTATAATATTATTTATGGGGGGAGGTAGAAACATGAGCAGAAAAACAAGAAAAGTTCTAACTTGGATAATGACAATCATTATTATTGTTATTGCTTTATTTAATCTTCCATATCAAAAGATTAAAGAATCAACCCATACATTTTTCAACAATATATTTAACTTTTTCAATAACATTGATAGAGTAATCACAACAGATCCAAACACATCTTACGATCACCATATTAAAAACATTACTTTCTATACTAACAACAACAATCATTATGCTGTATTTGAGTTTCATAAAATTGACCCAGAAAACATTTCTACAATGACGATTAATAATGAAACATTTGATGAAACCAACTTCACATATGAAGAAAAAACACTAATAGTTGATATAACAAGTTTAATTGGTGATGGCGAAGTTACACCGATAAATGTAACTAGAATTTATACTAAAAATGATAAAGAACACATTAGCACTCTTTCTACCTCTTTCAATAAAGCAATCAACTATCAAATTATTGAGCAAAGAAAGAAAAGCCTTGTTGGTATTAGGGCAACTACATCATCTTTCTTTAGCAGTTCATCTCACTGGGGAAGCGGTGTTATTTTAACTAAAACAGAAGTGAAAAAAACTCACTGGTTTAATGAATACACGATGTATGAATATTTAATTGTAACAAACTCGCATGTAGTTGAAGATTCTCGTGTTTTCTATGTCTACTATGATAACGCAGACGATGAATACCCGAAAAACACTGGTATGAGAAGGCCAAAAGAGTCTGTTAGACTTTTAGGTCATTATACAAAAAAAGCCGATTTAGCTTTACTTGTTCTTACTACATTTGATGGTTCGTTAGTTCCGTTAGATGATCCGCAAATAACAAACTTTGAAGCTGTACCAATTGAAGTTAACAACACAGTCTTTTTAATCGGTTCACCAGTCATTAATGATGTCCCTGCCTTTAACTCTTATAAGATAGGAAAAATAATAAACACATCAAAACCAATTACTTTAAAAGATTCAGATTTGTGTTCTACTGGTTGTTATAGCATTCAATCAAAAACTTATTTAGGAGAAGGTTCTTCTGGTGGTGGTTTGTTTGATATTGACGGAAATTTAATCGGCATTAACTTTGCCGGCAACGACACACACGAAGAAGCCTATGCATTACCAATTACACTACTATTTGATGCACTAAGGGAGTTAGTCCCGCAAGCACAACAAACAAAAGGAAGTCTCGCGACTTCTTTTTATTTATCACTTGTATAAAACTTTAATCTTAAAACATTTATTAAAATGCTGATGATTGATAATACCATTATTATTACTGCAATTAATGGGGTTAATAATGGGCCACCAAATAAATAGATAATCCCCACGGCAAAAGGAATCCCTATAACATTATAAAGGAATGACAACAATATATTTTGTTTAACATTAAGAACTGTTTTTCGTGATATTGCAATTAATTTTAAAACCCCAAATAAATCATCATTCATTATAGTCACATCACTAGCACTCATAAGATTGTTGGTTCCCTTTGAAAAACCAACACCGACATCTGCTTCTTTTAGCGCATTAGCATCTTTGATGCCATCACCAGCCATTAACACTACATCATTTTCTTTAAAGTTTTTTATAAGTTTTTGTTTGTCTTCAGGAAGCAATGCCCCATAGGCTTTATTGATTCCTGTTTTTTCTTTAATATAATTAACTGTTCTTTCATCATCTCCAGATAAAATCACAGTCTTGATTCCTTTCTCATGAAGCCTATTCACAACTATTCTTGCTTCTTCTTTAATTTTGTCTTTCACACTTATTATTCCGATTATTTCTTTTTCGGTTGCTAAATATAATGGTGTTTTTCCTTCATCCCCATACTCATTCGTGATCATACTTGTTTGACCAATATTAATGTTGTTTTCCTTCATTAATTTCTTGTTGCCAAAATAATACTTTCTACCTTCAAGTATTCCTTCAATTCCATAACCAGCATAATTATTATATGAGTGTAATTCTAATAGTTTTAGTTTGTTTTCTTTAGCTTCTTTTAATAATGAATGCGCAATTGAATGAGAAGATTTTTGTTCAAGTGATGCCGCAATTTGAATTATTAAATAAGTACTTACTACACTTACCGGTATAACATCTACTACTACCGGATTACCAACGGTAAGTATTTCTGTTTTATCAAATGCGACTAATGTAACTTTACTACTTGCCTCAAGTACTCCATCTGAAAATATTAATAATTTATTTTTATTTGCAATACTGCTAGATACTATATTTACAACCGGCATTACTAAACTTAGTGCACACGGACAAGATACAATCAACACATATGCAAAAACATCAATTGCTATCTTTAAATCACTTTCGCATACTAACCAATAAGCAAAACTCAATAATGCTAACACTAATGCCACATAGAAAAACACTCCGCTAAACTTATCAGCAAGTTTTCTAATTGGCGCTCTTTTAATAAACTCTTCTCTTTTTCTTTTTATAACATCAGCTAGTATTGTATCCTCGCCAGTACTAGTTACTTTAATTATAATTGTTTCACTAAGATTAACTGTCCCACCAATAACTTTATCACTTACTTTTTTGTGGATAGGCGAAACCTCTCCAGTTAGCATGGATTCATCAACTGATGTTTCACCTTTAACAATAATCCCATCTGTTATAATAACTTCCCCCGGCCAAATTAATAATTGATTTTTTTCTTTTAATTCATCTATTGGTGTTTCAATATATTTTCCATCTTTATATAAAATGCCAGCCTCAGGTCTTAGTTTCATTAACCTTTCTAATTCATCTGCCTTTTTTACATTTGTTTTTTGTTCAAGATATTTACTAACCTGATATAAAACTAAAGTAACTCCAGCAATTATAAAATATAATTTATCTACATAACTTAAATCATTATCGCCAATCATAACTAACCCAAATATACCATACAAAAACGCAACTAAAACTCCTGCTGAAACTAACGTGTCTACGCTTGGCTTTCCTCTAAAAAAAACCTTAAATCCTTCAACATAAACCTTATAACTCAAAACAATAATTGGAATAGTTAAAATGAGTTGTGCTAATACAAAATTTAAGGCGTTATTGTTGGGGTTAATTATGTCTGGAATTGGCATATCTATCATATGTCCCATAGATATATATAACAATGGGACTAATACTATTATTGATATAATTAACTTATATTTTAGGTTCTTTAATATTGTTAATTGTGTCTCTTTTAATGATTGTTTTTTTGTTTGTTTTAATATTGTATAACCAACAAGCTTTACATTTTTAACCATCACTTTTTCATCAAACATTTCATCTACAACTATTCTTAATTGTTGGCTAGGCAAGTTTGCTTTTGCTTCTTTAACACCGGGCACTTTTAAAACTGCCTTTTCAACAGCGTTCACGCATGTCTCACAAGTCATTACTTTCACATCATAAACAATTACTTTTTCAAACTTGTTTGTTTGTTCCACTTTATCAACTCTTTTATTTTGGTCTCTAATCCATTATAGTAAAAAATACTTTTCTAAACAATGAAACTATCATAATTTTTTTTATTATTAATATGTGATATAATTATCTTATCAATATTAGGGAGTATCTTATGGATAAACTAATTGAATATTTAAAATATTTGTTTTTAGGATTAGTTCAAGGCGTTACTGAACTTTTACCAATTTCTTCAAGCGGTCACTTAGTTATTTTTGAAGAACTATTTAACATGCATGAACCTAAAATGATTTTTGAAATCTTTACTAATACTGCTTCTTTGATTGCACTTATTATAATCTTTTATAAAGTTATTGGTAAACTAATTAAAAACTTTTTCCTTTACATTTTTAAAAAAGAAGAAAGAGAAAACTATCAAGAAGATTTCTTCTATGTTTTAAAGTTATTAATAACTGCAATCCCAATTGGAATTGTTGGACTTTTATTTAAAGATGAACTTGGGAAAATTAAAAACTTGTTGACGGTTGGTATTGCCTTATTTGTCACAGGAGCACTTTTACTTGTTATCTACCTAACAAGAAACAAATATGAATCACACGAAGAAGTCACTTGGCGCGATTCAATGTTCATGGGCTTCACGCAAATGTTCGCAATTATACCCGGACTATCAAGAAGCGGTTCAACTATCATCGGTGGTAGAGCGAGCAGATTATCATTAAAATCAATTATTAAATTCTCAATGCTTGTTTATATTATCGTTAGCATTCCTGCTTCTTTCTTAGGAATATATGATGCTGTTAATACAACCGAAAGCATTAATTGGTTAGGCTACAGTTTAGCATTCATAGTCACTTTAATTGCAACATATATAACCGCCAAACTTATCCTAAACAAACTTAGAGTTGATCATTTCATTTATTTTAGTGTTTATTGTTTAGTTGTTAGTGGTATATCTATTACTCTTTATTTAGTTTAAATTATCGTCAGAAAAAACAGACCTTAGAATGGGGTCTGTTTTCATTATATATTATGATTATTTACTTTAATGATTCAACAATATCTTTTGTTAATTCTTTTAATTCTTTTCTTGTCTCAGGAGTAAGTTTAGTTATTATTGTAAGTGGTTTGCCGACTAATGTATTATCTTTCATATTCGCAAACGCTTCTTGTAAAATTGCAAGCGCACGACCACCCCACGTTTCATTAACAATAATTGAATAATTGCGTTTTGTTAATCCATGATATTCTAATTCAGTCACGAAGTGTTGAGCAGTTAGGTGAAGTGTTACATTAAAATTTGGCGCCATTAAAACCAAGTTAGAAAAACGATATACATCAGCTAAGACATAACTTGAGTCAACTGAACTTAAATCATAAAGTCTAATCTTTTTAACTCCTTCTTTTGCAAGCCCTTCAGCCAATTTACTAGCAGCTAATGCAGTATTACCATACATAGAAACATAGGCAATCACTACTCCTTTTTCTTCAACATCAAAATTAGCCCATAAGTTATATTTTTCAAATAGTAATTTAATAATATCTTTATCTCTATGAACTTTTCCATGTAAAGATAATAATAAATCAATTTCTAGGTTTTCTATTTTCTTAAGCAGCATTCCTACATTTCTTCTAAACTTAGCCAAAATACCAACAAAATATCTTCTTACTTCTGATAAATTTAAGTGGCCCTCATCACTATATAAATGCCCCTTATTAGAACCAAACGAACCAAACGCATCTGCCGATAAAAGAATTTTTTGTTCAGGGATATATGTTACAAAAACTTCTGGCCAATGAACTAATGCTGCAGTAAGAAATCTTAATGTGCTTCTACCAACATTTAATTCGTCTCCATCTTTAATTATGTAATAATTATCTTGATAATCAGCAGAGAAAAATTGTTCGAAAAACTTAAAAGTATTTCTATTACCAACTAATTTCACATCAGGATACTTTCTAATAATCTCTAATAAACTAGAACTATGATCAGGCTCCATATGGTGAATAACTAAGTAATCTAATTTTCTACCAGCTAGTGTTTCTTCAACATTTTGTAAGAACTCATCAGCCACTGAACTATCAACAGCATCAAACAACACTGTTTTCTCGTCCATCAATAAATAAGAATTAAAACTAACTCCTTCAGGTAAAGGAATTGAATTTTCAAACTTAGTTAAAAAATGATTGTTTGCTCCAACATAATACATTAAATCTGTTAATTTTGTTTTATTCATATAAATCACGCTCCACCAATATTTTATCATAGATAAACTAATTAAATAAATAATATGCCTAATACTATAATCTTACATATTCTTTAGTTGTAAATAAAAAAAGTAGAATTTCTACTTTTTTATTTTGCCCTTTCATAAAACTCAGGCCACTTTATATCCACAGCTAACTCTTTCGCAAATCTAAGTGGAAAATACGGTTCCTTTAACGCCAACCTACCAAAATAAACTAAATCAGCTATGTTTTCGTTAAGTATCATTCCAGCTAACTCTGAAGTCGTAATAAGACCTCCCGCAACAATAACTTTATCAGTTTTGTTTTTTATCTCTTTTGCGTAGTTTAATTGATAACCAGGATATGTCTCATAAGTTGCTGTAGTGATTCCACCAGTAGTAACGTTTATGACATCTATGTCTTTTTCGTTACAATAAATAATCGCTAATATATCTGAAAGATTTAAACCTTTTTCTTCATATTCTGTTGCACTAAAACGAACACCTAAAGGCTTTTCTTTTGGCCAGTACTTTCTAATCTCTTCAACTATTTCATGTAATATTTTCTTTCTATTCTTAAAAGTTCCACCATACTCGTCTATTCTTTCATTGCTGATTGGTGATAAGAACTGATTGATTAAATATCCATGAGCAGCATGTATCTCTAAAAAATCAAAACCTGCCTCTTCTGCTCTTTTAGCCGCTAAACCAAAAGCCTTAACTACTTCTTTAATTTCTTTAACTGTCATTTCTCTTGGAGTTTTATAATCACCATAACTAAGTGCGCTTGGCGCAATCATATTATTAGTGTCTCTTGCTTTTCTGCCTGCGTGTGAGATTTGAATTCCTATTTTAGCATCATAAGCGTGAACCGAATCTACAAGTTCTTTTAACTTAGGAACAAACTTATCATTCCAAATACCTAAATCTTCTTTTGTAATTTGTCCATTATCCATTACCGCTGCTGCTTCAACAATTATTAAACCCATCTGCCCTATAGCTCTTGCTGTATAGTGGATTATATGAAAATCATTAACAAAACCGTCTTCAGCCATTTTCATGCACATCGGCGGTAAAACAATTCTGTTTTTTAATTCCATATTTTTAATTTTTAATGGACTAAACAACCTACACATCTACTTCACTCATCTCTCCTAATTTCGTTTTAATTTTTTGCATTCTCTCTTCAACAACGAATATTACATCCGCACAATCTTTCAATTCTTGTTTTAACTCTTCATAAGTTGAGTTTGTTTTATATCTTATATCGTGTTCTAGCGATGCCCAAAAATCCATCGCTAAAGTTCTTATTTGCACTTCCGCCTTAACATATTTCTTTTCATCTTTGAAAAAGACAGGTACTTCTACTAATAAATGTAAACTTCTATATCCATTATCTTTAGGGTTTTCAACATAGTTTTTAATTTTAACCAACTTAATATCATCTTGTTTAGCTAACATATTAGCAACATCATATAAATCACGAATATATGTAACAACAACCCTCACACCAGCGATATCATTAATTTTATGTAAACTTTGTAGAGTTTGCTCATAGCCAAACTTAACTAATTTATTCATAATTGATTCTGGCTGTTTTAATCTCGCTTTAATAAACTCTATTGGGTTTCTTTGCCCTTCAACTAATAACTGATCAGTAATAATTTCTAACTTTGTGTGAATCATCTTAATGGCCGCATAATATGTAGCCATTATTCTTTTATACTCCTGCGCCTCCTCTTTAAATTCATCTGGAACTAAATATTCTGGTTCTTTTAATTGAATTTTATTAAGTAGTGTCATCGCCATACCTCCGCCACTTACATTATACCATAAAATGTAAGCGCTTTTGTAGTCTAATCAACAAAAAACGCAAAGTATGTTTTTTCTTTGCGTTCTTATTCTTTTTCTTTAAGTTTTGCTAGCATTTCTTCATATTCTTTTGAGCCTTGTCTTACCCCTTCATAATAGATTTGGAGTTTTTCAATTGTACGTATAATATCATCTCTAACTTCGTTCACATTATAAATGTTTCTAACTCGATATCTTTTTTTGTTTGTTGTTATTATAATTATTGTCCCGTATGTTTTTTTAGCTTTTTCTCCGCTTTTTACTCTTGATCTAATCTTTTTAAGTTCAGTAACAGGTATAGTAATAATCTTATTGTGTTTCTTAACAATGTAAATATTCATTAAATCATTTTGGATAACATAGGATGGTCCCGTTATTACAACAATTAAAATAAACATTATTATTACCAAGGCAAAGATTGAAACATAAGAGGTAATTTTAAGTATTTTTGCGTATTCTGGTGTTAAACTCAACTCATCAGCAAACATTGACACTACCCAAAAGAAAATCATTGATAAAAAGTCAGCCAAAATAAGTACAGCTGTACTTTTCTTTCTCACCTTACCTAAATAATTTCTTTTGTTAACATCATAACGCTCCAACGATTTCACTTCCTTCTATCTTTAATAGCTTTTTCTTCGCTTTTACTCCGCCGCTAAAACCTCCTAAGCCATTCTTACCAACAACTCTATGACAAGGAACTAAGATTAAAATCTTATTGGCACTTAAAGCTTTACCAACAGCTCTTGCAGCTCCATCTCGTTTAAGCAAGTAAGCAATATCTCCATAACTAATTGTATAACCATAAGTTACATCTTCTAATATTTCATAAACTTCTTTTTGAAAAGGAGTTAACTCTTGTGTATACGGAATAGTAAACTCTTCTCTTTTACCATCAAAATACTCTTCTAATTGTTTCTTTAGTTTTTTTAGTAATGATGTCTCAGAATTAATTAAATCCTTATCTGGCTTTTTATTTAAATATATACCACTAATCAATTTCTCTTCGTTTTCAATTAATGTTAATTTACCAATAGGTGAATTATATATTAAATAGTATTTATCCATTCTAACCCCCCCTTTAAAACAACACTCTACTATATATAATACCATTAAATAATAAATATGTATCTTATTTTCTTATCTTTAAACAATTGACAACATATTAATTTAACTCTATAATAAGGCATTGTGAAGGAGTGAGATAATAAAATGGATAATATGAAAAATTTTGAAGATAACGAAAGATTAAACAACCCAAAAAAACAAAACATTATTAAAGAAAAATTAGCCGAACGTGGCGTTAACTTAATGGATATTGCTGCCTTAACTTATGATTTGCAAAAACCTTATGTTCCAACTATCACTATTGATATTTGTTTAGAACACGTCAACAATGTCTTATTAAAAAGAGAAATTCAACACGCTATATTAGTCGGCATTGAATTAGATGTTTTAGCTGAAAAAGATCTATTATCTGAACCTTTATTAAGTTTAGTTAAAGGAGACCATAGTTTGTTTGGTGTTGATGAAACAATTGCTTTTTCAATCGTAAACGTTTATGGATCAATCGGTTTAACTAACTTCGGTTATGTTGATAAACTAAAACCTGGAGTTATAGGCGAATTAGATGGTGCTGGCAAAAGAGAGGGCCGTTGTAATACATTTTTAGATGATATCGTTGGCGCTATCGCTTCAGCAGCAGCTAGTTCAATTGCTCATCGCTATACAGTTTAATTTATGGTCTATTGACCATTTTTTTCTTTAGTGAACGCATACTTAACAAAGTGATTATATGTGTTTTCTTTTTTCAAAATTCCATCATTTAAAAAATCAGTCATTATTCCGCCTGGTTCATACTCACACTCTAACGCAACACCAGCATATGGCCATAATTTATAATAATCTAATCCATCTGGCGAATCCGCATTATGAGTATAAACAACAAGTGATGGATAATTTGTTGTTATTTGCATATTAGTTTTATTCTTACTAGAATATAAATTTGCTTCTTTTTCTTTGTTTAATTTAAAAATCGTATCTAAACCTTTAAACGCTGTCCCTTTTAAATGACTTAAAGGTTTTTTTATTTCTACATAATCTTTAAAGTCATATATTGTATTATCTACTTCTTTTATGCCTTTTATATTATACTCATCATCAAACACCACATATTTATCGGCAGAAATCTGTAATTCATGTTCCAAGATTGTTTTACTTTGATCAAGATTAAAATAACCATGATTGATGATGTTTAGAATTGTTGTTTTAGTAGTATTTGCTAAATAACTAACCTTGAGTTCATTATTAGTTAACTCATACTTTACCTCTAAGGATATATCTCCCGGCAAACCATCATCTTCTTCTTTTTGAATTAATGTAAATAAAACTTCATTATCTTTAGTTTCTACATAACTAAACTTTCTAGTAGAAAATCCATTCTCACCACCATGAATAGTTGATGTATCGCCTTTATAAGGTTTTAAATTGATATTTAGCCCCTTCTTATTAAAACTTAATGGTAATCTCCCACTAAATCTACCAACCGTTTTACCGTAATAATGTTCTTTCCTTATAAATGTTTTAATATCTTTGGGTCCTACTAAAACATCAACTCCATCATAAAAGAGTTTAAACATGCTTGCTCCAACATTAAGCAAATGCACTTCTAAGTATTCATTTTTAAGAATCACTTCAATAACATTATCATCATAATAAACTACATTTTTCATATTACTCACCCTTTTTTAACATTAAAAGAAAGAAGTTTTCAACCTCGAAAACTTCTTCATTTTTACTATTTTAATTCTTTTTTTGTTTTACTTGTTAAAGGATAAATTCCTGAAACAGGTAATGTAAACATGAATCCAACTGTTCGCTTATCTGAGCCTTCCAATGTGTTTTTTAATTGCTCAAGCAACTTTGGAATAATTGAATCATCAGAAATAACAGTGAATAATGTTTTTGAACTTGCTGGGTTTGTTGGGATTGACTTAGCAAATGGCCCGCCAAGTAACATTCCTAACCCCTCATTTTCTAAAACAGCCTTCGCCATTCCTTCACTATCTAAAATTGTTGCGCCACGAACATTATTTTCAATAAAAATCTCTAATACTTTTTGTCGATATGACAAATCATTTAAAACAATAACTAGTACTTGCATCTTAATATACCCCCTCTTCAATTCCTTCCATTGAGGAAATTTGGTCTAATCTATCTAATCCGCCTATTTCTCCCGCTTTACTTATGGCGTATTTAGCAAATATTGGTCCTGAAGTTTCAAAGAACAATATGCTTAACATAATAATTGTTGATATTAACGGGAAGAACTCTGGTAATTGTGCTTGAACAATTATTAGTAAACCTAAAGATATTCCGCCTTGCGGCAACAAGGCAATTCCTAGATTGTTTCTAACTGACTTTGGCTCTTTCGTAATATGTGCTCCAGTAAACGCACCTAAATGCTTTCCTGCCGCTCTTCCAACGATAAATACTAACGCTAAAACTATTATTAAATATGAATTCTTTAATACCGCTAAATCTAATGATGCTCCCGCTAATGTAAAGAACATAATATAGATTGGCGTTGTAAAGTCATTAACACTATTAAATGTATCTGCTGGCTTTTTAACTATGTTAGTTACCATTGCGCCTACTGCCATATTCATTAATAGGCTAGATAAACCAAGATTAATGTCTGAAAATTGCTTATTAATAATAGCTGTTAAAGATGTAGTTAATACAACAACAATTAGTGATAAAACTTGTAAATCATCTCTAACTTTAATTTTAAACAAATTAATTACTTGGCTCAATACATATCCAAAGATTACTCCAGCAATAATTGATCCAAATACTTCAATAAATGGTTTTAAAATTGACAACCATAACGGCATATTGCCTGAGGCTTGAACTAAAATTCCCGCAAACGAAATTGAAAAACCAAACACGATAATACCATATATATCATCTAATGCAGTGATTGGTAATATCTTTTTAGTAAGTGGTCCATAAGCTCTATACTGTCTAATAACCATTAGTGTTGCAGCTGGAGCTGTTGCAGCACTCATTGACGCTAAAACTAAGCCTATCGCAATATTGTTTTTGCTGAATGGTTGATATCCATCCATAATTGGTGCTGGTTTTGGAATAAAGAATAATAACAAGAACACTAATATTACTACTACTACAACCTCAAATATTGTAATAATGTTTATTTCTTTTCCGTTTTTCTTAAGCGAGTTTAAATTAAATTCACTACCGATGGAAAACGCAATAAAAGATAATGCTAATTCACTAATAAACTTTAGAGTTCCTTGGTCTTCAGCAGTTATAAACCCACCATAACCACTAAATATCAAACCTAATGATGGACCTAAAATTAACCCAAAAATCAAATAGCCCGATACATTTGGTAATTTTAATCTATTAGCTAGTACGCCACCAATGTAACCAACTAGCAAAATAATTGCTACTTTAAATAATAAAATCATCTTTTTTCATATTCTCCTATATTTATTTTTAAAATAGCTTAATTACTCCTATGAGGTTAGCTGACGGGTTAAGAACATTAAGTATCCTTTCATCAAATGATGATTCACCCCGAAAAATTGGGTCCCCCACTTTTGCAATTCGGAGAATATACACATACATAATATCAAATTATAATTAAAAAATCAATGAAAATCTGTCCGTTTTATTCCTTTGTTAAGGTATAAACTAATGAAAATGCTTTCTTATCTAAGGTGTTATTGTAGATAGTATAAACCACCTTGCCACCCTCTTCACCTTTTCTAACTTCAAATTTGTCATTTTTTCTTAATTCATTTTCAAAATATAGCTCAAATCTTTTAATTTTATTAATGTTTTCTACCTCATAATTAGTCCACGCATCATAGATAAACTCAGTGTATCTTAAATTATTAACATGTCCAACAGGATCAATAAAACTATTTAATACGCTTCTTTCTTCTGTAACGGTTTTTAATTCCACATCTTGTTTAAATCTTGGTTCACAATCAACTAAATATTCTTGTGTTTCCATAAATGCTTCAAAAGGCAGTTCTTTTTGTCTATAAACAGATCTATCAGTCATATCTAATAAAACAGAATATGATGCCCCTTTTAAATAAGTTTCTCCATTTTCATCACCAATAAAATATTCGCGTCTATAATATGGTCCCTTTCTTCCAGCATACCAAGTCTTGCCATAGAACTCCTTAATATCCTTAATCTCTTTAACTACTTCAAAAGTCATTGAAACTAACACCCAAACATATCTTCCCTGCAATAGAGCGCCTACAGGTTGGTTTGTATTTTTTAAGTGATCATTAGCTAAAACATTCATTATATGTTGATAACCAAAAGGTTTTAATTGATGATTTTCATTAAAATGTTCAAATAATGGTTCGATTACATAAATTTCTTTTTTTTCTTTTATTATTACACCCCCTTTTAATTATTAGTTGATAAATTATGTATTTTTGTTGTTTTTTTATTGTTTTTTTATGTTTTGTCTTTCTTGTTTTTCTCTCAATAAATATGTTTTAATTCGTTTTATAACCTAATTGGTGCATGCTTTCAATTGTCTGATCCATTAGTTTATTTATTGCCATTTTAGTATTCAATGTGAAATCAGGCATTATTGGTTTACCAACATTTACAACCATTCTTTTTTTATCTTTCTTTTTATTATGATCCTTAAATGTAATTCTAATCGGAAGTATAGGGACCGATGAATCAACCGCCATCTTAAATGCTCCCCTTTTGAACTCTCTCAGTTCAGTATCTCCTTGAATTAATTCACCCTCAGGGAAAAAGTGCACAAATCTTCCGCTTCTTGTTTTTTTAGAAAGTTCATTGAAGAATACCCTATTTTCAGTTAGACCTTCTGGCGTTGGTACAGCACCAAGCGCTCTTACTAACAATCCTGCCACAGGTAAATCAAAATTCGTTCTCATTGAAGTAAATATAACTTTTTTAGGAAACGCAACCAATCCTGATAACACTGAATCTAACGAGTGAACATGGTTGGAAATAATTACTGCTCCACCTTTCACTTTCTTAATATTTTTCTTATTGACAAACCTGACTCGTAAATACGCTTTATTAAATAACATTAATATTGGCACGACTAAATAATAAAATAGCGACGAGAAAGTTCTTGAAATTCTCCCCTTATTAATGCGCTTAATATACTTTTTTGCAACTTTACTTTCAACTAGATTGTCATTTTTATGGTCATTAATCGCTTCTTTTAAGAAGTCTGTAAATCTTTCAATAGAATAACTCAGTTTATATTTTGAAGTTGATTCACTATACTTTAACTCCATTTTCTTTCTTTCATCTTCGTTTTCTATCCAATATTCAATTTTATTTTTTAAATCTTCCGAATCTTCACCTTTAAATAAACTTCTATTATCAAGTGCAAATTGGGCTGCTGCACTTTTATTTGTATTCGCAATAACTGGAACTCTTCCACAACTTATCGCCTCTAAACAGCTTAATCCCTCTATTTCAACTAATGAAGAATGGATATATAAATCATTGTTATGAATAACATCTATTAATTGTTCTTTACTATAAAAACCAAAATTTGCATTTACACCTAACTGTTCAACTAGTTTTTGAAGTCTCTCTTTATTAGGACCAATACCTGCTAATGTTAGTTCTATGTTATCTTTATATTTAGAAAGAGAAATCGCCTTAATAATCGTCTTTTGGTCTTTTTCTGGCGCTAATCTTCCAACAGTTAATATTTTAAACTTATCGCTTTTCGTAGTTTTTTCTTTATATATAAACTCTTCGCCAATTCCATTAGATATTATATGCAGTTGGTTAGGATAACGTCTCTTTTTTAACTTTTCTGCAATATTTTTAGATGGACAATGAACATTTCTAACCTTCTTATATGTTTTTTTAAATTTTCTATATATATAATATTCAAGCGGCTTAGAAATAAAGTTTAAATTCCCACCATAAATTATGCTTTCCGGTGGCACATGAAAAGCTATGGTTGTTGGTATATTCATCTTTTTAGCTATTTTTAAGCCTACACGCGTAGTTTTCCACGGCGTAAAGAAATGAATTATATCAGCACCAGTAAAGGCTTCTCTTAAAACTTTTCTATTTGGTTTTGAAAATGTATAGCCTTGTTTTTTTGCAACATAGCTAACAATTGGAATAAAATTTGTTTTTAATTGATAAATGTTTTCCCCTTCATGGTCATTTGTTACAACTCTTACTTCATGACCATCCTTTTCTAACATTTCTCTAAATCTTTGTGACGTTATAGTTGTCCCATTTGACTTGTTTTTAAAATTATCTACTACAAAAACTATAACCAAACTAATCACCTTCTTATAATTGTTACTTAATAATTTTAACATAAAACCTTTTATAAAACCCACAATATAAAAAAACACAATCAACTTTATTTTTTTACATATTAGAAGTTATTTATGTGTTTTTCACTTATTAAAAAGGCTCACTGATCTCAAAACTAATTGTTTTTAATGTCCTTGGATGTGTAAATTCAAGTTTTTTAGCGTGTAACAACATCCTTTTCCCTTCATCTTTACCATAAAGTTTATCACCAACGACCGGATGCCCAAGATACGCTAAATGAACTCTTATTTGATGCCTTCTACCTTCTAGAATATGAATTTCAACACGACTGAGATTATCTTTTTGATCTAAAACAAAATATTCTGTTCGTGCTTCCTTGCCTGAATCTATCACGATTTGTTTATTAGAGTGACGATCCTTGCCAATATTTAAATTAATAACACCATCAGGCTTAGCAAAATAACCATGACAAATCGCAATATATGTCTTTTTAACTTTATCATCTCTAAACTCACCAGATAAATAGGCCAAAGAAATAAAATGTTTAGCGAACAAGACTATTCCTGATGTTTCATAATCAATCCTATGGACTGGTAAAACTGGATAATCATATCCCTTTAAATGATAATAATGGCTAACCCTATTAGTTAAAGTGTCTTTAGTATTTCCATCTTCATGAATTAAAAGTCTTGGAGGCTTATTGACAATTAAAATATCATCATCTTCATAAACAATCTCAACATCACCAACAAATGGTTCTATTCCTTCATCAAATGGCGCTAATTTAAACGAAAGTTTATCATTTAATTTTAGTCTATAGGTTAGTTTTTCAATCTTATTATTAACTCTTATTAAATTAAACATTTCTTGTTTGTAGATGTTCTTTTTAGACACTTCGAAACTTAAGAGAAAATCTCTTATAGTGTAACCATTATACTTGTCTGTAATTAGAAACTCTACAAAGTTTTGCATAAAACTCTCCTTAAGCTTTTCTTTTTATAAGTTTTAATGTTTCTCTTGCAATAACAACCTCTTCGTTAGTATTTATTACAAAGACTCTCACTTTACTATCTTTTGTTGAGATTTCTTGGGCTTTTGCTTCGTTTAACTTATCATCAATTTTTACGCCTAACGCTTTTAATCTATCGCAAACCAGTTTTCTCAACCGTGGTGAGTTTGCGCCAATACCTGCCGTAAATGTAATTGCGTCAACACCTTCCATATAAACATAATATGAACCGATATAATCAGCAATTCTTTTCGCCTGTAAATCAAAGGCTAGTTTGCTTCGTTTGTTACCTTCAGCAATTGATTGTTCAAGTTCTCTAGCATCACTAGTAACGCCTGAGATGCCTAAATAACCGCTCTTTTTATTTAAGATTTCATAAACTTCTGCACTAGATAAATTTAACTTTTCACCAATATAATTTAAGATTGCTGGATCAATCGCACCAGTTCTCGTTCCCATTGGAATACCATCAAGCGGTGTAAAACCCATTGATGTATCTACACAAACGCCATTTCTAACGGCAGAAATTGATGCTCCATTACCAATATGACATACAATAACTTTTGAATCTTTTTTATTCCCTAATATTTTATTAGTTAATTCACTAACATATTTATGTGATGTTCCGTGGAAACCATATTTTCTTATGCCATGATCTGTATACCAAAAGTAAGGAACAGCATACATAAACGCATCTTCCTTCATTGTTGAATGGAAAACAGTATCAAACACTACTGTGTGTGGCACATTTGGTAATACCTCTCTAAACGCTTTAATAGAAATAACGTGAGCCTTATTATGTAATGGTGCCATATCTGCTAAATCTAGTATTTGTTGTAAAACTTTATCATCAACTATTGTATGCTCTTTAAAAACTTCTCCACCTTGAACAATTCTATGTCCTACAGCTGCGATTTCTTTCATATCTTTAACGATTTTATGCTCGATTAAACCATTAATTATTAATTGTGCTCCTAATGTATGAGATTTAATCGGCAGTGTTTTTTCAAACTCTTTACCATTAAACTCAATCTCAAAACCGGCATCTTCAAAACCAATCTTGTCTACTTGACCACTTGCAATAACTTTTTCACTTGGCATTTCAAACAATTTAAATTTAATACTGCTTGAACCGCTATTAACACTCATAATTTTCATAACTACTCTCTCCTATATATCTATTTTTATTTTATTTCATTTAAAATATTTTGTTTAAGATTCCATAAAGGTTTAGAATAATCGACATAATACTTATGTGGAGATTCAAACCTCTTCATCTCAACCCACAACGTTTCAAATTGCTCTTCCGCAAACTTTCTAATTTCTCCTAGTGATGGACTCTTATAAACTTGTTTACCGTTAATAAATATCGGTTCTAATAGTTTTACAGCCTTAAAGTTTGTTACAAGTTTTTGTTTATAAGGGAAGTGCGGGTCAAAAAGCAAGTATGGTTCTTTTTCGTCAATAACTTCATCTTCTAAAGTAATCACGTCAGCAATCGCTTTATTATTTTCATCGTAAAGGCGATATAACATTTTGTTTCCTGGGATAGTCATTTTCTCAATGTTATCACTTTTTTTCATCTTTGGAACCCATTTTCCATTTTCTTGTAACGCTGCAAGTTTATAAACCCCACCAAAGACTGAATCTGTCTTAGATGTAATTAATCTTTCTCCTACTCCAAAACTATCAACTTTCGCACCTTGATAAATTAAATTTTCAATAATATATTCATCTAACGAGTTTGAAACAGTTATTTTACAATCCTTTAAACCTGCTTCATCAAGCATCTTACGCGCTTCTTTAGATAAATAAGCTAAGTCTCCTGAATCAATTCTAATTCCTTTTAATCTATAACCGTTTGGTTCTAAATATTCTTTCGCTACCTTTATCGCATTAGGGATACCTGATTCAAGTGTTGAATAAGTGTCTACTAATAAAAGTGTGTCGTTTGGATATGTTTTAGCATATGTTAAAAATGCTTCATATTCGCTTTCAAAACTTTGGACATAAGAATGTGCCATTGTCCCTAAAGCTGGAACGCCAAACTTAAAATCAGCGAATGTGTTAGCTGAACCAGCAGCACCAGAAATATAAGCTGCTCGTGCACCGAAGTTCGCCCCATCATACCCTTGAGCTCGCCTACTTCCAAACTCCATCACAGCTCTACCTTGTGCAGCATCAACAATTCTTCTTGTTTTTGTCGCAATTAAACTTTGATGATTAATTGTCAGCAACAACATCGTTTCAATTAACTGACATTCAATTAAAGGTCCAGTGACTCTTAATAACGGCTCTCTAGGAAACACCGGTGTCCCTTCTTTAATCGCATAAACTGTTGATGTAAACTTGAAGTTTTTTAAATAATTTAAAAATCCTTCATCAAATATCTTTTTACTTCTTAAAAACTCTATATCTTTATCAGTAAATTTAAGTTCATTAATATATTGAATGACCTGTTCAAGACCTGCAATAATTGCGTAACCACCACGATCAGGTATACTTCTAAAAAACAAATCAAAAGTTGCCATTTCATTTCTATTATTAATAAAATAACTATTGGCCATAGTTAATTCATAAAAGTCAGTTAACAATGTTAAATTTCTCACAATATTACCCCCTATAAATTATATCATAAAGACTAGGTGTTTTTAATTTGTTAAATTAAAATCTTTTATTTATCACAATTGTAAATCAACTATTGATTTAAAATATTAACTAATTCTTGATAACTAATCTCCTTATCAACAACTCTACCCCTTATATAATTAATGTTTAATTTTTCTAAAATTTCAGCCTCTTTTGAAGAATCAACATTATAAACTATAAAAGTCATATTCTCACTTTCTAAATAGTCTCTTAAACTCTTTAAATAGTTTTGTGTCTTAGGATTAAATAAATCTTCCTTGTTTGTTAAATGGAACACTTTAATGTAATCTTTATTGACATAGTCTAAATTGTCTGTGCCAATAACGATGTTTAATTCTCTTAATTCTTTTAACTTTAACTCTTCCTCTAATCTAAATCTCGTTAGTTTAACTTTAATCTCTACTACTTCGTATGGTATTTTATATGTTCTATACAAATTAGTTAAAAAACCAACAAAATTAGGCGTATTTAATGTTTTATTAGATACATTTACAACTAATCTTACATAACTGCCAGTATCATCATAAATCTTTCTTAAATATTTAAATGTTTGTTCGAGGACATATTTTTCTAACCTTTCTAACATATCCCTTTTTTCTGCTACTTGATAATAATACTGTTCATAAATGTGTAAAGCGTTACTTGTTACACCAACCTCATAAGCATAAACATTTTTAGTTTTATAGTTAACTATTTGTGTAAAGTTTAAAAGTAAATCTTCAGTTAAAATTAAGTTGTCAATTTGTTTAATAACTTCTGTTTCAAATAAATCTTGTTCATAATCTTTAAAATCAAAATAACTATAACCTTTAATCTTGTCAATGGTCTTCGCTTTATACAAACTTAAACTTAAATATTGATAAATTCTGTTAATATTCTTCTCTCTCGTATTAATTGGATATCTGATAATCCCCATATGACAATTAAATCTTTGCTCTTTTAAAACTTTAGATCTCTTATCTTTTAAATCATAAATAAATCTGCTAACTTTGTTTTCTACTGCCCGAATATCATTAATCTTCAGTACCGCAATAACTGTGCTTTGATCAAACAAATATACTTGTTCAAATTCGTTTTTACAATGTTCTACAAACTCTAAAAAGAACTCTCTTTTCTTGGCTTTTCCGTAAAGAGATTCTATTTTATCTAAACTATCCAATTCAATTAGTAAAAAGCTTGCCTTATCTCTAACAATGCTTATAAATGATTGTTCAAATTCATGTAATGTTAAAACATTTAATAAAGGATCAACAAAAGATTTTTCTTGCCATTTTTTAAGTTCTCTTACCTTATCTGTCACTTCAATAAACAAACCATATATTGCACCATTATTGATATAATGTTTAGCTAAATAATTCTTATTCTCATAATATAAATCTATCCAAAAAGATTTAATTTCTTCTTTTTTAAGACTATTTAAGAGGTTGTTATATTTAACTCTTAATTCGGGATTAAACTTTAAAACCAAAGAAGATAAATTATCGTTTTTCTTTAATTTAAATAATTCGTTAAATATTGGTGTTCCTAAGAGTTCATCTTTATAAATAAAACCATTCATAAAATTAGAGTTAAAGAAGTCGCTAATTCTATTATATTTTTCTTCTTTATCCTTTAAATAATTATCGTATTTCAAATCATAATAAATAATTGAACTTACGGTTTTAAACACTAAATCATCATAGTGTAAGTCTTTTCTCTCAGTTTGGTAAAATGTTATACTGGCGCCTTTTTCTACACCATAAGAATATACTTGTCTAACATCAGTTTCCGTTAATGGTTTATTAGTGATAATATCAAAATCAGGCACCACGAACTCAACATCACTTACAATATCATCTAGCGTTTTAGATGTTATTCCTGGAAGCGAACTTTCAACGGTTGCGAGACTATAATTTTTGTTATACAATCTCTCTTTTTTAAAATGATAAAACTGTGGTCTAAAATAAAATAAAATATCGGAAAATTCAAAATATTTTCCTAGCAATATTCCTATGTTTCTTAACCTCTCAAACAAAGATAAATTCAAATCTAATTTAGACAGTTCTTTTACAAAATTTTCAAGTAGCGATAACTTTTCACTTGTGATATGTTGTTTAGGTTTTTCTTTAACAGGAATAACTTCTTCAACAACTATTTCTTCTTCATCTTTAAGAACTAACTTTTTCTTTGTCGCTCTTCTTTTTTCTTTTTTAATTTGGTCAGTTACTAAGTTATACTTTTCTTTATACAAATCATAACTTCTAAAATCGTTATTCTTATCATAAAAGTCTCTTAACTCTCTAAAAAGTATTTCCTTTTTAAACAAACTTAATTCATCTAACTCTTTTTCGTTTTCCGCTTCAATTATTTGCACTCTTTTCAACATCTCTGTGCGGATTAATAGCCTTAGTTGAAAATAAATATTGCTTATACCAAGTTTGCTTTCCATAAAGTTTTCAAATGACATTTTATTTTTAAGTAGATATTGAAAGTATAGTTCATCAACTATCTCTTTATCATCTTTATCAAAATTTAATTCATTAATCTCTCTATATGTTTCTAATGTTAAGCTACTATTACTTTCAACATTTTCCCTAAACTTAACAAGATAATAAGGTATTAAAACTCTTTTATCAAAACTATAAGACCTTAATGAATCTAAAATATAATTATAATCTTCATTAAACCTACTCTTATATTTTAAAACATCTAACAAGTATTTATACATTTCTACTTGCGATAGCGTTTCTTTTCTTATATTAATATAATAAAGAGCTAAAGAACTCTTTTTCTGCTCAATTAAAGAATCAATAAGTAACTCTAAATATTTATCATCTAAATGTTCTTGTTCGTTAAAAAGTCTAATTAAGATTTTACTAACCTTCTCGTATTCTTCATACTCATATAATACTTCTGCTTGTTTTAATAACGCTAAAAAAACCTCCTCAAAATCTTTTGAGGTGGTAATAATTTTTATGAGTTTGTCGTACGTTTCTTGATTGTTGGGTAAATCTTTAAATGCCTTGTCGTCCATCTTACCTCTTTAATTCATATAATTTAAATTTATCGTTCTCATATATAGCATATCTTCCATCTAAAAGAGAACCCGGATTAACAAATATTATACCTCTTATATCTTCAATTTCTTGTTTATGTGTGTGTCCAAACACGCAATAATCAACTTTAAAAGAGTTTGCAACACTATATAGTAAGTTTTTGCCTCTTTTAACTTTTAAAGAATGTCCATGAACTAACAGTATCTTTTTACCTTCAAACTCTAATACTCTTTCTACTGGTAATTTGCTGAAAAAATCAGTATTTCCTTTTACTGAAATAATTCTTCTTTTTTCTAATTCACCTAGCGATAAATTAGAGTCTCCAGCATCTAAATGAAAATCGATATCTGGATGTTCTTTTAAAACTTTTTCTAAACTTTTTATATCATTATGGATATCAGATGTTATTAATATTTTCATTTATAAACTCCCCAAATAATTTTATTGCCTTACCGCGATGTGATATTTCGTTTTTTTCTTCTACTGTTAACTCCGCCATTGTCTTATCTTTTTCTTTTATGTAAAAAATAGGATCATAACCAAAGCCGTAATTACCTCTTGGCTCATCTACAATAAGTCCATTAACTATTCCTTCAAAATAATATTCTTTCTTGTTTTCTGGATTATATAGACATACAACAGTTCTAAATCTTGCTTTTTTGTTAGAAGTGTTCGCTAGCTCTCTTATCAGTTTTTTATTTCTTAACTCATCTGTTTTTTCATATCTTTTAGTATGGACTCCTGGACCGCCAGCCAAATAATCAACCTCTAATGCTGTATCATCAGCAATTGCCAGCATTTGATGTTTATCTCCATAATGTTTTGCTTTGATAAGCGCGTTCGCCTCAATAGTTAAACCATCCTCAACAACATCCTCATTATCTTTTAAATCAAATAATGTTATAATATTGATAGGCGTGTTTTTTAAGACTTCGCTTATTTCCTTTATTTTATTTTTATTCAAAGTACATAATAATAGTTTCATATTGTTATTATACCACTTTCTTTGTTTATAATAAACAAAAGATACAATGCCAGCATGAAAGGATGATTAAAATTTTAACAAATTTAGATGCACTTAACAAAAAATATACTCTCTCAAAAAACAAAGCTATTATTTCCGTTTTAATTTATTTTCTTTTAATGGTGTTTGGTGCTGTTTTTTTACTTTCCGCTATTGATGATAACGACGACTACTTTCAAAAATATAGCGAAACAGATAATATAATCCAAATTCTACATGTAAAAAACGGTATTGGATTAGTTGAAAAAATTGAGTTTAACAATTCTATTTATAAAGACCCTGATGTTGATATTTATACCTTTACAATTGCTGAAGAAGGCGAAGAGCCTGATGAGAGTTTGCTGTTTTTAAATGACTATTTGCTAATTACATCAGCTGCGGCCTTTACCCCTTCGCAAACAGAAAAGATTAATGAAGCATTTATGAAAAGTATCTTTACCGATGAAAAACTATACAACAATGAGTATAGAGTATATAGATATTTACCAAAAACTTTAAAAGATAATGAAGTTAAACTTAATGAGTTATTTAGCCATTTCAACATTGAAAATCCTGTTTTTGAATATTCAATAGAAGAGTCAAGAGATCTAAATGGTTTAGGAAACTCGCTCCTTAATTTTGTTTTGTTCACTATTATAATAATCGGTTTAATTCTTGTTATGTATAACGTTCTTGAAGCTGATATACTAAGAAGTTCTTTTGGTAAAGTAATTAGTCAATCCTTAATAACTTTAGCACTACTTTATGTGTTTGGTTTTTTAGGTAACATAATTTCTATTGTTCTATCAGCATTATTCAAAGAAAGAGTTCTTACGTCTGTGAACCAATTATCCATTGTTGAAACTTTACATTCAGGCCAAGCAGTTATGATGATTATTTCTGTTGTTCTTCTAGGACCAATTGTAGAAGAGTTAATCTTTAGAAAATCATTGTTTTCTTTATTTGAAAATAAAAAACTAGCAATTATTATAAGTTCACTTATCTTTGGATTAATCCATTTAATTGCTGAACCTTCACTTGCTAGTGTTATTATTAATTTACCTGCATATTTAATTCCTGGGTTAGTCTTTGGATATTTTTATGCTAAAAACGATGAAAACATTTTAGTCCCAACTATAGCACATATTTTATCTAATTTAATAAGCGTTCTACTTATTTATGCTATATAAGAAGTCCAACTAGTTTTTTATCCCCCATCAACTTCGCATAATCAAGTGCTGTTAAACTATATTCATCTTTAAAATCTTTAACTCCACTTAATAATAGTTTTTCTAACAACTCAACATTTTTTGTAACTACAGCATGCCTTAACGGATGCTTTTTTATATTTTTGCTGTTCAATGAACTTTCTAAATAAAACTTAATTGTATCAGATAATATATTATAATCTATAACGCTAACTTGATCGAATACTGTTTCATTATATTTATTTTTAACATCTAAATACGCTCCCGCTTTCACTAAAATACCAATCAAATCAACAAACCCTTCTTTCGCCGCTAAAAATAAAGGTGTTTCACCCATATTATTTTTAAGATGTGGGTTTTCGTTCATCGAAAGCAAATATTTAACTATCTTAACATTTCCTAATTTTGAGGCGATATGTAAAAGTGTGTTTTTTGTCTTAGAAATCTTCGTTAGTTGCGGTGACAATCTACATAAATATTTAAAGATACTTAAGTTTCCACTTATTATTGCATAAAACAACACTGATTCGCCTTGATTGTTTTCTTTTAAAACATCTGCATTATTTTCAACTAATAATTTAATAATGTCTAATCTTCCCTTTTTAGCAGCTATGTGAAGCGGCGTTTCACCTTTATAGTTTTTTAAATTAATCTCACCAAAATTATTAATTATTTTAACTATAATCTCTTTATTACCTTTTCTTATTGCTTCAAAAAGTGCCGTTTCTTTTCTGCTATTAACTATATTAGTATTAATATGATTTTTAAGTAAATATAAAGAAACATCATCTGCTCCACCACGAATCGCATAGTGCAACAATGAGTTTCCTTCATCATCTTTCATATCTAAGAAAAATGCCTCATTTAAAAAATACTCTAAATTATTATTACTAGCTTCTATAAATGCTTCCATTTTCTTCACCTTTTTAATTATATCATAAGATTAACGAAAACATTGTAAATATTTAAAGATAAAAAAGAGAATAGTGTGAACTATTCTCTCTTTTTAGTTTAAACTGTTTAATTATTTTTTAACAGCGTCTTTTAAACCTTTACCTGCTCTGAAAGCTGGTGTTCTTTGTGCAGGAATTTGAATTTCTTGTCCTGTTCTAGGATCGCGACCTTTTCTAGCAACGCGATGTCTAACTTCAAATGTACCAAAGCCAGTAAGAACTACCTTTTCGCCTTGAGCTAACATTTCCTGAATTGTGTCAACCATAGCTGTTAATACTAATTCAGCTTCCTTTTGAGTAACTTCTGCTTTTTCAGCAACTACTGCGATTAATTCTGTTTTGTTCATAGTGAACCTCCCTTTTTATCTTTATAGTGCTATTATATCACCTAATTTATTTTTTTGCAAACTTTTATGTGTTTTTTCTTTTTTTTGATAGGTACGCACTTAAGTGCGATTTCCGTTTTTATAGTGAAATAGTTTACTTATTCGATTTTTTCCTCTTTTAATTTTGCTGATAAAATTTTCGCTATTGCTTCTTTAATTGGAACCTTTTCAAAGATAACTTCATAAGCTGCATTTATAATTGGTAAATAAATATTATTTTTAACCGATATATCATGTAATGCTTCAATAACTCTAACTCCTTCAATCGTTTGAGGTTCTTCTGCATAAATTTCTTCTATCGTTTTACCTAATCCGATTTTCTTGCCCGCTCTAAAGTTTCTAGAGTGTTCACTACTTGCTGTAACAATCAAGTCTCCTACTCCTGTTAAACCAAAAGCAGTATCCTTTGTTCCTCCATAAAACTCAACAACTCTAGCAATCTCTAAAATACCTCTTGTAATTAAAGCGGCTCTCGCGTTTTCGCCTAAATCAAGACCTGTTATAATTCCACTAACAATCGCAATACCGTTTTTAGTAGCGCCTCCAACTTCCGCACCAATAACATCAGTTGTTGTATAAACTCTTAAATAATTTTCATTTGAAAAAACTTTTTGAAGTTTTTTCGCTAATTTCTCATCTTCTGATGCGACTGTTAATAATGTTAATTTTCTTAAAATAACTTCTTCAGCATGGCTAGGACCAGTTAATACAACATATCCACCGTAATATTCCTCTTTAACTATCTCTTTTACAATCTCACTAATTCTTAAGCCTGTTTTAGGTTCAATCCCTTTAGAAACGCAAATAAACACTGTTTTTCTATTTAAGTTTTTATTGATTTCTTCTAAGATAGTTCTTATTGCTTTTGTTGGAACTGCTAATAAAACATAATCAGCCTGATCTGTTATTTCTTTTATCGTATTTACCGTTTTAATTTCACTAGATATCTTGCAATCAAAAAACGGATGTTGTTGCATATTTATTTTTTCAATGTTTTGTTTATTGTTGTCATAAACTACCACTTGGTGATTATTATCAACTAAAACTTGAGCTAAAGTTGCCCCCCAAGCGCCGGCTCCAATTATTCCTATTTTCATATTTATTCTCGCTTTCTAAATATAAATTTTATTGGTGTTCCTGTAAATTCAAATAACTCTCTCATTCTATTTTCTAAATATCTCTTATAACTAAAATGAACAAGTTTTGGGTCATTTACAAATATTACAAATGTTGGTGGTTTAGTTGAAACTTGTGTCATATAGAAAAATTTAGCTGTGCCTGTTTTAACATTTTTAGGCGGAACCATACTTGTCATATCCGCTAAAAACTCATTTAAGACTGATGTTTTTAATTCACGGTTATAACTTTCATATGCCTTGTTTATGGCTGGAAAAAGCGTATTTAATCTTGTTTTTTCCTTGCTTGATACAAAGCAGATTTCCGCAAATGGCAAAAACTTAAACTCTCCTCTTACCTTATCTTCATAGTTTTTCATCGTGTTAGTTTCTTTTAAAACTACATCCCACTTATTTACTACTATTACACAAGCTTTATTATATTCAGTAATTAAACCTGCAACATGCTTATCTTGATTAATTAAATCTCTTTCTGCATCAATCAAAAATAACACAACATCGGACCTTTCAACTGCATCTACCGCTCTTAATAACGAATAATAATCTGTCGATTCATAAATTTGACCACGCTTTTTAATTCCGGCAGTATCAATTATTGTATATTTTTGACCTTCTTTTTCTATAACCGTGTCTACTGCGTCTCTAGTCGTGCCAGCAATATTAGAAATAATTGTTCTTTCTTCTCCTAAAATAGCATTAACTAAACTAGATTTACCAACATTAGGATAACCGATTACTGCAACTTTAATTGAATCATCTTCTATAGTAACTTCATCTTCTGGCATATATTTAATAATTTCATCTAATAAATCGCCAATTCCAATCCCATGTAACGCAGAAACACCGATAGGATCACCAAAACCTAAACCGTAAAAATCATAGATGCTGTCCTTTAATGATTGATTATCAACCTTATTTACAACTACGATAACAGGTTTTTTCTCCCTATACAACATTTTCGCAACATTCTCGTCTAAATCAGTTAATCCTGATCTGCTATCAACAACTAATAAAATCAAATCAGCTTCACTCATAGCGATTGTGGCTTGATGTCTTATTTGTTCTAAAAAAGGAGCATCTTTTAAGTCGATGCCCCCTGTATCTATTAATCCAAAGGACCTTGTTAGCCACGTAGCCCTTGCATATATTCTATCTCTTGTAACTCCTGGTTGTTCAGCCGTTATTGATTTGCGGTAACCGATAATTCTATTAAAAAGACTTGATTTACCGACATTGGGCCTACCAACTATCGCAACTTTAAACGACATGTAATCACACTCTTTTTTATTCTTTATCGTTTTCCTCTTCTAACATTTCAACGATTAATTCTCCAATACTTGTTGTCTCAACATCTTCTTCAACTAAATGTTTTTCATACGCTTTCTTTTCTTCTCTTAATTCATATGCTTTAATTGAAAGACGTAAATACCAATTTTTTGGATTTACAGTTGTAACGATTGCTTTAACTTTATCATCAACCGCAAACAACTTAGCAGGATCATCAACTCTTTCTTTAGAAAGTTCATTGATTGGAATAATTCCATTAACACCTTTCGCTAACACAACTAATCCATCTGCATTAACTTCTAAAACTTTCGCTTCTACTAATTCGCCGCGCTCAAAACTAACATTTTCCCACGGGTTATCTAAAAGTAATCTTCTTGATAAACTAATTTTGTTTTTAGCTGCATCTAAAGATGTTATTTTGGCTTCTACTTTATCGCCAATTTTTACATAACTTTGGAAATTGTCATCTGGATTCCATGAAAATTCACTTCTATGTAATAGTCCTCTAACCTTTTCATCAAGTTCTAAAATTATTCCAAATGGTAATTTTTGAACAACTTCTCCAACTACAGTATCACCAATTTTATTGTTTGCAATAAATGTTTCAATTGGCGTTGGAATTAAAGCTTTCATTGATAAATCTAAACCTTTAGCTTTTTTAATAACTTTAACTTCTACTTCATCTCCAACCTTTAAAACATCCTTAATGTTTTCAATTCTTGTGTGAGAAATTTGCGAAATTCTTAATCTGCCTGTGATGTGTTTGAATCTTACTACAGCCATATACTTATGTAATTTTTCAACTGTACCTTTAATTACATCACCAGTATTGATACTTGCAAATTCTTCTTCGCGTTGTTTTTGAACTTCTTCTCTTTCTTGAGCTCTTCTTTCTTCAAAAATCTTTTTGCGTGAAGCAATAATTCTTGGTCTTCTACCTGGTTTAACTTCAATAAGATGAACTTTTAATAGTTTACCTTTAAGTTCCTCTTTTTGTTCAATAAGTTCATTATCTAATAAACCGAAAGGTAAAAAAGCTGAAAACCCATAAACATCTAAGTGTAACCCTTTTTTGTCTACTTTTGTAACTTTCGCTTCGTATTCTTGTTCATTCTTATAAATCTCTTCAACCAATACAAAGTTTTCTTGACGAACCATTCTTTTGCGGTCTAAAAAAATCTTACTAGCTCTTTCTCCATCTTCTTGGATTGAAGATACTACCGCTTCGATTTTATCGCCTACTTTAACTTCGCCAATAAAACTATCGATAGACTTACCATAGTGCTCTATGTACATCTCCGCTTCTTGATTATTGTCCAAAGTTACAAGAATTTGGTTAGACTTAACTTCAAAAATAGTTCCTTCTACTATTTGGCCCTGTCTAATCTTGTATGTCTTTTTGACAACATCTTCCATTGTAATATCATTTTTTACTTCTCCCATGATAAATCTCCTCTTTTCAATATTTCTTTTATTATCACTTCAACTGTTTCCTCTATACTATAATTTGTTGAATCCACTATAATTGCGTCTTTTGGGACTATTAACGGCGATACTTTTCTTGTTGAGTCTTTATGATCTCTTATTTTAATATCTTCAATCATCGTTAGTAAATCCACATCTTGACCTTTCGCATGCAACTCTAACATTCTTCTTTTCGCACGCTCTTCAATATTTGCGGTTAAAAATATTTTCAAATCCGCATTTGGCAGTACTACGCTACCAATATCTCTTCCATCCATAATAACATTTTTGCCTTTAGATGCTTTTCGTTGTAGTTTCACTAAATGTTTTCTAACTGATGGAAAACTTGAAACTTTACTAACGTTTTTAGTTACTTCTAAACTTCTTATTTGTTCTGTAACATCTATACCATTTGCGAAAATTTTATTTTCTTCATAAACGATACTAGCATCTTTTACAAAACCGTATGATTTTTCATCATTTAAATCTATTTTCTTTTCTAACGCTAAATAGGTAATCGCTCGATACATTGAACCTGTATCGATATGGATAATGTTTAACCTTTCAGCTACAATGTCGCAAATCGTTGACTTACCGCTTCCTGCTGGACCATCAACTGCTATATGAAAGCCTCTCATATAATCCTCCGTATCTATAATTTTATAACATTTTGTTATAAATGTTAATCTTGGCTTTTATTTTTATTTACATAAAGTTTTTTTACTTCATGTATCTTTAAAGGGCGATAACTGCCTCTTTTTACTCCTTCTGTTGTTAAGAAATCAAAATGTGTGCGTGTTAATGACTTAACCGGAAAGCCAACGGCTTTGAACATTTCTCTTACTTGGTGATTTTTACCTTCAGTAATTGTTATTTCTACTAATGATGTTTTCTTTTGATTATTCTTTTCCTTTACTGAAACTTTCGCTTCCCTTGTTCGATAACCATCTAACTCTATCCCTGTTCTTAACTTTCTTTCAGCCTCTCTAGTTATAATTCCTTTAGCCGTTACTAAGTATGTTTTCGGAACTTCATATTCTGGCCTTGTAAGAATGTAGGCTAATTCTCCATCATTTGTAAGTATTAATACTCCTGTAGAATCATAATCAAGTCTACCAACCGGATAAACTCTTTCATCTTTATCTTCATCATTTAATAAATCTAAAATCGTTTTTCTGCCTTTTTCATCTTTGACAGTGCTAACTACTCCGCGCGGCTTATTAACTAAATAATAAACTAATTCTTCCTTTTCAACTACTTCATCTTTGTAAGTAACTACATCATCTTTTTTAACTAAATAACTAGGTTCAGTTACAACTTCACCATTGACTAAAACCTTACCATTTAAGATGAGTTCCTTGCTTTTTCTTCTAGAAGCAATCCCTCCATGGGCCAAATATTTCCCAAGTTTCATTTAATCACCTTATTTTATTATATCATAATAAATAAACCTTAGTAAACGAATTTCAATTATTTATTATCTCTTGATACATACGAACCATCTGCTGTTGAGATAATTAGTCTATCTCCTTCATCAACAAAAAGTGGCACTTTTACTAACAATCCCGTTTCCATAATTGCATCTTTTGATGCGTTTGTTTTAGTATCGCCCTTCACTCCTGGTGCAGTTTCAGCAACTAATAAAGAAACTTTTTCTGGTAAGACAAGCCCTAAAATCTCAGTGCCGTTAAAATACGTAATATCAACGCTTAACCCTTCATAAATGAAGTTTTTCTCATGTTCTATTTGACTGATATTTATTTCAACTTGCTCATAAGTTTCCATATTCATAAAAACATACTTACTACCTGTGTCATATAAATACTGCATCGGTCTTTTTTCAATATTTGCTTGCTCCATTTTCTCGCCAGAACGGAATGTTTTTTCAACAACAGCGCCTGTTCTTAAATTTCTTAATTTTGTAACAACGTTAGCAGCACTTCTTGCTGTTTTTGAATGTAAAAACTCAATAATTTGATAAATTTCACCTTCATATAATATCGTTAGACCTGTTTTAAAATCTGCTGTACTAATCATTTTTATTCTCCTTTTATATTAATTATTTTCTTAATTACTTCTATATAACTTTTTTCTTTTAAACCACAAACATAAACATCAGCTAAATCTTTCAGTAAATCTATTTTTCTAAATTCTTCCCTTTCTTCTATGTTTGATAAATGACAAACCCCTTTTTTAATCTTAACTAGCATAAAAGCATCTCTTAACGCAACTGAATAGTGTGCTAATGCTCCAGGATTGATAACTAAAAAATCATAGCCCTTTAAGTTTTGGAGCCTATCTATTATAGCACCTTCATAATTAGATTGGAAAAATTTAAACGAAACATTAGGAAATTCGTTTTTAATTAAATTGTTAATTTCTTTTAAAGTTAAAGATCCATAGTGTTCTTTTTCTCTTTTACCTAACATGTTTAAGTTAGGTCCATTAATTATTAAACCTTTCATATAAACTCTTCCGCTTCTAATATTTCGATAATCTCACTAACTACCTTATTAAGATCAGTCTCTGATAATATTATATCAGCAAAATCATAATATAAATCAATTCTTTCATTAAACATTGCTTCTAAAGAATTATCATCTTTTAATAATGGTCTTTTTTTAGCTTCCTTTTCTCTTTCTTTTAAAACTTCAAGTTCAACATTTAAAAAAACAACAATCCCATCCATTAAATCGTTATTATTTTCATCTAAAACGATTCCGCCGCCTGTTGAAATAACGGTATTTGACATCTTTAAACACTCTATTAATGCCTCAGTTTCTAATGACCTAAATAAATCTTCATGACCGTTTTTTAACATTTCATCAATGTTGACTTCATAAAGTTCTTCAATAAAATCATCCAAATCAATAAAATCAAACAATAATCTATCTGCCAGTTCCTTACCAACCGTGGTCTTACCACTTAAAGGCATTCCTACTAAATATATTTTCATTTACACCTCATAAAACTCTTCAATAATTTTGATTATTTTTTCTTTCGCTTCTAATGGATTACTAACATCAATTTTAACCGTATCCATCTGATTATTAAACCAAGTTTCTTGTCGCTTAGCATATCGTCTCGTAACTTTTTTTATCTCATTTACCGCTTCTTCTAAACTTATCTTTCCATCTAAATATTCATTTAACTGCTTATAACAAATTATGTTAAATGTTAAACCTTTTTCTTTTAGTTCTTTAACTTCTTCTAATAAACCCTCAGCCATCATCTCATCAACTCTAGCATTAATTCTACTATAAAGAGTTTTTCTATCTAATGTTAATTGAATAACTAAATTATCATAAATCGGTTTGTTTTTTCCTTTTTTCTTTGGTGCTGAACCACTTAACGCTCTTAAGACTCTTCTTCTATTATTAGGATGGATTTGCTGGCTCAACATTAAATCCTTTTCTACTAATAAGTTATACAAATCTTCATTACTATAGTTTATATACTTCTGCTCAAAACTTTCATCTCTTTTTTCATTACTAAAATCATAATCATTAATGGCTGCCTGAATATATAAACCTGTTCCTCCAACAATAAACGGTCTTTCTATTTGTTCAATTAAGTTTCTGGCAGTGGCTTGATAACTCGCCACATCATAAGTTTTTGGTGGCGTAACAATATTAATTAAATGATGTTTTACATCTTGCATTTCTGAAGCCTTTATTTTAGCTGTACCGATATTTAAATCTCTATATACTTGCGCAGAATCAGCAGAGATAATTTCAGCATTAAAATGTTTTGCGATAGCCACAGATATACTTGTTTTACCAATCCCTGTTGGCCCTGTAATAACTACTACTTTTTTCATACTATTCTCTTAAACATCTTTTCAATTTCATAATATGAGAAAAAAAGCAGTACTGGTCTCCCATGTGGACAATAATAAGGATTCTTTGTTTCTCTTAAAACACTCACCAAGTGATTAACTTCATCGTTAGACAAAGGTTTATTCGCCTTTATCGCACCTTTACAAGCTATACTTTTTGATAAATTATCTCTTAAATCTTTTAAATTAACTTCCTTATATTTTTCTAATGATTCAACAATATTTTCTATAAACAAATAAACATCATCATCAGCCAACCAATAAGGCATTTCTGTGAGTTCATAAGTGTTATCTTTTCTCACTAATGTTAAACCAAGTTTTTTAATCGCTACAAGATTGTCAACAATAATTTCCATTTGCGTAGGTCTAAACTCGAAACTTAATGGGATTAAGAGTCCTTTAACAGGCGATTTTTCTCCTAATTTTTCATAATAATGTTCATATCTCACACGTTCAGCTGCAGCGTGTTGATCGATTAAATATAAACCGTCTTCATTTTGAAAAAGTAAATAGGTCCCTGCTAATTGACCAATATAATCAAACTGTGGTAACTTTTGCATGTTTTCCACATAAATATCTTTCTTAACTTCTTCATAATCTAAATCAAGTTCATTAATCTCATAATCAAAACTGCTCATCTGGGTAATGTTTGCAAGACTATCAACTATTCTTTTTTTAACTATTTGGAACTGCTCTCTAATGCTCGTTCTAATTAAAGAGGCAATTACATATTCATTTGATAGTTTAACTTCTCTTTTTTGCGGGTGAACATTAACATCAACAAAAGCAGGGTCAACAGTAATTTTAACAATACCAATTGGATATCTATTAACCATTAAGCGTGTATGATAACCTTCAATTACCGCATTAGTTAAAATGAAGTTATTAATCGCTCTACCATTCAAAAAGATATAAATATTATTTCTTCTCGCTCTCGTAATATCTGGACTACCTAACTGCGCTTCTATTTTTATATTATGAACATTTTTTTCAAAACTAATCATATTTTTACTTGAGCCCTTCCCAAAAACAAGTTCAAATAACTCTTCATAATCACCAGTTCCAAAAGATTGTCTTAAAACTTTATTTTCATGTCTTAAACGAAAAGAAATATATGGATAAGCTAAAATAAACTCATCAACTACTTCAGTTAAATGTGATAGTTCGGTTTGTGGACTTTTCACGAACTTTAATCTTGCAGGCACATTATAAAATAAATCATTAATTATTACTTCTGTTCCTTCATTTAAAGCCGCACTTTCGCTATCCTTAAGTTTCCCACCTTCATAACTTACTAAGTATCCATCACTATTTTTAGGTCTAGATTTAATTGTCATTTTTGAAACTGAAGCTATCGCTGGAATTGCTTCACCACGAAAACCTAAACTATCAATATGTGCTAAATCAAATTCAGTTCTTATTTTGCTTGTTGCGTGACGGAAAAAGGCAGTCTTTAAATCAGCCTCACTCATTCCATACCCATTATCGATTACTTTAATTTCTTTTAATCCATTACCAAGTAAATCAATATCTATTTTTGTCGCATCAGCATCAATTGCGTTTTCAATCATTTCTTTTAAAGCATTTGCAGGTCTACTAACAACTTCTCCTGCCGCAATCATATTGCTAATTCTTTCATCTAGTTTTATAATCTTATTTTCCATACTACTTAATCTCCTCTTGAAGTTCTTTTAAAATAAGTAGCGCTTCAATTGGCGTTAAAGAATCAATATCAAGTTCTTTAATTTTATTTATTGCAACCTCGTTAAAGACTTCTAATTTCTTTTCTTGTTCATGAATATCATAGTTAAAAATATTTAAATCTAAATCTTTTCTCTTATCAACCTCTAAATGATCTAAAATATCTTGACTGCGATTAATTAAAGATTTAGGTAGTTTCGCAAGTGCTGCAACATTAATCCCATAAGATTTATCTGTTGGTCCTTCTTTCACCTTATATAAGAAAAGAAGTTTTCCTTTTTCTAACACTGCCGATACATGAACATTTTTAACTCTTTTTAATACCGTTTCTAGTTTAGTCAACTCGTGGTAATGAGTTGAAAACAACATCCCAGCCTTAATTGCTTCATGAACATATTCAATAATTCCTTGGGCTAAAGCCATACCATCGTATGTAGCTGTACCTCTACCGATTTCATCAAATATTAAAAGCGAATTTGGAGTTGCGTTTCTTAACGCTTCATTTGTTTCTAACATCTCAACCATAAACGTAGATTGACCTCGCGTTAAATCATCTTGCGCACCAATTCTCGTATATATCGCATCATAAATTGGCACTTTCGCAACATCTGCTGGGACAAACGAACCCATCTGTGCCATTATTACTATTAACGCAACAGTACGCATATATGTTGACTTACCACTCATGTTAGGACCAGTGATTAATAATATACCACCATCAATAATTGAAACATCATTCGCAATGAAAGGTTCATTATGAAAATGTTCAACTGTTGGGTGTCTACCATTAGAAATAAAAAGTTCGCGATCTTCTTTTATTTCTGGTTTAACATAATTATTTTCTAAAGAAACTAACGCCAAAGACTGCATTACATCAATATACGCAATTTGATCAGCTAACAGTTGAAGACTACCTGCGTAAGTTGCGACTTCTTTTCTTAACTCTAAAAAGAGTTCATATTCTAAATCTAAACTTTTCTCTTCGGCTTCTAAAATTAATTCTTCTTGTTCTTTTAATTCTTCGTTAATAAATCTTTCACTATTAACTAATGTTTGTTTACGAACATAACCAAACTCATCTTGAACTAAAGAAATATTGCCTTTTGTAATTTCAATATAATAACCAAAAACACGATTAAACCCCACCTTTAGGTTTTTAATTCCTGTCTTTTCTCTTTCTCTTTCTTCAAAATCATTCAGCCATTTTTCGCCTTCTTTAGTTGCTTTATAATATTTGTCTAATTTTTCATTATAACCAAGTTTAAAAATTCCTCCATCTTTAATAGTTAATGGTGGATTTTCAGTAATAGCGTTTTTTAACTTGTTTTCTAATTCAGAATGAATATCAATACTATTTGCATATTCACTAATCTTCTTATTATTTAAACCCTCTAACGCTTCAATAATAATAGGTAATCTGCTTAAAGATTTTTGGAGTTGTGATAAATCTTTTGGTGTGCTATTTTCACTTGCGATTCTGGAAGAAATTCTTTTTAAATCATAAACACCTTTTAATGTTTCTTTCAACTCTTTCATCTTTCTAGAACTATTTCTTAGCACTTCTACAAAGTTAAGGCGTGAATCAATTTTTTCTTTATTCGTTAATGGTTGAACAATCATTTTCTTTAAAAGCCTTGAACCCATCGCAGTCTCACACTTATCTAAAACTTTAAATAAACTGTGATTAACCCTTAAAGGACTTTCAGTAAGTTCTAACGCATCAACGCTTCTTTTATCTAGTTGTAAAAACTCATTTTTATTGCTTATTTCAATTTTCGCAAATATATTATCTAAATTTTTCTCAATTTTTGTTAAGTAACTTAGTAATAGCGCTGCTGCATCAACAGACTCAGCTTTTTGTAAATCTTTAAATAATGGATGTTTTTTAACTTCTGTTTCTTGATAAGAAATTAAAAGATTTTCATTTAAATATTTTTCTAGATATTTCAAATCCTTTGATAAAACTAACTCTTTTAAACCTAACTTATTAATTTCTTTATCTAACGCATCTCTTCTTAAATCTTCAATCAAGTAAAACTCTCCTGTTGAAACATCAGCATAGCATAAAGAAAAATACACTCTTTTTTGACCTATACTACCAATATAGTTATTATCTTTAGTCCCTAAAATACCATCATCAATAACCATTCCAGGTGTAATTAATTTAACGACCTCTCGTTCAACTAAGCCCTTACCTGGTTCAGTGATTTGTTCGGCTATCGCAACTTTATAACCTTTATTAATTAACTTTTCAATGTATGGTAAAACACTATGATGAGGAACACCACACATCGGTATTTTTTCTTCAACACCACCATCTCTAGCAGTTAAAACGATTTCTAACTCTCTTGCTGCAGTTACTGCATCATCAAAAAACATTTCATAGAAATCGCCTAATCTAAAAAAGACTAAGCTGTCAGCATAGTCCTTTTTAATCTCTAAATATTGTTCGATCATTGGAGTATACTTCTTCATACCGACTCCTTAAACTGTGATAATATTAGTATTCGTCTTTCTCTTCTTCAACAACAATTACTGGAACTGGTGGATACTTACTCTTTTGATTTCTCTTAATTTCAGCTCGTCTCTCCATTTCAAGTTCTTTTTGTTGCTTTCTCTTCTTGAGTTTCTTGAAGTTTCTCTTACTAATCTTTATTTCATTTGGCATTAAGATGTAAGGTTGTTTAATTGATATACCTTTTTCTTCAGCACCTTCATAGCCATATTTTTCAGAAAAATCAATATCTTCTAATTGATCGCTCTTGCCTGTGTTATAAAACGCATCTTTTAAATCTTCAACTGATTGATTAACTCTTCTAATTTCTACGATAATTTCGGATAAATCTACACTGCCATAAACTGCTTCTTTATCTTGTTCTTTCCAATGAGCAAATAAGATTATATCTTCGTTAACTGGTAAATTGAAATCAAATAGTTCATCAGCTAAATACCATCCAGAAAACTTATAATCTTCTTTCTTCGGCGGTCTAATAGGATGTACTTTTTCACCTTTAATAAGTTCAACTTCTTCAGCCGACTCTCCGTCAATAAATGTAACTGTAACTTTTTCAGGTTCAAGTTCATACCACTGAGCAACTAATTCAATGTCTTCATAAATAGGATCTTCAAAATCATATAAATTGTCTTCTAAGAACCAACCAATAAATTCATATCCTTCTTTAGTAGGGCTTTTAGGTTCTTGAACTAAATGTCCCTTTTCAATATGAACTTCATTAGATTCACCTTTCGCAATGAAATTAACTTTAACCATTTCTGGTCCTAATAATTTATATGTAGCAACTAATCTTAATTCAGCATCAACCGCTAAACCAAAATCATATAGTTTATCGTCTAAATACCATCCCATAAACGCATAACCTTCTTTTTCTGGATCAGCTGGTTTAGCAACTTTTTCACCTTTAACAATTTCTAATGTTGTTTCTAAATCTTCATTTACAAAAGTGACTGCAACCATTTCTGGCTCTGGTTCTGGTTCCGGCTCAGGTTCTGGCTCTGGTTCTGGTTCTTGAATCATTTCATCAATCTTATCTAAATCTGAAAGATCAAAATCTTCTCTTTCATAAACCTTATACGCTCCTGCTTGTGGTTTAAAGTATAATGCTTTTGTTTGATGAGCGTTTTTAAGTATATACTCAATAATTTCTTCTTTCTTAAGTTCAATTGAAACTTTAATATCGTTATTAATTGCAAATCTTTGAAGTGGAATAACTGTCATTTTGTTAACTTTTTCTTCAATCTCATCAGTTAATTTACCGCGATCTCTAAGCTCATCTAAAATAATTTCAACTAATTCTTGTTTGCGTAATCTTCTTGGAACATTAACTCCATATTTTTTGCCTATCTCTCTAACTTCAACTAAAGTCGAACATTTAAATACTACAGGTCTAAATATTTCTAGAGTTAATCCATCTATACAATTTTCTTCATCAAAAAACAGAGGGTTTAAAACATCGTTATAAGCTATTCCATCTAACTTTTCTAATGGCGGAACATTTTCTAGACTTTTCGCTAAATCAAAAAGTTTATTGATGTTATCGCTAGATACTTTTTTCTCTAACATATAACTAACAATTCCTAACCAAAACTCTTCTTTATATTCGTCTAATAATCTTCCGTCTTCAAAAACTGGCAATAAATTAACTAACTGTGCTTCTGAAAATGTATCAAACCAACGAATACGATAAAGTAACTCATCAGTCAATTGAGTCACATGAGGTCTTTCATTATTAACATATGGACTCAATACTTTTTTCAAAGCATCCATTCTTAATCTTCTCGGGAACATTAAACCTAAAACTGTAAAATAACTCAACATTGAATCTGCTGGTATATTTACAACCTTATCTAAAATATCGTTTATTTCGATATCTTGGTTATCAATTACAACTACGCTATCTTTTTCTAGTTTTTGCATAAAACCCTCCTAATAAATTTCTGTGAAATGGCTTATAACTTATTATAAGTATATAATAATGATACTACATAAAACAGCGTTTCACAACTTTTTTTATTTTTATTTTACTTTTTACAATTATTCTAAATAATTAAAGCTTCTTCTAAAATTTCTTTAATTGTTTTGAAAAGGTTATTTATTTCTGTTTGTAAAGTTAAATAATTGCTGATAATTGGATTTTCTTCCAATCTTTTTCTTTTATCCCAATACTCTTTTTCGGCTATCTGAAGCGCTTTATGCTTTTCAGCCGCTTTTAAATTAACCATTTCTTGTTGCAATTGCTGAAGGTGAATAATTTCTTTTTTCAGTGTCGCATCTTCATTTAGTGTTTTTTCTAAACGCTTGTACTCTTTAATATAAGGATTATCCCTTATTTCCGCAATTAATCTATCTTTACTTAACATATTCGCCTATTAAAAACCATGTCATTGGTTTAGTTATCTTAACATTAACAATTTTACCAATTAATGATTCATCACCTTTAAAATTAACTAACTTATTATGTTCAGAATATCCAGATAAAACCCCATCCTTTTTCTTAGAAAAGCCGTCTACTAAAACTTTTACCGTTTTGTCTTGAAACTTTTTAGAACCCTCCAAATATCCTTTATTAACTAAATCGTTCAATCTCTTTAATCTGTTTTTAGCTTCTTTTTCAGTTATATTATTTTCATAACTAAAAGCGGGCGTTCCTTCTCTTGGAGAAAAAATAAATGTATATGCGCCTTCAAAACCAACTTCGTTAACTATCTCTAAAGTTTCTAAAAAGTCTTCTTCGGTTTCTGTTGGAAATGCAACAATTATATCTGTTGTAATAGAGATATCGCTTCTTGCATCTTTTAACTTTCTAATTACTTCTAAATATCTTTCTTTTGTATAACCACGATTCATCTTCTTTAAAACTTTATTAGAACCAGACTGAAGTGGCAAATGCACATAAGGCATTACATGTTTAGATGTTCTAAAAACTTCAATTGTTTTATCATCAAAATCTCTTGGATGAGATGTCGTAAAACGGATTCTTTCAATGCCCGTTTTATCAAGATCTAATAATAAATCACTGAAGGTATAATCTCCTTCTAAATCTTTTCCATATGCATTTACATTTTGACCTAGTAGAGTTACTTCTTTATATCCTCTTTCCACAAGACGTTTAACTTCAGCAATGATATCATCTTTTAATCTTGACCTTTCTTTTCCTCTTGTATAAGGAACAATACAATATGTGCAAAACTCATCACATCCGTGCGTGATATGAACCCACGCTTTGTGAGTTTGTTCGCGTTTTTTTGGTAAGTTTTCAATGATTGAACCTTCGTACGAATAAGCTTCAATAACTCTTTTCTCGCCTTCGCTTAATCTATAGATATATTCAGGCAACTTGTAAAAGTTATGTGTCCCATAAACAAGACTAACATATGGATATTCATCTAAAATTTTTTCAACTACTCTTTCTTCTTGCGGCATACAGCCAAAAACACCTAATACTAAATTAGGTTTATCTTTTTTATAAATTTTTAATCTGCCTAATTCGCCCCAAATTCTATTTTCAGCGTTTTCTCTAATTGCACATGTATTAAGTAAAATTAAATCTGCATCAACTTCATCTTCTGCTAAAGTAAATCCTATCTTTTCTAAAATACCAGCGACTATTTCTGAATCAGCTTCATTAGCCTGACAACCATATGTTTGGATTCTATATTTCTTTCCTTCACCCAAACTTTTATATTTCTCATCCAAAATAAACTCTTTATACTCAATGTCGCTCTTTCTCATCCGTGCTTCTTTTAAGTTCGGCTTCAAATATTTCTCTAACTTTTTATCCATTAAACCACCTTTGGTAACTATTCTTCTAAATGGATTCTTTCAATTGTTTTTGCATCAAAATCCATAATAACTGCATTTAGTTGGTTTTTCGTTTCAGCAACTTTATTTGGCCTTGTATGACCGCTTATAAATCTCTTTATAACAATATCTTTATCAACTCCAATAATCCCATCAAGTGGTCCAGTCATACCCACATCAGTAATATAAATAGTCCCGTTTGGCAATATTCTTTCATCGGCTGTTTGCACATGTGTATGCGTACCAACAATCGCTGTAACTCTACCATCTAAATAATGAGCAAAAGAAATTTTTTCGCTTGTTGCTTCAGCGTGAAAATCAATTAAAATATAATCAGCTTCAACTTCGCTAATTATTTTATCAGCAACTAAAAAAGGGTTTTCTAAATTTGAGTCCATGTAAGTTCTTCCAAGCAAATTGATAACTAGTAACTTTTTGTCATTATACCTAATTAAATCATAACCCTTGCCAGGCGCATCATAATAATTAGCCGGTCTAATAATATGGGCATTTTCAATAAAATCTTTTAACTTTGGATTGCCCCAAACATGATTGCCCATCGTAATAGTTGCAACACCAGATTTCATTAATTCTAAATAATAATCTTCAGTGATGCTTCTACCATTATTAGCACTGTTTTCAGCATTTACCACAATAATATTTGGCTTATATTCTTGTTTAAGTTTTGGAAGTTGTTCACTTAAATATTTTCTTCCTGGCGCACCATAAACATCACCAATAAAAAGTACTCTCATAATTCATTACCTTTCTATTTTATGCAACAAAAGGGGCAAACCTTGCCCCTTCAATTTTTATTTTGCAACATCTGTCGCTCTTGTTTCTCTAATTACAGTAACTTTAATTGTTCCTGGATATTGAAGAGTTGCTTCAATTTCTTCTTTAATCTGTCTTGCAATTTTGAATGTAGTTTGATCATCAATTTTTTCAGGTTGAACAACTACTCTTATTTCTCTACCTGCTTGAATCGCATAAGCTTTATCTACACCTTCAACGTTTGTCGCAACACCTTCAAGTGCTTCTAAACGTTTTAAATAATTCTCAACAGACTCACTTCTTGCGCCTGGTCTAGCAGCACTTACAGCATCTGCTGCTGCTACTAGTGCAGCAATAATTGTTTTTGGTTCCTTATCACCATGGTGTGATGCTATCGCATCAATAACTTCTTTCGCTTCTTTATAACGTCTAACTAAGTCAACACCAATATCAACATGTGAACCTTCCACCTCATGGTCAACAGCTTTTCCAATGTCATGGAATAGTCCTGCACGTCTTGCAAGCGTCTCGTTTTGACCAAGTTCAGCAGCTAGCTTACCAGCTAAAAACGCTACTTCAATTGAATGTCTTAAAACATTTTGACCATAACTAGTTCTAAAGTTTAACCTTCCTAATAATTTAATTAAATCAGGATGAACCTTACCTACGTTAGCTTCAAAAACTGCGTTTTCGCCAACTTCTCTAATAAATGTATCAACTTCTGCCTGTGAACGAATAACTACTTCTTCAATTCTACCTGGGTGAATTCTTCCATCATCTACAAGAGATACTAACGCTCTTCTAGCAACCTCTCTACGAATCGGATCAAAACCAGATAAAACTACTGCCTCAGGTGTATCATCAATAATTAAATCTACACCAGTTAACGCCTCGAAAGTTCTAATATTTCTACCTTCTCTTCCGATAACTCTGCCTTTCATTTCTTCACTCGGCAAATCAACTACACTTACTGTTCTTTCTGCTGTGATGTCACTCGCGTATTTTTGAATTGCTAAAGTTAATAATTCCTTAGCTTTCATATCCGCTTCATTCATTGCTTCTTCTTCTCTATCTTTTAAGTAAGCAGTTATTTCATCAGACATTGCTTCTTCAACATTTTTCATAATAATTTCGCGAGCTTGTTCAACACTCATTCCAGATATTTCTACAAGTCTCTGTTCTTGTTCAACTAATAATTCTTCCACTTTGCTGTTTAGAATATCAATTTCAGCCTTTTTCTCATCTAATTTTAGTTCTTTTAATGCTAAATTATCTTCTCTTTTATCTAAGTTATTAGAACGATTGTTTAGCATTTCTTCACGTCTGGCTAATCTTTCTTCAGAAGCTACAACGTTGGCTCTTCTTTCTTTTATATCTCTTTCAAAATCAGCCTTTTGATTGTGGATTTCTTGTTTAGCTTCTAAAATAATTTGTTTGCGATAATCATCGGCTTCTTTTTTGCCATCTTCAACAATTTTTTTAGCTTGTTCTTTGCTTTTCGTTAAAGTTTCTTCATGATGTTTTACACGAATTAAATATCCAAATAGGATACCTAAAATTAGTGTCAGCAAAATGGAGACAATTAGGGCTACTGCATCTCCCATATCTTTTTTCCTCCATTTTAATTTAATTTTTTTGAGCGTTTATTTAATATTTCAATAATAAAATAAGAATTAATTTAATGGATAAAATCCATCTTTGTTATTATACCATTTTTATGACATCTTAGTCAATTTAATAAATATTTCTTTTTTTTTCTTCCGTGTTAGTGTATAATATCGTAAGTGAGGAGTGATTGTCATTGAAAAATAATAAACCAAATAAATTCGTTTCGTTTTTTAAAAGACATGAAGTCTTTTCTATAACATTAATTTTATTTTTAGTAGTGGTACCTTTAATCTTAATTCCAACTACTTATATCTATCAAATAGTCTCTAGTAAACCGGTTCTTTTTGGTGATAAAAAGATAAAAGCTGTTAAGTTAGACAAACAAGAATATTTTGATATTACTGTTACTTTATATAACATTACAGAACCGATGGGTGATACTCCAGGAGAATACATATTCGACTACAAATTAACACCCAAATCAGCTGTAAACACCATTTCAAATGTTAGATTTACTGGTCAATTATCTGTTGTAAACGATAATTATACATCAATGAGCGGTGACACACTTACCAGTTTAGAATCCCACGAAAACAATAAATTAATCTTTAAATGGGATTACAACATGGGAAAAACGCTCTTACCGTTTTTAAAACCAAAAGGGCCAAAATTATATTTAAAAATTATGTTTTCATATGATATGGCTCCACCACTACAAGGTAATCCTCGTGAAGAAACAATCTATGTAGAGGTTCCTTATAGTTAATGTTTTATTTTTTAGTTTAAAAAAGTGCTAATTTGAATTTAGCACTTTTTCTTTTTATTTTATAAACTATAATGTTCTCTTATTTTGTTTTCTATTTCTTCTTTTACTTTTGGATTTTCATCAAGATACTTTTTAACGTTTTCTCTACCTTGGCCAATTCTTTCATTATTGTATGAATACCAAGAGCCGCTTTTCTCAACAATATTTAACTCCGAACCAATATCAATGATTTCGCCAGTTTTAGAAATTCCTTCGCCATAAATTAAATCTACTGTTGCTACTTTAAATGGTGGGGCAACTTTATTTTTAACAACTTTAGCTGTAACTTTATTGCCAACTATTTCACCCTTTTCTTTTAATTGTTCGCCACGTCTAATATCTAAACGAACAGATGCATAAAATTTTAAAGCGCGTCCACCTGATGTTGTTTCAGGGTTCCCAAAAAAGACACCTACTTTTTCTCTAATTTGGTTAATAAATATACAGATGGTATTTGTTTTACTAATTATTCCTGATAACTTTCTCATTGCTTGACTCATTAATCTTGCTTGTAGGCCTACATGTGAATCACCCATCTCGCCTGAAATTTCAGCTTCAGGTACTAACGCTGCAACTGAGTCTACCACAACAATCCCAACTGCACCGCTTCTAATTAACGCTTCTGTAATTTCAAGCGCCTGTTCACCTGTGTCTGGTTGAGATAAAATTAAATTATCAACATCAACGCCTAAACTTTTAGCATACTTAGGATCAAGAGCGTGTTCAGCATCAACAAACGCTGCATAACCTCCGCTTTTTTGCATTTCAGCAATTGCATGTAACGCAAATGTTGTTTTACCAGATGATTCTGGTCCATATATTTCTATAATTCTTCCTTTCGGATATCCACCAATTCCTAAAGCTAAATCTAACGCGATTGAACCTGAAGATGATGATTCAATATTTCTATCTACTTCATCGCCTAACTTCATGATAGAACCTTTACCGAATTGTTTTTCAATTTGTTTTATTGCTGTCTCTAAAGCTTTATCTTTTTCATTCATGTTTTTTCCTCCTTATAATATATACAAATAAATTATAAATTTACTCTTCTTTGTTTTTTGCTTTAATTGTTTTAGCGTATTTAAAAGCATAATCTAATCCGCTTAAAACTGTTGCTAATACACTAACATAAAATAGTATGTCTGTAACAATAGTTGCAGCATCTTCACCTATTAAATAATATAAACCAAAATTATTAAATAAGATTGCCACAATTGCGATCATTGTAATAGTTGTTTTTAACTTGCCATAAATACTTGCTGCGATAACGATATCATTTTTCGCTGCTGTCATTCTAATCGCTGAAACAATAAACTCTCTACTAATTATTAAAAGTATTAACACCCACCACCAAGTATGTTCTGTTCTAGATGCTGCAATGTAAAGTAACGCAGTAGTCGTTAATAACTTATCCGCAATTGGATCTAAAAACTTCCCAAAGTCTGTTACTTCATTTCTTCTTCTTGCCAATTGTCCATCAAGAATGTCTGTGAGTGCCGCTAAAACAAAAAATATACCAAATATTAATTCTGCCAAATTCAAATTGAAAATTGTCTCTATTTTTGTAAGAGGCTCAATAAACAAGATGATAATCATCACCGGTATTATTATCATTCTTGAGATTGTAATTTTGTTTGAAATCGTCATATTATTCCAACTTTCTATTTTTATGTTGCAAAACTTTTTATCTTTTGTTATAATCAAGTGGTGAGTTTATGGAGGTGAAATCATGGCAAACATTAAACAGCAAATCAAACGTAACCGTACAAACGAAAAGAAACGTCAATTAAACAAAAGTTATGTCTCTTCGACTAAAACAGCGATGAAGGCAGTTTTAGCTGCGGTTGAAGCGAATGATAAGGATAAAGCAATTGAAACTTTAAACTTTGCTAATAAAAAATTAGACAAAGGACAAGCCAAAGGTATTTATCACCGTAACTATGTTGCAAACAAGAAGTCACAACTTGCTAAACTAGTAAATTCTTTATAATTTAAATCACATCGGTCAGATGTGTTTTTTTTCTATTACTAACATATTTTCTCGCTGTGGGACATACTCCACATGCGGGATTTTATATTTATTAGGCCCATATTTAGGATTATAACCAATAACATTAATATATTTTTTTGTTGTATCTCGTTCTTTTATCATTTCCACTAAAACTTTTAAAGTTGTTTTAGCATCATCTAAAGCTCGATGAGCATCTTCGTTTATTATACCATATGTTTCTGCTGCGCTTTCTAAACGATGTGGATAACGATATCTATCTTTATAAATTGCCATCACATCTAGTAAATCGTTTTTAATATAATAACTACCAACGCCTAAATATTTTCTATATAGTTCATTTAAGAACCCATAATCAAACGCGATATTATATGCAACTAGTAAACAATCATTTGTGTATAACTCTTGAAACTTCATAAACGCTTCTTTTTCTGTTATACCTTCAGCAAACAATAATTCATCAGTAATTCCTGTAATCTCAACAATTTTATCAGGAAGTGGAAGATCTTGTTTAATTAAAACATTTAATTCTTTAACTATCCCAAACTGATTATCTGTTTTTTTCTCTAAAAGAATAGCTCCTATTTCAACAATCTTATCATGATACGGATCTAAGCCTGTTGTCTCAAAATCAAAGATTAATATATGCTTATATTTATTACTTAACATCATAACCTCCTAACAGCCATAACTCTAGACCTAAGTTTTTATCTATTTGGCCAGATTTAATCTTATAATCTAACTCAGCCAATGTCTTATAACAAAACTCTAAAAATTTAAATTCTTGATTATTAGCATTTTGAATCATGTAATATGCTCTACCACTACTAATATTAAAATAATCTGCAATACTTTGGTTACTTAAACCTTTTGATGTTAAATGTTTAGTTGTAATAGTTTCTTTTATTTTACCTGCCAAACTATTAATAATTGTAACAGCATCTAAACCTCTTTTTAATAAATCATAATAAGACTCAATCGCTTTTTGTTTATCTTTTTCAATTACCGCCGTTGTTAATTCAAATAAGTTATCTTCTAAGTTTCTAGATACTAATAGTTTAACATCTTCTAAAACTATTTTTTTTGTTTGTGTTTTTAAGAGTTCAAGTTTAACTAATTCATTTTTTAGTAGTTGATAATTACTATCTACTCTACTTAATAACTCACTAATTGCAGCTGCCTCTATTTTATAACCTTTTTTATTAAAGTACTCTTTAACATACTCTGGTAATTGTTGCTCGCCTATTTCCTCAACAATTTCAAATCTAATATATTTTTTAGCTTCTTTACTGACAAGTAAACTTGAATTCATTTCTTCTGTCAGCATAAAAATTAAAACTGTGTCTTCTTTCGGATTTCTAAAGTATTTTACTAGTTGCGATAAATCCTCATTTCTTTGTTCATGAAAAAACCACGGATTTCTAACTTTTATTACTTTTTCATCTGAAAGTAAACTTACAGTTGTGAGTTCTTGTAAAAGCACTTCTAATTGTTCTTCTTCTAAATCATAAGTAATTATATTAAAAGGTTCTACATTTAAATTCTCAATTATTTTGTCTACTTCGTTTTCAACTAGAAATAGATCTTTACCAATTATTGCATAAAGGTTTTCTTGCATAAATATCTTTCACTCCTAATAAATATTATACTATATCATTCCCTTTTTTACTATTAAAAAGTGATACTTCCTTTTAATGATAGTTTGTTCATTACTTGTTAAGTAAACTTTAACATTATATAACCTTAAATTAAGAATTGTCTCTTTATGTGGATGATTATAATAGTTATATTTGCCAACACTTATTATTGCTTCTTTAGCTCTCGTATATTCTAATAATTCTTTTGGTGTTCCGCCATACGCACCGTGATGTGAAACATGTAAAAGATCACATTTAAGTTCATATCTATATTTGTTAATTAAATCACTAATTGCCTCTTCTTCTATATCACCTGTAAACAAATATATTTCACCAAACATTTTAATTTGTAAAACTAACGAGTTATTATTTAAACTATTATATTTTCTCAGAGGACCTAATACTCTTATTTCTAAATCATTTATTTTATAAACATCTCCAACAACGCTTTTCTTTAAGCTATATCCTTTTAAACTACTAATAATTTCTGATTCATCATATGGGCTAACAATAATATTTTTTACATTAAAACTTTCAATAATTTCTTTCGCTTCATACGCATGATCTAAATCCCCATGAGTGATAAAAAAATAATCAATATTGATATCTCCTAATGTATCTAAAAAACTTTTCGTTCCCTTATTAGCATCTATCAGTACATTTCCATCATTAAATTTATTTTGAATAAAAGTAGCATCGCCTTGACCAACATCTAAGAAATATATTTTACTATTAAAATCTAATCTAGGCGACACATAAACAAACAAAATAAAAATCACTAAAAAGATACTTCTCTTAAAAAATATTTTATTATCTTCACCATAAATAGCATAAATAAATATCAAAACATAAACAAAGATTGAAATAAGACTTTGATATGGAACTTTAAAAGAAAAGTTGGTTTCAAACGCTAAAATTAAATTAGTAAAACCATTTAATAAAGGTTCAGTAATTATACTTAAAAAAGGGACAACGCTTATAAATATTAAAGGTAAAATTATAATAGGAAATATACTAGTAAACATAAAACTTGTCAGCAAGCTTAAAGGGTAAATTTTACCATTAATATTACTCGCAATTAACACACTAAGAAAGATGATTTTTAAATGTACAATAAACCTCTCTTTTAGTGTGTTTTTATAAGGCGTTATTATTAGTAGAAAACTCACTAAAAAGCTTAATATAAACCCCACTCTAAAGCGGTAAAAAGGATTAATTGTTAATATCAATATAAAACTTATACTTAAGGAATCAAGCCTAGTTAAGCCTTTTTCCTTATAAGAATTAAAAAGTATATACATTAATACCGCCCTTAAAAGACTAACAGAAAAACCGCTGAACCAAAGATAGATTACAAAGATGATAAAAACACTTTTTTTATTAATATTTATCTTTAGTTTTTTCGATATAAAACTTAAGACTAAAATGATGAAATTAATATGCATTCCTGATAAGGCAAAAAGATGAATAATCCCTAAACTTACCTTCGCTTCTTTTACCTCTTCTTCAAAAGTATCAGTAGAGAATAAAAACATCTTTAAATACATGGATACATATGTTGGATACTTATCTAATCCGCTTATTAATTTATCTTTAATTTTATTAATATGAAACTTATGACCGACTACTTCTACATCTTTAACATTTAACTTATAAAATATTCTCTTAGATGCATAATGTTTTTTTAAATTAAAACCATTAGGTGTTCTGTTTTTCGTAAATTCTTCATAATTATAATTAAGTTTAACAACATCACCTACATTTAATTCTTCATTACTATAAAAAAGATATTTGTTGAAGTTTTCTCTAATATAATAAGTATAATAATCTCTTCTTTTATTTTTCTCTGTAACTATGAATGTATTTCCTTTAGGTGCTATTTTAAATACTTTTTCATATGTTGAAACATAAAGTAAGAAAACTAATACAACAATCAAAACCAAATATTTATTTTTATAGTTTCTTATTAAATAAAAAAAGGGAATATACAACATAAAAAACAAATAATTAGATATCCCTAATAGTAAAATTAATACAGCAATCGCATAATAATGAAAATAATTAAATGGTAATTTTTTCAAGTAATTGTTCATATGTTTTTTCGCCAATACCTGAAACATTCATTAGTTCTATTAGTTCTTTAAAAAGCCCATTTTTATTTCGGTAATCAATAATCGCTTCAGCCTTCGTCGGTCCAATGCCTGGTAGCGTCATCAACTCTTCTTTTGTTGCAGTATTAATGTTGATTAAATTTTCTGTTGGTAATTCTTCCTCTTCTATTTTCTTAAATGGAATATAATAGTTGCTATTACTTTTTAAGTATTCATCTTTATTTATCTTTTCTATATCGGCACTAGCTTTTAATCCACCAGCATAAAAGATTAAGTCTTCTAACTTTGTTGTAGGAGAAACTTCATAAGTTCCTGGGACTTTTATTGCTCCATCTATTTTAACTATTATTACATTATGAGTTATAGAATTCTGCTCTTCTTCTTTAAACGCATAAAAACCATAAAAGATTACTAAAACTAAAAAGATTCCAACAATAAAAAAAGACTTTTTCATAATATCACCCAACATATATATACAACGGGACTATGAAAAAGACTTTTTTTACTATATTTTATTTAAAGATCTTTAACTTCTTTAATATTAATAAATCTCTCTTCAAAACGATAATAATCTCTAGAAATATTATCGAAAACATGAACAACTAAATTACCTAAATCAACTAATAACCAACCTGAGCCTTTACCTTCAATACCTCTAACCTCGTATGCGTTTTTTAGTTCTTCTTTTAAATAACCTAGAAGTGCATTTGCTTGCTTGTTGTTACCAAAGGCAATAATTACATAATTATAAAATGGATTAGTGTTTTCTAAATCATAAGCTTTATAATCTGTAATATTGACCTTTAGAAATGCATTGATAGTTTTTTTAAGTAGATCCATTTATTTATCTTCTCCCCTCTTTGTAGTATCTATATACTTCTTTCTGTTCTTTTACAGGTTCTATTCCTTGTTTCTTTAAATGGTTTAGTGTTGATTCTATCACTAATAAATATGCTTCTTTAATATTTTTAAGCGACACCTCATAAACTTCATTAGCTTCAACGAAAGTTCTGTTTTCTTCACTAAAGTCGCTCACACATAAAATCATTGTTTCAATCTCCATATCTATTTTACCAAAAATATGATAATTAATCGCTTCAATTATTTTTTTATTTTTAATTCCTAACTCTTCTGCCAACTTAGCAGCACTATACGCATGCCACATCGGCTTTGGATATGATGATAGTATCTTCTCATCATCAATCATTTTAATATGATAATCATCACTTTCGTGTTTCGTTACATCATGAAGTAAACTAGCAACTTTTAAAACCTCTAAATCAGCGCCATAGATTTTACCTAACTCAATTGCTCTTTTGTAAACTCCAAGAGTGTGCCTTAATCTTTTTGGATGATCTTTAAATCTTTCTTCAACAAAACTTTTATAGTCCATGATAACTGCCTTTCTTTAAAATAATGTTAGCTCCTTTTGGTGCATACAATTCTAAAGTAATTGGTCCTTTAACAACTAAATATCCTAAATCAAAAAGACTTATTGTATACTTACTTGATTCTTCAAGTTTCATAAATCTTTTTTCTAACTTTTCTTCTACTGTTGGCTTAAATAATTCGCCTTTATGTTTTTCAAAAACACTATATACATTTTCATATTTAGTACGATGTAAATTTATATTTCCTAAATAAAAAGTAAAGTTTGTTTTATCGCCTTTAATGAAACTAACAATTAAGAAACCACCAACAATTATAGACTGATGTGGATCTAAGTTATAATTAACTGGTTTAACTCTTTTATTGATTATTAACTTATTAAATTCTTCATAAGGTAAATAATCACTAATAAACCCACCTTCAAACACTCCTGGTGTATCAATTAGTGTTTGATTATTATATTTAAAACTAATATTTCCTTGAGTTAAACCAGGAAATTTAGAAGTTAACGCAACTTCTTCTTTTTCTAAATGTTGAGCGATTCTATTAATAAGTGTTGATTTACCACTGTTTTGCAAACCAACAAAATAAACATTTTTATGCCCATAATGAGTAATTGTTTCTAAAAAGATTTCTAAATATTTTCCTTTTAAAGCTGATATCGGCATCACCTCTAAAAGCTTAATATGATTTACTGCCGCCTCTTTTTTTATCTCACTAGTTAAAACATCAAAATTAACAGTCATTGGCAGTAGATCAACCTTATTAATTAAAAGGATTATATCATTATCCGGATAAAACTTTTTAAGATCATATTTAAATAAAACATTCAAATGAAAAACTGAAATTAAATAAACCACAAGTCCTTTATCCTTTACAATAGGAAAATGTACTCTACTAATTTCTACTAAAGGTTTATTGTAGTGTTTTATACTAAAGCAATTTAAGCAATATTCATATTCTAAACTTCTTACAAAACCTTCTTTTTTATTATCTTCAGTTTGTAATATTGCCCCACAACCTTTACATACTTTCATAATCTTTTAATCTTTCCTCGTACAACTTTGGATATTTCTTTTTAATTTTTCTTAACTTTTTCTTTTCAAAGAAACGGTTTATTTTTGTTGTAATAACATCTGTCTTTTTCTCTATAGGTCTAACTAAAATATTGTAAAAACCCATTTTGTTAGTACCTTTAACATCTGTCATCAGTTGATCACCAACAGCGGCAACCTCTTCTTTTTGATAATTTCTTGAAGCTTTTCTTAATGCTTTTCTATACCCACATTTTAGTGGTTTTAAGGCATAATGAACAAACTCCACATCTTGAAATGGTTTAGCAAAAGTACTAACTCTCTTAAAATTATTATTAGAAATTAATATTACTTCAAAACCCATTTCTTTTAATTTTTCTACTAATTCTATGTTTTCTTCACTAGGTAATGCCACTTTATAATTTGCTAAAGTATTATCAATATCGATTAAAAGTAATCTTATTCCGCGCTCATAAAGAGCCAAAAAATCGATTTCATAAATCGATTCTTTAAATTCATTTGGAATATATTTCTTTAACCTATTTTTCATTTGTAATCTCTAAAATTTTAACGTTGAAACTCTTTCCGTTTTGAAGTTGCACTAATACAACATCACCTTTTTCTCTACCCATAACTGCTTGACCAATCGGTGAATCTACAGATATTTTATCTTGTATTGGGTTTGTTTCAACTGTTCCTACTAACTTATACTTAACTTCCTTTTTCTTTTCTATAAACAACAACTTCACAGTTTTCCCAAAAGCTACCTTGTTATCTTTAGTAGAAACTTGGATTATTTTTGCATTATCAATGATGTTTTCTACTTCTTTAATTCTGTTTTCAACAGTCGCCTGTAGATTTCTTGCTGCATCATAATCAGCGTTTTCTGACAAGTCTCCTAGTGCTTTCGCTTCTTGTAAAAGTTGGATTGCATTTGGTCTTTTTTCTTCCTTTAATATTTTTAATTCTTCTTTAAGGTTATTTAAACCTTCTAATGTCAGTTCATAGGCTTTTCTGCTACTCATTTTTACTTACTCCTTTTTTTGCGTTTTATGTATTATACAATAATTAAATGTTTTTTAATAGTGTAAAATCTTTTATTAATTATTCTCTTATCTTTATAAAATCATAAAACATCAAATATTTAATCTTTTTTTCTTTATTTTCTTTTGATATTCTCTATGGTCTTTATACAATTTATTAAGCCCTTTATAAAAATCTTTTTGGTGGTTTTTAACCTTTTGATGGGCATATTCATGGTATAAAACATATAAAGTGAATTCTTTTTCTAATGTTGCTAAATAGACATTTAAAACAATATATTCTTCTTTCTTCTTATTAATATTATAAGAACCATATTTACTTCTTAAATACTTTAATTTAAGTGGCACTTCATAATAATTATTTTTATGCAGCTTTTCAACAACTTCATCTCTAATACTTAATAAATAGTTTTTTAATTCTTCTTTTAATATTCTTACTTTAATATTTAAATAATTGTTATCTTTTGAATTAACTATTATTACATCATCTACAATTTGATAACTAAATATCTTTCCTTCGTTAACAATTAGCCTATATGGTTTATTCCATACATACAAAATGTCTTCTTTAATTTTCTTAGTGCTTTCTAAATAATAATCAAACTTATCTAATAACCTGTTTGTTATTCTTTCTAAAGGCATATGTTTAGATTTGGTTATTAAAACATAACCATCTTGTGGTTTTATATAACTATGCTTAATGTTTTTCTCAATAACTTTATATAATAAAATCTTATCATTCTTTATAAGTTTCTGCATATACTTTTCTCAACATATCATACTCATTAACCTTATATGGTATCTTTAAATAAACTTTTTGTTGGGGATGTCTAGCTACTTTAAGAGGTTTCTTTTCTTCATCAAACATCTCTTTTAAAATGAATGTTTTATTTTCTCCTAACGGGCTAAATAGTTCTAATTTATCGCCCACTTCAAAATAGTTTCTCTGTTCAACCAACGCTAAATCTGTACTACCATCTAAAACTAAACCAACAAATAACTGTGATGGTCTTTCATCGCCTTCGCTATATAGTTGAAGATCGTTTATGTTTTCTTTATTGAAAAATCCAGTGTTAGTTATTCTGCTTTCAGCCTTCATTATTTCTTCTTCATAAATGCTAAAATCTTTAACTTTACCAGTACCTAAATATTCATCAATTAACATTCTATATGTTTTTACAACTGTTGCAATATAGTGCAAACTCTTCATTCTACCTTCAATTTTTAATGAATTAACATTACAATCAATTATTTTAGGTATTTCTCTTAATGTTTGCATATCTTTTGAACCCATAGAAAATGGTATTTTAGTACTTATTTTTTCTTCCCCATCATAAAGATTATAATCCCATCTACAACTATGCGCACATCCGCCTCTATTCGCATCTCTTAAAGTAAACGTATTACTTAATGTACATCTACCACTATATGATGAACACATCCCACCATGAATAAACACTTCAATATCCAAACCACTAATGGCAGTTATTTTTAGTATTTGTTCATAATCTAACTCTCTACCTAAAACTACTCTACTAGCTCCTAAATCTTCCCAAAAGTTTAGATGATAAGTATTTAATACTGATTGTTGAGTTGAAACATGAACTTCTAAATTTGTATGGTCTTTTGCAACCTTTGCGATATATGGGCTTGCAACAATTATTCCATCAACACTTGCCTTTTCTAACTCTTTTAAATATTCTAATAATCCTTCATAATTTTCATGATGAGGAACAATATTAGTTGTAACATAAAGTTTTTTATTTAACATATGAGCAATTTTTGCTCCTTCTTTTATATCAGCAAGTGAAAAATTAGATGCTCTCGCTCTTAGCGAAAATTCCTTTCCACCAATAAAACAAGCATCCGCTCCATATAGATACGCTATCTTTAATTTTTCTAAATCACCTGCTGGTGCTAGTAGTTCAACTTTCCTCATCTTTTTTATAGATAGTATTGATGTTTAAAAAACCATCATCCCATCTCTCCTCATATTTTTCTTGAAGGTCTTTAACTTTATCTTCATCATAACCATTTCTAAACATCTTGAGCATTTCTAGTGCATATTCATCATCTTTGAATATTGAGTCTATTAAAAAGTAATCAACACCTTTTAATTCATCTAAATGTTTAATAACTGTTGAAACTTTATCTCTAAAGATATGTGTGCCAAACTGATCTTCGGTAATTGGATACTTACCTTCTCTATTTAACTCTTCTATTTTTAATGTTGTCTTATGATAATTATAGGGTTTATCTATAAACTCAAAATAACTTTTCAATAGTTTTCTCTTTGAATAAAACATATTTAAATGCCCATGAGCTATAATATATATTTTCCCTTTTTTACCCTCAGTTATTTTAACTATATCTTTTAAGTTTATTTCTTTGGAAACAAATGTTCCTTTAACACCTATATCAAAATAACTATTAACATCTTCTACATTTGTAAGAAGCGTTTCAGGATTATAAATTATATTTTGCACACCATAAAACTTTAAGAGATAAAGATAACCAATATCACTAACAATAACACCAGTATATTCAACATCTTTTATCGCCTCAAAAAGCACATCAAAAAAATTTACATATTCATCATAAAGCAACGGCTTTAAACTAATGTACAATTCTTTTTTTTCTGCCTTTACAAGATTAGCAAGTTGTCTAAATTCTTCAACTTCTAAATTGCTAGTTTCTCTTGCAACAAAACCAGCCAATCCAACAACTAATCCATCTGCTTCTTTTAACAATTTTTCTGCGTTTTTTAACTTGTGAATTGTCGTTAATAATTTCATCTTTTTCTCCTTGAAACACTCATCCCATCACCGACATCAATGAAGGTTGTTTCAAACTCAATATTAGTCTTTAAAAACTCTTTAAAGTTGCTTATTTTTCTTAAAAGGGCTTTCGTATTTCTACTTACGTTTTCTGGTTTTAAATTATGAAAACTTAAATTATCGCAAACAATTATACCATCATCTGTTAAGTTATTTTTAAACTTATTAAACATCTTTCTATATTGAGCTTTTGCAGCATCAATAAAAATAAGATCATACTTATCTTCTAGTGATAATTCTAAGGCGTCAGCATTAATTAAAGTTATCTTCCCACTGCTATATTTTTCAATGTTCATCTTCGCAATTTTATAGATATAAATGTTTCTTTCGATAGTCGTAATTGAATCAACATATTCTTCTAACATAACCGCTGAATATCCTATGCCTGTGCCAATTTCTAATAGTTTTTTAGTTTCGTTTTCTTTAATTTTATCAATCAAAAAACCTAGTCCCTCATCACTTACAATCGGGAACTTCATTTGCAACGCTAAGTCTTTTAAATCACTCTTCGTCAACGTCGTCTTCGTCCTCTTCAAGAACTAACGAATCTAAATATTCATCTAGTAATTCTTCTAATTCGTCCCATTCTTCGTCCGTCTCGATATCTTCAAAATATCCGCCATCTTTTGAAGTTTGAACATATCTCGCTGCGCTTATTTCATCTGACCCAACAATTTGAAATACAACATATTGTTTTTGAGTTTCTTCGTTAAGGTGTGTAAATAAAATATCAGCTAAGATTTCTTCATCATCATGAATGATTGTAATTTGATTATTTTCCATCTTTCTTTTCTCCTTTATAATCTAAATAGTTTTGCAGTATTAGTACTGCAGCTAACATATCTTTATTTTCATGTCTTTTCTTGCTTGAAAGACCTGCTTCTTTCATTGTGTCTAATGCTTGTTTAGTTGTCAGTCTTTCATCCCAAAGAATGACTTCTTTTTTCGTCTTTTCTTCCAATAGTTCTTTAAACATAATAGATACTTCTGCCCTCTCGCCAATGTCGCTACTTAAATGTTTAGGAAGACCTAAAACTATTATATCAATATTTTCTCTTTTTATATATTTAGAAATATAGTTGGCGGCTTGTCTATAATTACCTTTTGGAAACCTATATGTTTCTACTCCATTAGCAATAACTCCTGTGTCGCTTCTTGCGATTCCTAAACTAACTTCACCTAAGTCTAAACCTATATAAATCATCTTAAATAGTCTCCATTAATTCTATTAGTGCATCAAGCATACTCATCTCACTTGTCCCACCCATCGCAAAATCGTTTTTACCGCCACCTCTACCACCAGAAACTTCATTTAATTTATTGACAATATCTCTAGCATTGTTTTGGTTGGTGCGAACTAAATATGTAACTTTATCTTCTTGAATATTTAATAATAACAATGTGTCTGATTTAATCTTATCATAAAGTTCAAATAATAAACTTCTTAAAATATTACCTTCTAAACCTTTAGTAATAATTAAGTTGTTTCTCTTATTTTTAATTAATTCATCTTGATTACTTAAAAGTTCTTTTTCTAAACTTTCTTTAATGCCTACTTCTAATTGATGATTTAACTGTTTTAATTCATTGATATAGTTTCTTAAATTGATTGTATCTAAGTAACTCTTAGTTGGTTTAGGTTCTTCTAACTTATTATATTTAACACTAATCCCTTTTTCTTTTATTTCATCTAAAAGTGAATTAGTTTTTTGTTTTAATGTTTCAATCTCATTGAATAAGCCTTTATTTCTCTCTTTAAAATCATCAATGATATTTGCACCAGAAAAAGCCTCTATTCTATATATACCTGAACCGATAGAGAAAATACTTGAGATTTGAAAATCTATAATCTCTTTTGTGTTTTTAACATGCGTTCCACCACACAACTCAACTGAGTCTTTTCCTGCGCTTACAACTCTAACTGTATCACCATATTTTTCACCAAAAAGAGCTGTTGCGCCTTCTTTAATTGCATCATTATAACTCATTACATTGGTGGAAACTTCTAACTCTTCTTTTATCATATCTTTAACTCTTTTTTCAATCTTTAATATTTCTTCATCTGTTAAAGATTCATAATTGTTAAAATCAAATCTTAAAAAGTCATCGGCTACTAAACTTCCTTGCTGATTAACATGTTCGCCTATCTCTGTTTTTAAAGCATGATGCAGTAAGTGTGTTGCCGTATGATTTTTTCTGATGTTATCTCTTCTACTAACATCAATTTTCGCTACAACAATATCACCTTCAGCGAAGTCTCCGTCTACTTGATGTAAATGCTGACCATTTGGAAGTTCAATAACATCTTCTACTAAAAGATCATTGATTGTTCCAGTGTCCGCTATTTGTCCCCCTTTTGTTGCATAAAAAGGTGTTTCTTCTAAAACTATCCCACTATCAAAAACTTTAATGATGCTTGTTGTTACGGCAGTTTTTTCATAACCAACAAACTTTGATTCACCTTTAAAGTTTAAATAAGACTCATCTTGTAAAGACATTGATGAAACATCTTTTCTTAAATCACGACTCATCTTTTGTCTTTCTTTTAAGAGTTCATAAAACCCTTCAGTATCAATTTTAATTTTATGTTCGTTAGCATATTCTTCTTGTAACTCTAATGGAAACCCATAAGTATCAAATAATAAAAATGAATCTTCTTTGTTAATTTCATTTTTCTCTTTTGCTATTTTTCTAACTAACATTTCACCCTTTGATAATGTCTTTAAAAATTTTTCTTCTTCGCTACTAATTATCTTATTAGTTATTTCAATGTTTTGTTTTACTTCTGGATACCAATCACCCATTATTCTAACTACAGCACCTGTAAGTTTTGTTAGAAATGGTCCTTCAATATTTAATTCTTTGCCATGTTTTAACGCTCTTCTTAATAATCTTCTTAAAACATAACCTCTACCTTCGTTTGACAAAACTGCTCCATCGCTAATTGCCATCACTAATGTTTTAATATGATCGGCAATTATTTTAAATGATGTTTGACCAGTATATTTAACATTAGCAACCTTTTCTAACTCTTCAATAATCGGTAAAAATAAATCAGTCTCAAAGTTTGTCTCTGTGCCTTGTAAAACACTCGCAAATCTTTCTAAACCTGCGCCTGTATCAATGTTTTTGTGCGGTAACTCTTTATATTCGCTTCTTTTCTTGCCTTCTTCGGCATTAAACTGAGAAAAAACAATATTCCAAATTTCTACATAACGATCATTTTCAATATCTTGAGCGATTAACTCAATGCCACCATCAGCATATCTACTACCTCTATCATAAAAGATTTCTGTGTTTGGACCCGATGGGCCAGGACCAATTTCCCAGTAATTATCTTTTGTCGCAACTAAATGCGTTTCCGGAACTCCCAAACTTAACCAAACATTTTTAGCATCAATATCAGTTGGATAATAACTAAAATAAAGTTTTTCAAGTGGAAAGTTAAAATACTTTTCACTCGTTAGCAGTTCAAATCCCATTTCGATTGCTTCTTTTTTAAAATAATCGCCAACAGAAAAGTTGCCTAACATCTCAAAAAATGTATGATGTCTTGCTGTTATACCTACATTAGTAATATCATTCGTTCTAATACATTTTTGAATGTTTGCCATTTTCTTTGATGGTGGTACATGTGTTCCATCAAAATATTTTTTAAGTGGCGCAATACCAGCATTAATCCATAAAAGTGTAGGGTCGTCAAAAGGAATTAAAGGTGAACTTTCAATAATTCTATGCCCTTTATCTTTAAAAAACTGTAACCATACTTTTCTAATTTCATCACTACTCATAAATCGCATAAATAATCCTCCATATACATAAATAAAGCCCTTAGAAAAACTCTAAGGGCGACATAGCCGCGGTACCACCTTAGTTCTACAAAATCGTAGCACTCGTTATGCTTTTAAGGCAAGCTTACCTCGTACTCATAAGCAGCTTCACTAAATTTAGTTTACACCATTTCACCAACCTGATGCTCTCTTAAAAACTTCCTTCAGTTACTCATCTTAATCTTCATACAAAACCATTTTATAACAACTTCTTAAAAATGTAAACATTTTAAGTTTCTATTTCTTGTTTAAATATCTTTTTAAAAAGCGCTGGAGCTCCTAAAATTGCCCATTTATGATATTTTAAACAATTTTATATTTATTTTCATATCATTTATCATACTCTATTTCAAAATACTCTAAATATTTTTTAAACTTGTCTTGTGCTGCAAGACAAGTATCAATTAAATATCCTTTTTCATTATTCCATTCTTTTAATCCTCTATAATAGTATAATTTGAGATCTTCATCAATAATAAACGGAACAATATTATGCTTTAAACATTCTTTAAACATTACTAATCTTCCAACTCTTCCGTTTCCATCTTGAAATGGGTGAATACGCTCAAATCGATAATGAAATTCAACAATATCATTAAATGTTATAATTTCTTTATCATTATACCAATCTAACAATAATTTAATTTCTTTTTGAACTTCTTTAGGTTTCGTTGTTTCAAGTCCTCCAACTTCATTAGGTAACTTCTTGTAATTACCCACAGAAAACCAACTTTTTCTACTATCTGTAGTACCATTTTTTAATATCATATGTAATTTTTTTATTAAACTTTCAGTTATTGCATAGTTAGCATTATCAATAATTAAATCAACACATCTAAAATGATTGGCTGTTTCTAAAATATCATCAACATTTACTACTTCGTTTTCTAATCCTAGAGTATTCGTTTCATATATTAATCTTGTTTGATCGTGCGTCAAACGACTACCTTCGATGTGATTGGAGTTATATGTAAGTTCAATTTGTATTTTATGATAAATCCCACCTTTAAACTTAGATTCCTTTTCTTCTTTTAAAATATCTAAAAGTTGTTTTTTGACTATTTTCTTTCCCTTTCTTTCGGGCTTAGTAGCATTGTTAGGAATCATCCAAGTTTTACCAGAAAGAATAGCCCCCGGCACTCTTCCTTGATTACAATAATTTCTTACGCTTCTTTCTGATAAACCCCATTTTTTTGCTATCTCTGATACACCTAAATATTTCATATATATCTTTCCTTCCAATTAAATTATATATGATTATCGGCAACATTTCAATTGTTAAGTTGTATATGTTGTAAAATTATGCCGAAACATAAAACATTAAAAAAGGGATAATGAAATTTCTTAAAAATGTAAACATTTTAAGTTTCTATTTCTTGTTTAAATATCTTTTTAAAAAGCGCTGGTGCTCCTAAACTTGCCCAGAAAGCAACAAAGAAATATCTAATTGCATCTAAGATGTTATATTCACCAATTAATTTAAATAAAAGTTTTAAGCCAAAATATAATGCTAATGTAACACCTAATCCAATTAACACTTTAAATATTTGAATTTTAAGCGGAGCCTTAGTATCATAACCAATATACTTTTTCTCAAGCAAATATCCTGTCACTAAACCGATATATGCTCCACCTGAAACAAAGACTTGGTGCTCAGGAATAAAAATCATTAAAAGTATTAGTGCTGGCGCAAGCGCTAAACCAACATATTCTTCTTGGTCGGGAAGTCTACTATATAAAACTAACCCTAATATACCGATTACTAATCCTAGTGCCATACCTACTAAAACATCTTCTAAGTAATGCTGTCCTAAATACATTCTTGAAAATGGAACTAAAATTGCCAAAGCTATAAATGTCCATTTCACCCAATTAACTTTTCTATATTCATACACCATAAAAGTTGCCGCTGTAGTTATGTTTTGTGAGTGACCACTTGGCATACTTGAGCCTTCTGTTTTTTGTAAGATTGGCTTTGCGCCTTCTTCGTATGGTCTAGGTTTTTGAGTAAAGTTTTTTATTGCTCCGTTAAGACCAGCTGAAAACAGTAATGTTGTCATTAATTTATATGCTGTCTTTTTATCAATACACCAAAAAAGAATCACACCTAAAATTATAAATGCTAATACATCGCCAGTCTCAGTAATTATTCTCATCAACCAATCTAACACTGGATTTGATAACTTTTGAATTGCTTCAATAATTGCCATAATTTTTCTCCTTTTTATCCTTTATCTTTTTTATACATCTCTCTAACCTTTTCGTGAATTTTTTCAGGAATGGTTATGTTGTTAAAAGACTTTTCATCTACATTAAACTCATACTTGTTTTCTTTTCTAATTAAGATCTTCTCTTGTAGTAAATATTCTATCATACTCTTAGTTACAAAGTATCCATATTTGACTCTTCGTTCAAATAATCTTATGTCAAATGCTATCGATGACAAGAACCTTGTAAGTCTCAAAGCGGGCATAGAATACATACTAGTTAACTCAATTAAAGTTACATTTTTATCACTATATTTATTAATGTCCATATTCTTTTCAAACGAGGAATGAAAAATAACATCCACACCTTTCTCAACTAACACGTTAATCGGATTGTTATCAGATATTCCACCATCTACATAATAATTATCATCAATGTTTTGAAAACCGAAAACGACTGGAATAGAACCGCTCGCAATAACATAATCTAATGGGTTTTCTTTATAGTTTAAATGAACAATAACTTTCTTTCTATTAGATCTAAGTGCTAATTTTACCAAGGTAGGTTCTTTGATTTTTGTTAGTACTACATAAAAATCTTTATTTGATGATTTAAAGAGGTTTTCATCTAAATAAATCTTAGCCATTTCTCTAACGATATCCATACTATAAAACCCGCCGGTTTCTCTATCCATTCTTGAAAGTGGTTCTTCTTTAAATGGATTCTTTTTTATTCCGTTTAACCAAATATCATAAACAGTTTGACTATTATTACTACATAAATAAAAATATGCATTTATCGCTCCTATTGATACACCAGAAATAACATTAATTGAATCGATTAAGTTATACTCTTCAAGTGCTTTTAAAACTCCTATTTGATAAGCACCTTTAGCTCCTCCGCCTCCGAGCGATAATCCTACTTTCATTTCACACCTAGTTTTCTCATTCTTCTTTTTTGTTCTTCTTGTTTTATGCTTTCACGTTTATCATACAATTTTTTCCCTTTTGCAACTGCTACTTCTACTTTTAATAATGCTTGTTTAAAGTAGAGTTTTAAAGGTATTAGTGTATAACCTTCACGCTCTCTCCTTGTTTGGAGTTTTAATATCTCACGTTTATGCATTAAAAGTTTTCTATCTCTTGTTTCATCATGATTAAAACCGCCAGACTGCAAGTATGCTGCAACATGCATACCAATGATAAAAAGCTCACCATTTTTAATAGTGATATGCGCATCATTAATATTAACTTTTCCTGCACGAATAGACTTAATCTCTGAACCTTTTAATTGGATTCCCGCTTCATAAGTCTCTTCAATAAAATATTCGTGTCGTGCTTTTCTGTTTTGCGCAACAACTTTCATTTTATCACCTATTTTCCGACAATCTCAAAAGTGATTTGTCGTAATTCTACACTAACAGAGACTAGTTTTACTATTAATTTTTTACCTAATTTAAATACTTCGTTAGTCTTTTCGCCAACTAACATTCTTCTTTTCTCATCATAATTATAATAATCTTCTAATGTTCTTACTAATACTGCACCTTCAATACCTTTATCAATCTCAACGAAAATTTGGTTTTTCGTAACACCAGAAACTATCCCCTCATAGATGTTACCAACTTTATCTTCCATAAACTCAGCAATCTTTAACTTATCTACTTCTCTTTCAAGAGTCATTGCGAGTCTTTCCATTTTACTAGACTGAATAGCAATTGGTTCAATATTTTCTTCATAATAACTAATTGTTTTTTCTAAATTATTTGGTCTTATTAAAAAATCTTTAACTATTCTATGTAAAAGCAAGTCTGGATATCTTCTTATTGGTGCTGTAAAGTGACTATAATATTTTAATGCTAAACCAAAATGGCCTAATGGTTCCATAGTATATTTAGCTCTATTCATCGCCTTTAACATTAACTCATGAACAAGCCTTTTATTTGGACTATCTTCAACATCTCTAATAATTGCTTGGAGAGTTTTTGGCGTAATATTTTTATGTTTTGGTGTATTAATATCTAAAGCTTTTAATTCTGTAAACAACTCTAATAGTTTTTCATCTTTTGGTTTTTCATGAACACGATAAATTGATGGTAAATCAAGATAAAACAAATGACTGCCAACAATCTGGTTTGTTAAAATCATAAACTGTTCAATAATTCCTTCAGAGATTCCATGTTCTCTTACTTGAATATCTACTATATCATTATTTTCATTTAAAATATACTTATATTCAACACTTTCAAACTCTAATGAGCCTTCTTTTTCTCTTTGTTCTTTTAAAAGTTTTGATAGTTTAAGCATATTATCTAACATATTTTCTTCTTGTTTATTTTTTAATGAACCACCAGCAAAATAAGCATTTACTTCATTATATGATAATCTTCTATTAACATTAATGACTGTTTCTTTTATCTCATGAGAAACAACTTCGCCTTTATCGTTAATAATCATAAAAACACTCAACGCATATTTTTCTTCTTCATTTAGACTACATAAATCGTTGCTTAATCTTTGTGGGAGCATTGGAATAACACGATCCGCAAGATATGCTGATGTCGCACGTTTTAACGCTTCTTTATCAATTGATGAACCTTTTTTCACATAATGAGAAACATCAGCTATATGCACACTTAAATGATAATTACCATCAACAATCTTTAAACTGATGGCATCATCTAAGTCTTTCGCATCTTCACCATCAATAGTAACTATATATTCATCTGTTACGACAAACCTATCATCCTTTTTGATTTCTCTATCTAAACTATTTGCTTCATTAATTACTTCTTTTGGAAACTTATATGGAAAACCATACTCATAAACTAAAGTTAAAATATCAATATCTGGATCATTAATAAAACCTATTCTCTCTTCAATCCTTCCATCAATATAATCAAGGTTATATTCAACAAACTTAATTAATACTACTTCTCCATCTAAAACATTTTGTCTACCAACTAATCTTATCGGTAAACGAAAATATTTATTTGGAGTTAAAAAGATTTGATTTTTAAACTTTTTAACTGTACATACAACCTCTTCTGTTTCTCTTTTTAAAACTTCTATAACATGATTATATCTACCCATTCTAACTAAGACTAAATCGCCATCTAAAGCAGTACCTAAATCTCTATCTTGTAGATATAAGTCTTCCATTCCTTCTAACAATAAAAAACCAAATCCTTCTTTTAAATCAAGTCTACCAATAATAAACTTTCTTTCTAAAGAATAATTATCTTTTTTTCTTCTTAATATTCCATTATCAACTTTTTCATTTAATAACTTTTCTAGTAGTTCATAATCCCAGTATCCCAACTCCAAAAGTTCAAGAAATGAATATACCCTTTTATCCTTAAAAGGTTCTAAAATGTGCATCTAATCACCTATATTTAATTATATCATTTTTCCTTAGTTTCTTGCAAAAAAAAAAGGAGCAACTTTGAATTGCTCCTTTATTTCAATCTTATTTTTTTAAATTATATAAACTCTTTAATCCTAAATATTTACTAGTCATTCCAAGTTCATCTTCAATTCTTATTAATTGATTGTATTTAGCAATTCTATCTGTTCTTGAAGCACTACCTGTTTTAATTTGACCAGCGTTTGTAGCAACAGCGATATCAGCGATTGTTGTATCTTCTGTTTCACCACTACGGTGAGAAATAACTGCCGTATATCCAGCTCTTTTAGCCATTTCAATCGCTTCAAATGTTTCTGTTAAAGTACCAATTTGGTTAACTTTAATTAAAATTGAGTTAGCGATATTCTTTTCAATACCTTCTTTTAATTTAGCTGTGTTTGTAACAAATAAGTCGTCTCCTACTAATTGAATTTTGTTTCCAAGTTTTTCAGTTAAATATTTCCAACCAGCCCAATCATTTTCATCTAAGCCATCTTCAATTGAAAGAATTGGATATTTTTTAACTAATTCAACATAGAAATCACTTAATTGTTCGCTTGTTAATTCTTTTCCACCTTCACCAGCTAAAACATACTTTTTGGTTTCTTTATTATAAAATTCACTTGCAGCTACATCCATTGCTAAGTAAATATCTTTACCTGGCTTGTAACCCGCTTTTTCAATAGCTTCTAAAATAACTAAAATAGCTTCTTCGTTTGAACCTAAGTTAGGTGCAAATCCACCTTCATCACCAACGCCAGTGTTTAAGCCTCTAGCTTGTAAAACTTTTCTTAAATTGTGGAACACTTCTGCTCCCCAACGCATTGCTTCAGTAAAATTAGGTGCGCCTACTGGCATAATCATAAACTCTTGGAAATCAACGTTATTATCAGCATGTGATCCACCGTTTAAAATGTTTAACATTGGTACTGGTAATTGTCTAGCATTAAATCCACCTAGATAATTATAAATTGGAACTTCTAAATAATCTGCAGCAGCTCTTGCAACAGCCATAGAAACTCCTAATATAGCGTTTGCTCCAAATTTTGCTTTATTTGGTGTACCATCTAATTCAATTAATGTTTGATCAATTCCAACTTGGTCTAGAACGTTAAGTCCTAAAACTTCAAGTGCGATGATGTTGTTAACATTATCAACAGCTTTTAAAACACCTTTACCTAAATATCTTTTCTTATCTCCATCTCTTAATTCAACTGCTTCATATTCTCCAGTTGATGCTCCACTCGGAACTAATGCTCTACCAAAAGCACCCGATTCAGTATAAACTTCAACTTCTACTGTTGGGTTTCCGCGTGAATCTAAAACTTCTCTTGCGTATACGTCTGTAATAAATGGCATTTTTTTCACTCCTTTTATATTTTTTCATTCATTTATTTACCATCTTAAATTATACTATAATTTTGATTTAATTCAACGAATAATGTAAAATTTTCACAAGTAAACACTTACATCTTTTTTATTTCATTCTTTGGTATGTTAAATAGATAATAATCCCATAAATAAATATGCTTAATAAATTTGTTGCTATTTGAAAAGCATCAAATGCCCAGTAAAACAAAAAAGTATACTGATGAATAGGATTTAAAATGTGTATGCTAAGTGGTTGTTTAAAATATAATAATGTAATCATATCGCTAGACACACCCATTATATAATCCCCTATTAATAAAAACAAAACAGCTAAAATTGAATACCAAACGTGATAAACATAAAAACTGCCTCTCAACCTTTTAATGAGCAACATATAATAAATAACAAACACAAACAATGAGAGAAATGCAAAAGGTGTAAAAACAACTAAAAACCTTAACGCCCCAAGCATTGCCGCAAAAAGCGTAGAAAGCAATAATCCTTCAAGAAGAAATCTTCTCAATTCTTTTTTCATTATTGGCTCTTTAAATTGTCTGAAATAATTTACAATCCTTCTTTTCATTTATTAATTAAACCCCTATATAGTTTTTTTATCTTAGTAAAGCCACTATTTATTATACATAAAAAGTATAATATTCGCAAATTAGACACATTTTCAAACCTCGAAAAAATGAAAACACTTTCTTTACATATTGTTTATAATTATATGCGTTTTAATGTATAATTATTAAGGACAAGGATGTGAATATATGAAAAAGTTTGTAGGATTAGTTATTTTAGATGGTTTTGGAATCGCAAAACCAGGACCAACAAATAGCGTTTCTTTAGCGAAAAAACCGACATTAGATTATTTAATGAAAGAATATCCAAATAAAACTTTAAACGCTTCTGGTACATATGTAGGATTGCCTGAAGGTCAAATGGGCAATAGCGAGGTTGGCCATTTAAACTTAGGTGCTGGAAGAGTTGTTTGGCAAAGTTTATCACGAATTCATCAAGCGGTTAAAACTGGCGAATTTTATGAAAACAAAGCCTTTTTAAACGCTATTAAACATGCAAAAAAGCATAATTCAAAATTACATATTTTTGGTTTAGCAGGCGATGGTGGTGTTCACTCCCATAGTAATCATATTATTGCCTTATATGAACTTGCGAAAAGAAACGGCTTAGAAAACAAAACTTATTATCATGCGTTTTTAGACGGAAGAGATACTCCGCCTACTAGCGGTTTAGGTTTCTTAAAAGATATTGCCAAATCTGGTTTAAATATCGCAACCGTTAGTGGTAGATATTACGCTATGGATAGAGATAACAACTGGGATAGATTGCAATTAGCAATTGATAATTTAACTTTAGGTACAGGCAAAAAATATAGTTCATTCGCAGAAGGCGTACAAGCATCATATGATGCTGGCGTTACAGACGAGTTTTTAGTTCCGTTTTTAGTAGATGAAAACGGACTAATCGGTGATAATGACGCAATTATCTTTGCAAACTTTAGACCTGATAGAGCAATTAGAATTTCAACAGCATTTTCAAACCCTACAGCTGTAAAAGAATATTATAGCCCTGGCAAAGCACAATTTGATGCTTCTAATATTCCTTCTAATATTTTCTATGTATCAATGATGCACTATGCTGATACTGTTAAAGGGGAAATTGCTTATGGTTTACAAGATTTAGTTAATCTTTATGGCGATATTGTAAGTGAAGCTGGCTTAACACAGCTAAGAGCCGCAGAAACTGAAAAATACGCTCACGTAACCTTCTTCTTTGATGGTGGTTATGATAAAGAATTAAAAGGGGCAAAAAGACTTTTAATTCCTTCACCTAAAGTTGCAACATATGATTTAAAGCCGGAAATGAGTGCTTATGAGCTAACTGATGCGGTTATTAAAGAGTTGCAGGAAAATAAATACGATACAATGATTTTAAACTATGCTAACCCTGATATGGTTGGTCATACAGGTTCTATTGAAGCGGCAACAAAGGCTGTTGAAGTGGTTGATGAGTGCTTAGGCAAAATTTACGAGCAAGTTAATAAAATGAATGGTACATTAATCATTATTGCTGACCATGGCAACGCCGAAGTTATGAGAACTGAAGCGGGCGAACCACACACTGCTCATACATCTAACATCGTTCCAATCATTATTACCGATAAAAACGTTAAAATTAGAGATAATGGCGCTTTATGCGATATCGCACCAACAATGTTAAAGATGTTAGATCTCAAACAACCTAAAGAAATGACAGGTGAATCACTAATTTAACTAAAATAAAATAAAAGAGTCAGATTTAATGCTAAAAATCTGGCTTTTTTTGTTATAATAGATATGATTATAAATTTTAGGAGTTTAGATTATGGCTGATTTATTAAAACTAAGACAAATAATTATTGACAACAAACCTAATTATCCGATTAATTATGCGATACCTAGTCTTTTTAATGTCAATAATTATCCAACCCTTGCAAAAGTTAAAAGTGGTGAACATCTAATTGATCCATATGATTTTTTAGTTCATTTGTTAGATGATTTATTTTTAAAAGATTATAAAAAACTTCCACCTAAAAGTTTATCTGCTATTAAAAATAGCAAATATAGAAAAGGCGGAGACTGGATTAAGAAAAGTGTTGTTTATTCCATGATGATACGCGCTTCCACTGCTTGGGATCACGATAGAAATGGCTATTTAGATGAAAACAACTTTTATCATCTAAAAGAAACTGGAACTTTTATTAAGACTTTAATGCTACTTCCACTACTTTTAGAGATGGGAGTAGATGCTATATATTTACTGCCAATTTCAAAGTTTTCTACCAAAAACAAAAAAGGTAATATCGGTAGTCCTTATAGTGTTAGTGACTTTTTTGAGTTAGACCCTAATTTAGCTGATCCTATCGTTGGCGATAAACTCTCTTTAGATGAACAATTTAAACTCTTAGTTGAAGCTTGTCATTTATTAGATATTAAAGTTTTAATTGATATTATTCCTAGAACCAATAGCACTGATAGTAAATTAATTATTGACCATCCTGAATGGTTTTATTGGATAAAAACTAAAGATTTAGCGCGTTATAAACCACCAATCGTTGATGAAATACCACACTCTACTGTTGCCCCAACAAAAGAATTTATGAAAGAAGTCTACAAGAGTAAAAACGTTAGAAAACACTTAAGATTATTCCAATTTGATCCAAAGACACAAGATTCAGACAAGTGGGAAAAACTTAGAGAAGAATACAAAAGCAACCCTGAAGTTAATATTTTAACTTTAGTTGATAAATACTACGGATTAACTACCGCTCCTGCGTTTAGCGATCATATTAACGATAGCCAACCACCATGGAGTGATGTAACTTTTTTTAGACTTTATAAAGATCACCCAAAAAGAAATAAAAAGTTCTTAAAAGACCCTAATATGCCGCCTTATGTCCTTTTTGACACAATTAAAGCAAACCTACATCCAGGCGAAATTCCTAACTTAGACCTTTGGGAAACTTTAGCTGATGTTATCCCGCATTATCAACGAAAATACGGGATTGATGGGGCAAGAATCGACATGGGACATGCTTTACCGAAAGACCTAATTAGGTTAATCATTAAAAATGCACGAGATATTGACCCTGATTTTTGTTTCATCGCCGAAGAATTAAACCCAAATAACGATAAACAAGCTAAAACTTTAGGTTATAACATGATTATCGGTAACGGATTTATGATGGAATGGGAATTAAAACATTTAAGTATGCATAAGTTTATGCTCAATCAACATAAGTTAAGTATTCCTAGTTTTGCCTGCGGAGAAACTCACGATACACCTAGATTAGCCGCAAGAGATGGCGGACATCTTCTTACAAGATTCGTAACCATCATGAATATGTTTGTACCAAATACTGTCCCTTTTATTAACTCAGGTCAAGAAGTTTTAGAAGTTCAACCGATGAATACAGGTATCGGTGCTAGAGAAAACGAACTATATATGCTACCTGAAGATGATCCTCTTTATGGTAAACTTGCCCTGTTTGACAAATATGCATTTCACTATTTAAATCCAAATAGTCATGATATTAAAAATAATTTAAGAAAAATTAAACCTATTAGAAAAAAATACTTAAACTATATAATTAATAAGAAAAGATATATTCCTCTGACATATTTAGAAGGGGAAAACTTAATAGGTTTCGCATATAAAACGAATAAAGAAATGCTGTTTATACTAGGTAACCCTTATTACACTCATTCACAATATGGCAAGGTTGATTTAACTAAAGTTAAAGAAGACTATCCTTTATTAAAAGAAGGCAAACTCCTTTATGCCACATACGAAAGAAAAGCGAGAACCCTCCATGAATTTGACCCTGACGGAAATCCATACTTCTTATTGGGAAGCGGAGAAATTAAGATATTTACAATCAAACGCGATAACTAAGAGAGACAATTTTTGTCTCTTTTATTGTAATTTACAATAATTAGGAGTATAATTACTTTTGTTAAATGCTCCCTTAGCTCAGCTGGTTAGAGCATCAGACTCTTAATCTGAGGGTCCAGGGTTCAAATCCCTGAGGGAGTACCAATTTAAATATAAAACACACGTCAGCAAAAGAGTGTGTTTTTTTGTTCACTATAGCAAATTTTTTCCTACTCGTTTTAATAATCCATTTATGACAACTTATACCTGAAAGTTAAAATGTCTAAAAAAAAGACATCTACGATGTCTTCTTTTATTACTTTTAATTTTTAGTTGGATAGAATGTTACGCCAACCGCTGCTAATATTGCTAGTACAGAAACAACGATGAATATAATTTTCCATACTTTTGATAGGCCTTTAGCGTATTGCCAACCTACTCCAATTACAACGACCGTTAACATTATGTTTGCAATAAATGATAACCATCCTAAATTAATACTTCCATCAAATAGCCCTACTATAAAAACAATTAAGTGTATAGCTGCTGTTAACATTAAAGCTAAAAATGATATAATACTCATTAATTTTGCTTGATCTTTGTTCATTATTAATTCCCCCTTATTTAATTTATCTACATTATAGCATTTTTGTTTAACTTTGAAAAGATAAAGGGTAATTTTCTTTGATGATACCTTACTTTTACATTTTGGCGGAGAAAGAGGGATTTGAACCCTCGCGGCTTTTACACCCTACGAGCTTTCCAAGCCCGCCTCTTCAGCCTCTTGAGTATTTCTCCGCTTTTTTAATTAAATCTTTAAATCTCCAGGTTTAATTAACCCTTTCTTTCTAAATATAACATCTAAAATATAAACTAATACTATTGGTAAAATTATTTGTAAAATTACAATCGAATAAAAAGCATTCATTGTCCAACCCATTGCATCAATAGTGCCAAACTGCCCAACCAAGCCGCTTGTTCCCATTCCTGCGCCAATTGGTGTTGTTTCCGTTTTAAAGACTAATGTCGCTAATGGGCCTAAAATTGCTGAAACAATGATTGTTGGTAGCCAGATAATCGGTTTTTTAATAATATTTTTAAACTGCAGCATACTCGTTCCAATTCCAACGCCGATAACAGTTCCGATATTATTATCTTTTCTGCTCATTACCGCAAACCCTAACATTTGCACACAACAGCCAACAACTGCAGCCCCACCAGCAATACCACCTAAGTTAATCGCAATCGCAATTGCTGCACTACTAATAGGCATTGTAAGAAACATACCCATAAACACTGATATTAAAACTCCACTAATAAATGGTGCGTATGTTGTTGCGCTTTGAATAAAGTTTTCTAATAAGTTCATAAACCAAGTAATTGGCATTCCAACTATAAATGCTACAATAAAGCCTAATGTTACTCCTATTAAAGGAATTATTACAATATCAACTGGAGTTTTCTTTTTCATTACATGTGTAAAGAATAAATAAACTGAAATTACACAAAAATAAACAACCATTGGATCATTTAAAGGTTTTGCATCGGCAATATGTAAATAAGTAAAACGACTCGCTAAACCACCTACAACAGCTGTTACAACCATCTTTAAACCATCCATCTTTAATGTATAAGCCATACCAATTCCAATGCCTATGCCCATTAAACCTTTTAATATGGTTGATAATTGAAGAATGTAATTTCCAAACATCTCTAATGCATCAATTTTTAAAACTAGATTGCCAATTTGTTGAATTATTACACCAACTATTAATGTCGCGAAGAGTCCATAAGCCATACCGTTGAATGAGACAACTAAAAAATCAATAAACTTTTTAAACTTTGTTTTTTCTTTGGTTTCTGCAGTTTCGCTTTTCTGTTCAACTATTTCATTTTCTTGTTCAATCACTTTATTTTCTTCCATTTTTATTCTCCGATTTTTTCCATTTCACTTAAAAATATTTTCATTCTCTCATTAAATAAACGGTTATTATCTAAAAACACAATTTGTTTACTCTGTCTATAACCTTCCAGCGTTGTTAATGGGATTTTTTGTTCATATTGAACTGAAGCATCCTTTATAACATCTAAATCTTCTTCCCCACAAACAATATAACTTGGATATTCATTAGTGTTTTCACCTAAAGAATAAAATCTCTTAAATCCTTTTAAAACATTTTTGCTCTTTCTTTTGAACCCCACCATACTTTCTTTAAATTTTTCTCTTCCTTTTAATGTGTGTGCGCTTCTTTCAATAAACCATTTTTTATACTTTTTAAAATAGAAAATTCTAAAGAAGTTTAATTTAAAGTTTGTTAGAGCGAGTGATGATGATAATGCTTTATGTGAATCATAATAAATAGACATAGTAGATATTCCAATTAAACTACTAACTTTTTTTGGAAACAAGTGAGCGAATGCTTGGGCAATTTCCGCACCTTCACTTATCCCAATAAAGTGTGCTTTAGTTATTTTTTCTATTTCGAAAATCATGTTGATTATTTCCGGCATATCTTTAAGAAGCACATATTTAGAGTATTCACTTTGCCCATGTCCTGGAAAATCTACAACAATAATTTGGTATTGTCTTTTTAAAACTACTATTTGGTCGCTAAAAATTAAACCACTTGAACCAAAAGAATGTAACATCACTACATATGGTTTACCTGGGTTTAAATACCTTTCATAATAGATTCCACAATCTTTAAATCTTATTGTTTGTTTTTCCATTTATAATCACCTATGCTAAATTATATCACATTTATAAAATTTATTAAGTAAAATATGAAAAGTCTCTTTTCATAAATAAAAAGGGAACCACTAATCGGTTCCCTATTTTATATTCTTTTCTATTTTTTGTTTATTATATACTGATAAAGTGTTTTAATTCCAAACCCGTAGGCGCCTTCTTTATAATACTTTTTCTTAGATCCATATGCAACGCCTGCGATATCTAAATGTAAGAATGGTTTATCTTCAACAAACTTACTTAAGAATATTCCTGCAGTAATCGCTCCTGCACCACCAGGAATAGAGTTTTTAAGATCTCCAAATGTACCTTTAACTTTTTCATCAAGTTCTTTAGTCATTGGAAGTCTCCAGTTAAATTCACCTGCAGTGATACCTGCTTTATGTATCTCTTCATATAATGCATCATTGTTAGAGATAACTCCAGCCATATCTGTTCCTAACGCTGTTACAACAGCGCCAGTTAATGTTGATAATTCAACTATTTCTGTTGAGTCAAGTTTTGTTGCAGCATAATATAGTGCATCAGCCAATGTTAGTCTACCCTCAGCATCAGTATTACCAACTTCAATACTTAAACCTTTCATTGATGAAATAATATCACCATTTTTATAAGAACTGCCATTAAGCATATTTTCTGTTAAAGCCATAACTCCAACAACATTTTTTTCCACCTTATTTAGACTTAACGCTTTAAAGAGTCCAACCACTGCAGCACTACCGCTCATATCAGAGTGCATTGATGCCATTGAACTAGCTGGCTTAATTGCATATCCACCAGAATCATAAGTTAAACCTTTACCAACGATTGTAACATGTTCTTTTTCTTTTAAAGGTAATCTTTTTAATACTACAAGTCTAGGGTCTTTATCACTACCACTTGCAACCGCTAAAAGCGCATGCATGTTTAAAGTTTCAATTTGTTTTTTATTGTAAACTTCAACTTCAACATCAGTACCTTTAAACATTTCTACAATTTGTTTTGCATAGCTTTCAGGATATAAATCAATCGGTGGAGTATTGATTAAATCTCTTGCGGTAAATATCCCAGCCATCAGGTTTTCTAACTTTCCGATTGCTTCTTTATGTTCAGCATTTATAGATAGTTCAATCACATTAGGTTCATCATCCTTTTTAGATCTATATCTATCATATTCATAATTAGAATGTAAAACACCTTCTAATAGATAAATTAGATTTGGATTCATACATTTTAAGTGTGCTTCTTTTACTTTTGCACCTCTTAATGTGCCGGCTAAATTATAGCCTAACATTCTTAACCCTTCATAGTCATTCATATCAGCAACGAGATAAATTTCTCCACTACGATCTAAATTGAGATTTGAAAATAAACTGCCACCTTCTTTTTTCATCAATCCTAATTCCACTATTTTATCTAAGTCTTCATATGTTTTTTCCACATCAAAAACTCTTACGCGTGTTTTAAATTCTTTGTTTGTTGTTAATTTAATCATTTCTTTTTTTCTCCTTTTTTTATTATTTAGACATTACATTTTTACTTGCCTACTATTAATATTATATATTAAAAACCCTTTATTTAAAACATAATAAACTATCTAATTTTTTCGTGAAGCGTTTACATTGCCTTTTTTATTGACTATTCATTTTTTTTACTTTATTATATTACCAAACAAAAAAGTTAGAGGCAGCGATGCAAATGAGTATAATACCTAGGAGGCATCCGTAAGTATTAGAAAGGTAACCATCGCCGAATAATATAATTAGGCATAATTGTATTATGGGGTTATTGAGAACATCAATAACACTCCTACCCTTAAAATAGGTAGAGGCGCTAAATGATTTAATACTAAACACTTTATCATTTTGTGCCATATGGCACTTTTTTGTTTATTAAGGCAAAGGAGAATAAAAATGAGAAAAGTATTTATTTTATTGTTAGTCTTTTTTGCAACACTATTATTAGGTAGTTGCCAAAAAGATGACAGCGAAACATTTATTGTTGGTTTAGAAGCGGACTATGCTCCCTTTAATTGGATGAGTCCGAAAAAAGGCGAACATGGCGTTAAGATTTCTGGACAACCAGGATATGCTGATGGTTATGATGTTGTTATGGCAAAATATATTGCTGAAAGGCTTGGAAAACGTTTAGTAATTAAAGCAATTGAATGGGATGGATTAATAACTGCTCTTCAAAATGGAGAAATTGACGCGATTATTGCCGGAATGAGCCCAACTGAAACAAGAAAACAAACAGTAAATTTTAGTGATGTTTACTTTAGAAGCGAACAAGTTATCGTTGTTAAAAAAGGTTCTGTCTATGAAAACGCTACTTCTTTAAACGACTTTAATGGAGCGAAAATTGTTAACCAACTTGGAACTCTTCAAGAAGAGTTAACTGATCAAATCCCAAATGTTAATAAACAAACCTCGCTTAGCTCATACGCAGAATTAATTCAGGCTGTGCGTTCAAATGTTAGTGATGGATTTGTTGCTGAACTACCAATCGCTAGAAGCGCAACTAACACTAACTCAGATTTAGTTTATGTATCATTTACTGAAGGTAATGGTTTCGTTGTTGAAGATGAAGATGTTAGTGTATCTATTGCATTTAGAAAAAACGATGTTGAACTAATGAATCAAGTTAATGAGATTTTAGCAACCATTTCCGATGAAACAAGAAACGCCTGGATGACTGAAGCACTAGAAAGGCAGTAAGCATGTTAAGTGCGTTACCAGACCAAAGTCAATTTTTTCAAACCATTTGGTATATCATTAAAACCTTTTATCCGATTATTCTTTACGGCTTAGGAATTACTTTTTTACTATCAGTTGTAGGAACTGTCGGCGGATTCGTTTTAAGTATCAGTTTAACACAAGCAAGGTTGGTTAACATTGACAGAAAAAGAGATAAAAAAGCGAATATATTTTTTAAAGCGGCGACAAGATCAGTAGCTAATGGTTATGTTACTTTGTTTCGCGGCACACCAATGATTGTCCAATCAATGATTATTTTCTATGGGATTAGTGCCTTAAAAATCTTCCCTTGGTGGACTCCATTAACAGCAGGATTAATTATCGTTACAATTAACACAACAGCTTATATTAGCGAAGTCTTACGCGGTAGTGTTCAAGGTATTTCTGTTGGGCAAATGGAAGCCGGCAGAAGTTTAGGATTAACGCACGGACAAACAATGAGAAAAATCATTTGGCCGCAAGCAATTAAAAACTCACTACCAGGCATTGGTAATGAGTTCGTTGTTAACTTAAAAGATACTGCCGTTTTATCAGTTATTAGTGTTGTTGATTTATTCTACGCTGTTAGACAATCAGCATCAAGCAACTATCGTTATGTAGAAGCCTTTATAGTTGCTGCAATAATTTATTTAATTATTACTTATACTTCATCTAAAGTAATTGCGTTTTTAGAAAAAAGAATTGGTACTGTGAGGACGGAAAATGATTAAAATAGAAAACCTTTATAAGTCTTACGGTAAAACAAATATACTAAAAGATGTTTCCTTACATATTAAAGATGGTGAAGTAGTAAGTATTATTGGCAAAAGCGGTTCAGGTAAAACAACCCTTTTAAGATGTCTAAATCTATTAATAGAACCTGATGAAGGATCAATCATTTTTGATGGAGTTGATATAACTTCTCCTTCTATAGACATTAATTCTATTAGAGCGAAAATGGGAATGGTGTTCCAAAGTTTTAATTTATTCCATAACCTAAATGTTATTGATAATTGTACGCTCGCCTTAAGAAATGTTTTAAAGATGGATAAAGAGGCCGCTAATGAAAAAGCGTTACTCTATTTAGATAAGGTTGGTATGAAAGACTTTGCTTATAAAAGTGTTTTAACTTTATCTGGTGGACAACAACAAAGAGTAGCTATCGCAAGAGCTTTACTTATGGAACCAAAAGTAATGTTGTTTGATGAACCCACAAGCGCTCTTGATCCATTATTAGTTGATGAAGTTCTATCAATTATTAAAAGTTTGAAAGGACAAATGACACTAGTCATTGTCACTCACGAAATGCGTTTTGCTTATGAGATTTCTGATCGTGTTGTATTTATGGATGATGGCGTAGTTAAGGAAATTAACAGTCCTGAAGAATTATTCAAAAAACCTCAAGAACCTGAAACAAAAGAGTTCATTGATATCATCAAATCCCAAACACTTATATTATAAAAAACATTTATATGACCCTCCGGAACAACCAAACAAATTTACCCTTTTATTTGTTTGTTGTTCCTTTTTTTATTGCTTATTAAAACAACAATAACATCAAAGTTGCTATTAAGTAATAAGTAAGGATTGCAACAATATCCGCTAGTGTTGTAAGGATTGGACCTGAAGCATTATCAGCATCCATATTTTTACTAGTAAAAAAGATTGGTAATACTGTTCCAAGTAGTCCTGAAATAAACATTCCGCTGAAGAGCGATGCACTTACAACAATACCTAACTTATATGGTGAAATTAAATCCCCTGCGTTATTTTTTTGGCCTGTAACTACTGAGAATATTGACACCATAACAAACCCAAAGACTGCGACCAACAAACAATTTAATAGCATAATAAATAATTCTTTTCTAAAGAATGAACGTCTATCATCTTTTGTTGATAGTTCATTTTTGTGAATACCTAGGATTGTAACAGCTAAGTTTTGGGTACCAATATTACCTGCCATATCTAAAACGAGCGGTTGGAATAACACTAATGCGAACACTTCGCTAAGCGTTAATTCAAACGCAGGAACTAACAAGAAAAGAATCGCTATCACCATGTTTAAAACTGTTGCTATAATTAACCAAGGCAATCTTTTCGCACTTCTTTGAAATCCTGTATATGATTCATCACGACTAGGTAATGATGCGAAACTAATATATAACTCATCATAATCTTTAATTAACTGTTCAAGAACGTCATCGGCTGTAATAATACCTAATAATTCTTCTTGATGATCAAGCACTGGAAGTGATGTAAGGTCATAGTCTTTAGCTATTTTAATCGCTTCTTTAATTGTTGTATCATTATAAGCATAATGAAAATCATCATCCATTAACTCTTTAATTGAATCATTAGCTCTTGCGACAATTAAATCTTTTAAATGTAAAACACCAACAAGTTTACTTTCATTATCTAAAACATAAATATTATCAATAAATTCATTTTCTTTAACATTATTAAAGACATACGAAGTTGCTTGTTTAACTGTCGTATTTATGTTAATGCTTAAATACTCTGTCGTCATAATTGAAGGTGCTAAATCATTTGAATATTTTAAAAGGTCTTTAATAATGTTAGCTTTCTTTTCTTCAACATATTCTAATATTTCTAATTGTTCTTCTTTATCATAAAAACCGATAAACTCTTTTAATTCGTCAACTTCCAAGTTGTTAAGTATTTGTTTTTTTCTGACATCATTAAAATCTTCAAACACTTCTGTCTGCTGATATTCTGATAATCTAGAAAACACTTCAGCAGATTTTTTAACACCAATTAAATCTAAAACACGAGTTTGTTCATCCTTTTCTAACTCATAAAAAACTTCACTTATATCATAAGCTTGCATTTTATTTAATTCTCTTTTGAGAGCGTAGTTAGATTTTTTAAAATCAAGATTCATCATATCATCCCTACCCCCTTCAAAATTAATGCCGCTAAACCAAAATAGACAAGCGATGAGAAAAAGTCTATCAATGTAGTTATGAGTGGACCACTTACTACCGCCGGGTCAACTCTCAACGCTTTAAACATATGTGGCAAAAGAATCGCTAATGAACTAACAAGCCCAATAACTATTACAAGCGATATTGTTATGATGCTTGCGAATATTAAGGCTGTCTGAACATTCGTATATTCGCCTGCACTTTCAGGCAAGCCTGCTTGTGTTAAATAAACAAACACAAAAGAAATTATAAACGTTATCACACCTAAAAGAACGCTAGTAATAAAACTGGAAGCGAACTCTTTTCTAATCTCGCTTTTTTTCATTTTTCCTTCATCAGCAATCGCCTTTAAAGAAACCGCCAGTGTTTGTGTAGCAACATTACTTGGAGAATCTAACATCAATGGTTGGAAAAATGCTAGTATCGTTACCCCACTAATACTTCCAATCATAACATCTGAAAAAGACATTAAAGGAATGGAGATAATCATTAAGACAATTAACCAAGGTAATCTTCTAAAAGCCGTTCTAATCCAAGTATGTGTTCTATCAGTAGCAGGTAAGGCTGCTAACTTTTCAAAGTCTTCTTCTGCCTCTTGTGTTGCAACATCAATAATATCATCAAGTGTTAAAAAACCAATTAGTTTGTTTTCTTCATTAATAACTGGTAGTTCATACAACTCATAGTTTTTCATGTCATGGACCGCTTCAGTTACTGGCGAATCATCATAAACCGTTGGAATATTTATCATTATCTCTTCAATCAACTTTGGGCTTCTCGCTTTAACAAGCGTTCTTAAATCAACCGCACCTAAATAGTTTTCTTCTTCATCTACAACAAATAATAAATTAATGCTTTCAGCATCTGGAGCTTGTTTAATTAAACTTGAAGAAGCCTCTTTTACATCCATGTTAGGAACAATGTGGACATATTCGTTTGACATATAAGCACCCACTAAATCATCATCGTACTCAATATTTTTTTGAATATCTTCAGCATCTTCTAAAGTTTCAATAAGTTTATCTCTTAATTCATCATCTTCGTATTCTTGTAAAATATCGACAGTATCATCAACATACATTTCATCTAAGATTTTTGTTTGTTTAGATATATCAAAAGTCTCTAAAAGATCCGCAGCAAACGCTGGGTCTAAATAAGCAACTATTTCTGCTATTTGTTCATCAGTTAATAATTGATAAAGTGTTTCTTGTTCCAGAGGTGTTAACTCCTTTAATTCATTTGCAATATCATATGCGTGTAACTCATCAATTCTTTCCTGAAAATCCTTCTTATTTAATTTTTCAGTTAAGAGTTCTTTAATCATTTGCCCACTCCTTCCTTCTAAATATTTTTTTATTCCTCTATCATTATACAACACCAACCTTAAAAAAAAGAACTAAATTAAATTTTCAGTTCTTTTCTATCGTTTATTTCGCAATTATTATTACTGTTTTTTATAATTCATTTTCTAAAATTGTTATTACTGCTTTATAACTTTGATTTGTTTTGGTTGTTAATATAACATCTTTATAAAACTTAAATCCACATTTTTCTAACACCCTTTTTGATTGTTTGTTATCTTCAAAATAACTAGCATGTAGAAAATCTAATTTTAACTTTTTAAAACAATATTCAACAACTGCCTTAACTGCTTCTGGCATCAGTCCTAGACCCCAATAATCTTTACTTAAAACATAACCTATTTCTCTACCAACCTTATTATCTAATTCTGGTGACAAACTCTCATTATATTTTTCTATCCCTAATGAACCAATTACTTTACCTTGATACTCTACCGCAAAAGTCTTTTTTTCTTCAATAAACATTTTTAAGATTTCTAAAGATTCTTCTTTGTTTTTGTGGTGAGTCCAACCAGCCATTTCTCCTACTCCTTCAACTTTAGCATATTCATAAAAATCATCTAAATCTTTTAATGTCCATGGTCTTAAAGTTAATCTTTCAGTTTTCATTATTACATTTGATACATCAATGTTCGCATTCATTTCTATTACCTTACAATGTTGTTTCTTTTTCTTTTATTTCTTTAAGCTTTCTAGCAATTGCATGTGCGGCTGCAAGTGGTAATGGTATACCTTCTTTTGTTTCATTAGTTGCATAACCATACATCATGCCTTGGTCACCAGCACCTTGTTCCTTGTTATATCTTTCATTCATG